>Ga0180007_10006523_pt1 | contig 11372 bp, 8 predicted proteins | sample MM_PC_MetaG_FD_121122 | JGI IMG/M metagenome (GOLD analysis project Ga0180007, IMG submission 121122) | Groundwater microbial communities from the Aspo Hard Rock Laboratory (HRL) deep subsurface site, Sweden - MM_PC_MetaG | ecosystem: Environmental > Aquatic > Deep subsurface > Groundwater...
CTTTGGAAGCTCCTTTAATGCCTCAGTCATAAAGTCTCTGAATATTGGAGCGGCAACAGTGCAACCTGTCTGCTTCTCTCCAAGGCTCTTCCTCTTCTTATCATAACCTACCCAGACACCACAAACAAGGTCAGGGGTATAGCCGATAAACCAGGCATCGACATAATCGTTTGTTGTGCCTGTCTTTCCAGCAATATCACGGTCAAATACCCCTCGCAGGACAGGATAGGCTGTGCCTCTGGTTATCACCCCAGAAAGGGCAGAATTGACTAAATACGCTGTCTCAAGGGAAAGGACTGGCTCATAGAAAGGGACAGCCTCCTCTAAGATTGCTCCTTTCTTGTCCTTGATCTGCTGTATTCCATAAGGCTTAAGCCTCATTCCAGAATTAGCAAAACAAGCGTAAGCAGTAACGAGCTCCATCAAACTGACCTCAGATGAACCAAGTGCCAAAGATAGATATGGGTCAAGGGCTGACTCTATCCCCAGCCTATGGGCATAGGCGATCACCTTTTCCGTACCCAACTTCTCCAAAACCTTTATGGTAACAATATTTATGGACAGCTCAAGAGCCTTCCTCAGGGTGACCACTCCATAATGCTTTCCTCCATAATTCTGAGGCGTCCAGAGCTTTCCATCTGCCCCAGTATAGCTAACATCTTCATCAACTATTGTATCTTCTAAGGTGAACCCGGAGTCAAAGGCTGTGGCATAGATTATCGGCTTAAAGGAAGAGCCTGGTTGCCTTTTGGTCTGATATGTCCTGTTCAATTGATTCTTGACACAAAAACCAGAGCCACCAACCATAGCCTTTATCCCTCCTGTTCTCGGGTCAATGGCAAGCAGACCGCCTTCTATCCTCTCTTTTCTTCCTGCATTAAGCCTTTCCAAAGCAGAATATAGTGCCTTCTCTGCAGCCTGTTGCATCTTAAAGTCCAGGGTTGTCTCTATCTGTAGCCCTCCTTGATAGATAAGACCGGGGCCATAATCCCTTTCTAATATTGTCCTTAAATACTCAATAAAGTATGGTGCCTTGTTGATAGTTACGCCAACAATCCTTCCCCTCTCCTTCATCCTCTTTGTCTCCTCATCTATCAAAGAACAGTATCTTTCCAAATCAACCCGGCTTATATACCTTTCCTTCACCATGCGTTTCAGAACCCATTTTCCCCTATCTGCTGCTTTGTCCGGGTTTGCTAAAGGTGAGTAATCATTTGGTGCCTTTGGTATTCCAGCAAGGATAGCCGATTGATGGAGGAGAAGGTCTTTTGCTGGTCTTTCAAAGTATAAACTAGAAGCAGACTCTATCCCATAGACCCCTTTTCCAAAGTATATCTTATTGAGGTATCTCTCTAAAATTTCATTTTTTGAATATTGCCTCTCAATCTTTAGAGCCAAAAGTGTCTCCTGAACCTTTCTCTTTAGGGTCTTTTCATTGGTGAGAAAGAGATTTTTTGCCAACTGCTGGGTTATGGAAGAGCCTCCCTCCTTTACCCTGCCAGAGGCAAGGTTGACCACAGTCGCCCTGATGATGCCCTTTATATTTATACCGTGGTGCTTGAAGAAGCCGGCATCCTCTGCAGAAACAAAGGCGGCTATGGTGTGTTTTGGAACCTCCTCTATCTTTATCAGCCTCCTTTTCTCTTTAGAGAACTCTCCGATAAGCTCTTTGTCCTCTGAATAGACCCTTGTCGGAAGCATCCAGTAGTCCTGACCCTTATAGTCTAATGGGTCAAGCGATGGAAGGTTGTTAATGCAGGCGATAAGGATACCCGCACCTACACCTATCCCTACAGATAAAGCAAAGAAAAAGAGGAATAGGATTACTTTTATGAGTACTCTCTTAATCCAGGACTTCTTTTGTGAGCCTTCTTTTAATTCTGGTTCCTTCACTATCTTTATCCTTCTCATGTTTGTAATATAGTTCTATGTTCTAAGTTCTATGTTCTAGGTTAAAGATTAACATAGAACATAGAACATAGAACCTCCTCAACCTTTCCATAGAACCTCCTCAACCTTTCCATTGAAAAACAATAACGGTAATCAGGACCCCCAGTATCGCCCCAAAGAGAACCTCAAAAAAGGTGTGGGCACCCACCCGTATCCTCTCTATAGTCACAATCAAAGCCAGGATTAAGACAAGCGAGGTTACAACTAAAGATTGGGAGATAAAGGCAACCGCTGTCCAGATGGAAAAGGCAACAGCTGTATGACCTGAAGGCATTCCACCGTAGAGATATGTCCCTTTCTTTGTATATGCCTTGAGGATAACTACCATAATGATAACCAGCAATAAAGAGCTAAAAGAGAGATGGGATGAAGACGTCTCTACCTTTTTCACAGTTGTCTTGACAATATCTTTTGGGATATGGTTATAAATCACCGTATACCCAACAATCACCGCATTAATGGCTGCAATCAGCACTGCACCTGCACCTATGTCCTTGGCTGTCTTTGCCCCAGAACTTGCCTCAGGCGATATTATGTTAACTATGCTCTCTACAGCTGTGTTCAGCATCTCAGCTATTAAGACAAGGGCTATGGCAAAGGCTATGCTCAGAAGCTCTATCCTTTCTAATTTAAGATTAAAGCTGATAAAAAGCACCAGGACTGCAGCGAACAAATGAACCTGCATATTCCTCTGTGTTTTGAGCCCATGGACAACACCAGCTATAGCATAATTAAAACTATCAACAAACCGTTTCATATTTTCTATATCAAATCAGTTAATTAGAGTTCAAAGAGTTTATCTTGGCACGCGAACGCTTACTCCAAATAGCCAAGTGGGTCTTTTGCCACGCCTTTGGACCGTATTTCAAAGTGGAGATGTGGCCCGGTTGACCTTCCTGTTGAGCCAGCCAGAGCGATTACATCACCCTGCTTTACCCTATCCTCTATCTTTGATAGATTCTCCTTGTTATGGGCATAGATTGTAGAAAGGTCGTGCTTATGGGTAATGATAACCACATTTCCGTAATTTCCATAAAACCCGCTATAAGTGACAACCCCATCCGCAGATGCTCGTATCTGGGTGCCTTCATTTACCGCAATATCTATTCCCTGATGAAACTCTCCCATTCTCTTTCCAAAGTATGAGGTGAGGTTTCCTTTTATAGGCCAGATAAACTCTAAGCCCTTTTCTACCTTAACAAAAGGTTCTATCTTTAATATCTTCTTTGCCCCAGGTATAAATATCTTTTGGCCTGTTTCTACTTTGGTGACATCCTCAATCCTATTCTCGCAGGCGATAAGCTCAATATCAATCTTATAGGTTTTGGCTATCCTCCAGAGCGTCTCACCTTTACTGACCGTATGCCAGACCCCTTCTTTTTCCTCTTTTATTGTCCACTCAAAAAGTGTGCATCCAGAGAGGAGAAGCAGGAAGAAGATTGGTAACGCTTTGGCCATTTGAAAGAAATACTAACCACAGAGGGCACAGAGAAATAAAAACTTAAAAATTTTGTAAATTTTCTGCGTTCTCAGCGTTCTCTGCGGTAAATAATTATCTTCTGCTTCACTCTCGGTAAATAGTTACGCACTTACTAAAACTCTGTCTTTCCGCTAAAGCAGAACTTGTCTATCTTAAGGCAGGGCACATAGCATCCAGAGGGAAAGTCCATAATTGTCCCTTCACAAGAGAGCTGCCTCTCCTTTCCTATCATCGAGACAGAAGATAATGCCTCCAGCACTGACTGGGTAAACCTCATATTCTTAATAGGCTTAGTTATCCTGCCATTCTCTATCAGAAAGGCTCCGTCCCTTGTCATTCCAGTGATGACGCACTTCATCGGCTCAATCACATTTGTGTAATGGAATCTGGTTATAAGAATCCCCTTCTTGGTAGCAGAGATTAGCTCATCCTTTGTGTGCTCCCCTTCCTTCATAAAAAGGTTTGTGGGAATGGGTCCTGATGTATTTGGCTGGGGAAGGGAATGACCTGTTGAAATCCTTCCTTCTTTGTGTGCTGTGTATGAGTCATAAACAAGACCCTTAGCCACACCATTTTCTATTAAGACTACCTTCTCCTTTGGCATGCCCTCAAAGTCAAAAGGAACAGGCATTCCAACCGGGTCTATGGCATCATCCCAGATAGTAATATTCTCGCCCACTATTTTCTTTCCTAAATTTCCCGAGACGAAAGACCTGCCTTCCTGATAAGCCAGAGCACCAAACCCAAGGTATCCCAAAAACAAGAGCAGGTCAGCCACTGCTGGTGGCTCTAAGACCACCTCATATTCACCCGGGGGAATTTCAGAAGCCCCTATTCCTTTCAGGGATTTTTCTATAGCTATGCTTGCCACAGCTTCAATATCAATCTTTCCTATGTCGCTTGAAAGTCCAGAGCCGTATCCAGTAGAGCCGTCTTTCTCAGCCACGATAATAATAGAGGCATTGGTCAGACTGGCATTAGCCATAATCCCCAAGGAGTTGGCACAGCCTATCTCAATGATATTCTTGGAGTATGCACCAGCTACCTTGCATTGGGCAGCCTCTGCCTTCTCAATAACCCTTCTCACATCTTCAGCCATTTGCTGATAGGAGTAATCCGCTGTCCTTTGGGAAAATCCGCTCACTTCCTGTATCTGTCCTGGTTTTGGCAAGCAGATAAACTCATGGTCTTCTTTGCTGGCTGAGGCAATATCCTCTGCCCTTTTAACTGTTTCCCTGATACTGATAGAGCTCATTATATTTGTTGAAGCTGAGCCTATCCTCTTTCCTCTAACTACCCTAATCTTTGCCACGCAATCCTGATCTTCCATATTCTGATGAATAGTAGAATTGGCAAACCTTGTCAACATAGAGTGATTGGCTATTATCACCGCCTCTATCTGATCAGAGGCAGAATACCCGATAGCCTCCTGGCAAGACGCCTTAATCTCATCTTTTCCAAACATATCTTCCTCCTATAATTTTGAAATGCTAATTGCTAATTTTGCATTTTACATTGAGTTATCTCCGTGTCTCCGTGGTTCATATTCTTTTCTTCACTGCTTACTGCTCACTATTTTAACATATTCCCCTCTGGGAGCTTTTGATAAACTCAAGAAGATGTGCAATCTCTGGAGACTGCGGTATCTCTTCCTCTATCTTAGCTAAAGCCTGAGTAATATTCAGATGTGACCTATATAAAAACCTGTAAGCCACTTTTAGGTCCTGTCTCACCTTGGACGAGATGCCACTCCTCTGAAGTCCAACAGTATTTAAGCTGACAGCTGCGGCAGGGTGTCCATCAACAGTGATATACGGTGGAACATCCTGGACAACCTTTGAACCCCCACCAACCATAGCTAAGGCTCCAATCCTCACAAATTGATGTATAGCAGCAAGCCCGGAGATGACAGCCCTATCCTCTACAACAACATGCCCAGCCAATGTAGCATAATTAGTCATAATCACACCTGTTCCTATCTGGCAATTATGGGCAATGTGAGCCGTGGCCATAATGAAATTATCATCGCCTATCTTTGTAGCTGAGCCTTCTGTTGATGAACGGTGAATCGTAACATACTCTCTAATCACATTCCTATCTCCCACAAAACAATAGGATTTGGCAGCTTTCCAGCCTTTAATCTGAGGCTCTCCTCCAATCGTTACATTGTTGTAAATCTTACAATCCTTGCCAATCCTTGTGCCATTTAAGCAAAGAGAGAAGGCGCCTATCCTTGTGCCAGGTCCAATCTCTACATCCTCCTCTATGATAGCATAATCTCCTATCTCCACACCCCTTCCAATCTTAGCCTCTTTAGAAACAATCGCTGTTTTATGAATCATCAAAACCTCCTCAAAAGTAAGCGTTCAGCCGTCAGCTTTCAGCAGTCAGCAAAGACCATAAAAATCAAGGCAAAGGGAACTTTCTTAATCTTTATATGGTTCCTTGCTTTCGTGCAATAATACCTTATAAAAGCTGAAGGCTGACCGCTGATAGCTGAACGCTTACCCTCAAAACCTCTTCTGTTACCTCAGAAAGGCTCTCTACCACCATTAGCCTCTTTAGAAACAATCGGTAAGCGCTGCGGTAGTGTAAGAAAAGGAGATATAGAGATTATGAAGATACGGGGATAAAATTTTGAATTAAAAATTAAAAATGAATAATCTCCATATCCCCATTATCTCCTTATCCCCCTTCTTACACTCTTGATGTATAGCCTGAACGGTTACAACAATCGCTGTTTTATGAATCATCAAAACCTCTTCAAAACCTCTTCTGTTACCTCAGAAAGACTTTCTACCACCAGATCTGCTTCTTTGAACTCAAAGCCTTTTGTATGTTGGCTTAAGACTGCGATGCACTTTGCCCCTGCTCTCTTTCCTGAGATTATACCCTGTGGCGCATCCTCTAAGACTAAGCAGTGTTGAGGAAGAACCCCTAATCTTTCTGCTGCTTTAAGATATATCTCTGGGTCAGGTTTTCCTTTGGTTACATCATCTCCAGTAAGTATAGCCTTGAATCTGGCTCTAATATTCAGCTCTGAAAGGATGAAGTCAACCCACTTTTTTCTGCAAGAAGAAGCAACAGCCAGCAAAAGACCCAAAGATGAGGCAAGATGAATAAGCTCAAATAGGCCAGGCATAGGTTTTACCCCCCTTTCTCGCAAGAGCTTGTCATAAGCTATCCCTCTCTCTTCTAAAAGCACATCTTCCGATTCTAAAAGGGAGAGCCTCTCTTTGAAGATTCTCATACTATCAATCCCAAGCCTGCCCATCATATCCTGTTTTATCTCCAAAGTAAACTCCTGCCCCCTCTTTCTGGCAATCTCCTGGGCGGCTTCTGTATATAGTGGCTCTGTATCCACCATCAACCCATCCATATCAAAAAGTAAAGCAAGTATCATTTTGTAAAACAGAATACAGGAGTCAGAATACAGGAGTCAGAATATTCTGAATTCTGAATTCTGTCATTTCACATCCTTAAAGAGAAAACCTTTATCCTCCTCAGTCTTCTCCTCTTTCTTAAAACCGAATCTCCGAACCTTCAGGTCAAAGTCTGTTGGGTCATAAGATAGGGCTAAGGCATCCTCTTGTTTAATCTCTTCCCTCTGCCATCTGTTGAAGAGGTCGGTATTTAATGAGATTATCTCCTCTGACCTTGTCTTTCCCTCTAAGGCACCCTTTAACTGCATAAAGTCCGCACCCTTTGTAATTATATCAGCCACATAGGGTGTATTTGCCAATATCTCACAGACAGGAAGCCAACCTTTTCCATCTGCTCTCGGTATTAACTGCTGGGCAATAAAAGCTCTGGATACCTCAGCCACCTCTTTGTAGGCATACTCCTTGGCTATTCCATGTCGCAAAGCCACAATCCTATCAATTGTTTGAGCCGCACTCCTTGTATGGAGTGTTCCAATGACTAAGTGTCCAGTGTTTCCAGCAACTAATGCCTCTTCCATCTCCTTTGTGCTTCGTATCTCACCCACTAAGATAACATTTGGTCTCTTTCGCAGGACTGTCCGCAAACCCTCATAAAAGCTGGGTGTATCTATCCCTACCTCTTGCTGAATGACCACATCATCCCTTCCAGCAATAGGTCTATGGACAAATTCTATCGGGTCTTCAATCGTCACTAAGCTCACAGCCTTCCTCATCCTCATCTCCTTTATCATAGCCGCTAATGTCGTGGATTTTCCACACCCGGTTGGGCCTGTGACCAAAACCAGGCCATCTTTGTAGTCACAAATCCTCTTTAACCTCTCAGCAACCTCAGGGGAAAGCCCCAAATCCTCTATATTGGGAATCTCAAGCGGAATTCTCCTTATCACCAGCCCATAATGAGAAAAACTATGGGTGATATTTATTCTAAAGCGAGCTTTTCCAGGAAGCTCATAAGATAGGTCAATATCCCCTTCTCCCTTCTCCATTATCTTATCCATCCTGTCTTTTCCGAGAAAGGAGACAATATCCTCTGTATCAGCCGGGGCAAGGATTGGATAGTTCAGCCTATTAAGGGAGCCACCCTTTTCCTTTAATGTAGGGCTTGTGCCTACAACAATATAGAGGTCAGAAGCCTCTTTTTCAACCATCAGAGAGAGGATCAAATTGATTTTTTCCTCTGTATAAAATCCTTCGTATCCCATATCCCTTTAAGATACTATTTTTACCCGCTGATGTCAATCTTTTTCTGTTAAAAATAATCTTTGACTTCTACACTTGATTCTAATATAATGCGTTCAGCAGTCAGAAAATAGTAGTCAGCAATCAGCCGTCAGCAGTCAGAAAGTAGCGTTTAACAGTCAGCTAATAACAATAGCTGATTGTTGAATGCTATTTTATAGCTGATAGCTGAATGCTGATAGCTGAAAGCTATTACAAGGAGGGGGTAAATGGAAAAAAAAGTAACCAAGACGGAGGATACTCCGCAAGTTAGAAAAAACCCGAGAGAACAAAAAGAGGTATCTGGGGTATTGACTCAAGGAGAGGATAAACCTCCGCAGGATAGGGATGGGAAAGAACAAAAAGGGGTATTAGGACCTGTCCAGAACAAGGTATTGATTCAGGAGGATAAACCTCCGCAAAGCAAGAAAAATGGGAAAGAAAAAAGGGTACTGGGGCCTGTCCAGGATTTAGAACAATATGTCCGACCAGATTGGTGGCGAGACATCTTCAACTCTACCTACCTAAAGACCGATGCAGATGTGGTTGATGACACCAAATTAACCCGCCAGGAGATAGACCTATTTACAAAAGTGGCTAAACTCTCTTTGCAACACAGAATTTTAGACCTCTGTTGTGGCCAGGGCAGGCACTCCTTAGAACTTGCCAGAAGGGGATTCAATTCCATTGAAGGGTTTGATCGCAGTCATTATCTCATCCAAAAAGCAAAAGAACAGGCCAAGAAGGAAGGGTTGACCACAAGATTCAAAGAAGGGGACGCCAGAAAACTTCCCTATCCAAGCGACACCTTTGATACAGTCATGATTCTTGGAAATAGCTTTGGTTATTTTGAGACGATTCAAGACGACCTGCGGGTTCTGCGGGAAGTCGGGAGGGTTCTAAAGCCCTGGGGCAATCTCTTGATAGATATTTCAGACGGAGATTACCTGCGAGGCAATTTTCAACCAAGAAGCTGGGAGTGGATAGACAAAAAACATTTTGTCTGCAGAGAACGCTCCCTTAGTTTAGATAAACAGCGTCTCACCTCAAGAGAGGTTGTCACAGATGTAGAAAAGGGTGTAATTGTAGATCAGTTCTATGCTGAAAGGCTCTATACTAAGGAGAGTATCCAGGAGCTTCTAAAGACAGGGGGATTTTCCGATATTCTCATCCACGGCACCATTTCCTCTGAATCGGCAAGGAATCAAGATTTGGGGATGATGGAGAGGAGAATCATTGTCACCGCAGGTATCAGAAAGGAATGGACAGTTGTAAAGAAAAAGGTTACTAAGGGCAATATTACTGTGATTATGGGTGACCCCCAGAAGCCAGACCCCCTGAAGCCTTTGTGTGTATTTGATGACGATGATTTCTATACGATTGACCAACTAAAGGGTGCCTTACGAGAATTAGAAGCACAGGGAAGCTATCAGTTTTCCTACCTTAACAACCATAACGCTTTGATTCAAGACCTTGTCAGGCTCAAAGAGAAGCAGAAGGTAGACCTTGTCTTAAACCTTTGTGATGAGGGCTATTTCAACGACCCAAGAAGGGAGCTTCATGTTCCTGCACTTTTGGAGACATTAGAGATACCCTATACAGGAGCCGCACCCCAATGCCTTGCTTATTGCTATGATAAGTCATTGGTTCGTGGTATCGCCAGAGAGATGGGCATTCCCGCACCTGAGGCATTCTTTGTCAAACCTGAGGATACAACCTTTGAGCTTGACTTCAGCTTTCCTGCAATAGTCAAGCCTAATTTTGGGGATTCCAGTTTTGGTATCACCCAAAGAAGCGTCGCCTATTCTATTGAAGAGCTAATGAATGGAATCTCAGAGATTAGAGAGAAGTTTGGCTATGACAAGCCCATCTTAGTTGAAGAGTTTCTGGTAGGAAAGGACTTGAGTGTAGGCATCATAGGCAACCCTCCTGAATCCTATACTGTTCTGCCAATCATTGAGGAGGATTATTCCCTACTGCCAGAAGGGCTTCCAAAAATCTGTGGCTATGAGGCAAAGTGGCTTCCTGACTCACCTTACTGGGAGATTAAATCCATACCTACAAACCTGTCAGAGGATACAGAAAAGTTTATTGTGGAATGCTGTCTGAAGCTCTTTGAGAGGCTTGAGTGTAGAGATTATACGAGGTTTGACTGGAGATTGGATGGAGAAGGAAACCCAAAGCTCCTTGAGGTGAACCCAAACCCAGGCTGGTGCTTCGATGGGCATTTGGCAAAAATGGCAAAGATTAGTGGCTTGACATATACTAAAATGCTGGAGTTCATCCTGCGTGAAGCAGAGAAGAGGATAAGAAGATGAATACAGTATCTTCCATAATTTGTAACACTTTAGCCACCTGAAGAAAAAATTCACTACTCAAGACACTGAGACTTTGGAGAAATAAAATATAAGAGATAACTACGAAAGGCACGAAAGACGCGAAAAATTCTGATTCATTTTTGCGTATTTTCGCGTATTTCGTAGTTTGTATTCTTTAAGGCTTTATGTGATTTTTTCTTTCGAGATTTCTCCCTTTCGGGCTTTCGTGTTTCTCCTTTTACTTCTATTTTGGCAAATAGTTGAGGCATGTGCATAATTTACAACTCATCCAGAATATATTTGACATTGGCAATTGCTGACCTTTGGTCAGAAGATTCTTTAACCAAAGACTGTTCTTTGACAACATTAAATATAAGAAGAAGTTGGCAGGTTATGACTTTAGAGTAGAAGAAGTGGTACTACATTCATTATTCCCTCTCATCCATTTTGGGCTCCATCTTAAAGAGACTCTATCCGCTCAAATAGAGGTCCTACTGTAACTGATCTTCTGTTATAAATCTTCTTTCCCTTCTTAGTTTTAAGGTATCTCTTGTAGTTCTTTCTCTCTTTGGAAGAACTCTTGCCAGTCCTTGTCGAGGTCACCAATCTTCTTGTGATATACTTTTCGTTTTTTCTCTCAAGCAAGGCAGATAAGCTCGTTACTGTCGTGGTTACCATTAAGCCCCAACATATTTAGTTGAAAAAGGAAGATTGTTCAGGGCATCGGATGCAAAACCCTTTTCCATTTATATTGGCAGTATCAGACTCCACTAATCCTGCCATTCTCAAAACCACTAAACCCATCACAAATGCTCTCTTCATTTCACGACCTCCTTATTCTGTAACACTTTAGCCATCTGAAGTAAAGACTAACCACAGAGACACTGAGACACGGAGAAATAAAATATAATCACGAAAACACGAAAGAATGAAAACCAGAAAAAAATATTTTTAACCACAAAG
>Ga0180007_10006524_pt1 | contig 11372 bp, 5 predicted proteins | sample MM_PC_MetaG_FD_121122 | JGI IMG/M metagenome (GOLD analysis project Ga0180007, IMG submission 121122) | Groundwater microbial communities from the Aspo Hard Rock Laboratory (HRL) deep subsurface site, Sweden - MM_PC_MetaG | ecosystem: Environmental > Aquatic > Deep subsurface > Groundwater...
CACCTTCCGGCAATACGAGGAATAAGAACCAACCTTGAAGAATCTGCTTATGTCACCGGTCTCCAGCAGAATGGTCAGCGCCAGGATATGTCCAACTCCGGGAATTGTCTGCAGATCCAGAAAAGATTTCTTTTCCGTCATCCTTCTCCCTTGATTGTACAACCTTTCAGGTTGCACCGGGAGCTGAAACCAGCTCCCGCGAGGTGCCTTTTAGATGATTATCAAGTCGCCGTTTGATCTTTATTTCATGATGAGTCGCTGAAAACCAGATCAGAATCATTAAATGAGAAGTAGGCAATGTCTTGAATTATCATGTTCCTTTCTCGACTTTTACAGTGTTTGCATAAGTCGAGAAAGTTCCTAATATTTCCAATGGCGATCATAGGCAACGGCAAAATGTTGCCACTGAAGATGTTCCTGACAGTGCCGGATGGGGTTGAAAACGAATTTGGCGAATTGTCAGATCAGCTTTGAGCTCCGGCAGGTCATGTCAACTTTCTACTCAGAACCCAAAACTCTACACAATCACCATTCCAGCCGGAAACTGTTGTCCAGGGCATTGACCTTGGCCAGTTTTACCTTGACCACATCGCCCGGGCTGACATTCGGCCCCTGATTAAGCGGCAGATCCCCTTCCTGCAGAATATCCTTCAGCACTACCTGGACGCGGCGGGGCTGAATCTCCAGCACCAGGGCATCCAGCCGGTTGCCGACCCCCACTTCCTGGGCCAGATATTTGAACAGCCAGTAGCGGTGGCGCAGCAGACGCACCTGATTGGCCCTGGCCTGGGCCGCAAGGATGGCAGCGGCCAGATCCCGGCAGTCGGAGAGCGTGTAAAGCGGCCCCTTGCCCTGCAGGACATTGCTCAACTGCTGCTGCACGACCAGATCAAGCATCCGCCTGATCGGTGAAGTTACGGTGGTATACTGTGATGCCCCCACCCCGCTGTGTTGTTTCGGTTCAGTCAACAGCTGGCCCCGGGACAGAAAACGGCGTTGCCGGAAATTGATGAACAGGTCTTTTTGCACACCGGGGGCAAGACGCTGGCGGGGGGGCTCCTGAGAGCGGTACAGGGCCGGAATCTGCCGGTCGGCCAGATACTGGGCGGCCAGCATGTTGGCAAGCACCATGAATTCGGCGACCAGGGTCCTGGCCAGGGTGTCGACCTCGTCGAGATGCACCTGCAGTTTGCCGTTCCTGCCTATATTGATGTTGACGTCCGGGATCGGGATGATGAGCGCCCCGTCGGCCAGCCTTCTCTCCTGCAGCCTGCAGCTCAGGTCTGCCAGTATCTGCAATTCCTCATCCAGCCCGCCGGCCAGCAGCGCTTCGGCCTGGTTGTAGGTAATCCGCCGTTTTACCTGCACCACGGCGCGCACCACCTTAAAGTCGACCACCTCTCCCTGTTTGGTCAGCCGCACAAGAAAGCTGAGCACCGGCCGGCTCTGTCCCTCGACTAGGCTGAAGACACCTTCTGATACGACTTTCGGCAGCATGGGAATCTGCCGGTCAGGAAAATAAAGGGATGTGCCCCGCATGCGGGCAGCTTCAAACAGACTGTCCCCCGGTCTGACGAATTCGCTCACATCGGCAATATGGATTCCCACCAGGAAATTGTCGCCCTGCCGCTCCACATGCAGGGCATCATCAAAATCCCTGGTGAACTCCCCGTCAATGGTCAGCAGCGGCAGATGACGCATATCAAGGCGATCGCCGTCAAAAAGGGCCTGCTCATCCGGTTCCGCAGCCAGCTGCTGCGCCCGCTCAAGCTCCTCGGCCGCAAAATCAACCGGCACATCCTGCCGGAACAGGGCGACATTTTCATCCGGCTGCCAGATGCCGGCCTTGATCAGCAGATAAAAGGGATCATGAGGGTGACTGAGACCCGCTTTTTTGAGCAGGTCCCGGGCAAGGGCGGATTCCGGCGCATCATTGCCGAAAAGATAATACTGTCTGACAACATCCAGGCACCTGTCCCGTTCCGGCCAGTCAGGGACCGGCTCACCAGCCATCAAGGCCTGCATCATCCTGGCCCCTGTTTCCATTATTTCCTCTTGACGCCGCTCTTTTTCGTCCCGTTCACGGAGCTGTTCGACCACCTCTCGGGAGTGCACCAGGATTTCGCCATCCTTGAACTTGAAGAAAAAACGGTCGGCAAAGACCGCCCGCAGGAAGGCGGCGACCTGATCATCCCCGGCCTCCGGGCCAAAGCAGAGTTCGGTAAGAAAAAGCGGGGTGAAGGAGACAGCCCCCTCTTCCACGGCAAGCTCCCAGATCTCGCCAAGATCAATTTCCCCGACCATCTGCAGGCGTCTTTCCGCCACCTTCTGCAATATCTGCATGATCTCCTCTCTGGCAAGCTGGGTGGGATGTTTCCGGGCAGTATGATGCAGCACCCGGCTGAGCGGCAGATTGATCTCTTTGCCGTTCTGGTTCATGACGCGCAGCCTCTTTCCCTGGTCCTGAAGAACCAGGGCGCAGAAAAATCTGCCCTGTTCAACATATTCTATGATTTTTCCCTGCAATATGATAACACTCTGAAGTTGATGTTTTATCAGGATAGTGAAAAACAACTCTGCCTGCCAAAGCTTACGGCAGTATGAGTCTGCCATGACTGGCACCCCGCTTCCCGGGCATGGCCATCGACTGCGCAACGAATAAATATTAAGGAAAGGAGACCATAATGGATTACCATGGAGAAAAGCAAGTTAAATCAGGCCTTGTGGCCCTGATCGGACCTCCGAATGTGGGCAAATCCACCCTGCTGAACAGCCTGCTCGGCCAGAAAATCTCCATCGTCTCCCCCAAGCCCCAGACAACAAGAAACAAAATACTCGGCATTGTCAATGGCCATGATTACCAGATCGTCATCCTTGACACCCCCGGTATCCACACGGCGCGCAGCCCGCTGAATCAGGAAATGGTGAAAATCGCCGTCAGCAGCCTCTCCGATGTGGATGTCATCGTCTTCATGATTGATATCAGCTTTCCCCTGCCCGGCAAAATCACTGAGGCGACAGGCCATTTAAAGAACGTGGACAAACCGGTCATTCTGTTGGTGAACAAGGCGGATCTGGTGGCAAGGGAGAAACTGCTGCCCATCCTTGATGCCTACAAGGACGTTTTCCCCTTCCATGCCATGATTCCCATATCCGCGCTGCATCAGGACGGCACGGATATCCTGCTGGCGGAACTGCTGCAACTCCTGCCGACCGGGCCCCGCCTTTATCCTGAGGACATACCCACCGACTCCACCGAGCGTTTTATTGCCGCTGAAATAATCAGGGAAAAGATCTTTCTGCTGACCACCCAGGAAATTCCATACTCCTGCGCGGTTGTTGTCGACAGCTTCAAGGAGGACGAAAAAAAGATCACCATCCATGCCACCATCTTTGTCGAGAGGAAATCACAGAAAGGCATCATCATCGGCAAACAGGGCTCCATGCTGAAACAGATAGGTCAGGCAGCCCGTCTGGAACTGAAGGAACTACTCGGCATCAATGTGGAGCTGAACCTCTTTGTGAAAATCAGGAAAGACTGGTCAACTGATAAACTTTTCTTAAGGGAATTGGGGCTGGGCTGATCAGTGGTTTGAGCGACGAGGCTTAAGGCGGGCGGGGGCAACAGGCCTCATTCCAAGGCCTTGCGCAGGGCCTGACCGAGCTCCTCAACCTGAAACGGTTTGGCAACAGCGGCCTTGAAACCATAGCTTGCGCAATCAGCCATGACCGGATCATTGTAATAACCGCTTGCCACCACCGCCCTGGCCTGGGGATACTTCTGCAGCAATTTTTTCATCGCCTCTTTGCCGCCCATGCCCCCCGGAATGCTCAGATCGAGAATGACGACATCAACCGGCTTGCCCGCTTCAGCCGCCTGATCATACATGGCAAGCATCTCCTGCCCATCTCCGGCCGCCAGGACTTCATAGCCGAGCTGCTGGATCATGGTTTTCATCACTTCCCTGATGATTTCCTCATCATCCATGATCAACACCCTGCCTGTGGAACTCTGCCATCCGGCCGCATCCTCATTCTGCATCTTGCCGCAATCTTCTGAAACCGGAAGATAGATGGTAAAAACGCTTCCCTCTCCCACTTTTGACTCCACACCGACATGACCTCCGTGCTTGGCAATGATAGACCGGGTTACTGCCAGGCCAAGGCCCTGGCCATGCTCGCTGGCGGTAAAATAGGGGTCAAAGATCTTGTCGATAATTTCAGGCGGGATGCCTGTTCCGGTGTCCCTGATGCTGATCAGCACATAGTCGCCGGGCGCCAAACCAAGATGATCCTGAGCCGAGCAGCGGTAATTATCGCAGACTATTTCGATGCTGCCGCCTTCGGGCATGGCGTCTTTGGCATTGAGCACGATATTCTGGATGACCTGACTGATCTGACCCTTGTCAATATTAACCAGCCGCAGATTGTCGGGAATGACGAAACTGCAGGCCACATTGCTGCCATGCAGCACAAATCCGGCCGAGTCACGGATCACTTCGGAAATGGAAGATGTTTCCGTGACAGGCTCCCCGCCCTTGGCAAAGGTAAGAAGCTGCTGGGTGAGCCCTTTGGCCCGCACGGATGCCTTTTCCGCACTGGCAAGCAGTGACTTCTGTTTGTCGTTTACCGCCATTCTTCCGGCCAGACTGATGTTTCCCATAATTGCCATAAGGATATTATTGAAATCATGGGCGATGCCGCCGGCCAGAACACCGATTGACTCAAGTTTTCTGGCCTTGAAAGCCTCTTCCTGAATCTTCCTGCTCTGGGTCACATCACGGAAGACCAGCACCACCCCGACTATCCGGCCCTGTGTGTCACGGATAGGCGCCCCGCTGTCGGCAATGGCCCTTTCCGTGCCGTCCCTGGCTATAAGCAGTGCATGATTGGCCAGATCAACAATGGCGCCATTCTTTATTACCCTGTCCACCGGACTTTCATGAGATTTGCGGCTGTGCTCATCAATAATATGGAAAACCTCCAGCAGGGGCCGCCCTCCGGCCTCGTGCTGCGGCCAGCCGGTGAGTTCCTCGGCAACCCTGTTGACTAGCACGATCTTTCCTGCCGTATCCGTGGTGATGACGGCATCGCCGATGCTGCGCAGGGTCACGGCCAGCTGCTCCTTTTCATCCGCCAGCTGTTCTTCGGCATGCTTGCGCTTGGTGATATCGATAAAGGTGACAACCGCGCCGATGATCTGATCGTCCTGAAAAATAGGATACGACCAGTACTCGACGGCAAAGCTGCTGCCGTCTGCCCGCCAGAAGACCTCGTTGTCGATATGGGACCCAATACCCTGCTCCAGGAATCCCTTATGGACCAGGCAATTATCCAGTGGATATGCCCTGCCGTCCGCATGGCTGTGATGGATGAGCTGGTGCATGTTTTCCCCCAGCAGTTCCGCCTCGCTGCCGTAACCCATCATCTGCAGAAACGAACTGTTACAGAAAGTACACCTGCCCTGGGTATCGAGTCCGTATATGGCCTCGGCCGTGGAGTTCAGCAGCAGGCGGCTCTGCTCTTCACTGCGCCGCAGCTTCGCATTTGAGCTGTTGACCTGGGCCGACATGGCGTTGATGGCATCGATAATGGCGGAAAATTCCTCTACGCCGCAGGCCAGATGCGGTTCCATCACCTCCCCCGCCTTCTCCGAATCATACCGCGCAAGGGACTTAACTATCTGCCGCACCGGCCTTGAGAAATAACGGTTGAGTGACTGCTGCAGAATAAAATAGACGACACCGAAAAAAACAAGCATCATGACAAGCAGGCTGAGCATAACCTTTTCAACATGCGACAGCAATTGACCGGCTGGCACGGAAAAATAGATCGTCCAGCCCTGGGGCACGATCAGGGTCTTGTGAAAGGCGATATACTTCTGCCCGTAAAGCTGATAGGTAACCAGGTTTCCCGCGGCCGGCAGCTTCCAGTCCCGCATATCAAAGGCAAGATTATGCCTGCTCTTGACAAGTCTCGTTTCCGGATGATAGGCCACCTTGCCATCACTTGTCAGAATAAAAATGGCCTGGTTGTCAAAAACCTTGCTCTTATCAAAAAAGGACATGATGCGGTTGATGCTCTGGAGATCCCTTTCAAGAATCAGGGTCATGCCGGCAGCCATGGGATATTGTATGGTAATGACCGTTTTATCTGAAAAAAGCGACTGGTGAACATCAGATATATTTGCTGAAGAACGGGGAAAAGACTTGGGAGAAAGACTCATCCCCTCATAGGATTCATATGGCGGAGAAATAAGAACGATACGCTGATTCTGATCGAGCAGGTAATAGATATCACCCGGTCCATGAAAATGGAGCGTGTTTTTCAGATAGGATTTCACCTCATCAACCGAACCCTCCGGGCTCTTGCGGATGATTCCCAGGATATGATCGTCATAACCGAAGATGAAATCGGCAATCAGGTTCTGGGCAATATTCACCTGGCTGCGCATTTGACTTATGTACTCATCTCTTACAGTAAAGTATACCCAGATACTGCTTACCCCGGCGGCAACCAGGAAAGAGAGGGCAAATACGACGATGAGAATGTGTCTGATTTTACGCTTAAAAGAGCGGTTCACCTAAATCACCAATTTTGTCCGGAATTGCCCGTCAGAGACCACCACCTCGTAAACCGGCCGGGCCACATCTCCATACAGATCAAACTGCTCTTCACCCAAGCCAGCGCAGAAATCCGGTGTACATCATACGTCTTTTCTTTAGAAGTGCCGGTGCTGGGACACAAAAAAATGACATGCCGCTTCCCTGCTCGGTACTTGTAGCAGACTGGATTCTTCAATGCTATCACAGTGTGCTTTCACCATTCAAACATTTTTTGACACCCATCCATGATAACGTTATAGTATAAAGTTTTCCGCTTATTATGGAATTTACCAATAAATTTTATAGAATTACATCCAGCATTTACATAAAGGGAGCATACCATGTCCGAAGTACGAGTCCGTTTCCCCCCCAGCCCCACCGGTTATCTGCACATCGGCGGAGCCCGCACCGCGATACTAAACTGGCTCTATGCCAGAAAACATAAGGGGAAATTCATCCTGCGCATTGAAGATACAGACGCAGAACGCTCCACCAAGGAGTCAATTGAAGGCATCCTGGACGGTCTTACCTGGCTCGGCATCGACTGGGATGAGGGGCCCTATTTTCAAACCGATTTTACCAGCGACCATATTGCCGCGGCAGAGAAGATGATAGCAAATGGCCAGGCCTACAGATGCTTCTGCACCAAGGAGGAGCTGGAGTCAAAGCGTGAAGCGACACTTGCCGCCAAACAGGCCGTGAAATACGACGGGACCTGCCGCAATCTCACCCCGGAAGAGATCGCAGCCAAAGAGGCCCGGGGACTGCCCTCGGTCATCCGTTTTAAAGTGCCGGACAGGGATGGCGTCGTTGCATACGAAGACAAGGTTCTCGGGCGAATCGAACGCCGCTTTGTTGACATCGAGGACTTTGTCATTGTCCGCTCAAACGGCAAACCCCTTTATCTGCTCTGCAACGTGGTGGATGACATCCGCGACCGCATCACCCACATCATCAGGGGCCAGGACCACCTGACCAACACGACCCGCCAGGTCCTGCTCTATGAAGCCCTGAACGCGCCGCTTCCGATTTTCGCCCATATGCCCCTTACCCTGGACCTCAATAAGGCAAAGATCTCCAAGCGCAGCCACGGCGAAATTGTCGCCGTCCAGTTCTACCGGGCAAAAGGCTTCATCCCCTGGGCCCTGCTCAATTTTCTGGTGCTGCTGGGCTGGTCTCCCGGCGATGACCGGGAGATCTTCACCAAAGAAGAACTCATCGCGGCCTTTACCCTGGAGCGGATCAACAAATCACACTCCATCTTCAATTACCGCAAGGACGACCCGAAGTTTTTCACCGATCCCAAGGCGATCAATATCAATGCCCACTACCTGCGCGCCATGCCCATTGCAGAAATCGGCGTCCTGGTCAAAAAGGAGCTGCAGGAGGCGCAACTGTGGGACGATGCCTATGACGGAGAAAAAAAGGGGTGGTATCTGCAGACCCTTGACATGATCCGTGACCGTTTTCATACCCTGAAGGATTTTACCACCCTGGGCCGGGCCTATTTTGCCGATGACTTTGAGATTGAAGAGGCCGCCCTGACGAAAAATCTTCGCAAATATCCCGAGCTGAAAAACTGGCTGCCCATGCTGGCCGACCGCTTTGAAGCCCTGCCAGAATTCACCAAGGACAGCGTCGAACAGGCTGCCAGAGAATTTGCCGAAGAAATCGGCGTCAAGCCCGGCATCCCGATCAACGCCTCGCGGGCCGTCATCACCGGCCTGGTGAAGGGGCCGAGCATGTTTGCGCTTTTCGTCCACATGGGCCGGGAAAAGGTTGTGGCCAGACTGCGGGATGCGGCAAAATATTTTGAGTAAAAGACAGGCAAAAGGATGTAGGGGCGGGTTTTATGCCCGCCCAAGGCAAGAGACATAAAACAACTCACCCGAGATCAGGTAACTGTATGCAAACAGAAGGCAACAATCCCCAATCAGCAATCCGCAATCCGCAATCCCGCGATTTCATCCGGACAATTATTGCCGAGGACCTGAAAAACAACAAACATGACGGCAGGGTGACCACGCGCTTTCCGCCTGAACCCAACGGATTTCTGCATATCGGCCACGCAAAATCGATCTGCCTCAATTTCGGCGTTGCCCTGGAAAACAACGGGGTCTGCCACTTGCGTTTTGACGACACCAACCCCAGCAAGGAAGAAATCGCCTATGTGGAGTCCATCAAAAAGGATGTGAAATGGCTGGGTTTTGACTGGGGCGGCAATCTTTTTTTCGCCTCGGATTATTTTGAACAGCTCTACGATTATGCCGTTGAACTGATCAAAATGGGTAAGGCCTATGTGTGCAGCCTGTCAGCCGATGAGATCAGGGAGTACCGGGGAACCCTGACCGAGCCGGGCAGGGAAAGCCCTTACCGCAACCGGAGCGTGGAGGAAAATCTTGACCTCTTTACCCGCATGCGGGGCGGGGAATTTGCCGACGGCACTCATGTGCTGCGCGCCAAGATCGATATGAGCTCCGGCAATATCAACATGCGCGATCCGGTACTTTACCGTATCCTCCACGCCAGCCATCACCGCACCGGGGACAAATGGTGCATCTATCCGATGTACGATTATACCCATCCCATATCCGATGCCATCGAGAAAATCACCCACTCGCTCTGCACCCTGGAGTTTGAGGACCATCGGCCGTTCTACGACTGGCTGCTTGACACCCTTAAGACACCCTGTCATCCCCAGCAGATCGAATTTGCCCGGCTCAATCTCACCTACACGGTGATGAGCAAGCGCAAACTGCTGAAACTGGTGAACGAAAAGCATGTCAGCGGCTGGGACGACCCCCGCATGCTGACCATATCCGGCCTCAGACGCCGGGGCTACACCCCGGCTGCCATGCGCGGTTTCTGCGACACCATCGGCCTGGCCAAGCGGGAAAGCCGGGTGGACATGGGTGTGCTGGAAAACGCCATCCGCAATGACCTGAACGATACCGCGCCAAGGGCCATGGCGGTACTCAGTCCGCTGAAGGTGGTGATCACCAATTATCCGCAGGAACTGGAAGAGGAGCTGGAGATTGACAACCATCCGAAAAAACCGGAGATGGGCAAACGCAAGGTGACATTCTGCCGGGAAATCTATATTGAGCAGGATGATTTCATGGAGGATCCGCCCAAAAAGTTCTTCAGACTGGCTCCTGGGCGAGAGGTGCGTCTGCGCGCCGCATATCTCATTACCTGCGACAGGGTTATCAGAGACGAGCAGACCGGAGAAATTGTTGAGCTGCACTGCACATATGATCCTGCCAGCCGCGGCGGGTCCTCCCCTGACGGCCGGAAGGTCAAGGGAACACTGCACTGGGTCTCCGGCCGTCATGCAATTACCGCTGAAGTCCGTCTGTACGACCGTCTCTTTAACGTGAAAAACCCCGAGGCGGACAAGGAAACCAGTTTTATGAGCCATCTCAACCCGAATTCCCTGCTGACCCTGACCAACTGTCGGCTTGAGCCAGGTCTTGCCGCGGCAGGTAAAAATGACCGCTACCAGTTTGAGCGTCTCGGCTATTTCTGCCTCAATTCGGTGGATGCCACCGCTGCCAGACCGGTGTTCAACCGCACGGTGACACTGCGCGACAGCTGGGAAAAAATAGAAAAAAACGCCTTAAACACCGGGTGACACTTGACTGCAAGGAGTCCGTACTGATAAAATTACTTAGATAATTTTCCCCATTATCAAAAAAATGTACATCCTCTCTCATCTCTAATGATAAGGGATAAATCCGCCTGGCACGGTCAAGTAACACTTGACAGTGCCAGGTAATATTATCGTAAATAATACTTACACAATATTTATTCAAAAACGACAAGTAATCAACAACTCAGACAGCATCGGTCCAAATGATAAAAGAGAAAAAAATTCTGTTTTCAAATTTAACCCTCTTCTAGGAAATACACCATGGGCAGGAAAAACCTGACAATCGGCAAGAAAATTATTTTCGGCTATTCGGTAGTTCTGCTGCTGCTGCTTGTACTCGGCGTCATCAACTATCTGGGCGTCGGCACGATTGTCCAAAATGCCGGAGAAGTCATCAACGGCAACAACCTGAACGCCCTCATCACCCAGAAAGAAGTGGACCATCTCAACTGGTCGAGCCAGGTCAACGCCCTTTTGACCGACAGCTCGGTCACTGTTCTGAAGGTGGAGACCGATGACCATAAATGCGGCCTGGGCCAGTGGCTGTACGGTGAACAGCGCAAAGAGGCCGAAAAGCTTGTTCCCTCTCTTGTTCCTCTTTTGAAGAAAATCGAAAAACCGCACCTCGTACTGCATGAATCCGCGCTAGACATCGTCAAGGTTTTCCGGCCGGCGGACGCCACCCTGCCGATCCTTATCGCGGAAATAGAAGCAGCCCATCTTGCCTGGGCCGGGAAGGTCCGTGACAGCATTATCAATAGCGATCCCACCATGGAAAACGTAGAGACCGACCCCGCCAAGTGTCAGCTGGGGAAATGGCTCCTTTCCGCAGATGCCAAAAAAGTCTATGCCGTTGCCGGCGACCTGTTCAAAAAGACATTTGACAGCTTACCTGAGACCCATAACGCCCTGCATCAATCCGCCATCCGCATCAAGGAAGCCCTGGCGGCAGGCAACAATGATGAAGCAAAAAGAATTTTCCAGCAGGAAACCGCACCCATGCTGCAGGGCACTGTTGGCAAGCTGCAGACAATGCGCAAAGATGCCAAGCACGAACTGGAGGGCCTGGAGGCGGCAAAGGAAATCTACGCCAATCGCACCATGCCCGCCTTAAC
>Ga0180007_10006525_pt1 | contig 11371 bp, 13 predicted proteins | sample MM_PC_MetaG_FD_121122 | JGI IMG/M metagenome (GOLD analysis project Ga0180007, IMG submission 121122) | Groundwater microbial communities from the Aspo Hard Rock Laboratory (HRL) deep subsurface site, Sweden - MM_PC_MetaG | ecosystem: Environmental > Aquatic > Deep subsurface > Groundwater...
ATAAAAAATAAAAAATGAACCGAACAAAAACAAGAATGCAATATCATAGAAAAACCAGTGGTAAAACTAATTACAAAAAAAGATTAGAGTTACTAAAAAGCAGGAAAGACAGAATAGTTATTAGAAGAACAAATAAATACTTAGTTTTACAAATAATAAAATATGAACCGGCAGGAGACAGAGTTTTAGCAGCCGTAACTTCAAAAGCATTACAAAAACTAGGATGGAAACATTCATGTAAAAATTTGCCCGCAGGTTACCTAACAGGGCTTCTCTTAGGGAAGAAAGCGATCGAGAAAAAACTAAAAGAAGGAGTTTTAGATCTGGGATTGCAAACACCCATTAAAGGATCAAAAGTGTATGCGGTACTTAAAGGAGTTTTAGACGGTGGATTAAAGGTTCCTTCGTCAAATGAAATATTTCCAAACGATGAAAGAATACAAGGAAAACATATTTCAGATAAAATCACAAAAGATTTTGAATCAATAAAAGCCAAAATCATAAAATAAGGACAAGATAAAAAATGGAAAACCAAAAACAAGACTGGATACCTAAAACCGAACTCGGAATGAAAGTACAGAATAAAGAAATAACAAACATAGACGAAATTCTGAACAAAGGAAAAGTAATATTAGAGGCAGAAATTGTTGATGAACTATTGGATCTGGAAACAGAATTGCTATTAATAGGTCAATCAAAAGGAAAGTTTGGTGGTGGACAAAGAAGAGTATTCAGACAAACACAAAAGAAAACAAAAGAAGGAAACAAACCAAGATTCACAACACTGGCAGTTGTAGGAGACAGGAATGGCCACATAGGAATGGGTTATGGAAAATCAAAAGAAACAGTTCTGGCTCGAGAAAAGGCTATTAGAAAAGCAAAACTGAACGTGTTTGTAATCAAAAGAGGGTCAGGATCATGGGAATCACAATCACCAGAACCACATTCGATACCATTCGAGGTTGAAGGAAAATGTGGATCAGCAATCATAAGATTAAAACCTGCACCAAAAGGTACAGGATTATGTGTTGAAAAAGAGTGTGCAAAAGTACTTGAATTAGCAGGAATAAAAGATGTTTGGTCAAAAACATTTGGTCAAACAAAAAACAAAATAAACCTAATAAACGCACTTATAGATGCAATGAAACAATTGGTTAAAACAAGAACTCAACCAAAGCATGTAGAATTACTACACATAACTCAAGGCTCAATCAAAGAAAATATTGAAGTTATAGAAGAACCCAAAACAAAAGTTAAAGTGAAAAAAGAAGAAGTTATAATTGAAAAACTAAAAACAGATGTAAAGAAAGAAACCAAGAATAAATCTGAATCTGAATCTAAGACCGTTAAGAAGGTTGACAAGGAAGACAAAAAATGACTGAAGAAATAAAAGAACAAAAAAAGGAAGAGAAATCCAAACCCAAATCAAAGGATAAAATAGCAGTTATTTTAATAAGAGGGCTGGTTGGCATAACAGTGGACATAAAAGACACATTATTCTTACTAAGACTAAGAAAAAAACATACCTGTGTAATATTAGAAGACAATGCAGTCAATCAAGGAATGTTGAAAAAAGTTAAAGATTATGTTGCCTATGGAGAAGTAAGTGAAGCAACAATAAAAGAATTAATATCAAAAAGAGGAAAAAAGAATCCAAAAGATCCAACGAGAACAAAACCATTCTTCGAATTAGCACCACCAAGAGGGGGATTTGAAAGAAAAGGAATTAAAAAACCATTCAAACTGGGTGGGGCGTTAGGATACAGAAAAAACAAAATAAATGATTTAATAAAAAAAATGTTGTGATTATTATGATTAAAAGAAAGAAAAATACCAGGCAAAGAGGAACCCACACACATGGATGGGGAGCCAAGAAAAAGCATAGAGGAGCAGGTAGTAGAGGCGGAAGAGGTAATGCAGGTTCAGGAAAAAGAGGAGACGCCAAGAAACCAAGCTATTGGAAAGACATTTCTTACTTTAAGAATAAAGGATTTTTTTCAAAAAGAACAGTTCTTAAATCAATCAATATATCAGATATAAACAAATTTTCTGATACAAAAATAGATCTTTCAAAAAAAGGTTATGATAAATTACTAGGAATGGGAAACACAAGCAAAAAGTATGAAATATCAGTATCATATGCATCTGAATCAGCAATTAAAAAAATAGAAAAAGCAGGCGGCTCTGTGTCTTTGTTAAGAGTAAAGAAAGTAAAAAAACCTAAAGTAACAGGTAAAAAACCAAAAGCACTTCCAGATGAAGATGATGAAGAGACTGTGGAAGTAACCAAAGACACATCTAAACCTCAAGAAGAATAAAATGGGATTTTTTGAAAAAATATTATTCAATCTTCCAGAAGTAGCATCGCCTACTCAGAAGAGACTTGCTTTTAAAGAAAAGCTAAAATGGACTCTTTTAATTTTACTTCTATTCTACGTTTTAGGATTAATACCTTTGTATGGTCTGGGACATAACGCCATGCTTCAATTTGAATTTCTATCGGTAATTCTCGGAGCCAGTTTTGGAAGCATTATAAGTTTAGGGATTGGACCCATAGTAACGGCATCCATCGTCTTGCAATTATTGAATGGTTCTGGAATCGTCAAATTCGATTTAACTACTCATGACGGGAAGAAAAGATTTCAAGGAATTCAGAAGGTTTTAGCAATAGGGTTCATAATATTAGAAGGAGTAATATATGTAGGTATGGGGGGACTTGCACCTGCAACAGGAGTTCCAGGAAGCATTCTAGTATTCCAATTATTCTTAGGAGGAGTATTAATCATGTTCATGGATGAAGTAGTTAGTAAATGGGGTTTTGGGTCAGGAATAAGTCTTTTTATTGCAGCAGGAGTCAGTCAAACAATATTTTTAAGAATGCTAAATCCATTACCAAGTCCAACTAATCCAACAATAGCAGTGGGAGCAATACCTGCACTAGTGCAAAGTCTGGGAAGAGGAGATCCGACAACCGCAGGATTAATGCTGGCAGGAATTCTGGCAACTGTACTGGTTTTTCTGGTGGCAGTTTATACCCAAGCCATGAAAGTAGAAATACCACTTAGCTTTGGCAGAATTAGAGGCCATGGAATAAGATGGCCATTAAACTTTTTTTACACAAGCAACATACCAGTAATTTTAACGGCTGCGCTGGTTGCAAACGTACAGTTATTTGCCCGATTGCTGGATAATTGGGGCTTTTCAATATTAGGAACTTTTTCAGGAAATTCGCCTGTTTCAGGACTTGCATCATGGCTATACGCGCCAAATGTACTTGAGCAAATTATAAAAGGCACATTTACTTTTTCAATGGTGGGACAATCAATGGCTTACTTGTTATTCTTTATGTGCGGAGCAGTTTTATTCAGTTTTTTCTGGGTACAAACAGCAGGACTCGATGCAAGATCACAGGCCAAACAAATAATGTCTTCAGGACTACAAATACCAGGATTTAGAAAAGACCAACGAGTTCTCGAAAGACTTCTACAAAGATACATAGGTCCATTAACTATAATGGGTGGGTTGGCAGTAGGTCTGTTAGCAGGAGTAGCAGATCTTACGGGCGCATTTGGAAGTGGAACAGGAATACTACTAACGGTAATGATAGTCTATAAACTATATGAAGAAATCGCTCAACAGCACATGATGGATATGAATCCAATGATGAGAAAGTTTATGGGTGGATAATAATATAAAAAAAGAGGAAAAGAAAACAAAATGTTTGAAAAATTAATGGATCCGATGCTTAGCCCACTTCTAGATTTGGGTTTCTTCTGGGCAATATTCATAGTTGCATTCATTCTAACCCTTATAATAACTTTAGTCTATAAATTCACAACCGATCAAACCCTAATGAAGAAATTAAAAAGTGAAATGAAGACCATGCAAAAAGAACTAAAGGCTCTTTCAAGTAATCCTCAAAAAGCCATGGCTCACCAGAAGAAAATCATGGAAAAAAATATGAAGTACATGAAACATTCATTAAAACCAACGCTTTACACATTCATACCAATAATCATAATTTTTGGATGGCTAAATACCCATTTAGCCTATTTACCCATAGCACCCGGAAATGATTTTATGATTAGTGTGGACTTTAAAGATGGAACCTATGGTAATGTGACAATTGAATCATTACCAGAACTACAAATATTGTCTGAACAAATGCAAACCATCGAAAACAATCAAGCAAAATGGACTCTGTCAGGTGATGCAGGCGAATACGAGCTTACAATATTATTTGATAACAGAGAGTTTAAAAAAAGTTTAATAATATCGAGTGAGAATGAATATTCAGAACCGATAATGGTAATTAAAGATTCAAATTTAAAACGAATTAGCATTGGTTACGAAAAAGTTAAGCCTCTTGGCAATGTAAGTTTGCTAGGTTGGAGACCAGGATGGTTGGGAACATATATATTATTATCATTAATATTTAGTCTTAGTATGAGAAAAATACTAAAAATAAGTTAAAAATGAGCCAAGCACAAGCTAAAGTTTTATAAATCAATAATTTTTTCATAATAAAAGCATGAGGTTTTGAATATGCCAGCAGGAAATAAAAAATCAAATACATTCAGAAAAGTCTTTGTAAAGACCCCTGGAGGAAAAACAGTAGTTCATCATAGAACTCGAAAGCCCAAACAACACAAATGTGCTGATTGTGGCGCTGAAATCATAGGAGTGCCTAGATTAAGACCTTATGAAATGCACAACCTTGCAAAAACCAAGAAAAGGCCACAAAGAGCCTATGGTGGAAAATTGTGTGGTGCATGTTTAAAGAAGAAAATAGTACTAGAATCAAGATCTTAAGTGTTAATGGCGACAAACACTGTTCTTAAGATCAGGAGGCAGGAAAAATGTTTGAAATAGGAAGATTATGTGTGAAATTAGCAGGCAGAGATGCAGGCAAGAAATGTGTTGTGGTTGACACAGTTGATGAATTTACTGTGTTAATTGATGGTCAAACAAGAAGAAGAAATTGCAATGTTAAGCATTTAGAACCTTTAAAAGAAGTTCTTAAAATTAAAAAGAATGTTAGTCATGCAGACATTGTTAAGGAGTTTAAAAAACTAAAGCTAGAAATTAGAGATACTAAACCTAAAAAAGCATCTCCAAGACCTAAAAAATCTAAGCAGAAAAAAGATGCGCTTGAAGAAACCAATGTTAAGAAATCAGTTGTAAAAAAAACAACTGAAATTCAAGTTGAGTCCAAACAAACCAAGAAACCTAAGGCTGCTAAACCAGTAACAAAAACAAAGAAAGAACAAAAAGAGTAAATAAAAATTATTCTTGAAGTTTTTTCAATTCTTTTTTTCTTTTTCTAAAAATTAGTTCCCAATCCTTATTTTCTTCTAATCTCAATAAATCTCTGTCGAACATAGAAAGCGCAACACCACTTTTTTCACGTCTTTGAATTATTTTTAAAATTTTATCAACGGCCTCTTTAGCGTTATTGGCAGACTCAATCAACTCGTTTTTTCTAATGTCAAGGTAGGTACCTGCAATTTGTTTAGCAGTTCCACCACTCGTTTTAATTGCGACCAGGGGTTTATCTATAATATAACCATAGGATGCTTCATTAAGGGTTCCTGCACCACCATGAACTATTATTGCGCCATCACAAGAATTCAGGTTTATGGCATCTCTACTCCAGCCAATGCCTGTGGCTATTACGACATCTGCATAATCATTGGCTTTCTTTATGTTTTCCCAGGGAATGATGGCTATTGTGAGTCCATTCTCTTTTTTAGCTCCTTTCAAGGCAGCTTCCATAACTCCTAATCCTCCACCAGTAATTGTAATACATTTTTTCTTTGCCAGTTCTTTTCCCACTTCTTCTGCTATTTTATACGCGTTTTCTGTGCAAATCATTTTACTTGATCCGAGAACCGCTATCTGAATTTTTTTCATTTAAGCACCTCATGCATTAACTCCGTAAGGTTTAATTCGAAAACGCAAACAGGCATTTCTAGTCCGAAACTATCTACCACCACAGGATGAATTTCTCCGACGTAAGCAACTGCTTTTTTATTAACATAAACTCTTGCAACTCTTCCTTCTATGAAAGATTCGTGTTTTGTTTCTTCCATAGTGTATTTTATTCCCAGAGTTCTTAACAAGAAATCAAATGCTTGTTTTGCTTCTGTGAAATCAGCGGTTTTATCTGCTTTAGCCCAAGCCATTCTAGTGGGGTTTTTAGTTCTAGTTTCAGCATTTTCATCAAACAAAACAACTTCTCCAATTTCAAATATTTGTTGAGGATATTCTTTATTGGTATTTTTGCTGAAAAAATCCATTAAACAAGGAGTTAACCAGGTTCTAAAAACAGACCAGTTCTTAGAAACAGCATTACTAATGTCAATGGTTTTCATTTCTTTAAGATTCATTTTTTTAATCATGGTTTCTTTATTGGTCAAAGTATATGAAAGAATTTCTTGAGCTCCAAGACCGATAATTATGTTAGCAACTCTTTTACTGAACCAATTAATTTTTTGCATGCTTTGTTCAGTTACCATTTGAGGATTTTCAGGAATAATGTTATTGAAACCATATCTGATTGTGACATCTTCACCCACGTCGACAGGATGCATAATATCTTGTCTATAGGCAGGATATTCTAATTCTAAATCATTTCCTTTTTCTTTCAAAACATTATAGCCTGCTTCTCTCAGAAGAGTTTTCATTTTGCTCTTTCCAACATTAACTCCCATTCTGTTTTCAAGATATTTCCAATCAACCTTAATCTTCTTTGTGGTTAAATCAGGTGTTACAAGAGTTTTATCATGATAAACGACTTTAACACTTTCAATCATGCCACCTCTTTCCGAAAGAGCCGAAACAATTACATTTAGCGCAGGAACCAAGTATTTAAGTGAGAATCCACTACATTCGATAAACAAATCTTTTGTTGTTTCATCGACCTTGCCGGTGTGGTCAGAGTTGATTACAGGCGGCATAGACAGCACCTCGCCTGTTTTATCTATGAAAATAGGGTATTTGTCGTGTCCTTCAAGCAAGAGCGCATACTCTTTGCCTTTTGGATGGGTTCTGAGGATTTGATTTAGGTTCAGTTTTCTTGTGAATTCTAAAGGAATGAATGTTATTTCGTTTGGTTTGAATGCTTTGTATGTTATCGGAGAAGTTATTCGGTGTAGATCATAAACTCCGATTGCGGCTTCTTTTCTTTTACTGCCAAAGGTTTCACAAACTTTTTCTTGAAGTTGTATTAATTGTGATAAAACAGTTGGTGTGATGTTTAAATTTCTGACAACTGCGCACACAGTCATGGGTCTAATGTTTTTTAGATTTTTATCAACATTAACCACTATTCCTGATGGTTTAATTTTTCCAAACGGTTTTTCATTGCTTTTTGAGTATTTTCTTTTGATTTCTCTGGCAACTCCTTCAGCAGACCATAGATCAGGACGGTTTGTATCGGCAATTTCGACTTTTATAAGGTCTCCTTCTTCTGATTCAATCTCTCCTTTAACTAACATTATATCTTCTTCCAGTTCATTCTTAGAAAGAGTTCTACCGATTAGTTTGAAAAGGTCTTTTTTTGATAGTTCTATTGTCGGCATTTTTATAGCACCTTTTTACAAAATCTTAAAAAATCTATTTTTTGACTGAATAAATCCCTTATGTCTTTGATTCCTAACTTAAGCATTGCAAGTCTGTCTATTCCAAAGCCCCATGCAATCACAGGTTCTTTAATACCTAGTGGCTCAGTCATTTCAGGTCGAAATATACCTGCGCCTGCCAGTTCCATCCAACCAAATTCAGGATGCTTAACGGATATTTGAACTGATGGTTCTGTGAAAGGGAAATAATCAGGGAAAAATTTAACTTCAGTTGCTCCTGTCATTTCTATTGTGAAATCTTTTAGTAATCCAAGCAAGTTTTTGAATGAAAGGTCTTTTCCGACGACAAAACCACCTAGTTGGTTGAACTCGACGCCGTGGGTCGCATCAATGACATCGGGTCTAAAGCATCTGACCAAACTAAAATATTTTCCAGGAATTTTAACTCCTTTTGCCAGAAATCTTGATGATATGGCTGTATCGTGGGCTCTAGGAATTAGTTGTGCGGCAATCTTTTCATCCCATTTATAGTTCCATCCTGATGATGCAGTGTTTCCACCCGTTTCATGGGCTGATTTTATCGCCTGAACAATTTTTTTATCAGGTAGTTTCCCAATTTTAGGTGAATCTATTTGATAGGTTGCAGTCCAGGTTCTGGCAGGATGATTTTGTGGTTGATACAACGCATCGAAATTATAAAATTCAAGCTCAATTATTGGTCCGGTCATTTCAACAAAACCCATTGAAACAACTTTTTCTCTAACTTCTTCTATGAATTCAACATAGGGTTGTCTCTTTCCCGCGAATATTTCAGGAACGTTTATGGAAACATCGTATCCTCTGAATTTTTTATTTTTCCAAGAATTGTCTTTAAGCATTGCAGGTGTGACTCTGTTAAGATAAATGTTTTTTCCAACATCTTCTTTTTGAACTTTCTTACCCAAAGCAGTCAAAGAAATGATTTTTGTTTTTTTCAGTTCTTTTTTCACAATTTTTTTTCTTTTGATAAGATTGTCATAGGAGAATTTATCTTCAGGTGACAAGTTGTTCAAGTCAATTGGAAAATTCTTTTTCAAAAAACCTTCTTCCATGAACTCTTTTTTCAAAAGTTTTTCTCCTTGATCAGTAAGACTTATTATTAGTTCATTTTTTTTCTCAATGTTTATGGCTGCTTTTTTCTTTAATGAACCAATGCAAATATTTACTTCATCATCACCCAACTCGGCTTTTTTCTTTATTTGACTTATGGTGGTTTTTCCAGAAATAGATTGAAGAAATCTTCTTTCAGGCAAACCTTTTTTCAAGTACATTAGGCCGTTTTCATCAAGAAAAATAAGTTCTTTGCTTTCACTTTTTATTTCAACTAATTCTTTATTGAATAACCATTGAATCGCTCTAGTGGTCTCGACTTCTTTTTGCTTAGTTTTTTTAGCCAGTTCAGAAATAGTTATTCCGTCCGTTATATTTGGAAACGCAATCCTTTCTAGAGGGTGGAATTTTGCAATTATATCGTTAACATTCATACTGTTTGTTTGATAATGCTATGAATATATAAAGTTTGTTGATAAAATAAGAAGAAAAAGAATAAAAAAATTAAAAATAAAATTAAGCCTTAATAGGTTTCATGACTTTCCATGCCAACTCAAATAGATCTTCAAGTGCAGATGCAAAGAAAGGCGTGTTTATCCAAATACCTATATCATAGGTTGGATGGACTTCTGAATCATCCATGACCATAAACACAACTTCTTTTCCGTCAACAACCGTGAACCTTGCTTTTTTATCAGTGTGTCTGACTTCTGCAATGCCTTTTACTGCTTTTGCAGCTTCCATTGATTCTTTAGTTAATGGAGCAGCGATTCTAATTATTACGCCTCTTTTTTTGACTTCTTCAAAAACAGGTAGTAAACCTTCAACTTTTCTCATAAGTCCTTGAGCAGTTGTCATTATGGTGACAGTTTTTTCTGCGTTTCTTATTGTTAACTCTAAATGGTTATACAAGTTATGTCTTCCTCTTAACGAACCTGAAAGATCCGAAGGTTCTATTAATTCAACGCCCTGTGTATGTAATGAGTTAAGTTCTCCTACAACATCTGTTTGTTTCAAATCTTCTAATCTTTTGATTTGTTTATCCGCATCTGTTTTTACGTTTTTCTTAACTCTTTCCACGACTTCTTTTGGTGCCACTGCCAAGTATTTTATTGGTTTTCCTATTTTCATTACTACAAATCCTTTTTTTTCTAGGCTTTCTAGTACGTCGTAGCTTCTGCTTCTTGGAACGTTTGCTATGTCGCTTAGTTCTCCTGCAGTACTGACTCCTCTAGACAATAGAGCAGTCCAAATCTTAACCTCATATAGGTTTAATGAGAAATATCTTCGCAGTTTGCTCAGAAATTCTTCTTTAACTATCATTTCACCTTACCTCCTAAAAGTAGGACTAATCACCCCTTTTTAATTTCAAAAACGCATAACTACTATATATATGTTACTGTTTTTTACGCTTTAACGATAGTCAAAACAATTTTGTTTTAAAAATCTTTTCGTTTTTTTAGTCGAGAAACTTTTTTATGACAATGAAGTACTCATTTGGGACCTCGAATTCTTGGTAGTGAAGATTTTTTTGCTTTAAATGGTTAAAAAACCAGTTTCTTTTCTTTTTTTCAATGATTTTTTCACCGCCCAAACTAACTTTTGAAAATGACACCACAATCCATTTTGCATTAATCTTTTCAATTAAATTCTTTGAAATATTTCGTTTTCTGGTTTCTAGGGAGTCTAATGTTTTGAAAAGAAAGCAAACATCTGCTTTCAAGCTTGCTAATTTGTCCTGTTCTTTTACCAAATCAATTGTTATTCCCAGTCCAGAAACGTTTATTTTTGAAAAAAAAGATTCTAAGAAAACCATGTCTTTTTTAGAAATATCAGAAGCAATATATTTCGGGTTACATTTTAACCAAGGATAGCTTACAGGATTTAGTCCACAGGCAAGATCCAGGATGATTTTAGGATTTCCTGTGATTTCGAAGAGTTTTTTGTATACGGTTTTGTAATAGGGCAATCTTTCTTTTGTTGACTGATGTAGATTCAGTATTTTGCTTATTTGATCATCGGTATTTTCTTTTGTTAGTTCTTCAAGGAATGTTTCTCTTTTGGAATATCCTTTTTGTATGAAAACACCGTATATTTCTCGGAGTGTTTTTCTGATTTCTTTTACAACCTGTTTGTATTCTGTACTTCTTGGATTATATTCTTTTTTGTCAAGAATTTTTTTTAAAGCAGAATTTTCTTGAAAATATCTTTTCAAAAGATCATTAACAATATCTTCATCCAAATTTTGAAGTTCTCTTTTAGACAAGATGTCTGAAACTAGTTTTTCCATCTTAGAATCCCTGCTATGCCTGAAAGTGAATCAAGACTTTTTTTTGCTTCTTCAGAACCAATGATATGAATTTTTCCTTTCATTTGTTCGCATTCTAGCATAGTTTTCTCTAATTCTTTGTAATTATTTTTTTCTTTAGCTTTTTGTAAAAAAGCATAGCTAACGTATAACTCGCTAACGGCACCGTTTTTAATACATTCTTTTGTTTCTTTTAGTCCATAACATGCGGTGTCTTTTGAAATATTTTCTAGAAGTTTGTCAACGAGTCTTAGTTCCTGAACACCCCTATTTTGCTCTAAAACCTTTTGAAGCTCATCTCTTTTCAATAGTTCAGTGATTGCTCGTTCACCGGAATGTGAAACCGATGCAGCGGTTGTTTTCTTTCTCTGATTATCTGGTAGTGCTTTCA
>Ga0180007_10006526_pt1 | contig 11370 bp, 12 predicted proteins | sample MM_PC_MetaG_FD_121122 | JGI IMG/M metagenome (GOLD analysis project Ga0180007, IMG submission 121122) | Groundwater microbial communities from the Aspo Hard Rock Laboratory (HRL) deep subsurface site, Sweden - MM_PC_MetaG | ecosystem: Environmental > Aquatic > Deep subsurface > Groundwater...
CCAATTGACCTCTTGAGGTTCTTCGGTGCATTCTTCCGCCCATGCTTCGGCCTCTTTGTTGAGTTCATCCAAATTATCATAAAAAGGAATTGTTACTTTTTGCATACCAGCGCAATAATTTGTCACTGGCCCGATGATAGAAAAATCATCCAACCATGATGTTAATCTTTCCGCCCATCCCGGCGTGACAATGACATCATTATTTAAAAGGATGATAATCTCTCCACTTGCCGCCCGGATGCCCTGATTAATGGCCACAGGGAAACCCTTATTTTCCTCATTCCGGATCAAGATCGTTTCATTAAATCCGGTAAATGGCGGCTTGAATGGTGGCACCGATCCATTATCGATAATGACAAATTCATAATCCCCCTGTGTGCATTCCCGGACTGCATTGATGCACTCGTGGGTCATTTCCGCTTGCCCATAAACGGGGATCACAATGGAGATCATACCGCCTCCGTCTTAACCTCAAAATCCACGGCCCAATGCTTCACGCTTTGCGTCGCATCCGCTACGATTATCTCATCAACCATTGTTGTCAGATTTTCCCGCTTCATCCACACCAACTTATCGGTTTCCGTTCCAGTTGGAGGAATTGTAAAAGCGCATTCATCAAAGAGTGCCTTCAAATCCTTATACATGCTCGTGATTTCTGTCAATCCTGCTGATGCGGAAAAGAGGGAAAATTGAATCAAGATGTTTTCAAAATTCTCGGTGAATGTCTTTTCGGGTACATCCGTTATGATGAAATATATCACATAGGGGTAAGTCGCCGGCATTTCATCAGGAGGATATTGGTCTAAATATATTCGCCCGCCCACATCGGAAGAAAGTGCAGAGCCCGAGATTTTCGTTGCAAGGGCGGCAAGAAGGTTTTCCATTTAGGCCGATTCCTTTGCCATGATGTCCAACCAGCGATTTGATTCGCTTGGATTCACAATCCCGACTATCGCAAAAAAACGATTGCCGAATTTAATACGCCAACTTGCTTTTAATACACTTTTATATCTTATGCGTATCCGGTGACTGATAATTAATGTTGTGCTACTCGCAACATTTCTTTCGTTGGAAGTGGCATCCCAAATCGCTGCGTCAACGGTATAGGCATCATTCCAAGAATTTTTCCAGCCGCCCATGCCATCCGGTTCTTTTGTTTGATATTGTAAAATTATGCGTTTATCAAGGTCGCCGATTCTCATTTAAAATTTCCCCAAAGCCTTTCGCTCGCTAATAAACGATCATAGAATTCGTCTTCATGTATCAGTTCGCCGACGATATCCTCTCCCCGACTTTCATAAAGTTTAGCTGCAATCCTTAGAACTGCCTGCTTAATCGTATAAGGCACCAAGGCCGCCGTGGTCCAGCCGCAGACGAACTCTATCTTTATAGGATTCGATGGGTAGAGTGTCGTTGACGGCCAGGATTTGCCATAGGGCAGGACAATCCGCCCGCATTGGTCGCCGTTTGTCTCCACAAGATATTCCGTTGAAACGACCATCGTTGTCGAATCGCCATCCGTATCTTTATAGGTGATAACGGGCGCGGTGGAAGGTGTAGCAGCGGAATCGTTTTGCAAATTGCCGAATGGCAATTCAATAAAATTATCCTTTGGGAATTCATCAAGATAATAATCCCATGTTGCTGTCAAGATTTGCCTTCGCGTAATATCTTCTACATGTTCACGGGTAGTTGTGATTAGATTAGTTAACAGGCTATCTTCCGCAGTTGTTGCAGCATTAATCAGAATCGAAGTCCCAAATTCGCAGGCCGCCCCAAGCGTCTTTGCCGCCGTCCTGATATAGCGCTTAACCCCGGTATATTCCTTCTCCTGGATGGTAGTATCATTTAATTCGGTCACTTGATCGAATACTCCGCCTGTCCAATCGGTATATGTTCCGGCGAGGGTATCACATTCCTGAATCTTCACATCAACCGTGCCATTAGTGCCATTGTTAATAGGTTGCAGGAAGACAATGGCTTGCTTTCCAAGGACTTCAATACCAGTCCCCAAAAGGGTATAATCGGCAACGACCGCATGGGATCCGGCGGCGATACAGGCATAAAGATCCACATTCCCGGCGAAGGTCTGCGAATCGGTCTTCAAATGTAATTTCAATTCCGCGGACGTGATCGGTTCTAATACCGGGGCCGTTACTAATTGTACTCGCATGGATTTTCCTTTTTCATTTTTGCAATAACTTGTCTAGCTTTACATCAAGACGATCAATTTTAATTCCAATCTCATTCGACTTAATATCGAAAGTATGTTGGAACTGATCAAAAACCTCTTTTTCAAGTTTTTTCTCCTCAAGGCTCTTGATCCTTTCCTTCATCCCCAAGGCGACAAAGATTGTTGAAAGTAAACCAGTTAGTAATCCCCCCCCTGCACCATATCCTATTTGTTCAATGCTCATTCGATCCTCCCCGACTATCCCCCTCAGCCCTCATTAGGCGTTCAGGTAGTACCCGCCAGCTACCAGAGTCCGCCAGAACACGGTGATATCCGCAATCTTGCCCGCTCCCGCAGTCGCCCCGATAATTGTAAGTTGAATCTTTTTTGTCGCAACCGTGGCTGATGGTCCGCGATAAACAGCGTAGAAATTCCCTGTCAGTTTCGCCTTCGCTCCGTTAGTGCTTGAAAGCAATACAATCGGGGTGCCGTCATTGGTCTGAACGGAAATTCCGGTGAAGGTTGCCACTGCCGAAAGGTCATCGGGAACATGGATAATCGCTGCATCGATAAATAGATTTTGGGTTGTGGCGGTCATGACATCATAAGCGGCAGCGGCCTGATTGAGGTCAATCTGCTTGTAGTTGGCTGAACGATTTAGACCGGATGCCATGACGTCCGTTGGTAGCCAGGCATATCCATTATAAACCCAGCGCCAACCCGTATTCACCTCAAAGAACGTCGATCCTGGCGCCGGTGCAATGGGTTTCGTATCGGTCGAGAGGCCGATCCAATTTTGAGTTGTGTCAATCAGTTTCATGGTTCGATCCTCAAAAAAGGCGGGGCCGGGTGCTCCCCGCCTAGGAATAGGTTACTTTTTCTTTTCTTTTTCCGGTTTCGGTTTCAGCTCCGGTTCGAGTGCCTTCAGGCTCGCGTTGAGCCCCTCAAGATCCTTCGTCAATACCTGGAGTTGGACCTGTCCGTTTTGGTACTGAGTTTTTAGAATAACCATCTCAGCCTGCACCCGTAGGATCCGCTCCTGAACCAGATCGCGTTTAAGGGTTAAGACTTCCTTGCTGTCTTGGGCGAATGCCGCCAAAGGAAACATAAGCAGCATCGCCATAATCAAGATGGTCTTTTTCATACTCTCCCTTTCTTATAAACCAGCCTTGTGAATACGATAATTAACCTTCACGGTCATCGTCGTATCGGCTCCGACATTGCCTGCATATTCGCCGTCGCCGGTATTGAAAAGTTGAATTGCTAAGTTTACAGCATTGGCCGCCGAGACATCAGTTATAGTCGGATATGCAGTTTTAATCGTATCGGCTGCCGCATCAATAAACCCGGTCGCCTCAATCGCCCCCGTGATATCAGTACCGCTGGTATTGTACTCAATAACCAGGTTATCGGCAGATTCCGTCAGGACGTTGGTTCCATAGTCCAGGATCAAAACAGCGCTTACCAATTCAATGAATTTATCTGCCCCTGGGGCGGCCACCAATACAATGGGTGTCGCCCTCAGAGCTTTGATATTTACATTGGAAAGCTCCACTGTATCGGTGTAGATAAAGGAATCGGCCGCCGTACCGGAACTCAATCCTCCCGTAGCCGTTACGGTTTCATCAACCAGGACCTTCCCTGTGTCAACATGGATCGCCTCGATATTCGTCGCGTCGATTTTCATGACATAGGAGGTTCCCGCTGCCGGGGCCGTTGCATCGTCCTCCATGTAAAGGACCGTTCCGCCAATGGCCGTCGCGTGTTGCGCCGTCCCGAGTTGACGCGCTCTGATCATCTGCCCGACAACCGCCGTTGCCGCAACATCGGAAGCCAGGTCAATAAAGCCCTGGTCAACGGTGCCGGTCCAGGCGCCGAGGTCGCCGATAATGCCCCGCCCTGTATAGGCATCCTTCGCTTCGATCAAGATACCATCTGCGGCAGCCCCATCGTTTTTAATGTGGAGCGCGGTATTAAATAGGGAATCGAGATAGACCAGCGATTCCCCGGCCTTGACCGCCGCGTTGGTGTGGGCGTAAAGTGCCTTTCCCGTGATGGCCGTGGCGGATGTGCCGGTGGCTTGCAGATTCACCCTGATAGCCTGCCCCGCCTCTGCCGTTGCCGCGACGTCGGAAGTGAACTCAATAGCCCCCTCGTTTATCGTCCCGGTCCATGCGCCCGCGTCGATGGCAAGAACCTTCTCCGCGAGCTGGTTATCCATGTTGATGTCAATGACATTTCCGGTTCTGGCCGCGCCCGCCGTGATAGCGAGTGCCGACAAATCGCCGGTATGGGTGATGGAAACACCTGTCGCCGCTCCGGTCCCGGCGTTGGTCACCGCCAGGGCCGTGCTCGTGGAGTTGGCGTTTTGCTCCGCAACCGTCAGCGCCGCCGCACTGCCCGCCCCCGCGAAATTGCGGTTGATGCTATGAGCAATATCCGTTGTCACGGTGGCGTCGATTGTTCCCTCTGCCACGGTGAGATTTCCTGTTGTCATGTCGATATGGCCAGAGGTAACCAGGATATCACCAGCGTTAAGGGTTAGGGCATCCGTGCCTTTGGCGTTTCCAGCAATAACCGTCGCGCCGTACTGCCGCACCGAGAAATCAGTGGCCGCTCCGTCGTAGGCGTGGATGTAGTAGCCGGTGAATCCCGCGCCATCCGTAACGGCCATATAGAGGGCCGCGCCGGTAAGGGCCGCGCCGGTGTTGGTGTAGCTGATACCATGCCCGGAGGTCTGCGTGTTGGCCGTGATCCCGATGGTGGATGCCGTTGTCGCGCCGTCCGTGATAGCGATGACGTTATTCGAGGTCCGGGTCCCGGCTGCCGAGAGCGTCAGGAGATCGTTAGTGACGCTGGTGTTGTTGGTAAACGTCACCGTGTCGGCTTCGGCGGTATCCGTTACCGCGAAGTCCCCGCCCGAGATAGTCATATCGACCGTTGCCGGTAAATTAACGAGGGTTGCAGCCGCACTTCCCGCCGCGCCGAGAGTAATGGTCCCGGTTGATATCCCACCGATTGTCACCCCACCCGTAGTCGTACCATCCAGGGTGATCGTGGTGGCTGCTGCGGTTGCCGCCCGGAGTGCGTTTTGCAGAAAGGTTCCGGTGACGTTGACGTTACCCGAAAAGGTGCCATCAACCGCTGTCAGGTTCCCGGTTGAGACGATATTCCCGGAGGCGTCGACATCGAAATTGGTATAGTTGATAAGCCCCGTGGTGCCGATAATGTCATTAGCACCGACGGAAAGCGCCGTGGTGATGGTGGCGTTGGAGGCGTCGATTGCCACCGCAGCCGCCGAAGGGCTGAACGTGAGCATTGTCCCGCCGTCATCGCTGGCAATCGTGACCTTTCCGTCTGCATCAACGTCAAAGTCGGTATAATCAATGACCCCGATCCCGCCGGTGATGCTAACCGCCCCGGATCCGGCGACGATGATTGAATTGATCGAATTCGCCGTGACGAGTAGGGCGTCGACGTCAGTGTCGGCTGAAATGACCTCCAACACCGTACCATCCGTGGCGAGACCGGTTTTCTGCTCGACCCTCAGAACCGAGACATCGCCAAAAGCGCCGAGGCCCTGTATTAAGAACATATCCCCGTCGGTTTTGGTTGATGTGAGAGTTTGCGCATAAGTCGTCATGGCGACGGTACCGGCGGCGGCGGCGTCACCAATAGCATTCCATGCCACCGTTGCCGTAGGTGCGGCCCAGGACAAGACCTTGGATCCATTTGTCATCAGATAAGTTGACGCCGCGCCATCAGCCGCCGGAAGCGTATAAGCGACATTGCGGAGCGTAATAGATGTCCCGAGCGTTTCGAGTACGCTGCCAACCGGGAATGATAATTTCCTATTCGCCGAGTCCAGGGTCATGATAATATTCCCGGAAACGTCGTAGAAAACGAGATTCCCATCAACCCCGGCACTGGTAACATTTAGTAACTCTGCCGCCCGTCCCGCTGTCGGGAAAATTAATGCCACTAATAGGGCGGCAATCAAAAGCAGCTTTCTCATGGTAAATCCTCCTGTTTGCGGGGCGGGATTAGTTATTCCCACCCCGGTAAAAGTTAATCGTAAAGTGCCGTTTTGCCAATCTCGCCCATATAACGTGGCTCACTGAGAATGGCGTCAATCGTGATGTATGTCGCCGTGTCGCAGTCGGCAATCTCCACCTGAACACAATCATAGCCATCAAGCAGGTCTGCCGCATCGACTGGGATCACATATTGTTTTTTTGCTACCGCAGCGAGGTTGAAAGTGTCGCTTGCTGCCGTCCGGGGAATCATGATGTCCTCGTCGATCTGGATACCATCGGCAAGAACGGTTTTTCCACCGGAGCAAGTGACCAATTCACCATTCACAAAGGTCGTCGCATTGTACCCGTAGCAGATTAACTCGGTCCCGGTGTCTTTGTAGATTGTACCGGCACCGGCACCGGCACCCAAAATAGTCTCGCCTGCCGCTGCCGGAGTATCAACTGATGGAGTGGTATATTTCAGTCTAAATCCGGTGCTCAGATACCGAGTGAATGCCATTGCGACAGTCGCTGCGGCTACAGCTGCACTTTTGTGGAGCGTAACCGCCGTAGCCTTCCCGATTGCCGTTCCCACTTTGATCACAAGATCAACGTGATTATAGTTTTTCATGCTGATGATGTCCGATGAAATAGTGCTCGTCTGATCGACATCCGGCCAGGTCAAAGGCACTACCACAAATTTGTTATTGATTTCTTGCATGGTTTTTTCCTCCTTATCTCTCCGGGTTTCCCCGGCCTTGGTTATAGGTTAGGCACGGCTCGCCAAAACTACGCAGGGAGAAACCGTGTTGCTGCCCTTGAACGGCGTGATTGCCGAAGTCCATCTCCACTGCCCATCGAAGTAGTAAATAAATCGATAGGTCTCTTGATCGTAGATGAACTCCACATGAATGCTCATCGCCTCATTGATGTCGCCCTTGTTCGCCGTGATATACTGGCTCCAGTCGGCCAGGATGATGTCGCCAACCGTCCCGACGGTCTCGCATTGCTCGATGGTGATAACCGGGGCGCCTTTAATCCTTAGAATCCCCTGAGCGTCATAGGTGACAAAACGCGGTTCCAGGGCTGCTGTTCCAGCGGTGATTGACAGCGCATCCAACTCCGGCCCACAATCACGATTGATAAACCAGACGGGATTTATCCCGGCACAACGCGCCCACATTTTTGAAAGATTCTGCGTCTTGATGGTATCCGCCGCCTGCCCGGTTTCTTTGGCCACGGTGACAAGGCAATCGGATACGAGGGCACCTTTTGCTTCGCCGGCGCCAGTTCCACGAATAACCAGATCCTGACACTTGAAGGCAAACTCCTCACCGAAAAGCGTCCTCATTTCCTGACCTAAGAAAGTCACGTTCCGCATCGTCTCCCCAGACGCATAATACAACCCAGTCAGTTTTTGGGGTTCAATGCGGACCTTGCTGAACTGGGTCTTGGATGACGTGAATTGCCCGAGTTCTTTGTTCGTGTAAACCCGGATGCCTCCTCCGCGAGAACCGGCCTTCCGACTAATTTCATCGATGCCGATAATCTCGACAAACTGAGAGCCGGCTGCAAGGGTACGCGCCGAAGTCCGGGGAAGGATCTCTGAATTATTGAATCCATTGGTCATGAGCTCCTGCGAGGTCTCCCCTTGGAGAAACATACCTCCATCTGTCGGGACGCCAACCGTCATGCCTCCGGTAGCAGCCGCTCGACCTTCCTTTTTAGCCTGTGCCTCTAACCGCTCAACATTGCGCTTCTGTGTCTGTTCGCTCCGAGATCGCGCGTCTCTGACTTCCTGGCTTGTGAAATTATCCGGGCGAGTCAACATCCGAACATCCAAGAGCTGCATTCCGAGAGCTGTCGCCGGTGATCCCCGATAGATCGGCTGATCCGGGCCCGTGATGGGATGATCGGGGTCTCCCGCAACCGTCAATCCCTTTGCGGAAGAATCGCCATATAATCTCGCCCGGAGTTCATCTTCGCCCTTGGCATCATTCCATTCTTTTTCGGCGAGTTCGATCTCCACCTTGAGATTCGCCCGCTCCGTGAGTTCCTCGGCGGTTAGAGACCGTTTTTCGTCTTCCGCCTTTTTTCTTATTGCCTCCATTTTCTTGAAGGCCACATCCATACGCAACTGAAATTTATTCATTTTCATTACCTCCCTATTTGTCTGATTATTCTTAACTTCTCATCCTCATCCTCTTCCTTCAAAAGGCCAAGTTTGACCAAGAGGTCCTCTTCCCTTTTGTCGCCGATCGAGAGATCGACGCTTTGTTCCCAATTTTCAAGCGATCGCAATGCGATTTCTGTATCCATATAGGCCGGAAAAGTAACGGGCGAAACATCCACAAGTTCCTCGATGCCGTTCTTTTTCAATGTGCGGACGGGAGGATTACTACCATCACGTTCCCATTTATCCCCATCTTCCTTGACGATGAATCCAAATGACATCTCCCGCACATCCCCCCGGTCAATGCTCACTACCAAGTCCCGAGCCCATTGAGTATCGGGCGGTATAATTTCGACTTTCAGGCCATGATCGTCCTCCTGAAGTCGAAGAGTTTTTGAACTTTTTCGTCCAAGAACATAATTTGAGTCGTGATTCCAGAGGGACCGGGTATCGGATTTCGGGATCGCATCGGCAAAGGCACCTGGTTCGATCTTTTCCTTGAAAAATTTCAAATCGGCAATGACATTGAACACGGCGGCATAGCCGGTAAGTTTCTTTTCCTTTCCCTCGCCCTCCATCCGAAGTTCCGTTATCGGAAAAAGGCGACTCTCAACGACCTTATCCATGCTCTTTTCCGTCTTCGCCGCCTCAAACGATCCGTCCCGCGATTTGCAATGTGACCTTGCGGCATCGGCCGTCCAAACGTCTTTGTCATAGCGGAGGGCCTGGATTTCAGAAACTTCTTTGCCTTCCTTTTTCTTCCACCCGAAATTTACATCGATGCATTTATTTTCATGCTTCTGTTGGCATTTCACATAGGTAAACCGATCATATTTATCGGGATTCTCCAAACGACATGAATGAAAGTTTTTCATCGGCATGACTTCTTTCCTCCTATCTTTAGCCTGTAATCGTCTTTAAAAACCCAATTACGTTATCGGCAAGGTTCACTGTTTGGTTTGATGCTATCTCATCCGCCCGGTCTGTTTCCCACTGATTCATTTTCATCTCAAATTTGCCCAATTCTGTGGCTTTAAGTAGATCGGAACGTGAATTCTTGACATAATTCTCGGCATAAGAGGTCATTTGAGCATTCACAAACCGCTCAAATTTGACCTTATGGCCGTCCAGTTTCAGCCCGTTCACCTCAGTTTCCATGCCCATAATCGCTTCTGAAAAGCTCATAAAAGCCGGAAGCATCTGTTTCTGGATGTAATCCGGCATTTCCCGATAAAATTCATCAACGAAAACCGGGAATCCACCATTGCCACAATGCTTTTCCATGCCCCATTTCAGGCGTTTTGTCTCCTTGCGAATCACTCGTTCAGCGGCATCGGCGAAGATTCGATGATAGGCGGATTCAAGACGGGCGCGGTAAGCGACTTGATGATCAAATGAAGATTGTTGCTTTGGTTGAGGTACTTTCCCGGCTTCACTTGCCGGTATCATGTTAAGGGGAATGAGATAAGTTTTTCCCTGCCCATCGGGAAGCGGATTTCTATTTTCCATCTCCAGAATATCATCTGCACAATACCAGCCCCATTGACGACCAATCGCGTAAGCCTCGAAGCGGCTCTTCATATCACCGCGTAGGAGACCATCAATAAGATGCTCGAAAAAGTATTCTTTTTGTTCAACAAAACTCAATAGGGCCGTATTGAATCCTTGTTCATATCGCACCAGCCAGGGCCGCTGACCCTGAACGACATAATCAATAGCTTGCTGTTCGACATTGGCCCATGCCGATTTTTCCATTTCCCCATACATATAGGGCGGGACGCGATAAATCCGTGTCCCGATTTCAATATTTGAGTATTTTTTGCTTTCAATAAATTGGGATTCTTTGTTAGGAATGCCGATTTTCTCTATCTTCATGGCCTCCTCAAGCAGCAGGAGACGGTGGGATTGTCCAAGTCCGCTATGGGCAACCGTAAGCGCTTTTTCGAGATTATCATGTGAAACTTGTGACATTTTACCGGGATGGGAGACGACGACGCCCGGATGGGTGCCATTTCCGAAAAAGCGCTCCGAATACTCCTCAAGGGCCATTCCCAGCCCAATAGCCTCTTTAGCAAATCCGATGGGAGAATAGCCAAATAGACCATCGAACCCGAGGCCGGGCACATGCAAAACCTGGCGTTTCGGCAAAATCACCGATGGGACACCGCCGGGCATGGTGATCCTATACATGATTTGCTCTTGAGGATCGCGGAATGGCTTCACGCGGTTTGGCGTGATCGGCCATAATGCGACAATCCGGCTACTGCCAACTCGGCCCTTGCCCCATTGGATTTCCGCATAGGCATTCCCCCAGGAAAGAATATGGGAAGCGAACGTTTGCCGAAACGTCATTGAAGTCATTTCGGAATTTGGTTGGTCATGCATGAGGGAATAAAGGGGATGATCCGTTGCCCGCTCCTTCCCTCCGCCCTTCAGTCGGCGGTACAGATGCAGTGGGAGAGACGCGGAATCTTCGGAAAGAATTTTGATGCAGGCCCAGACGACGGAAAGCTGCATGGCATTGGTTTCAGAGACGGGTGCCCCGGCTTTGGTTTTTGCACCCACGCCACCATAAAAGGATCCACCAGGCTGATACCAATAATCGTCAGCTGGGCCAGTCGACCCCATCGCCATGCGTTTCTCGAGTCTATCGATTATGCCCAGTTAATTAATCCTCTCATGGTTTACCTTTCCAGCCATGAAACAGACCCATATAAAGCAGGATCGCGCCGACGCTTACAAAACCTAACCATGGCCAGAAAAGATAAAATCCATATCCAAGCATGCCCAGGCCGGCGAAAACCAAAAGATCACGCTCATCAAAAGGAAAGTACTTCATGTGAGGAAATAATAAATAGGCAAGGAATAAATGTCTATATGGTTTTGATGTGAAATGAGGAAGGAAATGGAGGAGAGTTTTTAGGTATGAAAAATAAGGCCGAAAATCATGACATTTCGATGAATTTTAAAATTTCTTCCGCTGGATGAAACCATTCTCCAAGTTTTCG
>Ga0180007_10006527_pt1 | contig 11370 bp, 15 predicted proteins | sample MM_PC_MetaG_FD_121122 | JGI IMG/M metagenome (GOLD analysis project Ga0180007, IMG submission 121122) | Groundwater microbial communities from the Aspo Hard Rock Laboratory (HRL) deep subsurface site, Sweden - MM_PC_MetaG | ecosystem: Environmental > Aquatic > Deep subsurface > Groundwater...
ATATCTCTAATAGAGTCTCTAAAAAAACTAACTAATACGCTTGAAAAACGCGGTAATCCTCATCAAAATTTACATTATTCCCTATCAGTTGACGGCACACAAGCTATAATTCAGGCTGATTTTAATGAGCAGGAATTAGATTGGTTGTCAAAACAGACAGGAGTTGTGAGGCTTGGGAAATATAATAAGGGGTTTGCGGAAAAGGCGGTAAGTGATTATATTCTTGCAAATAAAACGATATGGCAGGAAAAAGAACTAGTAGTAAAGCTATGAAAAACATTACAGGAGATAATATCTTTTCAGTAGTTTTAACTATTATTTTCATAATTTTTGGTATTTTTATATTATATGCCGCATTGCACGCCCCACTTGGATAGTTTATAATCTCCTAGATCATTGCCCCGACTGCGGAAACAAGTTATCCCACCAGAGCTGCGTAAAGGCGAAGCGGGAGGGATTGGTACTAACCCCCTTGCATTTATATTTTTAATATAATAGAATATATCTAATAAGGACATTACCATGGATGACAGAAAACCTACACCACCCGCACGAGAACCGGCACAAAACAAACTCAATCAATTTCTCAAAGAGAATAATATATTAATTGGTACAGACCGGCCTGATATTGATTTTACCGGAAAAGGCCAGCTTATAGTCAGCGCGCCCCGTATTGTTGCAGTTTATGTGGATGAAGTGAAAATTAAAGAAGCAGAAACAAATTCAAAGGTTAATTAATATGGATCAATTTCAAGAGCCAAACGTACAGTTGAAAACCCGCAAAAGCGCGGATATACTAAAAGCGGAACTTGAAAGAAAATCTAAAGACCTCTACAAAGTATACAATCCCACTAACCAACCATTCCAGGTAATACTTAACGCTAAAATCTCACCGGAAGTATGGACAGTCGAAGCAAAAGGCGAGGCGGTAGTACCGGCATATGTAAAAGAAAAGTATTTTGAGGAAATGACACAAAGAATCATTACCGCAAAATCAGACAAAGCGATAATTGATGAAAACGAGAAAAGAGAATCTAAGGGACTGGAAAAATTAAGTCTTCATAAAGACCAACCACGAATCGAACAACGTATGTTAAAAACACTATTTAGTAAGAAAGATCAGATCATAAAAGTATTGGACAGGGGGCTTTATAAAGAATATGGACTAGGCGCGGGAACGCCAAAGCAGGGTATATCAAGAGAAGATGTACAAAAACTTGATATAAGCGAAGTATTTGAACCAAAACCCATGCCTGCGAAGCCACCTATTGCCCCGCAACCAACGATTACGCCTCAACCAGTACAAACGCCTGTTAATACTCCGGTTATTCCTGAAACAAAACCGACGATAATTGAAGAGCCAGCTAAAATAATAGAAGAAGCCGACGAACCGGAAGCATGACAATAACTGAAAATCTATTTTTATCAATATCTAAAATTCTTAATATCAGAGTAACACCGGATAATCTCCGTACCAACATGGACGCGGTTGCTTCCAATGGCGGGATTACCGGAAAAGTGAAAACTGATATACTAAGAGAGCTCCTTATCGCCTTTGCGGAACTAGAAACCAAAATTGATGAACTCAAGCCCACAAAAATCACGCCAACTGTATAATCCAACAACCGAGGACATTACAACTGATGTTGATAAGTTTGGGACTCATCCCGAAATATACACCCTCAAAGCCGGAGATGTGGCGGAATTTTCTGAACACGTTGCCAGTTTGATTGAAACCAAATTAATTGATAAAATCTATTGGCAACACCCTGTAAAAAGGGGAAAAGATACAAAACTTGAAGAGATAAAAAAGCTAATACGAGTATGAGTAGTACGTTTGAGAAAATTAAAATATACATGCAGGGGTTAGATAATGAGTTATCTAATCTCACAATACTTTCACAAAACCTTGAAACAAAAAACAGAGAGTTGATTGACAAGGAAACGACCTTAAACCATAGGGAAAAAGATATAGTTGCCCGTGAGGCTAATGTGCTAAGCGAAACCCACGCGGTAGAAGAAGCAAAGCGTAAGAATGAGAAGGATACAACTGAATTCTTGGCAAAACAAAATAAACTCGCTAATGAGTGGCAAAGGATGAATGAAGATAAAGAGAGATTGGATATGGAAAAAGAAGAAGCGGCAAGGGAAAGATTAAGATTGACCAATAAAGAAAAAGAACTTGAAAAAATGATTGTGATATAATAATTTTATGAGGCTTAGTTATTCGGATAGTATCGCTTCTGCTCAAAATGGGTGTAATGATACATCATCAACCATAAAAACCTTTCTCAAACAAAGGATTAATGAGAGATATGAACTAATTACCTCTAAACTCAATACATGGACTCAATCGTTATCCCGCACATTTACCACCGGAACACCGGCAGGAGCAGACCAGCAATATTATTACAATCCTCCTAATTTAAGGGAGATAGAAAGTATCGTTTTAACTAAGTCTAGTTATGATTATGTACTTACCCCTGTCTACGATCAGAGAGAATGGGATTTATTAAATGCGGAAACTATCTCAAGCGATTTTCCCCGTAGATATTTCAGGCGAGCGTCTGATTTTGGTATATGGCCGACACCTAACGAAGACGATTACACCGGGACTATAACCTATACTCAAAGAGCGACACCGCTATATTTTGAGGATTATACCACCGGAACAGTAACCGCAACGGAAAACGACCAAACGATCACAGTTGTTACCGGAAATTTCACGACAGGGGCAATTAAAGCGGGCATGTGGTTCTCGCTGGCCGATAGTATAGGAGAACCAAAGGGATCATGGTACAGGATTGGATCAGTAACAGATGCCGCTAACCTTGAACTCGAATCATACTTTGAAGAAACCACAGTTGCGGGAGCTGCATATATAATCGGTCAATCGCCGGAAATACCGGAAGAAGGTCATACACTACTTGCAATAGGCGCAATCTCTGACTTTTACGCTATGAAACAAAAAGACCTGGAAGCGGCGACAAGATTTGACAATAAATTTTGGACGGGGAATTATAATGTAAGTCCTATGCAAGCAAGGAAAGATAAGGATTATGGCGGACTTCTTGCCCTCATTGACGCGTATGCCGATAGAGATGGGAGTAAGGTGGTATCCCGCGAGCCGGCAATAAGGGAAATACTTGACTTTAGAGTACCGACAACAGTAACCGTATGAGCCAACAATCTCTTGTTTTAAATGACTTTTCTGGAAATATTGCAACCCTTTCGAAAAAAAAAGATATTCCTTTTTCCGCACGCTTTGTTAAAGGCCTAAATCCATTTGAAGACCCCTCGGAACTCGTACCCTTCGCAAAGCCAACAAAGGTATCCGGTGAAATTTGCACGTCTTTGCCTAAATGGGGAGTTGATGCCTCACCCTGGTCTACTGACAGATATTTTACTGATGAAGAAGGAAATATATTAAAATTAACATCGGGTGGAACTTTTACAGAGGATAGATCGGGAGGGACTATAGCTAATGGTTGCGCAGGACAAGGACTGTTAGTTTTTAATGATTATTTACATTATGCAACTTCAACAACGATTGGAAGACTAGGGAAATTATCAGGTACGCCTTCTTATAATGATGATTTTTTAACAGATGGCACACTTAACTTAGATCAATCAGGCGGTGGGACAGGACAGACTTATACAACAGGAACTTCTATTGTAGAAACTGCAACACATAGACAAACATTTACTCCTGGACATGATCCGATTAAATCTATAACAATCGACATTAATGACACAGGTGATGATCCCACTTGGACATTAACAGTGCATGATGCAAACAATGTTTTAATAGGATCAAAAACCATTGCCTTTGCCAGTGTTGCCACAGGAGATAATGTTTTTACTTTTACTACGCCTCTAAGATTAATTATAGGGAATACTTATCATTTTCACATTACTACATCTACGACTACTGGTGCGCCTAAAGTTACTAGCAATGTAGCTTCGGATTTAGAAGGTGCAGAATTTTCAATTATTTTTGGTATTTTGATAGCTGATTCTAATTTCCATCCCATGCTAGATTTTGATGATGGTTCAACGGGTATTCTAGTTACCGGAAATGAAAGGTATTTAGCTGTTTGGGATGAAGACACTTATGAACCTAATAAAATTATCTTTCCGGCAGGGTATAAATGTTGGTCTTTAACTAAGACAGACGAATATATAATTGCAGGTTGTTTTAGGGGAGATGATGTTGACGCGGTAGAAGACGCAAGATTATTTTTCTGGGATGGCATTTCACCAACGCTTAACTTCTCATGTCCTCTCTCAATGGGCGCCCCTCTTGCTCTAACTAACTATAAGAATAATTTACTTGGCATTTATGGAACACAAGGGGAGCTACATAAAGGATCAGAGCAGTTTCAGCGTATATCTAAAGTACCTAAGCTAGCAAGAGGCAAGAAAATTCAAATATTTCCCGGCGCTATCTCCAACTGGCAGGGATTGATCGTAATAGGTATAGGCGCAAATACAGACGATGCAACAGGAGTTGAGCAGGGTGTTTATGTCTGGGGTAATAAAGATGAGAAGTTGCCGGAGGTGTTAGCTTATATGGGTGCTATCTCAACGGGAACAACACAGGGAGCAGAACTTGAGATAGGCATGGTGCAAGGTTTTGGTAAGGATATGTATGTGGGATGGAAGGATGGGGCAAGTTATGGAGTAGATAAAATAATGAGAACGGATAACCCTGTTATTGCCGGATCATGGGAATCAAGGATATTTGACGGAGGAAATCCTGACAAAGAAAAATTAGCATTAAAAGTCAAAATTACCTTTGAGACTCTTAAATCAGGAGAAACAGTAACACCAAAATATAAAGTAGACAGAGCTGCTAGTTTTACGACAGGAGACGCGGTATCAACAGTCGGCGCGACTTCGGCGGAAGTAACACTTTACTCACGATTCAGAGAGATAGAGTTTGGTTTTAATTTTACGACCTCAACAACATTCGTTACGATTACAGGAATAGAATTTACCTATGATGACTTATCAAGCGAGAGGATAGTATGAATGACTTTTCCAATATAACAACATCTAGAAACTCAATCCCTGCAAGGCGTGTGTCACAAAGAGCTTTATTGCCTAGCGCGGTTAAATCACGTAACTTAGGAAATTTTATTTTTAAAGCTGCTAAATCAACGGCAACAGCCGCTATTGCAAATGGTGAGCAACTTGTGTTGGAAAGCGTGTTAACCCAAAATAGCGGATATCCCATATTTGCTATACCTTTTATTTCCATGTATGTAGGGAGTGTGGCCGCCGCGAATCAATTACCAGGGGGAAGTAGTATAGATGAATCACAATGGCAATTTACTCAAGCAAGAATGAACCAGGAAGATTGGGAAACTGCCGGATACCCTACAGATAGCGAATATGCAACAATTTATGTACGCAATATCTCCGCCGGATCGGTTAGTATAGTCTTTGTGGTTGAGTGGAAATACCTCTGCTCGAGAGAGGGTGCAACGTGAAAATAAAACAAATTACTCATAGCGATGGTTCAATCTCTTTCGCGGAAGAGGGGATAACCATTATAAAAAACAAAGAGGATAAAACAAAACAGGAAGTAATAGGGGTTGAAGTCAAGTCAATAAAAGAAGCTATTGACAAAATAAGGTCAGTGTGACATACTCTGATCTGGTAAGACTGTTGCGCATGCAACGCTGTTGCTGACCGCGGATCGGAGGCAACAAGATTTAAAAAAGAGGGAGGCCGGTACAACCTTCCTCTTTTTAATAAATATGATAAGAATATGATAGAAGCATTATTGTTTATTTTTGTAATAGTTCCGGTAGTATTGATAATAATAGAAATATTATTTTGGCCTATTGTTTATATGGTTACTTCGTTTTTACGGAGATGATTATTTTGGCTTTACGGCTGGGGGTGGGGGTTTGTCTAAATAAACAGTTCCGTATATTCCTTTCTTTTGACCTTTTAAGAAATACTCTATACCATTGTCAGTAATCTTAGTTATTTCTACCCTTTCACCTTTAGCATTTACAAATGTATCTCCAATTACAGGAGATTTTTTAGTTTCATAGTAGTTTTTAATAAAATCTTTAGTTGTTTTGGTAGTTTTAATTTCCATCGGCATTTCTCCTGCTTTTTGCAATGTCTTTTCTGCAGCTTTTAAGTTTTTTGCTCCCACCACATTAAGGCCCCCTAATTCTGATGCTGCCTTCGTCCCCCTTGCGTGTTCTAATTCTCCCACCCCAGCATTTACGGCTGGGGGTGGGGGTTTAACTGGTTCATATTTAAAAGCACTAAATCTAGCAAGAGATGGTAGCTCTGTAATATCATTTGGATATTTTAAGTCAGAGGCTTTTACCGTGTATTCATAAACCTTTCCACCATTTTGTTTTTTTATATCATTTGCATAAGTCTTGCTCGTTGTAACCCAATCCCCACTGTTGAGTTCATTAACCGGAGAAGCCCTATAAATTCTTACTTCTGCATTTGGTTTTCCTTGAAGTTCTCTCAATTTCCTTAAATCACTCAAATCATATTTAGTTAAATACCCATTATTAACCTTATGTTGTTTAACGATATTCTCTAAATCTGTCAAATTATTTACTGACTTGGTATCTCCAAGTATCTGATGTGGGCTTCTATATCCCATCTCCCCCACCCCATCCCCCACGGCTGGCTTTGGGTTTATTGATTCGTCTATTGCTTGCTTTGCGGATGTGAAGTTGTTATTTTTTTTTGAGATTTTTTTCCCACTACCTTCCGACACTGATTTTTGAGCTATTTGCATGGCTGCTTTTTCATTTGGATAAGTACCTATAATCGTTTCTGTTTTATCTTTAGTATTGTATGCTATAGCGTCAAAACCATTCTTACTTTTACGGGTAGCGGCGACTACTTCTTTTAATTTTTGAGGATTTTTAAGACTTGAATACGAGCCTATTCCGGTTTCCACCTTTTTAACATTTTCATCTACTAACTTTTTCCCTGTAGGATTTTTAATGGTCTGTGTATTTATTGGCTTAGGATTTATAGACTCTTGTATCGCTTGAAATGCGGCTTTATTTTGGATCCTTGGAGGCTCAGGTAATAACGTGGCCGACCCTTCCGCTGTCACAGGTAATTCACCACTCATTATTTGTTTAGTTAATGGGTCAATGGTTCCCTGCGCTCTTCTGGCTGATGTAACTTGTGGAACAGTAAATATTTTATCTATAGCTTCTCTTGCCATTCCATATAGTCCAAAACTACCTTGCGAGGCTAAAGCCTTCTCAGCCAATACGGGGGCAGTTTGTATTGATACGTGTTGTAAGTTAATAGCTCGTTTAAAATATCCCGTTTTATCCGCTTCTCCCATGAGGTTTTTTAATTGGTTTGAATAATCCCATTTGATAGCGTTTAAAACATCACCATGCGAACTTAAAGGCATACCATTTTTAAACCAGTTACTAGAAATAGACCTATTTAGATTTATGCGAGCATTATTAAGAGTTTCCATTGTAGCAGCAGGTTGTCCGTCCGGTAGGAATCCTGCCTTTATATCTTTTTCAACCATGCCTCTTACTGTTTTATATAATTCGGGATAACCTTGTACCGGACTTCTTGTTGACAATGATTGATCTACTGTTATTAAGACATCGTCTACAGGTTGTCCGCCAATAGACTTATCAAGATTTTTTGCATACTTATCAATATTTTTACCTATCTTAGCCGTATTTTGCTCTAATTGTCTTGCCATTCCCCGGCGTGTAACAGAGTTGGTGGTTTGTAACGCGTCTTTCATTAACTTCTCTGATTTAATTACACTATTGAGATCAGGGGCGGCCACTTGCGTTGCTAGTCTTCCGGCGGTTTCTGTTTTTATAGCTTCTTGCGCTGATGATACCTTGCCTTCAGGTTTAATCTTTGGCAGTTTAATCTTTGGCAGTTTAATCTTTGGCAAGAATGGCGCGACTAGTAAAGCTGTGTCTACGGGTTTTTCGTATGCGTGCTGACCGATTCTACTCAATATATCTCCGCCCTCAAGCGGTCTTCCGAGCGCTTCGTTTGCCTGATCTATTAATCCCTTACCTAATGTTAGTGGTAATTTGGTTGGGCTTATTTCGCTTAATGCGTTTACCGGATCTTCTTGTAATGCTTTTAAGGCTGCTGCCGGCATGTTTAATAAACTATTCCCTATATCGTAAGCGTTTTTGCCCACGTTTCCTATAAACCCCTCAACTCCGTCCGCTTTTAGTTTATCTGCTTGCATTACATCTGGTGTTATTTTTTCACCTTTTAATTGAGGGATAAGAATTTTCATTTTTCTCGCCATTGTTTTATCATCATCAACGACCCTTCCCGTTTGTACTGGCTTTTGACCCTGTGTCCAAGGATTAATATATTGATTGAAAAAACTAGATACTGATTGCCCTATCTCTCGCCTAACTGGTATTTGTCCGGCTAATATTGCGAGTTCATTGGCTGTTAGACTCGCTCCAAAATTAGAGGCTTCTTTTTGCTTTGTGGTTAGGGCGCTGGTGTAAGAATCTATAAGACTATTATAGTTTTCAGGCGAATAATTATTTTTATTGGCAATAATATCTTGTAGTTGTGTGGCTAAACTTATAACTTCATTTTTAAATACCTTAACATCTTTCATTTTTTGAGTATCTTTTTCTTTTTTACCTATATTCCCCGTATCTTTTTGATATTGATATTCGCGGGTATAATCAATATCAAATTGTTTTACCGCATTAGTATCGCCTGCCATTTGCGCTCTCCTTTTATATTCTTGTATTTCCTGTAATGTATGCCCTGTTATTGTTGATTTAGGTTGACTTGACATAGTCGTAGACTCATCCATTGACGGAGTATTATTCTGGGGTTGAGAAGTAGGAATACCATAGGATTGTAGTTGAGTATCTTGGACATCTATTACTTCTCCTGTTTTTTTATTATATATTTTAGCCATACTATTGACTGCTTAACCATTTATTATAAGCAGTGGCGCTTTCAAAAGCCCAATCGGGGATAACACTCCATTCAGAATTAGAAAAATTATTATTATTTTGATTGCCACTATATTCTTGGTATGGATCAACTGAAGAAGCTTTACCAGGAGCTTCACCTAGTGTTGTTAATTTTGGCGCAGTAAATAATGATTTATTTGTGGTGGGATCGTAAACGGTTTCTCCTTGACTTAGCGTTATGGGAGCAGATTGTTTCGCTTTTTGTACTTCTTTCTCTCTTTCAAAAGCAGCTTCACTATCAGCTAAAGCATTTGCTCTATTTACCTCCGCCATAGTCAACGCTTGGTTATTTTGTAACTTTTGCAATATCACTGTAAGCTCATTTTGGCTTTGCTGGGTAAAGCCTGTCATTTCCCTCGCCAATCCTTCTGATAACATACTTGCTTCTAATTGGTATGGTTGTGCTTTTTCCTGTAATCTTTTAGTGTATTCAGTTTCCGCGAATGATTGCGCCGCCCCTGTGTCTTCCGCCGCTCTCCTGGCGGCTTCAAGTGCCGGTTGCATTTCCGATGTTCTTTGCGCTATCCCTCTTGTCAACCTGCTTTGATTTATACTTGCCGCCCTGCCTGTAGCCGTAAGCGCTTGAGGTAAATCCTGCATGGTTCGCGATACATCCCTTGCGGTCTGTCCGGCGATTTGGGTATTCTGTCTAAGTTCCGGCAACCCTAGCTCGGTAGATAAAGCGCTCCTCGCAGTGTCCATTCCTGTTGTATATTTATTCAAGAAAGCCTCTTGCTCTGCTTTTTGCTTGGCTAGTAAATTAGCTTGGTTTGTAGCTTGAGTACCAAGTAAATTAGTAGCGTCTGTTTGAGTGCGTTCGTTTTGCGCTGCCTGTCCGGCAGGTGAGGTAAGCCATTGTTTTTCGGTTACATTAGCAAAATAGCTATCATCCCATACTCCCGTATTGGGGTTAATTCCATATTGTTTTCCGGTTGCGGGGTTAATGTCTGTTTTTTGAATCCAAGCCATAAATAATAAAAATACCACGACTAGCGTGGTAAAGTCCTTTATTGCTTATTATAGATATTATATACTATAATATCAAGGATATGGATCAAAAGCCAAATACGGGATCATTTGCTTCTCCTATTGGAGGTAGCCCAGCTTTAATCGCCAGTATGCAAAGGCGAGGAATGGATGTTGGCATGGGACAAGTACAATCCCCAGCTTCAGCAGGCGGAGGCACGCCGATTGCCCCTATGAATGATATGCAAGCCGCAAGTGCCGCATTACCGCAAGCACCACAACAGCCAGCCCCACCGGATAGCGAAATATTAATCGCAACTCGTGCCCTCGCCACGATGATCACTAATGATTCAAAAATGAAAAAAGACCTTGCGACAATGAGAACGCAGGGTACTATGTAATATGGGTGCCGCAAACTTCACAAAGGAAACTATTAACCCCAGTGGATATACTAAAGAAAGTGTTACTACCACTAATTTTGCAAACCCAAGTTTACCAACAACAAATTTCGCAAGTGAAACACTAAATAAGGCAGAGTTTAGTGAGGTTAATTTTTCAACTGATAATTTACTACTTGAGGATGGAACTGACTTATTGTTGGAAAATGGCGACACATTAGATTTAGAAGAAGACACAACTAGACCAACCAATTACGCATTATGAAATTGTCAGCTATTACAAACATAATAACTTCGCCGGCAACGGGGGACACGTATTACGCTATAAGAAGCGGTACGTCTTATAAAATCGCTTATTCAGCATTTGTAAGCGGAATATTGTCAGAGTTAGGCGTAACCGCTTCAGTAGCAGAGATAAATTTTGTTGACGGTGTAACCTCAGCGATACAAACACAAATAAACTCGGCAGTCGCAGACATAGCCACCAATACCGCAGATATAGCCACCAATACCGCAGACATAGCCACGATGTCAGTAGCTACAGGTGCGGAAGTCAATACAGGTACAGATAATGCTAAAAGGGTAACCCCTAAAGCGCTTGCGGATAGTAATGTGGTTATTACTGATAAAGCCCAAACCCTCACCAATAAAAGAATAACCAAGCGTATTCTCTCTGCAACTTCCTACACCACTGATACAGGAACTTCGCTTAATTGTGATAACCTAGATGAGTTTATAGTTACAGCGCAAGCGGGAGCATTATTATTTAACAATCCAACAGGAACACCTACTGACGGGCAACTACTTTTGATAGCGGTTACAGGAACAGCAGCGAGGGCTTTAACTTATGGAAATCAATTTGAAGCCTCAACTGTAGCTCTTCCTACGACTACGGTTACTACCGCACGCCTTAATATGCTTTTCATATGGAGGGCAGATACAAGCAAGTGGGTTATTTTAGCAAGTTCATAATATGGCACAACGACAATGGCGTTCAGATG
>Ga0180007_10006528_pt1 | contig 11367 bp, 10 predicted proteins | sample MM_PC_MetaG_FD_121122 | JGI IMG/M metagenome (GOLD analysis project Ga0180007, IMG submission 121122) | Groundwater microbial communities from the Aspo Hard Rock Laboratory (HRL) deep subsurface site, Sweden - MM_PC_MetaG | ecosystem: Environmental > Aquatic > Deep subsurface > Groundwater...
CCCATCACCGTTAAGGTTTCACCCTTTCCAATGACCATATTATAAGATTCCTCCACAGGACGTAACAACTGTCTGATTGCAGTGGTGGGAATAATATATCTTTCTTTGCCCACCCTCACAATCATACCGCCAATAATGGCCATGGTAAGCGGAAAGCTCAAGGCAAAGGTGGACCCTTTATTGATACCACTATCAATCTCGATCTTCCCCCGCAGTTTCTCCACGGCCTGTTTCACCACATCCATCCCGACTCCCCTGCCGGAAATATTTGTTATCTTGGCAGCAGTTGAAAATCCAGGAAGAAAAATCAGCTTATAAATATCCTGATCCGAAAGATCATGCGAATTGTTGATCAGTTTTTTTTCGACAGCCTTTTTCAGTATTCCGTCCTTATCCAGTCCCTTTCCGTCATCAGATATTTCTATTACAATATTGCCTCCTCTGTGAAAGGCTTTGAGCCGAACCATTCCCTTTTCAGGTTTGCCGGCCTTTATACGCGATTTGGAAGAGTCAATACCATGATCTACGGCATTGCGTACCATATGTACAAGCGGGTTATATATCTCCTCCACCATATTTTTGTCGATCTCTGTATCCTCACCTTCCAAGACAACCTCAACCAGCTTTCCCGCATCTCTGGACAGATCCCTGACAAGACGGGACATCCTCTGAAATGTCTGCTTGATTGGCACCATTCTCAAGCTTGTAGAGGTTTGCTGGAGTTCTGAGGTAATACTGGACAGACGGGAAACATCTCTGTTCAACCGTCTGTCAGAATTGGATAAAATATAAGAATTCTGCCTGATCATCGACTGAGTAATGACCAGTTCACCAACCATATCGATTAAATCATCCAGTTTTTTTATGTTTACCCTTATCACAGCCGTCTCTGATGCCTGCACGGTCTGTTTTCTCAAGGCCTGTGATACCTGTTTCGGAGTCGCCTTGCCTTCAGATATCAGGACCTCCCCAATTTTTTGAGCGGGAATCAATTGTCGCGCAACATCAAGCCCTTGTTCCAGGCTCTCCTCTGTTATAACGCCGTCTTCGACCAGTATCTTACCCAGTTTTTTAACTTCTGCAGTGTCAGTGACGTTCTGCTCAACACTTTCTATCCGACTTTTCAAGGCTGGCAGATCAATTTCAAAAGGTTGGTCAGGATTGCCTTCCATCTCTTCTTTCATTTTAATGATCAGTGCCTTCAGGGCATCGGCGCCATCAAGAATTATATCTATAAGCTGAGAACCGACGGATAATTCCTTATTTCTTACCTTGTCCAGAAGGTTCTCCAAACTATGGGCTAAATCACGAATCATTCCTAAATTGAGAAACCCTGCGACCCCCTTGATGGAATGAAATGGTCTGAAGATAGCATTGACACAATCCAGATTTTCAGGCTCCTTCTCCAGATTCAATAAATTTACCTCAATCTCATCAATATATTCCAGACCTTCAACAATAAAATCCCTCAAAAGCGAATCATCCTGCATCTCGTCAATTGTTTCAGCCGGTTGGGGTTCTTCTTGAAAAGGCTCCACCCCCTCTTCCAATATTCGATTTCCCATAAGAACGGCAATCGACTCCATAAAACTTTCAATATCACCTTCGTAACCACCGGTGTTTTTAAAACTTTCACCGATCTCCTGCATCAGGGTAATCCCTTTTTCAAGGACATTAAAACCTGCTTGCTTATCATCAATGTCATCAAGAATTATTTTTTCTAAAAACAAGCTCAAACCGGCGGAAACATTCTTCAATTGCAATACATGAAGGCCATCCGCTTCTTTTATCAACTCATCCAGACTATTAAGGAACTTTCCTGCAGTGAGCATATCTATCTCCCTGCCGTCAATAAATAAAAAGTCAGAAGCCATGCCGTCAACCAAACTCATCAAAGAGCCATATTCTTCCATCATTTATGCTATTCCCTTTATTACAATGACATCCATCCGATTGTCCGTCCGCGCATCCAGCGCTTCTTTTCCGTTTCGACATCAACGCATTGACCCATCTTCAAATCAAAAATTCCCATTATAATTTTACTTATAAAATGATATTTATTCGGATTGGTTATACTATACCACAGTCTACTATAGACCTGAATTATATAATACAAATTTAATTGCATTTATTCAATCACCTATTCTATGACTGATCCCAATGTCATACGCATAATGACCGTTACCAGTGGGTATTGGATGAACCCACTCCAGAATATCAAACCGTCCTTTCATTACCCACCAATTTTATCTATGGGTCGAATCTTTCTGATCGGCTCGACCCTTCCGGTCTCATTGCCGGTACGTCGGGGTCGGCTTTTGTTTTTAAAGTGTATTTTTTTTGAACTGACTTTCATGAAGTCTTTTTCCCCTTGGTTTATATTAACGCCGCTTTTATTTTTAATATTTTTTTCTATTTCTTCAAAGATCTGTCGAAAATTTTTTCCATTGGTTTGTTTTTCTGGTTGATCCTCTCGAACATGCGGTTGTGATTCATTTTTTTTAATAACAGGTTGAGTTTGATACTGCTTAAATTGTTTTAAAATGTTTAACCAAAAATCTTTAAAAACTCCTGTCACATGCTCTATTTTTTTTTGTGTTGATCTTGCTTGTTTTTCAGCTTTTGGCTGTGATTCAGCGTGTGCCTGAAATGCTTTCTGCTGATTTTCTTCAATAATCCGTTTGACCTGTGCAAAAGCAAGATTGATATCTTTTAGTTTATCTTCCCCCTCCTTCCGTCTAATGGGGTCATTTGTAAAACGGTCGGGATGATAGGATTTCACCATCGTTTTGTAGACCTTTTTTGCCTCTGTCAGCGAAGCACCGGGTCTAAGGGTTAAAATTTTAAATGCCTTTCTATCTTCCATCTATAGCAGTTCTCATAATACGGATAACCGTTTCATCATCCAAGGCAGAAACTCAGGATCATCTTTTGGGGGCATGGTCCGATCGCTTACCACAAGGCCGCTCATTGGTAGGGATACCAGTCCATATCCCGCAGTCTTCCAACCTTTAAAACTGCCACTTCATTGGTACTTGTATTGAAAACCACTTTTCTTCCTTTCTCTCCGCCAACATCCTGGGAGGTGATGGATATTCGGTTTTTTGAAAGAATTTTTCGGGCGATTTCAATATTATCCCTGCCAATATCTTCATTGTTATTTTCAGGATGATATGCACCCCCATATATTTGTGCTTCAAGATACTTTATTGATGATTCCCGGGCCAGCATCATTTTTATCAGGGTGGTGGTTGCAACATTACCATACAAGGCAGTCGTTTTCCCTTTTGTGGCAATATAGGGGAAAATAAAATGATTCATTCCGCCGATCCGTTTTTCCCTGTCAAAAATACAAATTGAGACACCAGACCCCATGACCGCAGATATGCTGACAGAATTGTCCGGCACAAGGATATACCCAGGCTGCAAAAGGTAATTGGTTGACAGTGAATTTTCACTGAAATGATTATCCTGATCCATGTAATCCTCTTTGATCCGTTAATAAACTCATCACAGTCCGTTGGAATATCATTTTTTCCGGTAGCCACTCGGTAACATGGTTGTCAGGGAATGATCCAATCCGTTAAGGCTTTCAGACATTCCCACAAAAAAATAGCCTCCCGGCTTTAAAGCCCTGCAAAGACTGTCGACAACTTTCTGCCGGGTCGGTGTATCAAAATAAATCATGACATTTCTACAGAAAATAATATCATATATATCAGAAGGTGTATCTGACAACAGGTTATGTTTTCCGAATTTAACATATTTTTGAACTTCTGGTTTGACCTTTATATAACCCTGCCACCGGCCGCTTCCATTTTGAAAATAGGTGTGCAGAATGGAAACCGGCACATTCTGCACTCTTTCTTTTGAATAAATGGCCCGCCGGCCAAGATTCAGCATGGAATCTGAAACATCAGACGCAAAAATGGTGAATGAGAATGAATTGGCCAGCAATTGAACTGCAAGGGAAAACGCTTCTTCTCCGCTGGATGATGCAGCGCTCCAGATCTTTAAAGGCTTTTTTTTGTCCAACGTTTTAATGATATGTTCGCAGTGTTTGTTTTCCCTGAAAAAAAAAGTGTGATTGGTTGTGGTTGCATCTATGAATTCAGTGAATTCCTCCTGGCTACTTGATATCAGGCTGATATAGTCTGACACAGAAGAAGTCTTTGTTATCCGCATTCTTTTGGACAGCCTGGCAACCAGAAGATTGTATTTTTTTTCATCAAGAACAATACCGGATTCTTTATACACAATTCTGGAAAGTTTTTGATGCTGCTCAGGGCTAAGTTTGGTTTCAGATACCATAAAAAAATTCCGTTGGCTTATAATTTACATTGTTTCCAAAAGCGCTATGGCTTTATTGGCAATACTGTTGATATCCTGGACATAATCAACAGCGCCGATGTTTATGGCCTCTTTGGGCATGCCAAACACGACACATGATTTTTCATCCTGTGCAATATTAATGGCACCTGCTTTTTTCATGTCCAGCATTCCGACAGCACCATCTTTACCCATGCCGGTCAGAATAATGCCAATGGCGTTGGCCCCGGCAAATCTGGCAACGGATTTAAACAGGACATCCACAGCGGGTCTCTGGTAATGAACAAGGGGACCGGTTTTAACCTCCACGTAATACCTTGCGCCACTTCGTTTAAAGAGCATATGGAAATTACCCGGGGCTATCAGGACCTGACCATTTATAACCGTATCCCCATCCTGTGCTTCCTTGACCTTCATCTGGCACAGTTCATTGAGTCTCTGGGCAAAAGATGTGGTGAACTGGGCAGGCATATGCTGGACAACCACGATACCCGGGGTGTTGTGTGGTAATCTGGTCAATACTTTTTTGATGGCTTCAGTTCCACCGGTAGAGGCACCAATGGCGATGATTTTATTGGTTGTGGATGCAAGGGCCATTGAACTGATGGAGGTTAACGGCTTATCCTCCATATTTTGGGTGGATGCAGCAATCATTTTTGCCCCATAAACCGCCCTGATTTTTTCTGCCAGCTGCATACTCATATCCCCCACAGAATAGGCCTCACTTGGCTTGGAAATTACCTCAAGGGCACCTAAAGAAAGTGCCTCAAGGGCAATTTTGCTGCCTTTGGTCGAAAGAGAACTCACAATGATGACTGGAAGGGGGAAATATTTCATCAGCTTTTTTAAAAAGGTGATACCGTCCATGCGCGGCATTTCAATGTCAAGGGTAATCACATCTGGTTTCAGTTTGACGATTTTTTCCCGGGCAACATAAGGGTCTGGTGCTGTCCCGACAACCATGATGCCTTTATGTTTTGACAATTGCTCAGAAAAAACCCTTCTGACAACAGCAGAATCATCCACTACAAGAACTTTAATATCATTGGGCATATTGCCACTCTCCAGGTCTTTAAATCAATCCATTTTTAAGAGAACTGCCATTTTTGCATCAAAGGTTTCAACAATAGTAAACACCTCATTTTCTGAAACTTCTGATGCATTAATCATTTGAGGGATACCCAGTTCAAACGGAATTTGAGACTTCGTTTTACTTAGGGCATTGCCACATACCATGTTCAGCATTTCTGCCAATGTCCCGGAAAAATAGTCTTCTGTGAGATTCCTCCGGGGTTCACCCATAAAATTTTCAGCCATTTCGGCAATAAGATTTCTGGGAGCAAGGAGAATCAGACGTCCGGAAAAATCCCCAGTAAATGCAAGCTGGCTGGCCATTGTATTTTTTTTATCCATTCCACACTGATCAAGTGTTGCTTCCCGGCCAAATTCAACTGGCAGGAAAAACATGGTTTCCATGACTTCAGAAATCGAAGTCTTTATTGCTGTCATCAAAAGTTTCTTCATAATTTACATCTCCAAGAATATTAACCATTAAATCTCTGATTGCCTCAGCAGAAAAAGGTTTGGCGATATATCCTGCAGCCCCGCAATCCATAAATTCTTTGATTTTAGACGCATTTCCCTCTGTTGAGATGACAACTACGGGGATATCTTTTGACAATTCATCTGATTTTATGTTTTTAATAAACGCCATGCCATTCATGACCGGCATATTGTGATCTGTCAGTACAATATCGACCCAATTGTTTTTCATTAGTTCAACTGCTTCTTGTCCGTTTGCAGCTTCAAGTATTTCAGAGCTGCCATAACCCGCTGCCGTTAGTATTTTTTTAATGACCAATCGCATGGGTAATGAATCATCCACTATCAGTATTGAGTATGACATTATTTTTTCCCTGTAATTTGTTGTTAAAGCATATGTAAAAGTGCTTCAATTTCCTGTGACGTCTCTGAACCATATTTGTGTAAAATAATTTTCACAATTTCTTTACCTCCTTTGACCCGGAAGTTTTTACATAAATGTCTCCTGTCCCAATTTCAAGCCTTACTGTCCGATTTGTATTACCCCCCACATCCTGCTTATTGATCATCATATTGTTTCTAAAAAACATTTTTTTAAGGGCTATATAATTTCTTTTGCCAATATTAAAAAACCCGCTCTGATCGAGGATTTCTGCGCCTCCTGCAACATACACCTGTATTCGGTGTTTAACCGCACCCAGATTATAAGCGGCTTTAAACAACCGGGGGATCCCGGAATCTGCAAACATATAAGGTCTTGCCACCGCCTTTCCCTCATCAATGGAAGATTCGGGCAGCATATAGTGCAGTATCCCACCCACCTTAACAACAGGATCATATATGACAAGCCCAATACAGGAACCAAGGGAGTATGTGATGATCGATTCCTCAAGGTGGTTACTTACTTTCATATCGGCGACACCAACAATCTGCATCCGTTTAGATCCCTTTTATGTTATCACATTAACAGTGTTTATGTTAACTTTTGACAATTGGCAAAAAACACCAAGCCCTGCACTGTTATCCTTTTGACACAAGACTGAAAATCCCATGAATATCAAGAATAAGTCCCACTCTTCCATCAGCTAGAATGGCACCCCCTGAAATGCCTTTTATATCTCCAAAGCTTTTCCCAAGACTCTTGATGACATATTCGTCTTTGCCCAGAAGCTCATCAATGAGCAACGCTCTTTTTTCATCCTTTGATTCAACCACAACAACAAGACCATCCCAGACAGATTTTTTCTGGCTGCTGGTGTGATAAATTTCATTCAAACGAATCAAGGGGATCAAGCTGCCACGATCTTTGACCATCTCGCCTTTGCCTTCAACAGTAAAATAATCTTCCTTGACCGGCTTAAATGCCTTTTGAACGGATATCGTGGGGATGACATATCTTTCATCATCAACCCTTACCAGCATCCCATCAATAATGGCCAGTGTCAGCGGCAGACTGATCGTAAATTTTGTCCCTTGGCCCTTTGAAGACTCGATATTCAACTGGCCCCTGAATTTTTCAATCCCGGCCTTGACCACATCCATGCCCACTCCGCGGCCTGAGACATCCGTGATCTCTTTGGCAGTGGAAAAGCCCGGCTGCATGATCAAATCATACACCTGTGCATCGGTGAGGTTTGCGTTTTCAGGAATAAGGCCCGTGCTTTTTGCTTTTTCAAGGATTCTGTTCCTGTCAAGGCCTTTGCCGTCATCTTCGATTTCAATGATAATATGACCACCCTTATGATAGGCCCGCAGAATGATATTTCCGTTGGAAGACTTTTGTTTTTCAAGCCGATCTGCCCCGGGCTCTATCCCATGATCAACCGAATTTCGGATCATATGCACCATGGGCTCATAAAGCGCATCCACAACATTTCTGTCAATCTCCGTGTCTTCTCCTGCCATGCTTAAAACAACTTCTTTTCCTGATTTCTGGGAAAGATCTCTTACAAGACGAATCATCTTCATAAAGGTGGCCTTTATCGGGATCATCCGCATGGACATGGCAATGGTCTGCATATTGGTGACAATCTGACCCAAATGGGCCACACTCTGGCTCAATGAGGAATCATCCGCGGTTTTCTGTCTGAGCATGGACTGAGCGATAACCAGTTCACCGGCATAATCCACCAGGTCATCAAGCTTTTGCGTGCTGACTTTAACCTGGGCATCCATTTTTTTGCCTGAATTTTTTTGATCGGTTAATGCGGCGGCAATATCTTCGGAACTTGCTTTTTTCACCTGCACCAGGATTTCACCCAGTTTTTTATCCGGCTGGGTCTGCTGAATTTTTAAAGAATCTTCAACGCTTTGCGTATCAACCACCCCTTTTCTGACAAGAATTTCACCCAAGGGTTCTTGCTCTCCGTTTGCAAGGGCGGTCTGGAGCTTTTGAAGTTTATCCTGCAGCGCATCAACATTGATATCATCATCTTGATGGGTTAGTCTGTTTTCAACCCCGTGCCTTATCCTGGTAATCAGTTTTTTCAAGGTGTCCACGGATTCCAGTATGACATCGGTAGCCGTGTTATTGATTAAATAGTCTCCGCTTCTGGCACCGTCTAAAAGATTTTCCGTGGCATGGGCAAGTGTATTGATTTTTGTTAGGGCTAAAAACCCGGAAACCCCTTTAATGGTATGAAAGGGCCGGAAAATATTATTGATAATATCCTTGTTGGACGGGTCCTGCTCCAGTTCCATCAGGTTCACTTCTATTGTGTCCAGATTTTCCATGGCTTCGGATACAAAATCAACCAGTATTTCCATGTCATCGTCTGATATACTTTCCGGTTCTGTCTGAATTTCGAGAACAGGCCCCTCTTCAGGTTCTATAGTTTGATCTGAATATTGACATGACTTTGAACAATCAGACATCAACGTTTCCAAAGCAGTGATTTGCTCACCAATATTTTTGGAATTATTTTTTATACTGCTGTTAATAATATTTCGAGCCTTTATCATTTCTTTAGCTTCGGATGGTAAAGATAATTTCATATATTGAGAGTGAAGACTTTTCAGTATCGGCAATAAAGCAGACAACCGTTTAGGGTCTTCTACATCTGCCAGAACAAGTTCACAGGAAAATTTTTCCATTAATTCTTTAATGATTTCATATGACATGATATTGCCTTTGCTGTTAATTTTTAAACCATTCTCCAAAATATTGCAGTTAAACCGTATTGCTGCGGTACAGGGGATAAATCCAAATACCCTGTACCGGCAACATCAATGGTTATGTGTTAAAAATCTTGAAAATCGTCATCAAAGGGGATGACCTGATCCGGCCTGACCTCTTTGGTCTTGCCGGGTAAACGTTTATTCTTTCCTTTTGCAGCAGGTTTGGATCTGGATGAAATGGTTTTTATGGTGTGCCTGCTTCTAACGGCAGTGCCGTGATTTTGGTTCCCCGTAACCAGACCCACAAGATCCTCTACATACGCTTTGACCTGCTCGGCCTGGGCATTCATTTCTTCAGAAGCTGAGGCAGATTCTTCTGCATTGGCTGCATTCTGCTGGACCACTTTGTCCATTTCCATGATGGCAATGTTCACCTGTTCAATACCGCTGGATTGTTCTTTGGAGGCCTCTGCAATCTCGGAAACAATATCACCAACCTTGGCTGCACTTTCTGCGACCTTGCTGAATGCCGCACTGGTATCAGAAACAAGCGTTGAGCCCGCAGTTACCTTTTTTACCGTCCCTTCTATCAATGCAGCTGTATTTTTAGCAGCATCCGCAGCCCTCATGGCAAGATTCCTGACTTCATCGGCGACAACGGCAAAACCGGCTCCTGCCTCTCCTGCCCGGGCTGCTTCAACCGCAGCATTCAAGGCCAGAAGGTTGGTCTGGAAAGCAATTTCATCAATGGTTTTAATGATTTTTGAAGTTTCTTCGCTGGCTTGTGAGATGTCTTTCATTGATTGAATCAGTTGATCCATTGATCTATTCGCAGCTGCAACGATCTGGTTGGCATCTTTCATCAGCGTGTCCGCCTGGCCGGCATTTTCTGCATTTTTCTTGGTCATGGAAGACATCTCTTCCATGGACGAGGAGGTTTCTTCTATGGATGCTGCCTGTTCAGAAGCACCCTCGGCAAGGGACTGGCTTGAGGAGGATACCTGGCTTGAAGCAGAAGCGATCTGATCTGCCCCTGAACCAAGACTTTGCGCAAGTTGACTTAATGGATTAGCAATACTGCGAGCAATAAAAAGAACAATGATCAAAAGAATTACAAGAGACAAGGCTCCGATTGCAATCGAAGTATACATAATACTGTTTGCTTTCTCTAGCACCTTGTCCATGGGGATATTGATTAAAAAAGACCATGGTGTGACCGTCATCCCGATATGTATCGGAACAAATATCCGCTTAATGTCTGTCTTTAATATTAAGGAATAGTCATCCTGAATCTTCATTTTTCCTGACTTGACTGCTGTCTTGGCCTCTGTCCACATATTGGAGCTGCCAATATCCTGAGCTGCTTTAGCAGGATCAATATGAGCTACATAGGTACCATTGTTTGCGATCAAAGCAGCGTCACCCGTCTCAAAGGGTTTAATCTCCTGAACCAGTTTCGAAAAAGTATCCAAAGCAAAATCAATACCGGTCACTCCGATCACTTTTCCCTCGTGTTTAATGGGGACAACCACACTTGTAATCAACACATCCTTACCTCCGATCGGGTATATATACGGGTCGATAATGGTTTCTTTCCCTGATTTGAAGGCCAGAAGATAATAATCCCCAGCCCCCTCCTTAGTGTAATCCAGAAGGGGTTCCACGGCTGTCGCACCGCTGCCTCTGTTCCAATAGGGAATATATCGACCGGTTGCGTCGTGACCGGGAGTATTGACAAACTCATTGTCTCTGCCATCCAGTGCATTGGGTTCCCAACAGGTCCAGACACCGAGAAATTTTGGATTGTCTTCCAAAATCTGTATCAGGATTTGATCCAGCACTTTCCGTTCCAATACAGTACTGCTCTTTTTTAACCCTGAAAAAGCTTGTGCCAGAGTCCTGGTCGTATTCATGGCCACATCAATCTCGGCTTTAACAACACCGCTGTATCTGTAGGCAATCTGCTCGGCCTTGTCCAGGGCTTCCGTCTTTGCCATATGGCTTGCCTTTACGGCAACAAAGGCAATCGTAAGTGCAAATGCAAGAAAAGCCATTGAACAAATGGAAACAAGCATTCTGGCTTTTAAACTAAAATTTTTCAGCATAACAATTCATTCCCTTTAATAAAATTTTTAATCTGTTGTTTCCAATGCTTGAATTTCCTTGGTGCTCAAAACCCTGTCAATGTCCAGCAGGATCTTTACGCCCCCGCCTATTTTGGCCATTCCAAGGATATAGTCTGTGTTCAATTTGGTGCCGAATGAAGGGGACGCTTCAATTTCTTCTTCCTTGATATTGAGCACTTCTGATACGGCATCCACCACAATACCGATAAGCACGGTTCCTGATTCCGAATCGATCTCCACCACAATAATGCAG
>Ga0180007_10006529_pt1 | contig 11366 bp, 15 predicted proteins | sample MM_PC_MetaG_FD_121122 | JGI IMG/M metagenome (GOLD analysis project Ga0180007, IMG submission 121122) | Groundwater microbial communities from the Aspo Hard Rock Laboratory (HRL) deep subsurface site, Sweden - MM_PC_MetaG | ecosystem: Environmental > Aquatic > Deep subsurface > Groundwater...
CAGCCCAATCAGGATCAGGGAATCTTTGATTAGGGCGGCGTGGACGGGACTCTCAGTTCCCATTTGAACCCGCAGGAGACTGGGAGTCTCACCAGACAATCGGTCTGGTGCATTTTCTTTTGTTTAATAACGAAAACTCGCGTTCGGAACTATCTCCGCCCTTAGGCGGAATATTACGCTCCTCATACTTATAGCGAGTTTTCGGAATAGAAAATTCGATTGACCTTTTTCCGGAAAAAATCAGGTCAATTTCGGAAAAATCTATAAACCATACTGATTCTTTCGCTTGCATGAAGAAGTTCCCGAAGCTGAAGTCAAAGGCCATCCTCGCGCCGATGTCACGCTATACAGACGTGGCGTTCAGGGCGCTGGCCAAAAGATATGGTGCAGGGCTGACATATACTGAGTTTGTCTCCAGCGCCGCGCTCGTCAGGGGCAACAAGAAGAGCCTGCAGCTGCTCAAGCTGGACCCATCAGAGAAGCCCTCGGCAGTGCAGGTCTTCGGCTCTGACGAGAAGGAGATCATCGGAGCAGCGAAACAACTCGAGGAGCGGTTTGATATCATCGACATCAACTGCGGCTGCCCGGCCTGGAAAGTCATCAAGACCGGAGCAGGATCAGAGATGCTGAAGCGACCAGAAAAGATAGTGTCCCTGGTCGAGAAACTCGTATCGGCTGTCGATAGACCGATCACTGTCAAGCTCCGGACCGGCATCGACAGCAGGCACATCAACGTCGTCGAGGTGGCGCAGATGGTCGAGTCAGCCGGCGCGGCAGCCATAACCGTACACGGCCGCACACAGAAGCAGGGTTTCAAAGGCAAGGCTGACTGGGACATGATCGCGAAAGTCAAGGAATCAGTCAGTATCCCTGTCATAGGCAATGGAGATGTTGATTCGCCTGAAGTGTTCAAGCAGCGCTTAGATGAAAGCGGGATTGATTATGTAATGATCGGCAGGGCAGCGATGGGCAACCCTTACATGTTCAGGCAGATCGATGATTTCCTGAAAAAAGGCGGTTACGAAAAGGAGGATAGTAGAGAGCAGTTCAAGGGATACCTCGAACTGGCGGAGAGGCATGGGATCCCGTTGAACCAGGCCAAGGGGCATGCGATGCATTTCACCAAAGGGATTAAAGGGGCTGCCAGGCTGAGGCAGGAGATATCGGGATGCACAGACACCGGAAGCTTGGCAGGCGTTATGGAAATAAAGGTCTGCTCAGTATCGCCGGCCTGAAAGCCCTTCGGGACTGCGCTTCAGGACATTTTTCCGGTATTTGTTGGGCTCGTCGAACCTTTGTGACAACGAGATGAATTCCTTCAACACCGAATCGTATGGAAGGCATGGACCGCCTTTCAGCCTGCTGAATATCGCTGGTTCGAGGACAGCCGCCCTCCCGATCATGGCTCCCTTCACACCCATATCCTTCAGTTCCCTGACCTGGCCGCATCCGCTGATGCCGCCGTTGGCGATGATGGGCCTGCCTGTCTTCACGCACCCGTCATAGACACTGAAGTCTGCCTGGGCGTCAAGCGATTCCTGGCCGTGCCTGGCATGCACGATGAAGCAGTCGGCATCTACTGCATCTATCAGGTGCAGGTACACCTTGCGGTCCTTGTCCTGCCTGTTCATGCCTAGCCTCAACTTGACCGAGACTGCAAAGCCCCGGTCTTTTAGGATTGCGACCAATTTCTTTGTCTTCGTGATCCTCCTTATCATGGCACAGCCCAGGCCGAGCCTTATGACATCCGGGCTAGGGCACCCGAGGTTCAGGTTGAATCCCATGAATCCTGGCTGGGGTTTGAACATCCCTAGAAACCTCTTGAGATGGTCCTCTTTGGCCCCAATCAGCTGTATTACCGTAGGTGTATCATCCTTCAATAAGATTCGCGACCAAGTGCTCCTGTTCCTCCTGGACAGGCCCTCCACCCTAGTCATCTCAGTGAAGGTCATATCAGCCCCATGCCTGAAGCATGTGGACCTGAAAGCGGTGCCTGTTATGTCTTCCATCGGAGCTAGCATGTAGCTGAAGTTCATCATGATATACCAACAGAACTGGCTTATCTAATCTCTGGGACCGGGGTGCCGCAGTAGGGGCATATTCTCGGAGCCCTCCTTTCCTTGTTGAAGTTGAATTTGAATCTGCACTTGTGGCATTGCAGCTTGATTTTAGACTCATGGCCAGGTTTGGGAATGTTCCTTTCCATCGGCCTTGCCTGCCGATCCAGCTGGCCAGCCGGCCTTGCCATGCCTGCCGGCTTCGCGCCCAATGTTCCAGGCTGCTTGCTGGGCAACTTGGCTGCCTTTCCAGCGGCTTCAGCCGTATTGACCCCGCCATCATGCTCCCTGGCACATGTGGGGCAGACCACCAGCTTGTAGAAATGGTCAAGTACGAATTTCTCTGCCGGTGCATCTCTTCCGCATCTCCTGCAGACTGACCTTACCTCTTTCACGTCTATCATGGGGTTGCGCATCTGGATGAATGGATATATAAATCTTTTGAATATCCTTCCTGGTGTGGAAAAACAGGAAGATTTATATATTAATTATGAATATATATTCATAACAAATTGTTGGAGGGATAAATATGCCAGGAAATGACAGGACAGGACCATGCGGAGAGGGGCCGATGACCGGCCGCGGTTTAGGACAGTGTGGAAGAGGCTTAGCAAGAGGCTTCAACGGTAGAGGCTATCGAAGGCGAAGGGCGCCTGAACCACAAGCCCCTACAAATGAAGAAGAAAAGAGAATCCTCGAAGCAGAACTCAAGGAATTAGAGACCGAGAAGCAGGCCTTGGAGAAAAGGAAGCAGGAACTGGACAATGCCTAGACCCATGCGATGCAGGAGGGTAGCATTCCACCCAGAAGTGACCTATTTCAAACCTGCCGGCGTCAGGATGATTGACCTAGATGAATCGGTCCTGAGAGTGGATGAATTCGAGGCTATACGCCTGAAAGATCTTCTCGGCCTGGACCAGGAAGAGGCAGCAAGGGAGATGGGCATCTCGCAGCCCTCATTCCATAGGCTGGTCATAACAGCCAGGAAAAAGATCGGTGATGCCTTAGTCAACGGAAAGGCAATACGGGTAGAGGGCGGAAATTATACAATTCACAGAAACAGGCCAGGACGATGCGGTCATGGTTGGAGGGGAAGATGAAAATCGTAATAAGCGCAGATGGAAAGACAGTTGAAAGCAGTGTAGATCAACGGTTCGGCAGATGCAAATATTTCCTTGTTGTCGAAGTCCACAACGGAGAGACCACCTTAGTAGAGGCTATAGAAAATTCTGGCGCGAGCCATGGACATGGCGCCGGTGTCAAGGCAGCACAGCTGGTAGCAGACCTAAAGCCTGACAAGGTCATGACAGGCAACCTCGGACCTAACGCCGAATCCATATTGAAAGAACTGGAGATACCTGTTCTCAGGGCTTCTGGCCCTGTCAAAGAGGCTATCATTGACATGCTCGGCTCCGGGCTTGAACATATCTCGAGTGCCACCAAAAATGCGCATCCAATGAAACATGAACGGATATTCATCCCTCTCATGGAAGATAAAGGCTTGGATTCGGAGATATCACCCCATTTCGGCCATGCACCATATTTTGCCATGTATGATACACACACTGAAGAGTTAAGAATAGTACAGAATGAGCTTGAACACAACAACGACACCATTTCACCCATACAGCAGATTAAGGAGAAATTCTCACCGACGATCATCTTTGCGCAGAAGATAGGAAGAAGAGCCATAAAGCTGCTGGAAGAGGAGAATATCAGGTTGAGGACAGGAGATTTCCGGACCGTGAAAGAGATGGTTGCCAACCTTAATGATCTGAGTGAGCTTTCCGAGGATTGCGGACATTGAAAAATATGCATAGGTGATAAAAATGCCAGGAGAATATATCTTGATTGGAGCAAGCAAGGAAGGTAAAGTAGCAGGGCATGCTGACACTATTGACAGCGTTGTGCGCGCCTATAAGGATGGCTCTGTGGAAAGTACCAGCTACAGCGGACAGCCCGGTTCAAAGACGCCTGGACAGGACTTCCTGCAATATGTGGACTCTAAGCATCCCGATGCAAAAGCTGTTGTTACAGGTGAACTGAGGGGTCCGCCTGGCTATAAGGCAAGAGCGCTGCTGAATGTCAGAGAAGGATCGATAGAAAGTATCATGCAAAGATACCAGGAAGGAGAATTTGATGAGGAGATTGAGCTATATCTAGCAGCCATTGATAAGGCAGAGACTATACGTGTTCCTGTACGTAGCGGTGCGGGTAAAGGAGTAAGGGCCCTAAAGGGCAGGGGAGGTCATCCACCTGAGGAGCAGGAGGAAGTAGGACTAGAATCTGGAACGAAATATGGCAGGAAAGCCGAAGGCAAGCCCAAAGGGCTTGGCTACGACAGGAGCGACGATGATGCAGGAGAGCCTGAAGAGGGCGAACAAGCCGAGGGCGATGAAGAAATGGATGAGGCTGCCTAATACACCATCACAGCATTAGCAGAAACATAACTAAAGGGATAAAATGAAGGTAATATTAAAAGAGTTAAGGAAGCATTCGCCTTTCACTCTCTTCGGGGCTGTGACCGGAATGATCATCATGCTACTTTTCTACAATATACCGACTAAAACAGCCCATGATATCTTCTACACACTCCATCCGATCCATGTCATCCTCAGCGCCCTTGTGACAGCCTCAATGTACAAGATTTACGCAAAGAAGGCAAATCCCCTCCTCCTTGTACTGATCGGTTACGTGGGCTCTGTGGGGATAGCGACCATTAGCGACTCTATAATCCCGTATATTGGAGAGGTCCTGCTAGATCTGCCAAATAAAGGTATCCATCTAGGCTTCATCGAGAAATGGTGGTTGGTGAATCCTCTGGCACTCATAGGTGTCGCAATCGCGTATTTCAATCCGACAACCAAATTTCCGCATGCAGGACACGTACTTTTAAGCACTTGGGCATCATTGTTCCATATCATCATGGCCTTGGGCGGCACAATCATCAACCTGGGCTTGACCCTGATCATCTTCATATTCTTATTCATTGCGGTCCTGATCCCTTGCTGTCTTAGTGACATAATATTTCCGTTATTATTCGTGAAAAAGAATGCTAAGCGGCTTGATTATGGTAAACATAAGAAAAGGGCATTTCGATGAGCATCATCGGCATCACCGGCGGCAAGGGCGGAACAGGGAAGTCTACGGTAGCTACAGCCCTCGCTTATGAATTAGCTAAGGAATACAATGTCCTTTTGGTAGACGCTGACGTGGACTGCCCTAATGACCATCTCCTCCTAGGAATAAAAAGATGCAAGGTCAAGGCTGTGATGCAGAGGATCCCCATTTTTGATCTGAAGAAATGCTCAAGATGCGGATTGTGCAGCAAGGCTTGCAGAAACAATGCTGTCGTATCGATCAAAGGGAAGTATCCGCTATTAATGCAGCCGCAGTGCAACGGTTGCGGAGCATGCTTCTTCAAGTGCCCTTCAGACGCGATATCCTGGGGTGAAAAAGAGATCGGTAGGATCTACTCTGGAAAAAATCACAACATCAATCTATTATCCGGTGAATTAGCGGTCAATGAACCGGTCTCCGAACTTGTTGTAAACTCATTGAATAAGATTATGGAAACTAAGAAAAAACAATATGATTTTGTTGTTATTGATACTGCTGCAGGGACCCACTGCCCTGTCATTACAGCTCTTGAAAAATGTGATAAGGTAATTGCGGTGACTGAACCGACCCCTCTTGGAGCACATGACTTGAAGTTGATACTTGATCTACTGAAGCACATGGGTAAGGAAACCCGGGTGATCGTCAATCGCTCAGACATAGGTGAAATACGAATAGTGAAAAACCTATTGAAAAAATATCGGCTTGGCATATCAAAAAAAATCCGCTTCTCGAAAAAAATATTGGAATCATATTCAAAAGGGACCCCGATCAAGCTTGATCTTACGGGAATCATCGGTGAATCATGAAAACAATAACAGTGCTGTCCGGCAAAGGAGGAGTTGGAAAGAGCAGCATAACTGCGTCATTGGCAGTAGCCATGTCTAAGGAAAATAAGATCATATGCGCTGATTGCGATGTTGATGCTTCCAATCTGGCTCTGGTCCTAGGTGTTAAGGAAAAAGACTATTCGGAGTGGAAAGACATCTCGACCAATCAAAAGGTCAGATTTGACCTTGACAAGTGCGGCTCTTGCAGAAAATGCGTAGATAATTGTTATTTCAATGCCATTGATTGGATCAATAACAGGCCCAGGCTCAGGGAATACAGCTGTGAAGGCTGCGGGGTATGTGAAATGTTATGCCCTCAGAATGCCATAAGCCCATATCAAGTAAAGAATGCCAAGTTGGGTCATTCAAGGACAAGATTTGGCTTCGATGTGGTCTCGGCGCAGCTTAAGATGGGAGAATCCGGCTCTGGTAAGGTCGTCTCTGAAGTAAGGTCCTTGGCAGCGAAAAGCCCTGCAGATATAGTTTTGGTTGATGCAGCTGCGGGGATAGGATGCCCTGTGATCGCCTCTGTCGTGGGAAGCGATTATATCATCGCTGTCACGGAACCGAGCCCATCGGCATTCTCTGACCTGAAACGCGCGCTAAGGCTCGCAAGTCATTTCCGTATACCTTGCGGAATCATTGTGAATAAATTTGACCTGAACAAGAGCCAGACCGGAAAGATACTCAGATTCGCGAGACGCTCCAAGATCGATGTATTGGCCAAGATCCCCTATGACAAGAGCTTCACATACGCACTCGTGAACCTCGAGCCTCTGATTGTCTACGACAGGTCATATACATCAATGTTCCATGAGATCAGGGATAAGGTGAAGCAGAATATCGGCTTATAAGAATAATCTCTTCAGCTCTTCGCTAAGGACTATGCGGTTGGTCTTCCCTTGGCTGTCCTTGATTATGATCCCCTTTGACCTCAATCTCTCAAGGACCCTGTAAACCTTCACCTTATGGATGCCTGTTGCCTTCTCAAACCCTGACTGGCTCAGTTCCCCCCTGTTCCTTATCAGCTCATTCAGCATTGTCCTCTCGTCTTTCTCAAGGAAGTTGAGAGTCGCCATCACGTTCTTATCTATCTCCTTCTTCTCATGCATATGCTTTGAGATGAACAGGTAGAAGACCAGGCACCCCACAAAGAGCCCCAAAGAGGACAGTATGAGTATCATATAAGGTATGGGTATCACACAACCGCAAGCGTTGTTGTTCCGTATGGCATCTGAGACATAGAAAGTGGAGATAGAGACTATGAATATGAACCCAAGGAGTATAGTCAACGCTAGGAAAATGTTCCTAACCGCTTTGTTCTCCTTGAAAAACCCGAGTTTCATATTGTGTAACAAAGCTTTATATATTGTTACACGCATTGTAACAGAAAGGGTATAAAAAACTTTCCTAAGCAAAATGAGAATATTATCCGCAATCATGGTCCTCATATTTGTATTGGCCAGCTGCACGCAGCCCAGTCCACCTATGCCCCCTGATGATCCGATCAATGAGACACCTCCTGAGATCAGACCGCCGCTGGATTTCTTCACCATCACCCAGAGCGGCTCTTTTCCGGAGCAGGAATGCATCAACAGAAACCTTGATGACAAGGTGATAATGATCCAGTCCGAATACTGCGGTCATTGCACGGCGACCCTTCCTGATTTTATTGCGGCATGCCAGGAAAGGAACATCACCCCTTCGGTATTGGACATCTCCACAAAGGAAGGACGCGTCGCCATGGGAGATTTCGTAATCCTGATACAATACACTCCCACCTTCATATTCGGATGCGAGTACATGGTGGGCACAAGACCCAAAGCGGGTTACTTAGAATTGCTCGATGGATTCCTGGAGGCGGACAAGAATGGATGAGAAGGGAAAAAAATTGCTCATGCTCGGGATCACCGCGATCCTGTTGGTCGCATTCTACTTCCTCACCCATAAGGTCTCAGGAGAGTTACTGCAAGAGCTAGGAGGGTCCTTGCCCCTGCCAATATTCACCTTCTTCATAGCCTTTGTCGACGGATTCAACCCATGCAACCTGTTTATCTTGACCCTCCTGCTGACGCTGATGATATCTGCGTCGCACTCCAGGAAGAGGGTATACGCTGTGGGCTTCAGCTTCATCACGGTCGTGTTCTGCTTCTACTTCCTTTTCATGGCAGCGTGGCTGAACATCTTCACCTACATCGGCTTTGTCGAGCCCATAAGGATAGCCATCGCAATCATAGCCCTCATAGCGGGGCTGATAAACATGAAAGAGCTGTTCTTCTACAGGAAAGGGATAACCCTAATGGTGCAGGACAAGCATGTGGGGCCATTGAAGAAGAGGATAAATCATGTGGCTGATCTCGTCAAGAAGGGATCCATGGCGAGCCTGATCGGCTCTTCTGTGCTGTTGGCCGTCTTCTCCTCGCTCGTCGAACTGCCCTGTACCGCGGGTTTCCCGGTGATATACACTGCAGTGCTCACAGGCCAATTCTTGGAGAACACATTCTTGTATTATGCCTACCTTGCGCTGTACAACCTGGTCTACGTGCTTCCGTTGGGAGTGATAATCCTGGTGTTCGGCAACACCTTCAAGGGGAAGCAGATAAGCCCTGCCATCATGTCATACATAAAATTCGTGGGCGGCGCGATAATGCTCCTGCTCGGAATCATACTCCTCGTGAATCCTGCGCTGATTGGGGTCTAGGGCAAAAAGCATATAAACCCACTTCACTTTACAATAATCTGGGATGAAAGCGTACTCTTTGCTGATCATTTTATTACTTTTTCCTACAGTGATGGCTGTGGAGTGCGGAGAATGGATCTATGAAAGCACAGTTCTTACTGAGGATTTGTATTGTGACAGCCACCAAGGCCTGATAATCAATGCCGACAATGTTGTCCTTGATTGTGATGGCCATCGTATCAGCAACTCTTTCTATCATGATGGCGCTAACGTTCACGTTTTTGACTCAACTGACGTAACAATAAAGAACTGCGTGTTGAACGGGACACATGTTGGCGTCCAAATCGATGCTTTTGCTCTCACTCTAATAAATCCGATTGACTATTTAGGACTCAATAAAATCATTAACAACACCATCCACAACACAGACTACGGAATATTCATCTTCGGAGCAAAAAACAACACCATCACCAACAACACAGTATGGAACACAATCCTCTCTGCCATCGACACAAGCGAAGCAGGCAACCTCAACATCACCGGCAACAAGATATACAGCAGAGGAGAACCACTCGATATTGGAGCCTCAGGAAACCTAATTATCAAGGACAACAACATAGATGGGGGGGAGGCGGGTGCTTTCAGCAATTTGATAAACTCTGCGGAATCATTATTGTTTACCAACAACATTGTCAAGAATGTTGGTGAGTTAATTTTCATAAATGAGATTGAAGGCGCAATCATCGTAAACAACACTTTCTTATTCATTGACAGATTAGGCACAGGTATCTATTTTGCCTCAGGAAGCAACAACGCCCTTGTGCACAACAATGTATTCTATACGAACTACTACGGCGTATGGGGAGTAAACCTGCTACCTTCAACAAACTCAAACATTTCCAACAACAACTTCACAGGCATGAGCAGAGGCGTACAGGCTTTCACATCAGGCCATGTCATCGAACACAACAACTTTTGGGTGACTACTGACAAAGCTAGCGAAGACAATGGGAATAGCACTTGGAGGAACAATTATTATTTGGCTTACGACGAGGAGGAAGAAGGCTGCTATGACTCGGACCAAAATCTCGTTTGTGATGATCCTTACCCGCTATACGGAGGCGACAACCATGATACCAAACCATACAACCAGCCAAGCGGCTGGCTAAAAAACTTCAAAAGGCCAAGCGGAAGCCCGATACTAATGAAAAAGATACTCACCATAGCGCTCGAACCTCAGGAGGCGGGAGCGTGAGACAAATCACGCTCCTGATTATATTATTGTTGTGCCTGCCTGTGAGTTATGCTTTGGTCTGCGGACAAAGCATAACAGAAAGCACGGTTCTTACAGAAGACTTGTATTGTGGGCAGACCAACGGCGTTGTAATTGCAGCAAACAATGTCATCCTGGACTGTAATGGCCACAGAGTAAGCACCGAGTTCCATTTCGAAAAGATCGGAATTTATTCCTACAATAGCGAGAATGTTACGATAATAAACTGTGTTGTGAATGGCAGCAAGACCGGAATAAAGATAGGTGATTCCTTGCCCTTATTCAAAGAAGACAGGCAGTATGAATACCCTTCTAACTCAAAAATCATAAACAACACAGTGCATGACACTGACTTCGGAATAAAGATCAAAGAAGGACAAAACAACACCATAGCCAACAACACAATCTGGAACACCATCATATCAGCAATAGACACAGTTCAAGCAGGCAACCTCAACATCACCAACAACAGAATCTACAGCAGAGGCGAACCTTTGAGCATAGGCAGCTCGGGAGACCTCATCATCAAAGACAACAACATAGAAGGTTGGAAAGTTGGAGCAACAGATAATATGATTTCTGGTGCAAACTCATTTCATTTTATTGGTAATTCTGTTAAGAATGTTGATTGCCTTTTCTTAGATGAAGTTCCGGATGCAATCATTGTTAACAACACTTTTTTATTCATTGATGACCTTGGAACTTGCATTTATTTGGGTGTTGGCTGTGATAATGCTTTAATTCACAATAACATATTTTACACGAACTATGGGGGTGTCTGGGGAATTGACATCGCAGTAAACAATAACGCAAATGTGTCAAATAATAATCTTACTGGGATGAGCCGAGGAGTCATGGTAATCCACTCAACAAACACCATAGAGCACAACAACTTCTGGATCAGCACCATTAAAGCAGGAGAAGACCCTGGACAGAGCACTTGGAAAAACAATTACTACATGGCATATGACCAGCCACAAGAAGGATGTGATGACGCTAATTCCAATGGCATCTGTGACGACCCATATCACCTATATGGCGGAAGCAACTATGACAACACACCATACAACACACCTAGTGGGTGGTTGAAAATAAAACATTATCACTTAGAAAGATTTGAGGACACTCACGAGTGAAAGCCAGTACTGGGCCTTCAACTACATCACAAACGGCGAAGACTACACCAACATGGTCAACATCACACCCAGCCTCTACATCTGGGAAGAACAATACATGACCTACGACCAAATCAGGGACTCAGTCAGCCAATACATCAACGACACGATGGTCTAACCTGACACGGCCTCGGCAGGCTGGGAGGAGCCGACCTCCTGGAACCTGGGCTCGTCCCGCATCACAGACTTCACCAAGGACATGTAATCCTTCGACCCGTTGCCGTTCTTGTCGTA
>Ga0180007_10006530_pt1 | contig 11363 bp, 12 predicted proteins | sample MM_PC_MetaG_FD_121122 | JGI IMG/M metagenome (GOLD analysis project Ga0180007, IMG submission 121122) | Groundwater microbial communities from the Aspo Hard Rock Laboratory (HRL) deep subsurface site, Sweden - MM_PC_MetaG | ecosystem: Environmental > Aquatic > Deep subsurface > Groundwater...
AAGATAGCCATACGCTGACAGAGGCTGACTGAACTGGGAGATCTGGTATGCTTTTGGCAGATCTGGGTAAAAATAATTTTTTCTATCAAATCGTATTTTCTTAGCGATCTGACAATTGAGAGCGATAGCTACCTTTGCGCCAAGCTTTAGCGCGTCTCTATTCAAAACAGGCAGAGATCCTGGAAAACCCAGACACACAGGACAGGTCTGAGTATTGGGCGCAGCGCCAAACTTTGTCGAACACCCGCAAAAAACCTTGCTCTTTGTCTTTAGCTGTAAGTGAACCTCTAAACCTATTACTGTTTCATAAGTCATATTCTCTTATCCAATAAAAAGCCGAGGCTGGACCTCGGCTTTTTATTTTTGCCGAGGTCCAGCCTCGGCTTTTTTTGTAGCTTGCTCGTAATTATGCGCTATTCTTAAAATCATCTCTTCGTCAAATGGCTTGCCGAGTATCTGAAGGCCTATGGGCAATTTATTCTTTGTAAATCCACATGGGATCGATATACCAGGAATGCCAGCTAAATTCGCAGAGATCGTAAATATATCCGAGAGGTACATCGTAAGCGGATCATCTGTTTTTTCGCCAATCTTAAACGCGGGCGTGGGCGTAGTCGGAGTGACTATGGCATCGTACTTTTTGAACGCGTCCTCGAAATCTCTTTTTATCAATGTCCTGACCTTTAGCGCCCGTAGATAATATGCGTCGTAATAACCGCTGGATAATGCAAAGGTGCCTAAGATAATTCTGCGCTTTGCCTCATCGCCAAAACCCTGCGCCCGAATCTTCTTGTGCATGTCGATGACTGACTTTGCCTGGCTTGCTCTAAAACCATACTGCACGCCGTCGAATCGCGCAAGGTTTGAACTTGCCTCAGCTGTTGCCACTACATAATATACAGCCACCGCGTATTCTGTGTGTGGCAGGCTTATATCCTCACAAATCGCGCCCAGCGACTCGAGCTTTTTTATTGCGTCCTGAATAGACTTCTTCACCTCAGGGTCTATGCCTTTAATAAAATATTCTTTTGGGATGCCGAGCTTCAGGCCTTTAATGTCTTTTTTGATCAATGATGAATAGTCAGGCGCAGCCAGATCCACAGATGTCGAATCCATTGGGTCATGGCCTGATATGATTTTTAAAAGAAGCGCTGCATCTTCTACATCCTTTGTCAAAGGCCCTATCTGATCAAGCGAAGAGCCAAATGCTATAAGCCCGTATCGTGAAACTCGGCCATACGTTGGTTTCAGGCCAACCACGCCGCAAAGCGCAGCAGGCTGTCTGATCGACCCGCCGGTATCTGAGCCAAGCGCCCATATCGCGTTATCTGCTGCAACAGCTGCTGCAGACCCGCCACTTGACCCGCCAGGAATACGCTCCATGTCACACGGATTCCTTGTAGTGCCATAGCAAGACGTTTCTGTAGAAGAGCCGAACGCAAACTCATCCATATTGGTCTTGCCCATGAGCACTGCATCTGACTGAAGCAATTTCTCGATTACTGTGGCATTGTAGGGAGGCTTAAATCCTTTTAGAATATTCGAAGAACATGTGGTGAGCTCATCTTTTACGCAGATATTGTCTTTGATAAAAATCGGCAGGCCCTTATGCGCCTTTGCCCTCTCGAGCACCTTTTCTTTATCAAAATTAACTACTGCATTGAGTTCTTTATTCTTTTGTATGACATCTATCAGACTATTACATATATCTATATGCGATATGTCGCCTTTATTCAATAATTCAATTAACTCGTGCGCAGTTAGCTTGTTTAAATTCATATTATTCGTTTTCCGTTATTCGGTTATGGTGTCGATGCTCGTATCGGTTAGGGTTACGTTGGCGGTTACGTCGTTATATCACGTAACCGTGACCACTGACGTAACCGTTACGGGCATCGCAACCGTAGCCGTAACCGATCTATTCGATTATCTTCCTGACCTTGAATAAATTATTCTCTTTAGCTGGCGCGTTCTTCACGACTTCGTCTACAGGCAGCGACGGCTTTACCTTATCTTCCCTGTACACATTCTTCATCTCCAGCACATGACTCGTAGGCTCAAGCTTAGCAACATCCAGCGCCTTCAGCTTATGGACATACTCCAATATCTTGTCAAGCTGTCCTGTAAAATTCTCCAGCTCTTTCTCAGACAAACTGATGCGGCTAAGCTCCGCCACATATTTGACAGACTCTCTATTGATAGTCATATAATTAATTAGGCATATTAGGCGTTTTAAGGGAAATAGGGGATTAAGGGGTTACTCCTCCCCCTTAATCCCTTAAACTCCTAATCCCTTGATACGCTTAAAACGCTTAACACGCTTATTATTTATTACGAGTTCTTTTCTGCGATGTCTCCTGCTATGGGGAGCTTGAACATCTCACCCTGATAAGCCTTTATCATTAAAAGGATCCACAGAACAAGGGCCAGTAAAGATAAAAGCAGGCCTATTAATGCGCCTATTACAGGCACAACAAGAAGCACGATGTTGATTACAGCAAGGCCTCCAAATACAACTATGGACTGCATTGCATGAAACCTGACAAACTTGTTCTTCTTTTCTACTAGATAAAAAATAAGGCCTGTTATCCATCCTAATAGATAGCATAGAAGCGCTGCCAGATTCGGCTGCATGCCTATGGATGTCTCGCCCAAGTTCTTCTTCTCTTCAACCATACCTACCTCCTCCTGTTTGTGTGGTACTGTCAAAAAAGATACCACAGAGAACACAGAGATTTTTTATAGTTCCCTCTGTGCGCTCTATTAGACTTTAATTAGTCGATATTCAATGTTTACTTAACAAAAACCTTTCTATTTTAAAACCAAGAGAGTCTTAATGCTTTTCTAAAAATACGGAGGCCACAGAGATTTTTTAATTATAGTTTTTCTCTGTGTACTCTGTGGTATCTTTTTGTGGTTTCTTTAACCTTTGGTGACTGTCACCAATTTCACGAATTCCTCTAGCGATATCGTTTCTGGCCTTCTATCTGGAGATATACCTGCTTCGGATAGTCTCTCCGAGAGCTCCTGTTTAGAGCCGAAGTCCCCGTTTGCAGCCAGCGAATTTAATATAGTCTTTCTTCTTTTTTCAAACGAACTCCTTACTATTTTAAACAGTTTTTCCTCGTTTGTCAAGCATGCCCCGTGCGAAATCGAAGATTTTCGCATGGGGTAAAGGCCTTGATTTCTTATGCCTATCTTTAAAAAACAGGAGTCTACTTTGGGCGCGGGATAAAACGCGGTTTTTTTAATTTTAAATAAAATTTTAGGTTCTGCGTAGAATTGCGTGAAGCAAGATATTGAACTATAATCCCTGGTGCATGGTTTAGCCACTAATCTTTCTGCGAATTCGCGCTGCACTGTGATAAATATCGAGCTTATAAAGCTTCTGTTCTTTAAAAGATGTATCAGGATAGGGCTTGATATGTAATACGGTAGATTTCCCATGACCTTGATCTTTGAATATTTGCTAAAATCATGCTTAAGGACATCACCCTGCATTAATTCTAATTTTTCAAAAGAACTGCTCTGCAAAAGAAATTCGTGCAGTCTCTTGTCTTTTTCTATGGCTATGACCTTTTTCGCTGCCCTGCAAAGCCCTGATGTAAGCGCGCCTAAACCAGGGCCTATCTCGAACACTACATCTTCATTTTCTATGCGCGCTGAGGCAATGATCTTTTTCTGTATGTTTTTGTCTATGAGAAAATTCTGGCCAAACCGCTTGCTAGGCCTGATATTATACTCTCTAAGAATAGATTTTATTTGTTTTACATTCAGCATAATTATGCCTCCGCAACCCCGGAGGTTGCCGTGCTGGCAACCTCCGGGGTTGCGGAGGTCTTGCATATCTTTACAGCCAGTTTTATCGCCTCTTTCATAGACAAAGGATTTGCTATTCCCTTGCCTGCTATGTTATACGCGGTGCCATGGTCAGGTGAAGTGCGCACAAAAGGAAGGCCTAGAGTCACGTTCACGCCATTATGAAACGCGACCATCTTAAACGGGGCTAATCCCTGGTCATGATACATGGCTATAATAGCGTCAAGGCCTTTATTATACGCCATATAAAATGCTGTATCAGCAGGCAAAGGGCCTATGATATTCGGGATCTTGGATTTTAGCTTTTTAATAGCAGGCGCTATTACCCTTTTCTCTTCTACCCCTATCATCCCCTCTTCTCCCGCATGCGGGTTTAAGCCACAAACCCCTATCCTTGGATTCTTTATACTAAAATTCACTGTAAGGGCCTTTTCAGTCAGAATTATCGCGTCTATTATCTTTTCTTTAGTAAGGATCCTGGGGATATTCTTTATGGGCTCGTGACGCGTGATGAGCGTGACCCTTAAAGGCCCGCCGCAAAACATCATTGCGAATTTTTTAGCATGCGTGCGCATGGCAAGATATTCTGTATGGCCTTTAAAGGCAACGCCTGATTTATTTATCGCGGATTTATTTACAGGCGCTGTTACAAGGCCGTGCGCGCCGCCTTGCTTAAGGATCGCGACTGCTGTTTTTATGGCGTCAAAACCTGTTTCCTCGCGCGGCTCTATAACAAAAAAATCCGCAAGATTTTTAATATGCGGGTCCCTTAATGCCTTTCTTGTAACCTCAGGGCCTATGCCTCTAGGATCACCTGCTGTAATCAAAATCTTCGGCTTTTTCACTTTATAGAGATGTAGGCGCTTGCCTTTAGTTCAGCCAGCCAGTCGCCTAATTTCTCCTGGAGCTTTTTCTTAAAAAGCATGTCCTCTATGTCTTTCTTTGCATTATCGAGGCTGAAATAACCTGAATGCTTTACATCCTCGACCTTGACAATATGATAACCTATTTGCGTCTTTATGGGCCCTGAGAACTCGCCAGACTTTAATGAAAAAATCGCTGCATCCAAATCCTCCAGCATCTCGCCGCGAGCGATATATCCCATATCCCCGCCGCGCTCCTTATTGGGCCCTTGTGAATGCTGCCGCGCTAAAGTCCCGAAATCTTGGCCTGCCTCAAGCCTATCATGGATATCTGTTATCTCTACCTTTGCCAGCTCAAACCCCACGTCATCGCTTGCCTTTATAAAAATATGCCTGACTCTATATTTCTCATCCTGTTTAAATTCCTCCCTGTGTTTTTCATAATACTCGGATATCTCTGACGGCACTACATCGACCCTTGAACGCACCTCCAGGTTAACAACCTTTCTCATTAATATCTGATCTCTATATCTCTCTTTTAAATTCGCGATAGTAATGCCCTGGGTCTGGAGTGTATTGTAAAATTCTTCTTCTGAAGGAAAATCTCTTTTAATGGAATCAAGTTTATCAAGGATCTCTCCCTCTGTAACATTTATCCTCAGTTCTCTTGCGCGGCTCAAAATGAGCTTATCCTCTATTATCCGCTTCAGGATATCCTTTTTTAATTCTTCCATCTTTTGCAATAATTCATCACCTACATATGCCTGCACATGCTGAGCGTACATGACTGCCAAAAGCTGATCTACGTCTTGTTGCGTTATTACTTCGTCATTCACAACAGCAACAACCTTGTTAACCACCTGCGCGTTGGCGCTTAAAGAATGCATGATAACTAACAATAATATAATAAAGCCTTTCAAATTTTGCATATCAGTCCTTTTCTGCTTTAACCTGGCCCACGACTTCTCTTAGCATCCTGCAATATAGGTCAAACCCGACTGTTGAGATATATCCGTGTTGCTGCGAGCCAAGCACATTGCCCGCGCCCCTTATCTCCAGATCCTCCATCGCGATCTTAAAGCCAGAACCTAGTTCCCTGTAACGCTCCAAAGCCCTTAAGCGCTTTTCTGATTCACTGCTTATAACGCGGCCCTTTGGCACTAAGAAATACGCGTATGCCTTGTTCTTAAACCTGCCCACACGGCCCTTTAATTGATATAAATCTGATAGTCCAAATCGATCCGCGCGATTCACTATTAATGTATTGGCATTTGGTATATCTATACCAGACTCTATTATAACGGTAGAGACGAGAACGTCAATAGTTCCTTTCATAAAATCCCTCATCACCTTTTCCAGATCCCTGGAGTGCATCTGACCGTGCGCAACAGCCATCTTCACGCTAGGAACAAGCTTAGAGAGGTTCGCAGTTATCTTATCTATTGTCTCGACTCTGTTATGTATAAAAAACACCTGGCCGTTTCTCTTTTTTTCCTTTAAGATGGCCCTTTTCGCTGTGTCAGCATCGTATTCTGACACAATGACCTCAACAGGCAGCCTGTCTTTAGGCGGCGTTTCAATAATAGACATATCCTTAACACCCATAAGAGACATGTAAAGGGTGCGCGGTATAGGCGTGGCTGTCAATGTCAGGATATCCACTAGCAAACGCATTCTTTTAAGCCTCTCCTTATCTCTCACGCCAAAGCGCTGTTCTTCATCTATAATGACCAGGCCCAGGTCCTTGAATTTTAGATTCTTTCTTAAAATAGCGTGCGTGCCTATTATCACATCGACAAGGCCTTTCTCAGCTTCCTCAATGATCTTGGCGATCTCGCCATGTGTCCTGAATCGACAGATGATCTCTACCTTTACAGGAAAATCCTTCATCCTTTCCCTGAATGTAATCAGGTGCTGCTCAGCAAGCAAGGTCGTTGGCACAAGTATAGCGACCTGTTTACTATCCATGACTGCCTTAAATGCAGCTCGCAGCGCAACCTCGGTCTTGCCATAGCCTACATCACCACACAGGAGCCTGTCCATTGGCTTGGAGGATTCCATGTCTTTTCTTACTTCCTGCCACGAGCGCGCCTGGTCAGGCGTTTCTTTAAAAGGGAATCTTTTTTCAAATTCACCCTGCCATTCTGTGTCTTTTGAAAACTTGAATCCGCGCAATTTAAGACGTATTGCGCTCAGCTCAATTAGCTCAAAGGCCATCGAATAGATACCCTTTTTGACCTTTTCTTTTGCGTTTTGCCATGCCTTTGAGCCGAGCCTATGTAGTTTTGGCGGCCTTTTCTCAAAGGCCACGTATTTCTGTATCAAATTCATCTCTTCTATTGGCACGTAGAGTTTGTCACTGTCAGCATACTCTATTACAATATGATCCTTTTCCGCGCCTTTAAAATCTATCTTTTCAAATCCCCTGAATCGGCCTACGCCATGATCGACATGAACCACATAATCATTCAGCTGTATATCTATAAATGACTCTAGCGGCCTTTTTTCGCCAAGCTCGATCTCTTTTAATTTTCTTCTCTTAGGGTAAAGGCCGAGTTTTGGCAGGATGATAACCATGGCATGTTCTTCAATGGTTTCGCTTGAGGTAATGCTGAAGCTTTTTATCGAAGAAACTTTATTTCCTGAGAGCTCGACCCTTACTGGGCCCTCAAAGGTGGGCGGGAATATATCTATTATACTGCCGCGCATGCTGTAATCGCCGGGCTCAGAGATTCCCTGGCACCTTTCATAGCCATACTCAGACAGCTTTTTAGTGAGAGTATTATAATTTACATCTTCGCCTTTATAGATTTTTATAGATTTAAACATATAAATCGCGGAAATACGCAGAAGCCTCCGCCTCGGCGGAGGACGCGGAATAATGCGGAAGTTCAACTTTAACTTCAGCGTATTTCCGCGTCTAAAGTAGACAAAACAGACAGTGACTGATTTGTCTACTTTAGCTTCCGCGTGGTTCCGCGGTATTTCACATTTTCTCAGGAGCGTTTACACCTAAAAGGCTTAGCCCACTAAAAAGCACTTCCTTGACTGCTTTTATCAAAGTGAGCCTTGCTCCAGTAACATTATTATCGTCTGTTACCACTCGATAAGAATTATAATAGGAATGAAAAAGGCTGGCTAATTCCTGCAGATAAAACAATAGGACATATGGTTCAAGATTATTTGCAGCTGTCTGGATTATCTTTGGATATCTCATTAGATTTTTTATGAGGTTGATTTCTTCCGGCTTGTCGAGAAGGTGTATGGGGACGGAGCCCATTTTTTTATTTTTATTAAAAAATGGGCTCCGTCCCCAAGCCTCAATGCTGGCGATCCTTGCATGTGCGTATTGGATATAATAGACAGGGTTATCCATACTCTTGGATTTTGCAAGCTCCAGATCGAAATCCAGATGACTGTCAGTGCGCCGCATCATAAAAAAGAACCTGCCAGCGTCTTTCCCAACCTCGTCGATCACCTGCCTCAGAGTTATAAACTCGCCTTCCCTTGTGGACATCTTCATCGGTTTTTTGTCTCTGTAGAGCGTGACGAGCTGGGATATTAGGATCGAAAGACTGTCCTTGTCAAAACCTAGGGCCTGGCACGCGGCCTTCATGCGATTCACGTAACCATGATGATCAGGCCCCCATATGTTTATCACCCTATTGTATCCCTTTTCAAATTTTTCCTTGTGATAGGCGATGTCGGGCGCGAGATATGTGTAGGTGCCGTCATTTTTTATTACGACCCTGTCCTTGTCATCATTAAATCTCGTGGAGGCAAACCAGGTAGCGCCATCTTTCTCATACAAAAATCCCTTGTCCTTTAAAATCGCGAGGGCCTTTTTTATTTTGCCGGATTTAGAAAGCTTTTTCTGGCTGTACCAGACATCGAACTTTACGCCAAAATCATCCAGGTCCTTTTTTATCGTAGCCATGATCTCTTTATAGGCATAATCGCCGAATACTGTCTCTGGCGCGTCTTTTTTTATCTTTGAGGTCATCTCTTTTGCTATATCACATATATAAGCGCCCTTGTATCCATCTTCCGGAAACCCTGAACCCTCGCCAACTGCCTCCAAAAACCTTGCCCTGACTGACTTTGCCAGGAGATTCATCTGTACGCCTTCGTCATTGAGGTAATATTCGCGCGTCACCTTGTAGCCGCACGCCTCCATGATCCTCGCAAGGCTGTCACCCACAGCTGCCTGCCTGCCATGCGCCACGGTCAAAGGCCCGGTCGGGTTAGCGCTCACGAATTCGATCTGCACCTTTTTACCCTTTCCGACAGCAGAACAGCCAAATCTCTCTTTCCGGCCAAGGATATCCTTAAGCTCATTTATTACTGAACTACGCGAAAGGTAAAAATTTATAAATCCGGGCTTCTCTATCTTTATCTCGTCAATATCATCTTTTGACCAGCTCATCTCTTTTACAAGATCCGCCGCGATCTGCAAAGGAGGCCTTTTTAACTCTTTTGTAAGCCGCATTGCTATATTCGTAGAAAAATCTCCGAATTTTCTCTCTTTTGGATATTCCAGGTAGACAATACCTTCGGGGCAGTCTGGGCACATTACCTTTACAGATTTACTTATTATATCGATTATCTTTTTTTCTATTTTTGACATAAAAAAGATTCAGCCCGTCAACGGGCCAACGGGCTAAACGGGTAACGGGCTAACGGATTTATTTCTTCTTACGCTTATTTAATGTGCCTAAAAACACCTTGACTATCTTTGGATCAAACTGACTGCCCGCGCCTCTTAAAAGTTCCTGCTTTACTTTTTTGAATGATAATGCCTTTCTATATGGCCTGTCTGACACCATTGATTCATATGCGTCAACGACCGAGAGTATTCTCGCTGCCAGAGGTATCTTGTCTTTCTTTAATTTTCCAGGATATCCGTTACCATCATACCTCTCATGGTGACGCAATATTATGGGCGCGAGTTCCTTTAAAAAACTTATTTGCTCTACGATGCTCGAACCCATGACAGGGTGCATCACCATTACCTTCCATTCATCTTGATTTAACTTTGACGGCTTTCTGAGTATGCCAACATCTATGCCTATCTTGCCTATATCGTGCAAAAGGCTCGCGTATCTGAGGACCTCCCTATCATGCTCTGGGAGATGGAGCGCCTTTGCAACATCTATACAGTGTTTCATCACGCGCTCTGAATGGCCATAGGTATGACTATCCTTGGCATCTATAATATTTGAAAGCGTCCGAATCGTATTCAAATAGCCCTTTTCAGCCTGCTCATAGAGCCTGGCATTCTCGATCGCTATGGTTGCCTGGTCAGCAAGCATTGATAAGAGTTCTGCATCGTGATTTGTGTAGTTACATATTTTTTTATTGTAAATACTCAAGACTCCCATGATCCTGTTTTTCTGCACCAGCGGCACAGTAATTAATGAACGCAGGCCTTTTTGTTTTGCAAGATGTGGATGCTTATAATGTTTTTCTCTGCGTATATCCCTGATTATATAGGGCTCTCCTTTTTGTACGACTCGGCCAGCAATGCTCTCGCCGACCTCAAGGCTCTTTTTTGCCTTATAAAAACTCTGATCCAGATTATAGGCGCATTTCAATATAAGCACCTGCCTGGAATGATCCAGTAACCTCAAAGAACAGGCAGAGGCATTCATGATCTTTGCTGCCTTGCGGGTAATTAATCTAAGGACTTGATCTAAGTGAAGAGTGGAGGTTATGGATTTGCCGATCTCATAGAGGGTGGAGAGTTCTTTTATTTTCTTTTGGAGGTTTTTTTCGAGCGTGTTTTTTTCTTTTTTTGACATATTCTGCTTCTTGGAGCATCACCCCATAGACCTTCCAGGTTGTAAAACTCCCTTACTTCTTTTGTAAAAATATGTGCCGCGACATTATAGGCGTCTACGAGGACCCACTTCCCTTCCTGATACCCTTCGATACCAGAGAAAGATTCGTCTGCTTTTCGTAAACCCTCTTTTATATTATCCGCGATTGTCTGGGCGCGTCTTGTTGAAGCGGCTGTCGCAATGATAAAGAAGTCTGTAATGTTGGATATCTTTTTCATATCCAACATCACTATGTCTTCTGCCTTCTTTGCCCTTGCGAGATCAACTACCAAGAGCCCCTTTTGTCTTGATGTCACGTATTATTCCGGGTTAAGTCGTTATTTGTTTCCTAAGATACAGAACATGTTTGTACTGCATGAAGGGCATTTCCCCTTCATGGCCTTCCTGCCATTCTTCATAGTAACTTCCTTTGCATCATTCATTTCCTTCTTTGCCTTGCATTTTACACAATAACCTTGGGCCATTAGGCACCTCCTCTTGTTAGTAAATTCGCCATAACTTTAACACACTATCGCACGATTGTCAAGGTCTAGCTTGATACAGCCCGCACTTTTCTATATAATCCCTCACCCTTGCAGGCACCAGCCTTGTTATTGATTGATGACTCTTTATCCTGCTGCGTATATCGCTGGATGAGACATCTTTCGCATTGATATGGAGAGTTAGAAAGCGAGGGTCTATATTCCTCATACTAAACCCCGGCCTTTTGACTACTACAAATGTGCACAGCTTCAAAATCTCATCTGTAGCTCTCCATTTATTAATATCCTTCAATGAATCAGAGCCTGTTATAAAGAAAAGCTGTACTCTTTTTCCATAGCGCCTTTTGAGCTGCCTCAAG
>Ga0180007_10006531_pt1 | contig 11362 bp, 10 predicted proteins | sample MM_PC_MetaG_FD_121122 | JGI IMG/M metagenome (GOLD analysis project Ga0180007, IMG submission 121122) | Groundwater microbial communities from the Aspo Hard Rock Laboratory (HRL) deep subsurface site, Sweden - MM_PC_MetaG | ecosystem: Environmental > Aquatic > Deep subsurface > Groundwater...
TGAACGGTCTGTCCGCCCACAGCGATCAGTCGCTTCACATAGCGTATGCGGCGATCCTTCAGCACGATGCCCAAATCCGCCAGAGATTCAATCTGTGCGGTTCTTGTGCCCACTGGAATGGAAGGGGTTCCACTCAGCTGTACTGTAACCTCCGTGCCTTCAGGAAGTGTCTTCAGAAGCGCATCGGCTCCAGCGGAAGAGTAGATCGGCTTGCTATTGACGGTCAGCAAGCGATCTCCCGGCAAGATGGCGGATTCGCCTAGACTCTCACCCACGGAGCGGACGAGAACTTGATCGGTGTGCCAGAAGACGACGATGTCGCCTGGTTTCGGGTTCCGCAGACGAAGATTGTAGGTCAAGCGGTCCACAAAGAAGGAGTCCCGAGGTTCGATGGATGGCACCATCGATTCCGTCGGGACGTGCATACGTACGGTAACGAAACTCATCACCAGAATGGCAAGGACTCCGGCAATAGCCAGAATCTCTATCCACTCAAGCACTTCGCCCATGACACGGCCAGGATGATAGCCAAGAATTCCAGCAAGCCTTAGGATCACGGCAGGCTTCTTCTCGCTATCTTGGGACGTTGCCCTGTCTCTCGGCATAGACCAATTATCGAATGCGTCGCAGACGCCGCATGAAATAGGGGCGCGCTTGGCGAACGTTGCCTTCCTTCACGACTTCGATCCGCTCGATCTTTGGCGAATGAACGGGGAACGTCTTTTCAACACCGATGCCTGAGGAAATCTTCCGCACGGTCACCATTTCCTGCGTGCCGCCACCGGCTCGCTTGAGCACAATGCCCTCGAACACCTGAACACGCTCTTTCGTTCCCTCAGTAATGCGTTCGTAAATGCGGACAATGTCGCCCGTATTGAACGGTTCCCGCTCAATTAGCTGTTCTTTCTCAATCGCGCGCAGAATATCGTCCATCTGCTCCTCCTCAACACTCGTCCCGATCCCCGGCTACGCGATCCAGCATGATCGCTACTGCCGCGCGAACGGACAGATGATTAAAGTCACTATTTCCCATGATCGGCGGCAGGATGACGTCACAGACATCGATCAATTCCTCGGTCATGCCCCAGCCTGTCCCAAACAGCAGATAGACTGGCTGTGGATCGTTGTTCAATCGTCCACGCAACTCGCTGAACGAAATACCTTTCTTGCTCGTTCCACGGGCAGACGTGGCCACCAAGAGGGGAGACTTGCCCTCCGCATCCTCAATCCACTCTATGGTTTCTTCCAGGTCTTCGGCAATCGTTAGGTAATCCATCGCTTCGCCACGCCCGCTTAGCTCCAGCGCGCGCTCGCCCTCAGTCCAGAAGCCCCGAATTCTCCAAGCAATTTCTTGCTGGGAAGGCAATGGCGTCACAACGAAATAGCGATTGACGCCATACGTTCGGGCTGAACGGGCAATATCATGCACATCCATGGATGTGGTCGACGTGGCCACGATCTCTCCACGACGATTCCTCATCGGAAAATGCAAAAGACCTACGTACAAATTACCCATCTTCAGTCGGTTCCTCAAGGCTTAGGCCAAGCAATTCGGGTCGATTCCGTGTCGTCTTCTTCCACGCCTGCGCTTCTCGGAATGCTTCAATCTTGGCGTGATCTCCAGATAGCAGCACATCGGGGACTCGCAATCCGCGAAATTCAGGAGGCCGCGTATACTGCGGACAGCCCACTCGCGGCTTGTCGTAAAACGAATCCGATTCAATGGAGTCGAATTTCCCGACCACTCCAGGCGTCATGCGAGCCGTTGCCTCGATGAGGACCGCCGCAGCCACTTCGCCTCCGGCAAGAACGTAATCGCCGATAGAGATTTCCTCATCGACGAATTCAAGCAATCGTTCATCGACCCCTTCATAGCGCCCACACAGCAAGATGAGCCCATCCAATCGAGCCCAAGCTGTGGCATCGCTTTGGCGGAATAGCCTGCCTTGCGGGGAAAGCAATACCGTACGAACACTGCGGCTGCTATCGTGTCCGTCTCGGCTCACAGCGTATTCCGCTCGAATCGCTTCAATGCCCCGTACAAAGGGCTCTACCTTCATCAGCATTCCGGCACCGCCACCATAGGGCCGATCATCCACAATGCGATGCGGATCGTCGGTATAGGATCGCAGGTCATGCAAGCGAACGTCGATCACGCCTGCATCACGCGCCTGGCCAAGAATGCCGGCCGAAAGCAGGCCTCTCAGTGCGTCTGGGAAGATCGTGACAACATCAAAACGCATGGCATCAGTCGATGATCTCGACTACAACCTCTCGCCCAATGCCTTCGGCCACTGTCTCAAGAAACGTTCGCAGCGCACCGATGGTCCGACCACCCTTCCCCAGAATTCGACCTCGGTCCTCTTTCCCAATGTGCAGAAAGAAGATGTCCACTCGCTCCGTCTCGATGCGGTCGATTTTGACCGCATCCGGTTGTTCGACCAACGAGTGGACGAGGAATTGACAAAGGCGGAAAAGCAAAAGGCTCCTCCTCGCTCCGCGGACCTAGTCCGTGGACTGCCTACTCCGAAGCTTCGGGTTTCGCATCCTCAGCGGGCGCTTGCGCAGCTGGTTGCTTCTTGGGTGCGTCAGCCTTCAATTCCTTGGCTTCGATCACGACGGGTTCGCCTCGCTTCGCTGCATCCCACGCTGCAAAAATCCCAGCATTGGAGAGAATGTTGCGAGCGGCGCGCGTCGGCTTGGCTCCATCCTGCAACCATTTCAGCGCTGCGTCTCCGTCAATCTCAAACGTTGGGGGGTTCGTCTTCGGATCGTACGGCCCCAGATCGGCGACAACCTTGGCATCGCGCGGCTTGCGGCCATCTAGAACTACGACTCGGTACGAAGGCTGTCCCTTCCGTCCCACTTTCTTCAATCGAATCTTTGCTGGCATACCTCACCTCAAACTTCGTTGCCGCTCAAACACGCAGGTTCATGACGACAAACCCATCGCGTCAAGCGGGTTCTTTCCTTTGTTTCGGCGTCCGCCGATCATCTTCAACGCCCGTTTGGCCTCTGAAAAACGTGCTAGTACACGATTGACATCCCGAACTTGGGTACCACTTCCACGGGCAATGCGCTTCTTTCGACTACCCCCGATTATAGAGGGGTTCAGGCGTTCTTCCAGGGTCATCGACCTCATAATTGCCATCGCTTGTTTGGTCTCGTTCTCATTCTCAGTTCCTGCGGCTCTTTTCAGCTTTGCCGCTCCGGGAAGCTTATCGATAATGGATGACAGCGGACCGAGCTTTTGCATCTCTTCGAGCTGCTCGAGGAAGTCTTGGAGGGTGAATTGGTTCTTTCTCAGCCGTTCGACCATGTCCGCTGCCTTGTCTTGATCGAGCGTTTGTTCTGCGCGCTCGATCAGTGTCAGCACATCGCCCATGCCCAAGATTCTCTCGGCCATTCGCTCAGGATGAAATGGCTCCAATCCGTCCAGCTTCTCACCGGTACCAACAAACTTGATTGGACAGCCAGAAAGGTGGCGAATCGACAGCGCAGCGCCTCCTCTTGCATCTCCGTCGAGTTTGGTCAGGATCACGCCGGTCAAACCCAGCTGATCATGAAACGCGGCAGCAATATTGACAGCTTCCTGTCCAGTCATGGCGTCAGCGACAAGCAGGATCTCTGACGGTGAGGCCACACGGGCGATCTCGCTCACTTCGGCCATCATCGCCTCATCAATTTGAAGGCGCCCGGCTGTGTCCACAATGACGACATCGCGCAATTTGGATTCGGCCTCGCTCAGACCGCGAAGAACGATTTCCACTGGTTTGGCATTCGCTAGAGAAAAGACGGGAACGTCGGCGTCTTTTCCCAACGTGTGCAGCTGATCGACAGCCGCAGGACGATACGTGTCCGCTGCCACAAGCAGCGGTTTGCGACCATCCTTTTTCAAGCGAAGAGCTAACTTGGCTGAGCTCGTCGTCTTTCCCGACCCTTGCAGGCCAACCATGAGCACCACGGCAGGCGAACGGGACAGATCCAGTGGGGCACGCTCCCCTCCCATCGTGGCTGTGAGTTCGTCACGCACGATTTTGACGACCTGCTGCCCTGGGGTCAGGCTGCCAAGGACCTCTTCACCTACCGCCCTCTGCCTGATACGGTCAGTCAGTTCCTTCACCACACCGTAATGGACGTCGGCTTCGAGGAGAGCAAGCCGGATTTCTCGCAACCCGGCCATAACGTCGGCTTCTGACAACGTGCCCTTGCCTCTCAACTTCGAGAACAGGTCGGTCAGCTTGTTGGTTAGGCTGTCAAACATTCTCTCTCCTGCACATTCGCACGCCGACCCTTTGGGTTCGCGAACCCTATGGGGTTCATCGGCCCGTTGGGTTCATGGCCCCGCTTCGTTCGTTGGACAAACGGCGCTGCCGTTTCCCTCGTTCCTTCTGTTCATCGAGCCACCTTCATGGCTATCGCTGGCGAAACCAGAAGGATAACGAAATTGAACGCCTGGTCGCCAGTTTGCCGTGTCCTGTCAACGCTTCTGCGGGAAATGCTGCTCCAAGAACGCAGTGGTCACTTCACCGCGGCGGAACGCTGGATGTCGGAGGATTTCCATCAGCAGCGGCGTCGTTGTTCGAATACCTGAAAGCCGAAGCCTCTCCAACGAGGTTCCCATACGCACGATCGCTTCATCACGCGTCTCGCCCCAGGCGATCAACTTGCCAATCAACGAATCGTAATGAGGCTTGATTTCCATGCCTTGATGAAGGGCGGAGTCGAAGCGAATCCCGTTTCCGCCTGGCAACTCCTCAATACCCACCGTCCCGCAGCAGGGCATGAATCCGTTGTCAGGATCTTCGGCATTGATGCGACATTCAATCGCGTGTCCACGGAAAGGAATCTGCGCTTGCTCATGCGACAGCGGCTTCCCTTGCGCCACTCGGATTTGTTCCTTGATCAGATTTAGGCCGCAGATCACCTCAGAAACCGAGTGCTCGACTTGAATTCGTGCATTCATTTCGATGAAGTAGAAGCTGTGGTCTGGAGCAACGACAAACTCTACGGTGCCCGCATTTCGATATCCAACCGCTTGCGATGCATCGACAGCCGCCTTCCAAATCGCCTCACGCGTTTCTTGAGGGAGATTGGGGGCCGGTGTTTCTTCAATGAGTTTCTGGTGCCGACGCTGAATGGAACACTCTCGCTCCCCGAGATGAATCACATTGCCGTTGCCGTCTGCCAGAATCTGGACTTCGATATGGCGTGGATTCTCAAGCGCCTTTTCCAGATACAGCGCGCTGCTCTCGGTTGCGACTCGAGCCTCTTCTGCGGCCGCTGAAGCCTTGGATAGAAACTCACTGGGCTCGTCCACCCAGCGCATGCCTCTGCCTCCGCCACCATAAACCGACTTGATCAGAACCGGATAGCCAATGGAGTCCGCAGCCGCCAGTTGATCGTCAGATTCCCTAGGCATAGGCATTCCCGGAAGAACGGGAACACCCGTGTCTGCCACGGCTCGACGTGCCGCCATTTTGTCGCCCAGCAGTTTCATCACTGAACTGGGCGGGCCAATAAAAGTCAGCCGGTGATCCTCGCAGACCTCGACGAAGTGCGGATTCTCAGCAAGAAACCCATACCCAGGGTGGATGGCGCCGGCTCCGTTCAGTTCTGCAGCCGAGATAATGGCCGCAATGTTCAAATAGCTCTTGGCGGGCTGAGCAGGGCCGATACAGATGGCGCGGTCTGCCAGTCGCAAGTAGGGCATATCACCGTCTGCCTCGGAGTATGCGACAATGGATCGCAGCTCCAATTCGCGGCACGCTTCAATCACGCGCAACGCAATTTCCCCGCGATTGGCAATCAAGACTGTGTCAAAACTCATAGCTTCTCAAATACGAACAACGGTTGGCCGAACTCTACCACGGCTCCATCGTCCAACAGTGCTTGGCGCACGGTGCCTGGAGCCTCGGCTTTGATTTCATTCATCACCTTCATGGCTTCGATGATGCAAACCGTGTCTCCCGCTTGAACCACTGCCCCCACCGCGACAAAGGGATCGTCCTCTGGGGAAGGGCGTCTGTAAAAGGTTCCCACGAGCGGCGCTGTCAGGTGAAACTCCCGTTCCGGCATCTCGTCGGGCAAAGGCTGTGTAGCCACTTTAGGTATGGACGATAGATGGTTGTGTTGAATTGGCGCATGGAGAAGGCGTTTCACTGTCACTCGCTGATCGCCATCTGAAACGGTAATTTCGGTCAACCCTTCCTCTTTGAGCAATCGAATAATGTCTTTCAATTCTTGCATGTCCATAGCGTGCCTCCTCAACAAGAAACCATTGTACTGGGTGGCTGGCGCAGGCAACAATCCTTCTCCTGTTGTTGCACTCACGCGGCGTCTACCTATAATACGAATTCGTGAGGTGAACCTGACTGTGTCTATGAGCGCACAATTTGCGCTGCTTGTGTTCTTGATTGTCGCATCCGCCTACTTCTCAAGTGCTGAGACGGCGCTTACGTCATTGGCAAGAGGACGGCTGCGCTATTTGATTAATACGCATCCCAAAAAGAAACGCGGACTCACGCTGCTGTATGAAGAGCCCAATGACCTGATTACAGCGTTGCTCGTGCTAAACAATCTAGCCAACGTCATGGCCAGTTCCGTGATGACCTTGGTCGTCATTCGCGTGCTTCCAACGCGTTCACCGACTATACAGGGGCTCATTGCAACTGCAGTCATGACCATATCGCTGCTCGTGTTCGGCGAAATCACACCGAAGAACTTCGCGAAGCACAATACGGAGCGGCTCACGCTGTGGACGATCAACCAGGTCTATGCGCTGACACGCGTACTTCGACCGGTCATTTTCGTCTTCCGTGGCATTGCCCACGGAGTTGGCCGGGCCTTCGGCGTCGACTTGTCTGAGATGGAGCCCGTTGAGGTTTCGGATGAGCAAATCGAAACCTTGATCGACGCTTCGCAGGAATCTGGACTCCTCGACGAAGCTGGAGGCGAGATGATTCGCCGAATTCTCGATTTCGACGAGATGACAGCCGAGCAGGTGATGGTTCCTCGCCCCGATGTTCAGGCCATCGAGATCACGACCCCGGCCAAAGAGGCCCGAGATTTCGTGACTCAGGACGGCCACTCGAGGTTCCCGGTGTATGACGAGGTGCCTGACAACGTAACGGGAACGCTCTATGCCAAGGACCTGCTGGCGTGCGATTTTGACGATCCTGAAATGAACCTCAGGCAACTTCAGCGCCCGGCCTATTACGTTCCATCGACTCAGCCTATCAATCTGCTGCTGCGTGAATTTCAGCGACAGAAGGTGCACATGGCTGTCGTCATTGATGAATTCGGCGGCATGGCGGGAATCGTCACAATCGAGGATATCCTTGAAGAGATTGTCGGCGAGATTGAGGATGAATACGATCGCCCCACTGCATTGGCGAAGCAGCTATCCGCAGATGAGGCGCTGATTAACGGCGATACGGCAGTTCACGATCTCAATCGCACGATGAACCTCGAGCTGCCAGAAGATGAGGGCGTAACGATTAACGGACTGATTCAGAGTCGCGTCGGCTCGATGCCGAAACAGGGGGACCAAGTTGAAGTCGGTCCTGTGAAGTTGATCGTGGAGCGCGCTTCTGACCGGGAGATCATTACAGCACGGGTCATCGTCGATCGATCCTTTGAGCCTGCCGAGTTGGATACTTAGGAACGAAGCCTCACAGGAGAAATCATGCGTACGTTGTTCGTCGCAGCCTTGTTGTTGATCTGCGTGACACCGACTCTCGTTAACGGAGCAAACGAGCCCGCTTATTCATTGAACATTCTGTATGACGCGGATGCTCGCACGCTCGAGGGAACGTTCGATCTTCAGTTTCTTCCTGAAGCAAAGACCGTCTATTTCTCTTTGCTCGCCAACTTGGATGCTGATCCGAATCCGTACCTATCCCCGCGACAACAAGATACCGTTTATCCCTACGGCTTCGAACCGGCGCGAATCTCAGTTCTGACCGTTGAATTGATCACCGGTAATGAGGTCGTACCCATTCCGTTTCGAACGCTGGCCATGCCGGCTTCTTGGCAAACCTACTCACTGGATGACACAGCTCTGGCTGTTGAGTTGCCCTTCACGGAATCGGATTTGGGAACTCAAGTCACGCTGCGCTGCAGGTTCATCACCGAAGCGCCACGGACGACAATGGGAGATCAAGGCGTTACAGACGGTGTGCTCACATGGCGATTCGGATGGTTCCCCATGCTGTTCCCGGATCAAGCTCGCATCGAAGTGAAGGATGGCGTGATCGGTTATGCAGGCCAGGAATCCCTGCCTCTCGTGTTCCCGTGGTCACAGCTGTCTGCCACTATCACCATCCCTGCGAAAGCCTCTCTCATCATGGGAGCCGATCACATCGAAGAAATCGTTGATCCCACCGCTAACATTGACCTAACAAAGGGGAGTGAGCCCTCTCAGTCCACTCGCAGCTACGAGGTTTGGAACGACTCGCCCAGTCGTTCACTCGCATTGACTGTCGGCACAAATTACACAAGCTATCGACTGGAGAGTACCGCTGCTGTTGAGGTTCACGTTCTTCCGCATCACGAAGCCGACGCACGCCTGATTGCCACGCTTGCCTTGGACATCTTGGCTGAGTATGTCGAGCGCTACGGTCCCTACCCGCGCTTGGACCTCACCATCGTGGAGAATCCAACGATGCACGGTCAAGCCTTTGCCGCAGATGGCATCGTTTGGCTGTCATCCCGTTTCTTCACTCATCGTGACTTGCTGTTCCCTGGTGCGCTCAATCGAGTCATCGAATTCGTACTGGCTCACGAAATTGCTCATCAGTGGGTGGGGTTGGGGACGGGCATTGATCTCGATGCAGAGGCGTGGCTGTCTGAAGGGCTGGCCCAGTACCTGTCTGTAAGCTACTTCGAGGAACGCTACGGTTCTTTTGAGCCCAATGTGTTTGCGCCGCAAATGCCGGGGATCGTAGGAGATTTCGTCAAACAGCAATGGGGGTTCTTCAACCTAAGGGAACACTTCGTGGAGCTGCCCTACTTGTTGGCCACCCGTGCGGGGTTTGACGAAGAGTTGATCAAGGCTACAGCGAATGTTCAGTTCGAGAATGTCGAATCCGTTCGACTGTATGACAAGGGCTATCTGGTAGCTCGGGCAATCGCCGCGAAGATTGGGTTCGAGCCATTTGAGCGGGCGTTGACCCGCGCAATCGTCGAACGACGCGCGGACTTGCTTGATGCGCGAGGTTTCCAAACCCTGCTTGAAGAAGAATCGGGGCAATCGCTCGCCGAGTTCTTCGATTTCTGGGTGTTCGGCCCCGGTTCGGCGGATTACTCGATCCGCATCCTTGACCGAGCCGTGAACGATGGCGTGCATACAACACGAGTCGCGGTTGCGCGCCAGGGTGGCGTGGCTCAGCCAGTGATCATCGAGGCCACCATGCAATCTGAAGGCACCGTTCGACAAGAATGGGATGGGACTAGCGAAAGCACCGTGCTGGAATTCATCACACCTACGCTGGTGGCCAAGGTTGCCATTGATCCTGATCACAATCTCCCTGACATTGACCGATTGAACAACCACGCGCCGGTTAAGATTGTCGGCGCAGTCAACGAGAATGTGCTGCCATTGGATGCCTATGTGCTGGCGCCCGATCAAGGCACAGGCGGCATCACCTTCTCGCACCTTGATCGACTTCGAATCATGGTTAGCCAAGCCAAGGCGACGGCTTCCATCAAGATCGAGCGAAACCACGCGCTGTCCATCGCCACATCGTTCACGACTCCGCAACTGACAGGGCATATCGCCTACACCTTCACGGCCTACGAACAGCCAGAAACCGGCTCTGCCGCCGCCTACTGGGAGGCTGCCTACGCGTTTACGCTGGCGGGCCTGCGTTTCGTTGCCGACGGCGAACCGGAATTCGCACTCTCGTTCCGGGCCACGCATCTTCCTTCCATTGTCCGTTCGGCATCGCAGTCGATCATGCTTCGATTGGCACCGCAAGGCATCGGACAAGTCGAGCTGTCTTCTGCATATCAGTTACGCGTCGTCCCCGGCGTGTACTTGATTGGAACCGCACGGATTGGGACATCGACTGGAGCTGTACCGCAGCCGCTGCAGTTCGCCGTTTCTGAGTTGCGCAGCATCTTGGTCCCGCTGTCCAACCATGTCGCAGCGTCAAAGATCGCTCTAGAACTTCCTTCGCCAACTGCTCTTCCCTACAGCCTGTTCCACTTGGCGATGATTGATCGCGTCCGATCGAGGCTCTTCATCACAGCAGGCGCAGGTTGGACAAGCCCAGATGAATTCGGTACAACCTCCCCCAGCATAGAGGCCGGAATGGAGCAGATTTTCGAGCTATCCACACTCGGTGGACTCATCTCCTTGACCGCCCAAATCGGGATCGCAACACCGATCCTAGGGGCAGGGATTGCCACCCTCTATGGAGGCGTTTCGTTTTAGGTCGTTTTCTTGAGGAGGAGGAATCCATGAAGGTGCCATGCCGCTGGTTGGCGGACTACGTTGGGATAGATATGACAGAGGAATCCATCGACCACTTGGCACAGCGACTCACGCTGGCTGGATTGGAAGTCGAAGGCATCGAGAAGACAGGCAGCTTGAGTGGCGCTAGGGTTGGATATGTTGAGACATGCCAGCCGTTGCCTGATTCCGATCACTTGAGCCTCTGCAATGTCAATCTCGGAGCCGAGGTCGTCGAAATCATCTGTGGCGCACCCAATGTCGCTGCAGGCATGACGGTCCCCGTAGTCACCCCTGGAGGCGTGTTGCCAGGAGGCTTCAAAATTGAGCGTCGCAAGATTCGTGGACAGATCTCCAATGGCATGATTTGCTCAAAGGCCGAGTTGGGGTTGGAAGCCAAATCCGAAGGCATCTGGCCATTTCCTGCTGAACTCGGATTGACCATCGGAACCGACCTTGCGAGCCTATTCGAATATGATGATTACATTCTCGATATCAAAGTTCCGTCCAATCGCCCTGACTGCGCGTCAGTCTACGGTATCGCTCGTGAGGTAGCGGCCATTCTTGATCGTCCGCTGGCCGCTCTCGATACCTCCGTCGAGGCGGTGCTCCCGCCTGTGACAAAGCTCGTGCGAATCGAGATCGAAGATCCCAAAGACACGCCACGCTATGCAGCGGTATTGATGGATAACGTAACTGTCGGGCCGTCTCCGCTTCGCACACAGCATCGGCTGATCAAGGCTGGCATGCGTCCGCTATCCAATATCGTCGATGCCACCAACTTCGTCATGCTCGAATTAGGGCATCCTCTTCATCCGTTTGATGCTGATTTGGTGCAAGAGCCAATTGTCATTCGCCGGGCGACTGAGGGTGAGGCCTTCAGGACACTGGACAACGTTAATCGCA
>Ga0180007_10006532_pt1 | contig 11361 bp, 7 predicted proteins | sample MM_PC_MetaG_FD_121122 | JGI IMG/M metagenome (GOLD analysis project Ga0180007, IMG submission 121122) | Groundwater microbial communities from the Aspo Hard Rock Laboratory (HRL) deep subsurface site, Sweden - MM_PC_MetaG | ecosystem: Environmental > Aquatic > Deep subsurface > Groundwater...
AGGCCGTCGTGTTACCACGGACGACCCGGCCCCTCGCTACGGGGCTGACAGGCATCTACCCCGGCTGGCACCTCTCAGCCAGCTAGCTACGATGTGCCCTTGGCTGGGCACTCACTTCACCAGGACCACGCTTCGCGCCTGCTGGTCTGCTCCCGACTGCAATCGGCAGAGGTAGACGCCGGCGGGGACACCGTGGCCGCGATCGTCCCGGCCATCCCAGCCGAACACGTGGTCGCCGGCCGGCAGCTCGCGCCCGGAAAACAGCTCGCGCACACGCTCGCCGCGCACGTTGTAGACGGCGAGACCGACGAGCCGGGCCGAGGGCAGGCGCAGGTTGATCACCACGACGCGAGCGGAGCCGCCGCCGGTCGATACCGACAGGTCCCACGTGCCGTCGCCGCCGGCCGGTCCCCCGACGGCCGTCGCCGAGTCCAGCACGACGAACTGGTCCCCCGCGATCTCCGTCATGTCGGGCGCGACGCCCAGGCTGCCCGTCAGACCGCCGAGGCCCGGCAGCCACTGGTTGCTGACATCGCCGCCGCTCTCGAGCAGGAACGCCGCCAGCTTCACGCCGTCGATGTCCCCGCCGGCCAGACCCAGGTCGGCCAGGGACATGTAGATCTCGCAGCCGGTCGTGGCGCTGGCCGCGTCGGACACGTCGGACGCGGTCACGCCGCCGGTGTTGGAGTTGTCCTGGGCGACCCGCAGGCCGTTGGGATTGACGCCGCCGGAGAGCACGCCGTGCCCCGCGCCCACGGTGCCGGCGCCGCGGTAGGTCTTGTCGGTGCCGCCGCCGTCGAGCAGCGCGTAGAGATCGACATAGATGTTCCCGCTGAAGGTGTTGACGAAGAGCAGCTGGTCGGGAGCGAATCCAGCGTCAAGGCGCAGACCGGTCAACATGTCCGGGCCGTTGGGCGGGGGCGAGACGTCGGAGAGGTCGAGCACGTTCTGTCCGCCCGGCGCGAAGTCCAGCAACAGGCAGAGGCCGGTGCCGTCGGGGGCCAGATTCCCCGTCAGGCCCAGGAACAGCGAGTCGCCGCGGGCGCGGACATAGAGCTGGTCCAGTTCGGAGACGTTGTCGCCCAGGTGCGTGGGACCGTCCTGGGTGGCGAGCAGGCCCGCCGCCCCGAAGTCGGCCGGGATCCCGCGCCCGTCGACGAGGCTGGGCGGCGGCTCGGGCGCGGTCACCTCCACCTCGAGCAGCCTGTAGCCATAAGGCGCGAGGGCGAGCGGATAGGCGTCCTTGTTGGCTCCGGTCAGGGGCGAAAGGGTGGCGCCGGTCAGCAGGTCGAGCGGGGTGGTCGCGCCGCCGGCGATCGTGAAGTCGCCCAGGTCGAGGGCCATGTTCTTGGCGGAGCCGTCGACGTTGATCGCCACCAGTACCTGCTGATCCGCGTGGTCGCGCACGAAGGCCCACACCGCGCCGCTGCTCGCCGTGACCGGCGCGTAGCCCCCGCGGCGCAGGGCGACGTGGTCCCTGCGCGCGGCGATCAGCTCGCGGTAGGCCTCCAGCAACGAACCGGGAACGCCGAGCTGCTCCTCCACGCTCCGGCCGTCGTTGTCCTGCGAGATTCGGCCGGCGTAGGCGGCCGCGTTGAGCGCGAAGTAGTTGCTCATGGGCGGGCCGGCCACGGCGTTCCACTTGAAGGGCTCGCGCATGGGGATGTCGGCGGCATCGCCCGTGTAGCCGGTGTTCTTGGCGCCGCGCATGCCGATCTCGTCGCCGTGGTAGATGACCGGCGCGAAGGGCTGGGTCAGCAGGATGGCCGCGGCGGCCTTGCCCTTCTCGAAGCCGTCGCCGATCTGGGTGGCCAGTCTCGTGATGTCGTGGTCGTTGATGGTGCAGAGGAAAGTTCCCACGGGCGCCGCGCCCTGGACAGCCACGGCCGAGGCCATGGCGCCGTAGAGCGCCGACGCGTACTCGTTCTGCAGGGCGTCGCGGGCCGCGAACTCGAAGGGCTTGGTGAAGGCCGCGTCCATGCCGCCCAGCAGCTCGACGCCGCTGATGCCCCAGTCGGCCTGCTCGGCGAAGACGAAGACGTCCGGGTTGACGTCGCGCAGGGCCGCGCGCCAGGGCGCCCAGAAGGTGTCGATGTGGTATCCCCAGCCGTCCGGCCCGTTGGGATAGGTCTGCCAGACGTGGTCGAGTCGGAAGCCGTCCAGGCCGTCGGCGAAGTCGCCGTCCCCGTCCGGGTCTAGCCAGTGCCGCGCCCACTGCGTGACCAGATCGACCGGGTGGGAGTCGCGCAGGTCCCACCAGATCTGCCGCACCGTGTCGCCGTTCCAGGTGGTGAAAGTCGAGCCCTGGTACTCGGTGTTGGCCGAGTTGGTGAAGGCCAGCCAGTCGTCGTAGACGCTGCCGGGGTTGCCGTAGGCGTCCTGGAACCAGACCTCGTCGCGGCTGATCCCGTAGGCCACGAAGTCCACGAAGACCTTGATGCCCGCCGCGTGGGCCGCCTCGATGAACCCGACGAAGTCGCCCTCGTCGCCGAACCAGGGGTTGAGCTGGTCGCCCGCGCCGTGCTGGTAGCCGTGGTAGGCGACCGACGGGAAGACGGGATTCATCCACACCGCCGTGACGCCCAGGGTCTGCAGGTAGGGCAGCGAGGAAGTCATGCCGCCGAAGTCGCCGAATCTGAACGTGTCGCCGTCCGAGTCGCGCCAGCAGATGGGCATGAAATGGTAGAAGATCTCGTCGGACGGATCCTGGCCCTGGGCCGGGGCGAGGGCGGGCGCGGCGGCCAGCAGGGCCGTGAGGACAGCAACGCAGGCGGTGGTGCGGAGTCGCGGGCCGAGGGCGACGGCGTCCGGTCGGGCGTGAGTCATCGGCATCCTCTCTGGTTCACGACGACCGCGAGGGCGGTATCGCTCCCCACGATACCGCCCATCGTCGACTTCGGCTTGCCGTACTTCTTACCTGTACAGGGTCTTCAGCATGCCCCAGCTCGCATCCTCGTTGCCGATGGGATCGAGGCAGTCGGATGCATGGGACGTGTTGGCGCTGCCCGGCGTGATGCAGCGCAGGCTGAAGTCGGTCTCGTTGTCGTCCGTGTCGGACCCGTCAGGGAAACGTGACAGGCCGATGTGCAGGCTGGTGCCGTCGCCGATCACGACGGGATTGCCCTCGCCATAGGGCGCGCCGGTGGACCCCTCGTAGCTCAGCGCGTCGATGATGATGCCCAGGTCGTCCTTGATGACGATGGCGTCGGGTGCGCCGTTCTGGATCATGTTCGTTTCGGGGGTCCAGTCCAGGTCGCATGCGGGCGTGGTGGCCGGGTTGGCGCAGATCACGAAGTACTCGCCGGGCCCGAGCGTGATGGAGGGCAGCGGAATCGTCGCGTAGACTGCCGCACCGGAGCCGTTGATCAGCTCCACGGTCATGCCGTCCAGGGCATGCCCCGCCACGCCGTCGTTGAAGAGCTCTATGAACTCGGCGGTGTCGGTGCTGGGCTGGTCGTAGTCGACCTCGTTGATGATCACGTTGGCCTGCGCGGCCGCGGCCAGTGCGAGCGCCACCACGATCGTCAGTATCAATCTGCTCATTGCGAGGCTCCCTTTGCTGATTTCCAAGGGTGGGCTACACGGTTCTGCGAAAACAGATCCAGCTGTTATTATATCACAAATCGCGACCTGGATGTTGGTCCTGGTGCGGGCCGCGATCCCGGTCTCGACGAATGTCCGGAATCGCCGTCAGCGGCTCGCCCGTATATCCTCCCGGCGAGATCCATGCAGGGCCTGCAGGATCGATCTCGCCACGCCGATCACCCCCGAGCTGACCCCGCCGAGCACGGCGCTGGTCCGCTCCGCCGGCCACACCCACGAACCCGCGAGCCCCGGCTCCATGACCCTCCGCTCGAACTGGGCGATCAGGGCCGGCTCATCGACCACCGCCAGCACTTCGGGCTGCAGCGTTGAGCTGAGGAAGTCGAAGTTGGCCGAGCCGAGATACAGCGTCTCGCCGTCGACGAGCATGGCCTTGACGTGGGTCATCTCGCCGTCGGTCAGGCGCAGCCGGAGGTCGTGGCGGCAGCAGGCGTCCATGATGCTCTGCTTCATGGCCAGACGGTTGATGCGCTCCGAGGTGACGATGGTCACCTCGACGCCCCGCGCGCGCGCCGCGCCCAGCAGCTCGAAGTACGGCTCCGTGATGTAGGGGCATTCCAGGTAGATGCTCGCGCGGGCCGCGTCGATGCCGCGAGAGACCCGGTCGAGGATGTCGGTCCGCCCGCCGCCGCGCCCGGTCACCAGTTCCACGCCCGCGCTCGACGCCACCGTCGAGCCGGACACGCCGCCCCAGGAACGACGCACGTCGTCGGCCAGGGCCTGGGCGAGCTCGCCGTCGTCGATCCGCAGCATCAGGTCGTGCCAGGTGAAATTGTGCGCGCTGAAGTTGATGCCTCCCACGTAGGCCACGTCGTCGACGACCACGATCTTCTTGTGGTCGCGCGCGGCCAGGTTGTCCTCGCCGGGGCCGTAGGGCCGGCCGAACCGCACGGCGACGCCGTGGGCGCGCAGGTGCTCCAGCAGCCGGAGCGTGCGGCGCGCTTCCTGCCCGAGGGAGGCGTCGAAGAGACGCGTGGGATCGTAGAGGAACTCGTCGCTGACCACGTAGCGCGAGAAGGCGTCGACCAGCAGGCGCTTCTCCTCGGCCGGGCTGTCCACGAGCGCGGCGGCGAGCGCGTAGCCGGCCTCGTCCGCCTCGAAGCTCAGGGTCTGCACCAGCACCCGCTCCCGGGCTGAGGCCAGATCGTGCGCCACGGACGCCATGAACTCCGGGCCGTCGATGCAGAGCGTCAGGCCGCCGGCCGCCGGCGGGGGCGGCGCGGTCGCGGACAGCAGGGTGTCCAGGTCCGGGACGTCGCGGCCGGAATCGACCATATCGCCAACCAGTCCGGCGACGGGCAAAAGCAGCAGCGCCCCGACGACCAGCAGGGCGATCCTCGGTGGGAGGGAGATTCGACGGATTCGATCGGCGGCGGCTCGGATCGGTTTCATGACGGCGCCTCCCTTGGCTGGCCCGTCAACAAGCGCAAGTCGCTCGCGTTCCCGGGCGGGGATCGCCGCTGAGCTCTTGTCGCCGGCGTCGATCGACGGTATCTTCAACAGAAGCAACTCGCACGGCAGTGCGACGGTCCCGATGGCTAGCCCGGACGCGCGTCCGGGCCTGGGCGGCCAGGGGGGCCGGGCGAGATGGGACTCGCCGCAACCGGTTCGCCCGCTAAGGAGGTGATCCAGTGAGTTCTGATAGACACGGCTCGGCAAAGGTGGCGCCCCCGCGTTGAGGGGATTCCACGGCCAGCGGCTGAGGGAATGCATGCCCCGAGCGGGGCAACCCAGCGCCGCCCAAGCCGACCCTTATGGGCGCCGTCGCGGCAGCGGCGGCGCCTTTTTCGTGCGGACAGCGCGCACCAGCTGCGATAATCTGACCGGGTTCCCGGCACGGATGTCCCGGACACGGGAGATGTCGAGTTGATCGATGCGCCGACCCCCACGCTCTTCGTCGTCTCCGACGGCCGCGGCGACACCTGCAAGCAGGTGCTCGAGGCGGCGCTGGTCCAGTTCCCCACGGAAGCCTACCAGATCGTGGTGTGGCCGGAGGTGCGGACCGCGGAGCAGGTGGACTCGGTCATCGCGGCCGCGGTCGCGCGCGACGCCTCGGTCTTCTACACCCTGGTCAGCGATGAGACCCGCCAGGAGATCCAGCAGCGCGCGCAGCAACTGCTGGTGCCGTTGGTTGATCTGCTCGGACCGGCGTTCTCGGCCCTGCACGACGTCTTCACGAGCGACGCCCTGGCCAAGCCGGGGCTCTTCTACGCCTCGGACCACGAGCACTTCGACCGCCACGCCGCCATCGACTACACCCTCAATCACGACGACGGCCAGCGAGCCGACGAGCTCGACCAGGCCGACGTGGTGATCGTCGGCGTCTCGCGCGCGTCCAAGAGCACCACCTGCTTCACCCTCGCCTACCGGGGCATCAAGGCGGCCAACGTGCCGCTGATCGCCGATCAAATGCCGCCGAAGGCGCTCCAGAGGCTCGACCCCCTCAGGGTGATCGGCCTGCGCATCAACGTCTCGCGGCTGATGACCGTCCGCGAGGCCCGCTCCACGCACCTCGGCCTGGCCCACACCGGCTACTACGTGGACAAGCGCGAGGTGGCGCGCGAGATACGTCACGCCCACGACCTGATGGACAGGTTCGGCTGGCGCAGCTTCGACGCCTCCTACATGGCGATCGAGGAGATCGCGCGCGAGGTGATGCGGCTGCGGGGCGAGACGAGCGCCTGAGGGAGGTTGCACTGTTGCGGGGGGCGCCGACGACGCCTGGTCGTCAGCCGCGGTTGCAGTCGCGCTCCAGGTCCCGCGCCGAGAAGGCGGGATCCAGCAGGTGGGCCACCTCGCTCTCCATGCGCGCCGCGACCTTGCGCCGCGCCACGCGCTGGATGTTGATCAGGTGGCGGGCGGAGATGTTGTCGGTGGTGATGTTCTTGCCGCCCGCCCCGCAACCCAGCGTCAGGGACGGCTGCAGCGCGTTGTAGGTGCCGCCCAGCGCCCCCTGCGAGGCCGGCGTGTTGACGAGGATGCGCCCGGCGTTCATCTCCTCGGCGAAGCGCTCGATCATCGCCTCGTTGCGCGAGAAGATGCTGGCCGTGTGGCCCAGACCGCCGTGACGGTTGATGCGACGGCATAGATCGATCGCGTGCTCCAGGTCGGCGGCGGTGTAGGAGGCCAGGATCGGGGCGAGGATCTCGTGGGACAGCGGCGAGTGCAGGCCCACGTCGTCCAGCTCGGCCATCAGCAGCGTGGTCTCCGGCGGCACGTCGATGCCGGCCATCTCGGCGATCCGGGTCGCCGGCTGGCCGATGACCTCCGTGCGCATGATCCGCTGCGTCGCGTTGAAGGCGACCTCCGACAGGCGGCCCACCTCGTCGCCCGTCACGAAGTAGGCGCCCCGCCGCGCGAACTCGGCGTGGGCCTGCTCGGCGTGCAGGGCGCGGATCACCACCGCCTGTTCGCTGGCGCACACGGTGCCGTTGTCGAAGGTCTTCGACTTGACGATCTGCTCCACGGCGAAGGGCACGTCGGCGCTCTTGCCGATGTAGGCCGGCACGTTGCCCGGCCCGACGCCGATGGTCGGCGTGCCCGAGCGGTGCGCCGCGCGCACCAGTTCCACCGAGCCCGTGGCCAGGATCAGGGCCGTCTTGCGGTGGGCCATCATGTCCAGCGTCTCCTGCTGCGAGGAGCGCTTCACCCACTGTATGCAGTGTTCCGGCGCGCCGGCGGCCAGCGCCGCCTCGTAGCAGATCCGCGCCGCCGTGATCGAGCATTTCTTCGCCGCGCCGTGGGGCCGGATGATGAGCGGATTGCGCGACTTCAGGGCGATCAGGACCTTGAAGAGCGTCGTGGAGGTCGGGTTGGTGATGGGCGTGACCGCGAAGATCGGTCCCATGGGCTGCGCGATCTCCACGATGCCGTGGTCGTGGTCCTCGGCGATGACGCCGGCGGTCCGCAGGCCCCTGATGTCCTCGTGGACGAGCCAGGTGGCGATGGCGTTCTTGATCACCTTGTCGGCCACCACGCCGAGCCGGGTCTCCGCGACCGCCATCTCCGCCAGATCAACGCGCGCGTCGAAGCCGGCCTCGTAGGCGGCGCGGACGATGCGGTCGGTGGTCGCCTGGTCCAGCCGGGAGAATTCCCGCGCCGCCTGCACGGCCTGATCCATGATCTTGTCGATGTCCAGCGGCATGTCGTGACGCCTTTCGTGACGGCCCGCCAGCCCGTCGGCGGCGGTGGATCCGGGAGAGCCCATCATAGATCCAACACCACGGAAGATCCCACCTCAAACGATGGGCTCGAGACGACACGTTTCCTCGAGGCGGGCGACACCTTCGATGCGCGGGAACCCCAGACCTCAATGGAACACGACGTGCGCCACCGCCAGCAGAACCCCAAGCGCGGCGCCGAACCAGCCGATCCCCCTCGAGGCCACCTTGATCAGCCGCTCCCCTCCCGGCCGCCAACCGTTGCGCGCGATCGTCGGGACGGCAACCACCAGGAACGCCGACACGATGATCACGCTCGTCAGGATGAGATACGGTGTGCCGGCGAAGACCAGGTTCAACGCGATCGTGATGGGGATGGTCAGCACCAGCGCCGCCCACACCAGCCTGCGCGACGGGCCGGCCAGGAACACAGCCGAGGCGATCAGCACCACGAAGCCGTTCTTGATGAAGTAGCTGGTCTTCTTGAAGAAGGGATCGAGGGGGAACTCGGGGTTGGCCAGCTTGACGTAGGCGAAGGCGAAACCGAAGAGCACGCCGATGGCCAGGGTAACCAGGATCGCGCGGCGCCCCGTGGACACCACCTGCGCGTCGGCGGCGTCCGGCCTGAGCCAACGCTTGTAGATGTCCACCGACCACAGCGTGGAGATGGAGTTGAAGATCGAGTCCACGCTGCTCATCAGGGACGCGAACAGCCCGCACAGGACCAGTCCCTTCACCCCCGGCGACAGCAGCAGCTCCACCACGCGCAGGTAGGCCTGGTCCGGATCGACCAGCGCGTTTTCTTCGCCCAGGATGCCGACCAGCGCGATGCCCGGCAGCACCAGCATGGCCGCGGTGACGAACTTGAAGGCGCCGCCGACCAGCAGCCCGATCTGGGCGTCGCGGAGGCTGCGCGCGGCCAGCGACCGCTGCAGGATCACCTGGTTGCAGCCCCAGTACTGCAGATTGAGCATGTGCATGGCCACTATGCCCAGCCACGGCAGCTGCTTGTGCGAGTTGGGCAGGTGCAGGTGCATCCGGTCGCCGACCTGCGCGTACAGCTCGCCGAAGCCTCCCAACTCGCCGACGGCCAGCAGGGTGACCGTCAACCCCCCGCCCAGCAGCAGCACGAACTGGACGATGTCGGTGCGGACCACGGCGCCGAGCCCGCCGAAATAGGTGTAGGTGGCCGAGAAGGCGCCCAGCAGGACGATCATCGCGCAGATGCGCAGCGCGGGGGTGCCGCCCACGGCGGCCTGCAGCCCGTCCCCGTACAGGATCTCCAGGGAATACCCGCCCCAGAACAGGACCGCCCCGAGATAGAGCGTGCCGTAGAGGAACATCATCAGCAGCGAGTAGGTGGTGGCCACCCGGGCGCCGAACCGCCGCTCGAAGAACTGGGTGATGGTCACGACCCGCTCGCGCAGATACAGCGGCACGAAGACGAAGGCCGCCACGACCAGTCCGAGCACCGCGTTCAGCTCGAAGTTGGCCTGGGCCAGGCCGAAGGCGTAGGCCGAGCCGATGACCGCCAGGAAGTGGCCCGCGTGCAGATTGGTGGCGATCGTCGACGCGGCGATGGACCACCAGCCCAGGTTGCGGTCGCCGACGAAGTACTGCTCGGACGTGGCGTCGTGGCGCAGGCGCGCGCGCACGGCCACGACCATGACCACCGCGAAGTAACCCAGGATGACGAGGGCGTCGAGCATCGTTGTCCGATCGGCGAACGGCATGGGCGGCGCGTGACGGACAGACTATGCCGCACGATCGCGCCTCGGGCGAGCGATTAGTGCCGGACAGAACGATTCACCGCACAGGCCTGTGCGCGAGCGTCGACACCGCCGCGCCCGCCGGCGCGGTCCCGCCGCCGGGAACAAGTCGCCCAATCCGAAGGCCCCGTTCCGGATGCGGCCGGGGCGATCGATCCGGCCGGCGTGGTCCGGTCCTTGATCCTCATGCAGCGGGATCCCGGTGGGGCCTCGTCGATGCGACGAGTCCCGGATCGAACCGCCACCCGAAAGGAGATCGGCATGAAAAGCGAACGTGTCGTAGTCTATGTCTGGATCCTGAGCTGCTGCATGCTCGGGATCTCGGGATGTTCCGACGAAGACGTCGTCGACCCCGTCCTTCTGCCCGGAGACTCGATCATGCCCGTCGAGGACGATTCATGGGAGCACGGGTTCCCGGCGCCGACCGACCAGGATATCACCCGCTTCCGGCAATGGGGCGACACGCCTCCGCCGGGACTCGTGAACATCCAGTTCGCCGGTGAGAGCCTCACCTGCTGGCCGTATACGGGCACGTCCTACGATGGCGCGCCGATGGATCCGGTCAACCTCGTCTTCGTGGGCGAAGCCGATCCCGTGCAGATCCGGGCCGCCCTGATGTCGCTGGACGGCGACCGCACGGCCTACGGCTTCCCGCCGGCCGCTCCCTTCGATGCGATCTGGGCCGATGCCGTCGGCGGCGACGTACAGACCGCCTGGGCCGGCGAGGAGGGCTGGCTCGGTTCCGTCGTCCAGCTGCAGCTCGGCGGTTACGCCCCGCTGCGCGCGCACCTGAGACTGTTCCACGCCGGCGAGTCTTTCGGCGATGGAGGCACCTGGACGCTCGGCGGCGCACATTTCGAGGTGATGATCCCCGGCACCGCCGACCACCAGGTCCTGGGCTGGGAGATCGCCCAGCAGCTGGTCGTCGCCGACCTGATGCGCAGCGGCCTGCTGGACCCGGACGCACCGCTGGCGTCGACCGGCGCCATCAACGCGGCCCCGTCGTTCAGGGACATACCCCCGGAGATCTACAACGGGTTGCCTGCGGAGCTGATCGCGCTGGTGGGCGGACCCTCGCAGCCGGTGAGCGAGTCCGTCCCCCTGGTCTCGGACGGCGAAGGCACGGTCCTGCATCTGACGGGCGCCACCCCCGTCGAGCCCGGCGTGTTCGCCGATACCGTCACCATCACCTACGGGCAGTTCGTCCCCCGTCCGTTTTGCATGGAGAGTCCGTACGACTGGCTGTACGTGACGGGCCCCTTGGTATTCGACAACAGGACCACGGTCACCGGCGGCGGCCGGTATGCCTACCGGGGCGGCTACCGGGGCGTGCTCGAGGCGACACCCGTGGACATCTCCACCGGCGAACCCGTCGGCCCGTCCTTCCTGGCGAAGGTCAGCGGACGCCAGGCAGGGCGCCACCGTGGCTGTTCGAGCCGGGTCGTCTCGGTGGACCGGCGCATGACCATGGAGACCGGCGGTCCGCAGATCCACTTCACGCGACTGGTCAACTCCACCACCGGCGTCAAGAGATACGACGCCGTGACGCGCTGTCTCGACGACGAATAGCGCCCGCATGACCGGAGTTGCGAAAAGGCGGGACGGCACAGCCGTCCCGCCTGGCTGGATTTGGATAGCGAAGCCTCAGCCGTCGCGACGATCGGGACCGGCCCTCACGCCCAGCTCCTTCAGCAGCTTGTTCAGGTAGCTCCGCTGCAGACCCAGGTCCTTGGCGGCGCGCGTCTGGTTGCCGCCGGCCCGGGACAGCGCCTCGCCCAGGAAGCGGCGCTTGAAGACGTTCACGGCTTCCTTGAAGTGCAGGCCCGCGG
>Ga0180007_10006533_pt1 | contig 11359 bp, 4 predicted proteins | sample MM_PC_MetaG_FD_121122 | JGI IMG/M metagenome (GOLD analysis project Ga0180007, IMG submission 121122) | Groundwater microbial communities from the Aspo Hard Rock Laboratory (HRL) deep subsurface site, Sweden - MM_PC_MetaG | ecosystem: Environmental > Aquatic > Deep subsurface > Groundwater...
GGGTTACTGGATGACACGGTGAGCGGACTGCCAATATTTGAATCAAAAGCAGCCATCAAAGTCCAGGTATTGCCCTGGGAATCCGTGGCATCGATATTCAGACCATAGGAGTCGAATGAGCCCTGGGTACTCAGCGCAATCTGGGTGATGTTTTCCGTGATGCTCGTTTGAGTCTCTGGGTTATAGATTGTGCGGTAAAACCGGATATTGGCAATGGTTACCACTTCAAGTGATCCTGTTGCAAGCCGTGCTGCCGTATTTCCATCACTGGCCTGGACAACAAAGGGATAGATGCCGGCAGCAAGAGATGTTGTATCAATTTTCAAGAGCACACCGCCCGTGTTCTTTACGGGAACGGGTAGAAAGGTTGCTGTTCCCTGGGGCAGGCCCTGCAGGGTAAAATTCACACCCGTCTGGGTGGTAAATCCGTTGAGAAAATCAACACGGCAGACAAACTCGGCCGTCTGGCCCTTTACCACCACAAGCTTTTTTTGCAAAAGGCCAACCGTGTAATTGGGCGAGGTCACATCAAAGGTCTGATTGATGTTGCTCTCCACAAAATCTGCGATAACCATGATCCGGCCGCTCTGGACTGGGTCCTGGATCGTGACCACGATACTGGTGTCAGAAGCAGATGTTACGGTAATGCCGGCTGCGTTCCCGCTGATTTTAACAATGGGGGGGGTTGCGCCAAAGCCGCTTCCTGTGATGGTCAGGCTGGACTGGTACGCACCCGTGGAAGAGGAGAGACTTAGAATAGTGGGCAGGGCACCAATGGTCACGGCAGCACCTGTTTTAAGCGAGATATCATCCACAACAAACGGCCCGTAATCTTCCTTGGCCACTTCAATTTTGACAAGTTTTCTGGCATTGGCCGGAACCGTGTAAGATGCCGTAAAAACGGAAGTAGGATCATTGGGGTCCATGGGTATGGCACTATTGGCCGGGGGAAGGATCTTAACCCGGGTAATTGTATTGACCGTGTCCACAAAGGTCAGGTAAAAAACGATGGTATTGCCGTCAGGCGGGTTTGTCGATGTGGTGATCAGCCGGGCCTGGAAATTTAGGGTTGCCCCGCCGATTCCCGTGACATTGAGGTTCTGCTGGATCACTGTTCCCGTATAGCCACTGGTGGGGGGATGAAGATTGACGGCGCCATTCACCAGCGGGTCAAAGCCTGAACCGGTTTCCGGGTTAACGACCCACTCGGACATACCGCTTGAAAAATCCCCATTCCGGATCAGATCCACATCAGCTGCCAGAGCAGCTGCAGGGCTCAAAAAAATGGAAATCATAAAAACGATGGAACATAAAATGCTGAGGTGAATCCCATGATTATTTTTCATCTGCCATAGCCTCCATTCAAATGATCATTTTTTAAAAAAATATATAGAAAATGTGTACATTTTAAAGGAATTAAATTTTAAAGTCTATACAAATCTATCTTTTATTATTTGGGATTTGGGTGATATTTGGGTGATATTGGAAATCAGATTAAATGGGGACAGACCAGATTAAATGGGGACAGACCACGTTTTTTTTAATTAACAGATTAATTAATGGGGGACAGACCACGTTTTTTTTAAATTAACCGTTGTCTGTCCCCATTTTCCCACGGGGTCAGATCCCGATGCTATGATTATAATTTTTTAAAATCATTTGATCTCTTGTTACCAGAATATTTTGATTTATTGCTGCATTAGCAACAATCATTCGATCAAATGGATCGCAGGTCCAGGAAAAATTAAACGCCTCACTTACAATAACATTAAAATTTTTATCACAAATTTGAAGTCCAATTCGATTTGATAGATCCGATATAATTTCATTGGCTTCAACAACAATTCGCTGAATTTCAAATAAATACTGCAGTTCAAGACGCACTATCGGTGAAATATAGATATCATGGATATTGATCAGTTCTCTGGCTTGTTGACTAAAACCATCGATTCTTCCAGCATACATCCAGACAATCACGTGCGTGTCAAGGTAAATCAAAATTCATCTCACTTTCCCAGCTGATATCTGCAAGATCATCTGGATTTCCCTTAATAACATTTGGCCTTGACACTAAATTTTGAAATTTATCAGCTTTGGTGACCGGTATAATTCTCAGCTTTCTGGCCCCTTTATTAATTTCAATGGGGATGCCTGTATCCAATACTTCATCCAGCAGCTTGTATATATTTCCCCTTAATTCCGTTACGGTAATCGTTCTCATGGATATTGTCCTTTTAATAAACATACGTACGTAATATAATATTTATACGTACATTTTAGAAGAACGGTCTGTTTATGTCAAGATTTAAAAACCTTGGTCTGTCCCCCTTTTTTTCTAAAAACCGTGGTCTGTCCCCCTTTTTTTAAAACCGTGGTCTGTCCCCCTTTTTTTTACCTCAGGTTTGAGGATTTCTGCTGGACATATATGGTGTCCCGGGCATCAATTCGTTCGTTCTGGTCGGCATCGGCATCTGAATAAACGGCCTGGTTTTTTCCGGAAAGCAGAATAAGGGACAGGATGGCATCCTCCATATCCACATCCCCATCTCCATCCATGTCTCCGGTCTCGATGCGCTGCCCGCCGTAGAGGGGGACCTCGGTGATCATCGGCAGAACGGGGTCAGGATTTGAAACGCTCAGGAATGCCGACCGAATACCCAGGGATGCCGGTGTAAAACTGACATCCATGGTGCAGGTTTCTGTGTTGAGAAGCGTTTTACCGGAACAGGCATCATTGAGCAGGTCGAACTCCTCTTTGTTGGCTCCGCTTATGGTCACGGTGCCAAGGGTGATCTGCGTATTGACCGGGTTGGTAAACGCAAACTGCTGCACAACGGAGGTTGTGCCAAGGGGTATGCCCTCAAAATCATGCACCGTGGGGGAAACACCCAGCGGCTGGAAAAGGGTTGAGGCTTCATTATTGGTTTCATCCGATTCCAGGATCAGGTTATAAGGATCAACTTGAATCTGGATATCGTTCTGCCAGCCTGCAAAAGTGGTACTGATGAGGATGGTGTGGGTTATTTCCGCCTGCCGCAGGGGTAATAATCCTGGTATGGTGATGGTGCCAAGCTCCTGACCCCCGGCTTGAAAGGCAATGGGGATATCGTTCACGGGTATGGCGGCATTGTTGCGGATAACGGCAACCAGGTCTAAAGAGCCGTCAGACCGGTTGTCGATTTTTATCTGGACGGCTTCAATATCGGGTTTGATCACGGCAAAAGATGCCTGGTTGTTGGTGGAATCGGTCTCCACAAGGGGTGATGCCGGCGCTGCCACTGCAAAAACCATGGTATTGTCAAGGGGATCGGGAAGGGTCCATTCCTGCCGGGCCGTTCCAATGGTGCCGGCTTTCAGTGTGGCGGGAAGCACATCGGCCTGGCCGATCAAGGTGCCGCCCTGGGCCGGATCCCCATGATAAAAGGTTACGGTATTGTTGTTCAGGGGCAGATCTCCCTTGTTTTCGATCCGGGCTTCAAGGGTGACAAGGGCCCCGGGAGCGGGAACACCGTCCTGAACAGACAGGTTCTTGCTTGAAACGGCAAGGTCCGTGGCAAGGGTATAGGTTAAATGGTACAGATCTGTGGGGATAAAGCCGGCTGTGGCACCGGCCGTGTTCTCTTTGGTAAAGACCAGGTGAAAGGTTCCATCGCCGGCAAACTGGCCATTGACAAACCGCTCCATTTCAGAATCGTGGCTGATGCGAAGGTCCTGGCTCCACACATCCTGGTCTGGGTCGTAAACGGCATAAAAAGTGTCTGTTCCCTGTTCATCCAGGCCCTGCCAGAAGACCAGCAGGCGGTTGTCCTTGTCCCGGGCAAGTTTCATGTCCGTAAATGCTGCAGCCGTGGCATCGGCCCGGATAAGGTCATGGGTGCCTGTGGCAAGGTCGGTCAACCGCACCAGGGAGCCTGCTTTAACCCAGACCAGCTCGATCCGGCCATCGGTCCGGTATATGGCCTGGGGGCTGACATCTGCCACCTGGTCATCGGTCAGGCGCAGGGGATCTGTCCAGGTGCTGCCGTCCCAGGTCAGATAGAAGATTTCTTCGTCCTCAGCCGTTGCCATGTTGCCGTCCATCTCCCGCATATAGGCCAGAAACGCGTTAGACCCGTCATGGTACGCCAGGGAAAACTTGAAACTGTCTTCAAACTGTGCTGGAATGGATTTGACAGCGCCAAAGCCGCCCTGGTTCCACAATGCATACTGGATCGAGGTGGGATTTGTCGCATCACCGATGATATCATTGCCCTGGTTGCTCTGCCACATCAGCATGAGGCTGCCGTCTGATCCGGTCTTGAGCACGGGACTGTGGTCGAGCCAGGCATTGTCCGTAAGCTGTGCCGGTGCACTCCAGGTTTTGGCAGAAGGATCATAAACCGCATAAACGATTTCCATGGCCTTTGCCATGTCATCGATCTGGGTACCCGTGAAACCGATTTCCTTGATCCGTTCCCAGACACAGACGAGGTTGCCCTGGCCGTCAAAGGCAAGTGCCGGGGCAAATTCAGCCCGGGTGTCGTTGATGATGGGCGCAGGGATACTGAACCCTGAGCCGCTGTTGTAGGAAAAATAGATCTCCGTGGCCTGGAGAGTGGGATCGGCCGGATCAAAATACACAAAGGCAATGGCCGTGTGACCCCCATGGGTTGCCACCACGGGCTCGGAATACGGATAGATATTGGTGATCAGTTTGGCAGGATCACCGATCTGACCGGCCGTTGCCCGAACTTCCAGGGAACTTCTGGACCCGCTGGCGCTTGCTGCAAAACTGCTGTAGGGCGGATGATTTAGAAAATCCCGGGAGATCGGCTGAAAATCAGCCAGGGACAGAACCGCCCTGTCTGTCACGCTTGACGGGGTGGTGTCACTGGGGTAAACAAATGTATGATCTGCTGTTAATTCCTTTGAAAACAGCCATATGGCCAGGGCCATTTTAGCGGACAGTTCTGCTTCGATTTTTTTCATATACCCCGGGTTTGCCGGGAACTGCCAATAGGCCTTGTTGGTCCCGCCGCCGGAAAGCTCAGCCTTTATTTTGCTGGCCCCCATGGACAATCCCAGTTCAATGCCGTTGCTGATAATGCCTTCAGACTGCTTAAACTCGATTTTCCCGGTGGTGTTGACCAGTTCAAGGTCAATATCATACCCGGATTTGATCTTTCCTTCGATCTTGGCCAGGCTGTTAAACCATGCAATGACCTTGCCCACGCCAAACCCCAGATTGACGGCATTTTCCAGGGCCGGTATCAGGGTAACGGGGCCCACTTCTTTTTTCATGGTGCCTTCCAGACCCAGAATCAGGCTTGAGCCCTTCCACTCCAGTCCTTTTCCCTGCTCATACTGCAGTTTGCCCTTGCCGCCAAGCTTTCCCTGCAGCTCCTGACCTGCAGCCTCAAATCCCGTTGTCCCACCGCTGATGACGCTGCCGGACCCGTCTGTTTTGGCTTCAATCTCTAAAAATGCCTGGGTGGGCGGTATCCCGAAATTTTTGCCCCCCACAAGGGGAAACAGGCTCCACAGATTCCAGAGCGATCCTAGGGTTTCCGGGTTGATCTGAATCGCCACAGGCTTTTCCGGCCACTGCTTTTTCAAATTATAGGTGATCAAATTGTCTTCGATTTTTAGATCGCCGAATTTACCGAATGCGGCTGACCATGCCGGCAGAGGAATCACAATGGGATGAAGCCGTTCCGTTTCCGACCGGATGCCGGCCTTGGAAACGGCTATGATCTGCAGGTTGTTGGTCAGGTATCGAAGCCCTGCATTAAAGTCCAGTCCCATGTTGAAACCTTTGGTGATCTCGCTGCCGGCTGCTGCAACCTCAGACACCTTGCCGTTTACGGCAAACTTGACAACCCCCGGGGTTTCACCGTTCCAGTCGACCAGGACCTTGTATTCATTGGTCAGGGGCACCCCTTCCAGGAAAAATTTGCCGTACTTTGACTCCACGGCCGTGATGGCCGGACGGGCGCCAGTCTTTATCAGGGCTACATTCAGCCGTTTATACTGGATGTTTTTCAGGTTCACTGTTCCGGACCGGCTGTAATATCCGGTTTTGCCCACGGTGATCTTGTATGCCGCATCACCAGGCAGTGTAAACTTGTAAAATCCCTTGCTGTCCGACGTGGTGGACCCCCCTCCCTCGGCTGAAATAATTGCGCCGGAAATGGGATCATTGGTCTGACGATCCGTCACCCTTCCCCTCACCTCTTTTTGAACCTGGGTATTTTGGGAATCGATTTCAGGATAGGGATTGGGTTCCGGGATTTCCAGGGGTTCGCAATTGCCATGGACGGTTTTAACATATTGAATCCGTTCCTGATCAAAGGGTCCCAGGGAATCCGGATCAATATAATTGGTGCCCAGATTCAATTTCTCCCAGTCACCACATCTCTGGTTATTGGTATATCGGCCCTCCTCAAGCCTGAGGCCCGAATATGCGCCGTACATCCAGTCCGTGTAGGATATGTATGGCCCGTGCATGGCCCCGTAACGCCACTGGATAATTTCCAGCAGAAGCCCTTCAACCGGGGTCCAACCCAGATCATAGGGATCAGTTCCATCGGTCCATATTTTTTGCGTGCCGTGAATCAGGCCATTCTGATAGGGCGTTTCCCGTATCAGGGTTCCGCTTTGAGTCCACTGCCGTCCATAATTGCTTTTAATCCCTTTCCGGTACTCGGTCTGGGTTTCCAAGACCCCGTTGGGATGATATGTTCTGCTAAGGCCGTCCTCGACCCCGTACACCCAATTGTCTTCACCGGATTTTACGCCGTCCGGATAATAGCGAAGCCGTTTTCCATGCAGCGTGTAACTGCCACCCGGGGATGATCCATTGTAATAGGCAATAACCGTTACATGATCATATGCAGGAGAATCCCCCCACTCGGTTATCTTAATCGTGTAGGTCCCCTCTTCCTTTACTGCCTCTTCAAGTTTCCGCAGTTTATGATCTGTGCTGGAATATGACCAGTCCGTCCAGGAAACAAGCTCACCATGGGAATAGATTCCTTCAGACTTTTTATACCAGGTCTGGGAACTTGAAATCAGGTAGTATGTGATATCAGAACCATGTTTGACCTCTGCGTTCTGGTCATCCAGATAATACTCATATGTCTGTTTGACATCATACCAGGGTGGATTGGGCCCTACCTCTTTTGTCAATATATCCAGGGCAGCAGCAAAACCCGTTGCCAGAAAAAACCAGACAAATACACAAACAAGCAGGACAGAATATCGAGACCGCATATAATCACCCCTTAGTTTTTTTACTCCCCGTCTTGACAGGGAATATAGTAAACATTACACACAAGGTGCATATTCTAAAAAAATATCATTTTAAAGTCCAGTGCTTTTTTTTTAAGGATATAGGCTTTTTCTTAAATGCTCCATTTTCATATCAAAAAGTGCATTTTAAGCTCGATATCAGTGTCAAAAATTTAATAATTTATCATAATTTCAGCATGTTGCAGGGGTCTGACCCCCAATAAAAAGGGCGGCAGAAGATGATCTTCTGCCGCCCTTATGTTTAGAACAGGTTACTACCTGTTTTTTGGTTTAGTTTCTTTGTTTTAGTTTCTTTGTTTTCTTCCCACAGCAATAAGCAACCCTGCTGCAAGTATGGCCATTATGGAGATCCATACTGTCATATTGCTGTTGGCTGCGTTTGAAGACAAGGAACCGATGAAACAACCACTGTCATCAAACAGAGAACTGACGGCAGCGGCTGCATTTCCAATACCCAGAACATTGCTGGACCAGTCACAGAGTTCAACTTCAATCAGACTGTTGTCACCATTGTAATAGATCTTGGCAGGATCAACAACAAGGGCATTCCATACACCCGGAGTACCACTGTTTTCATAGTAGATCGCCTTGGTTCCATTTGCAACGGCAAGGGCATCAGCCATGGTGCAGGGAACGGGGATGGTCGCGCAATTTTTCCCCAGTCCGTTGATTTCCCACTGAATACCGGATGAAATCGGTATGGTTGTATCTGTATAGGTTTTGGGCTGCGGCAACGCCACAGCAACCACATTACCACCGGCTACAGGACTGATCGTAAGCTTAATCGCATTTGAACCAAATGCATTTTGAACAACACCACCGGCAAGTTTCGGATCTGCAGAAAAATCAAGCGTTCCGCCACCAGCGCCAACAGTACTGAGTCCCGTGGGCTCTGCACCGGCAGTCACCGTATAGCCACTTGCGCCAACGGCTGCCAGTACAAAATTGACGCCCGTGTAATGTGCACTATCAGCCGTTACCGTGGTATATCCGGACAACCCAGTTGCAGAAGCGGTAACCGTATAATCTACGGGCACACTCCAGACCGTGCTCAAATCAAACCGGAAATCACCGACAGCATCAGACGTAACAGGGCCGCCAACCTTTCCTGCTGCATCAAAGATACTGACCTGTGCTACAACACCCACATTACCGGAAACAGATGATCCCGATGCAGGCAGGGCAATTTGAGTTAATCCAGTATCAGCCAAAGCGGTCGAGTTAAAGGTATTTGAAATAAAGCCGACTTTTTGGGCCATAAAGCCAAATACCGTGCTGTCTACAGCCGTAAGGCCATTAAACGCAAAGGCTCCCGTAATCGCATCTGTTGTATAAGACAGGCCTTTGAATCCTGCAGGACCGGTTATGGAGACGATTGCGCCAGGCAATGCCGTACCATCTGCTTCCGTAACAATACCTGCAAAATTAAAGGTCTTTACGGGTATGATGCTGAAATCAATGGCAGGCGGTGCTGTCAGGCCCTGAACCTCAAAGCCCACGCTATAGTCTTTGCTGCCCGTGGCTGAAGTAACAGAGTATGCTGTTGGATCAAATGCATAGACCGCTGTATTTGCAGCAAATGTACCATTTACTATTATATCAGCTGCTGCATCATCCAGGCTGTCAATGGTCACCGAATATGGTATTGCATTGGCCGCACCCGTTATGGAAATCGGATATGGCGCTGCATTGGACATGATGGATATGGCCGTTTTTGTCGGATCAATCTTCAATGGTACGTAAACGTTGAATGTCTGTGAATATGCTGCACTTTCCGCTGCTGTTACCACATAGGTGCCAGCAAAATTGCCCACTGTCGGTGCAACAAAGGTATAGGTGGCTGCGGCTCCGCCCGGAACGGCCGAAGGTCCTGCAACCGTCCAGTTATAGGTTCCATCACCGCCTGATACGGTGAATACGTCAGAAGCCGCGCCCGGGTTCACATTTACCGTTTCTGTTGGCAGCAGGCTGAAATCAGGAACCGTATAAACCGTTACTACGGGAACACTAAACGCAACTGTGGTACCGGCATCAGTTGCCTCAAGCTGGAAGGTACCGGCTGTCAGCGGTGTCACCGTGGCAATGGTGTTCTTGTTGCCTGAAATAACAGGGGTACCTGCCACAGCAGCTCCGCTCAGGGTTTTCCAGGAAACATTTCCCGTATTGCCCTGGGCTGTAAAGACAATGGCTTTGCCCACATATCCAGCGGCATTGCCCGTTACAGAAAAACTCACCACCTCAACGGTAACACCGGCTGTAAATACAGTAGTATCAACGGGGTCCTGAACCGTAATGGCATGCGTTCCCTTAGCACCAAGAACGGCTGTATACACCATTTTATCGGCTGAAACACCGGCTGTCAAAGCGCCAAAGGCTGAATTTGCAGGCAGCCATGTATAGGTGGCAAAAGCGCCTGATCCACCGGACACGGTAATGGTTTTGGCGTTGCTGCCGGCTGTGTTGGGAATATAAATGGTTGTGCCTGTTACAACAGTACCATCATCAAGTTTCAATACCAGCGGCGGATAATAGGTAATGGTGTTTCCGGCAACGATTGCTGAATTGCCGGCCTTATCCGTTACCCTGACGCTGATGGCATTGGCACCGTTTGCAAGGGTAGCCGCATATGTCCAGTTGGTGGTGCCAGTGGCATTCTTCCAGGTTGTTCCGCCATTAATACTGACCTCTACCTTGCTCACGCCAGAGCCGGTATCAGCAGCAGTTCCTGCAATGGCAAAGGCGGTCGTTTTCACAAACTTATCAGCCACAGGCGCTGTAAATACAGCCGTGGGATTGGCCTTGTCAAATGTGTAGACAGCAGAACCTTCCGCACCCCAGACAGGCTCACCCGGATCATAGGATTTCATTTTTACGGTAACGGCAACCCCATCTGCAGCATCCACAGGAATAGCAGCACCCGTATAAGCTGTTTTTGATGCATCCGGTGTAGATCCATCTACAGTATAATAGGTCAGTGTGGGTGCAGCATCCACGGTTGCAGTTACAGACTGTGCACTCTTATAAAATCCCGTTACAGGAGAGAGGACAGGTGTTGAAGGGGCATCCTTACCGCCGGTGACAGTCAGAGCTATACCTGTTTTCACCACGGTAAATCCCGGGGCCGGTGCCGCATTGCTCAGGTTGATATTGGTAACCCCATTATAGGCCCCTGCATTAACCGTAAAATTGGCATTGAACAGGGTTCTGGCAGCTCCGGGCCATGTACCGCTAAAATTGGTCCATGTGACATTGACCTGTTTATCCGTATCAACATCACCGTCCAGGTTAGCAGCAGTATCATCCTGGGGAACATCCACCTGGCCCAGTTTATCAGTTCCATAAACATTGGTTAAACTGACAAAGGTCAGTTTTTTTGAATTATAATGAACTCTGATGGACAATCCTTTTGAAACGGCATCATTTGTAATTGCATAATCCACCGCAATACTCAAAGGATCACCAACCGCCTTTGTCGCCGTTGACGGATCAATGCTGACCGTCTGTGTTTCTGCCGCAAACGCGGGAGTTGCAAACATAAACAACGCCAGCATCAGAGACAATAGGCTTATAGATTTCCACTTGCTTTTCGTTCTCATCAATTCTTTCCTCCTCAATTAAACATCTGTTTTAAATTTGCATATAACAATAAAAATAGCACTTTTAATTTTTATAATCCACATTTGGCAGCATCCAGATAGGCTATGATATCAGCTGCAGCAGTCCTGGTTGCCCCATCGCCGATAACCCCATCAATCAAAAAAGATCCAGGGAAACCAAACAGATACCGAACCACTAGAAAACCGTCTGTAAATGCATCTACAACACCGTTGGCATCAATATCCAGGGACAGGTTTGCAGCAGCAACATCCAGGTAGGCTATAATATCAGCTGCAGCAGTCCTGGTTGCCCCGTCGCCGATAACCCCATCAATCAGGAAAGACCCGGGGAAACCAAACAGATACCGAACCACTAGAAAACCGTCTGTAAATGCATCCACAACGCCATTCCCATCAATATCCAGACAGAAGGTCTTGGGTTTTTCCTTGATGGTGATCAGCCCGCTCTCATA
>Ga0180007_10006534_pt1 | contig 11358 bp, 6 predicted proteins | sample MM_PC_MetaG_FD_121122 | JGI IMG/M metagenome (GOLD analysis project Ga0180007, IMG submission 121122) | Groundwater microbial communities from the Aspo Hard Rock Laboratory (HRL) deep subsurface site, Sweden - MM_PC_MetaG | ecosystem: Environmental > Aquatic > Deep subsurface > Groundwater...
CTCATAACTCATAACTCATAACTCATAACTCATAACTCATAACTCATAACTCATAACTCATAACTCATAACTCATAACTCATAACTCATAACTCATAACTCATAACTCATAACTCATAACTCAATTATGACCAGAGAGACTATCGCCATTTTAGATTTTGGTTCCCAATATACCCAGCTTATTGCCAGAAGGGTGAGAGAGGCAAAGGCATTCTCAAAGATTTTTCCATATAACACATCCCACTTAGAGCTTGCCAAACTCAATCTGAAAGGGATTATCCTTTCAGGTGGACCTGCCAGTGTTTATCTTGGTAATGCACCAAAAGCTGACTCAAAAATCCTGGATTTGGGTGTTCCTATCTTAGGGATATGCTATGGAATGCAGTGGATAGCCCAGACACTTTCTGGAAAGGTGAGGAGGGCACAGAGGCAGGAGTATGGAGAGGCTGAGCTGATTCTTACTGATAGCTATGACCTTTTCTGGGGACTGCCATCTACCATCAATGTCTGGATGAGCCATGGAGACATTATTGAAGAAGTTCCAGAAGGGTTTGAGTCTATTGGTCTGACAACAAACTCTCCTTATTCTGCTATTAGAAATAGGGAGAGAAAGATATGGGGTCTCCAGTTCCACCCGGAGGTTGTTCATACTCCAGAAGGAGACGAGATATTGAGAAACTTCCTCTATGACAGGATATGTGAGGTAACACCAGATTGGGTAATAGAAAACTTTGTTACCGAAAAGATTGAAGAGATTAAGGAAAAGGTTGGCTCTGATGGTGTGTTATGCGGATTATCCGGAGGGGTTGATTCGTCAACAGCTGCTGTTTTGGTTCACCGTGCCATTGGTGACCAGCTCACCTGTATCTTTGTCAATAACGGCTTGCTCAGAAAGGGTGAGTGTGAGAATGTTGTCCAGACTTTCAGGGATAATTTTCATATTAAGCTCATCTATGTGGATGCAGAAAAGAGGTTTCTTGAAAAACTTGCCGGGGTTACTGACCCTGAGAAGAAAAGGAAGATAATAGGACATGAGTTTATAAGGGTCTTTGAAGATGAAGCAAAAAAATTAGAGGGGATAAAATACCTTGCCCAGGGAACCCTATACCCTGATGTGATTGAAAGCGTGCAGGTAGGGGGGCCATCTGCAACCATTAAAAGTCATCATAATGTCGGTGGATTGCCTGCTGATATGAACTTGCAGTTGATAGAGCCTTTCAGGGAGCTTTTTAAGGATGAGGTCAGGGAGATAGCCGCTCAGCTTGGGCTTGCTGATGAGATTGCCTATCGTCAGCCTTTTCCAGGGCCAGGTCTTGCCATAAGGATTTTGGGGGATGTTACGGAAAAGAGCCTTTTCATATTGCGGGAGGCAGATGCTATCGTTTTAGAGGAGATGAAAAGAGCAGGGTTATATTACGCCACCTGGCAGTGTTTTGCTGTCCTTCTTCCTGTGAAGACTGTAGGTGTTATGGGTGATGAGAGGACTTATGAAAATGTCATTGCTATCAGGGCTGTGACATCATCTGATGGAATGACAGCAGACTGGGCTGAGATTCCCCATGAGATATTGGGAAGGATGAGCAATAGGATTGTGAATGAAGTGGCAGGCGTAAACAGGGTTGTCTATGACATCACCTCAAAGCCACCAGGGACGATAGAGTGGGAATAAGAGGTTCTAGGTTCTATGTTCTAGGTTCAGAATCAACATAGAACTTTCTCTAATATTTTCCCTTCTTAAACATAGAACTTAGAACATAGAACTTTCTCTAATATTTCCCCTTCTTAAACATAGAACTTAGAACATAGAACTTTCTCTAACATTTAGAAAAATGGAAGTAATTGACGAGATTATAAAGATTATAAGGTCAGAGGAAAGATTCCTCATTGTTTCTCATATACATCCAGATGGAGATTCTATTGGCAGTCAGATTGCCTTACTCTGTATCCTGGAGGAGATGGGAAAAAGGTGCGCTATTATGAACGAGGAGATGCCTCCAAAGAACCTATCCTTCCTTCCTTTGCTTGAAAGGATAAAATCGCCTGCGGATGGAGAGTATGGTGCTACTATCATTCTTGATGCTAATGAATGGGATAGGCTGGGAAAGAGGACAAGGGCTTTGGTTGAAAAACAAAAGACAAGGATTAATATTGACCATCATCTGGAAGGGGGGATTGGGGATATTATTTGGTCGGACAAGGGGTTTTCTTCCACAAGTGAGATGATCTATGATCTTTCAAGCAGGCTGAACATAGAGATGGATGAGAAGAAGGCTATTCTTTTATATACGGGTATAGCCACAGACACAGGCTTCTTCAGCTATACAAATACATCGGCGAGGAGCCTTGTTATTTCAGCCCATTTACTTGGCTTTGGAGTATCTACCGAAAAGATAAAAGAGAGGCTATACAGCACAAAATCTATAGAGGAGGTAAGGTTTTCAGCCAGGGTGCTCTCTAATATTTCTGAGAGTAATGGTGTTGTTTGGATAAAGATTCAAAGGCACTTGATTGATGAACTTGGGTTTGAACCAGAGGTTGACAGCATGCTGGATGAAGCAAGAAAGATTAAATCCTGCAAGATAACCGTTCTCTTGCGAGAGCTTGGCAAAAACAGGACAAAAGCCTCTTTTCGCTCAAAAGACGGTATAAATGTGGCTTCAGTGGCTAAGATGTTCGGAGGTGGCGGTCACCTTCAGGCTGCAGGGTGCGTCATTGACCTGCCAATGGCTGAAGCAGAAAAGGAGATTCAGGAGGAATTGCGTAACACTTTACTCATCTGAAGGGAAAATAGAAAAAACTGCGAATATGGGAAAAAGAGACTAACCACAAAGGCACGAAATTTTAATCGTGATTCGTGTCCGTTTAGCGTGTCCGTACAAAGAAATAACGGTCACGGATAACGGACACGGATACCGAAATTTTACGGTCACGGAGGACGATTCTATTTTTTGTGTCTTAGTATCTTGGTGGTAAAATCTTTTCTTTCCCATTTTTCCTCCTATTTCCCCTTTTTCCTTTGTTACGCTTCAGATGGGTAAATAGTTGAAGGGTGTGCAAAAATACTTGTGTAAGAAAGGGGATAAGGAGATAAAAGGGATATGGAGATTATTCATTTTTAATTCAAAATTTATCCCCTTATCTCCATAATCCCCATATCCCCTTTTCTTACACTACCTGAACGCTTACCCTTTTTTACACATTTTAGAATTATGCACATGCCTCAAATAGTTACCAAAATAAGAATAGAGGAGGTATAAATTGAAAGAATTTTTAGGAAGATTAAAGGAGAAAGGGCTAATTTCTTCGCCTAAAAGGGTTCTTTCTGTGCTGGGTTATGTGGGCCTTGGATTAGTGGCTCTATTTCTGTTGCACACAGGGATTCGCTACATGCGCTATGGTGGAAAGATTCCCATTACGGTCAGTTCGTTTTCGCCTACAGGCGAGGTCACTTCGAGAACCAATTTTACCCTTGAGTTTAGCTCTGATGTGATTGACAAAGAGAAGGTCAATACAATCCTTCCCCCAAAGGATACCCCGATAAGATTCTCTCCAGAGATTTCTGGCAGATTCAAGTGGCTATCTACTAAAAAACTGCGGTTCTTCACGGAGACAGACCTTCAAGGAGCTACCCAATGGACAGTTAAGGTTCTTCCTGAGGTCTGCACCAGGAAGAACAGGTATCTCAAAGGAGAAAAGGAGTTCAGCTTTTACACAGAGAGGCTTAAAATTCTCCAGTCTGCACCAAGGTTTGTTTATAAGAGAACACAAGAGATTGAGGCAAGGATTGAATGGAACCTGGAGTTTAATCAACCAGTCTCGCAAGATTCGCTAAAAGAGAATCTCCTGCTTTATTATGACGAAAAACCAGGAAAAAAACCCATCTCCTTCACTCTCTATCCAAATGAACCGTCTAAGGTCATAAAACTCATCAGTGACCCAATCAAAAGAGGAAAAGACGAAAAATCTATCAAGCTAAGGGTAGAGAAAGGACTAAGAACCACAGTTGGCTCCTTAGGTTTAACCGATGATTTTATCTGTGAATTGAAGGTAGAGCCAAACCTCAAGGTATATGAGGTCTATTCCCAACAGAATGAAAGGGAGTGTTGGATACGAATAGAGCTTTCATCCCCGGTTGACAGAGAGATAGCCAAAGAGCATATTAAACTTGAGCCTTCTCTTGACTTTAGAATAGAACAGGATTATCGCTATCTCAGCCTGAAGGGTTGTTTTAAGCCAGGAGAGGTATATCAAGTAAATATAGGTGAAGGCCTGCCAGGGGAGGATGGCACCTTCCTTCAAAAGGACTTCTCTACATCTGTACGGATAGAGGACCTGGCTCCAAGCCTCTCTTTCAAGCACAAAGGAATCTTCCTCTGCAGAAAGGGGGCAATGAACATAGGAATAGAGAGCGTTAACATAAAAAGGTTCAATCTAAAAGCTGAGAAGATATTTGCCAACAACCTTGTCTATCTCCTCTCTAATTATGGCTTAGACTACTGGAATACACCATATAACCTTGGCAAAACGGTTTATGAGAAGGAGGTTACAATTGAGGCTGAGAAGAATCAGATAGTTATTACAACCCTTAATCTTTCAGAGCTGGTCAATAAAAGACAGGGAATATTCAGGGTGAGCATCGGCGTAGATAGCGAAGATTATTGGGAACATGATGTCCAGCATGTAATGGTAACAGATATAGGTCTGGCTGCAAAGTTATCTCAGGATGATCTCCTTGTCTGGGCAAATTCTCTCAAGAACCTTTCTGCCCTTTCTGGTGTCCAGATAAGCATTGTCAGCCGCGATAATCAAACCCTGGCTACTGGACAAACAGATGAGAATGGCATTCTTATCATCAAAGACCTGAAGAGCAAGATAGAGGATTTTGAGCCGTATATTATTACCGCCTCCCTCGGAGATGACCTTTCGTATCTTAAATTTGAAGACTGTCGCCTTCCTGCCTCTTCTTTTGATATAGGCGGAAGACCGTATCTTACCTCAGGCTATGAGGCATATCTTTACCCGGACCGTGGGGTTTTTCGGCCGAATGATAAGGCGAATATTACTTCAATTATCCGTGGAAAAGGGCTCAGTCTTGCCGAAGAGTTTCCGATAAAGCTTCAAATTTTAGACCCAACCAACCGTATTTTCAAGGAGTTTAACCAGAAAAGTAAAGCTGATATGATAGAATTCTCCTTTGAGATACCAGACTATGCCAAGACAGGTGAGTATATCGCTAAATTATTGGTAGCCGAGACAGAAATAGGTAGGTGTGATTTCTCTGTAGAGGATTTCATTCCAGACAGGATAAAGGTCTCTCTTGTCACAGATAAGGCTTCATATTCCGTAGGTGAGAATATGCTCATTGATGTTAGCGGGATATGTCTATTTGGACCGCCTGCCGCAGGAAGGAAGGTGACTGCAGAATGCCAGATAAAGGCGAATCCATTTTTTGCCCAGAAATTCCCGGGCTTTACCTTTGGTGACATTGATAAGGGATTCTCTGAGATACGACTTGACCTTGGCGAAGATAGATGTGATGACCAGGGAAAGCATAGATTCAACCTGAGCATTCCAAAAGATATCTACCCTCCAGCAAGCTTAAAGGGTATTATCTCAACCACAGTAACAGAGCCAGGTGGCAGGGCTGTAAGTGGTTACACATCCGTTGATATTCATCCCTATCCATTCTATATCGGGCTTAAACCATTAGTTGAAGGCTATGCAGATATTGGCAAGAAGTATGAGGTAGATTATGTGGTTCTAAACACTAAGGGTGAAAAGGTCAGTCCAAAGGTGCTCTCTGCCTCGTTTTATCGGATTGTCTGGCAGTGTATTCTGAAGAAAGATAACGATGGATATTACCGCTATGTCTCTGAGAGAAGTGAACAGTTGATAAAATCCTTTAACTTTTCTCCTGAGGAGGTAAAAAGGATTGGTTTCGTGCCAAATGATTATGGCGAGTATAAGATAGTTGTAAGTGATCCGCAGAATAAGGCAGCCTCATCCGTAAGATTCTATGCCTGCGGCTGGGGTTATGCACCCTGGTCCATGGCCAACCCTGATAGGATTGAGATTAACACAGAGAAAAACTCGTATCCTGTTGGAGGGATAGCAAGGGTGCAGATTAAGGCACCATTTCCTGGAAAGATGCTCCTGACTATAGAAAGGGAGAAGGTCTTTTCTCAGAGGATACTTGTTCTGAAGGAGAATACAGCAACAATAGAGATTCCAGTAGAGGAGCAGTATAAACCGAATGTCTATATCACGGCTACTATTATCAGGTCAATAGATTCAAAGGATACCCATAGCCCTATGCGGGCGTTTGGCATTACACCGCTCACAGTTGACTGCACAGCTAAAAAACTCTCTGTAGAAATTCTTTCGCCAAAGGTTATTCGTCCAAAGAATAAACTCAATTTGACTATTAATGTTAAGGGTGGAGGGGGTGCTTTGCTAACTGTAGCCTGTGTTGATGAGGGCATACTCCAGTTGACAGACTTCCAGGAGCCGGATCCATTCAATTTCTTCTATGGAAAGAAGATGCTTGGGGTTTCCTCTTATGACATCTATTCCTTTATTCTTCCAGAGGTCCAAGGCGAAAATAAGGGAAAGTCTTCTGGGGATTACATTGAAAAGGTCAGGAAGAAGCATCTTACGCCTGTCAGTGTCAAGCGGGTAAAGCCTGTCTCCCTCTGGTCAGGGATAATCAAATTAGACTCAGCAGGGAAGGCAAGGTTGAGCTTTGATATTCCCCAGTTTCAAGGAAGGCTGAGGATTATGGCTGTGGTAGCAAAAGGTTCTGCCTTTGGCTCTGGTAGAACTGATGTCACGGTAAGGGATCCGATTGTTCTTACCTCTACGCTCCCGAGGTTTTTGGCAGGAGGAGATAAATTTACTATGCCTGTTTCAGTCTTTAATGGTTGCGGAAAAGCAGGTGAGTTTACTGTCTCTCTCAAGGTTTCTGGTCCAGTAGAGATTATCGGTGAGGCAAAGAAGAGGATGAGTATTCCCAAAAATAAAGAAAAGGAGACATCTTTTGAGCTAAGGGCAAAGGATGGGCTGGGTAAGGTGGAATTCAAACTTTTTGCCCAGGGCCTGGGTCAAACAACTGAGGATGTAACAGAGCTTCCTATTAGACCATCTGTCCCGGCAATAACAAAGAGTGGAAATCTTGTAGTAACCCCTGAATCTGGTGCAGAGTTTGAATTGCCAGGGGGCTGGATAGATGGAACCTGTGAGGCAAAGATTATAGCTTCATCCTTTCCAGCAGTTAGATTCTCCGGTGGATTACAGTATCTTCTGAGATACCCACACGGCTGTATTGAGCAGACAACCTCAAAGGTCTTCCCACTCCTTTATTTTGATGAACTGGCGAAAATGGCAGAGCCTGAGCTTTTTAAGAAGAATAGCTCTGGATATTACATTGGTGAGGGTATAGCTAAATTAGAGTCAATGCAACTGGATTCTGGAGCCTTTTCTTACTGGCCAGGCGGAGGTTATGTTTGTGAGTGGGGAAGCATTTATGCCTCTCATTTTTTAGTTGAAGCAAGAGAGGCAGGTTACAAAGTCTCTGATAGTGTTTATAAAAAGATGATTGGCTCTCTCAAGGAGGTAGTAAAAAGACAAGCTGATAATAATTATAACCTTGAACAACAGGTCTATGCCTGTTATGTCCTGTCATTAGCAGATGAAGTACCAAAGGGTGTGATTCAGTATCTCAAGGAAAGTAGGCTGAAGGAGCTTTCTTGTTATTCCCAGTTCCAGTTAGCCGGGTGCTTTGGTCTATCAGGTGACCTGAAAGAAGCCATGTCCTTGCTTCCCACACAGATACACCCTCAAACAATGGAAAGGGATACAGGCGGAAACTTTAATTCGTCTATCAGGGCAAACGCCATTATCCTTGATATCCTGGCACAGCTCTTTCCTGATAACCCGGGTATTCCTGTTCTTACTAAGGAGTTGGTAGATTCGGCAAAGGCTGGAAGGTGGTACACTACTCAGGAGAATGCCTTTGCCTTTCTTGCCCTGGGTAAGGTCTTCAAGCAGCAGGCTGAAGCTAAATTTACAGGAGAGCTTCTCGTTGATGGCAAAATATACAAAAAATTCACCCAGGAAAAGATGACAATTTCCGATAAAAGATTGGCTGGTAAAAAACTCAAGGCAAGGATTCAAGGAAAGGGCAACTGCTATCTCTACTGGCAGGTCTATGGTGTGCCAAAGAGCAATGATGTAGATGAGTCTGATAAGGGAATAAGGGTAAGAAGGGTATTTCTGGATAATACAGGTAAACCAATAAGCTATCAAGAGATGAAACAAGGAGAGCTGATTGTTGGAAAGATAACGATGGAGGCATTGAGCAAGGGCTTAGAAAATGTGATTGTCTGTGATATGTTACCTGCAGGTTTAGAGATAGAGAACCCAAGATTAGAATCCAGAGCCAATATCCCATGGATCGCAGACCAGGGCTGGCAGGCTGATTATATGGATATAAGGGATGACAGGCTTTTGCTTTATACCAGCCTGCCAAGGGGTGAAGCCCGCACCTTTTACTATGGCCTGCGGGCAGTAACAGTAGGCGAATTCTCCTTGCCAAGCATAGTCGCAGAGTGTATGTATGACCCCACCTATATCTCCACTGCCGGAAGCGGCCAGGTGAAGGTATTGCCTATGAAATGAAGTAAGCGTTTAGGTGAATACTAACCGCAGAGTGCCGCAAAGAAAATCGCAAAGGGCACAAAGGAAAGAAGGTTTATAATTTTTAGCGAACTTTAAAGTAAACTTTGCGAGCAACTATTTACCCAAGTGAAGTAAAAAGGAATTATTCACCGCAGAGAACTTTAGAGTTCGCTGAGATAATTATGGATAAGGTTAAATTCAAAGTAGATATTTTATTTCTCTGTGCCCTCTGCGACCCCTAAAGGTTAATCTCTTCTTCAGATGGGTAAAGTGTTGCCAAGAATGCAGAATACAGGAGTCAGAATACAGAATACCTGAACAGTTACAAATTTGATTATAACGGAAATTTTGCAATAAGGTAATCAGTCCTTCATTGACAAAGGATTAAAGGTCTCATATAAGTCTCGTTAAAGTTCCTGTTAAAATCATTATGAATTAGAATAAATAACAGTAAGAGACTTTTAAGAGACTAAGAGCAGAAAAACTTCTGTAATTGCTAAAGTTAGTAAAACTACATTTTGTCAAAGACAGATTGTAATCCTTTATAAGAACAAAGATTTCGGCTTACTGCAAAATCTCTGTTATAGCTTGTAGCTATTTTGACATTTGAGTTTTGGAATTTGTATTTTTGCCAAAGTTGAGGAGTAATTGTGCTTTACAATTTTAATGTAGGCATATACAGGTTGGAGCTTTTAGCAGAAGATGAGATAGAACTTCCTCCTTATTCAGGTTCAACCTTTCGTGGTGGATTTGGCTATGCCTTCAAAAGGAGTAACTATTTACCCAAGTGAAGCAAAAGATAATTATTCACCGCAGAGCACGCTGAGAACGCAGAGAATTTATAAAATTTTAAGTTTTTATTTCTCTGTGCCCTCTGCGACCTCTGCGGTTAATCTTTACTTCAGATGGGTAAAGTGTTGCCAAAAGGATTGTCTGCTTTGATAAAGAGAAGGTTTGCCAAACCTGCCTCTTAAGAGAGAGATGTGCCTACTTCTATATCTTTGAAACCTCTTCCCCAAAGGATTCAGCATACCTCAGGAAACTATCTGAGATTCCAAGGCCATTTGTCATTGAGCCACCTTCAGAAAATGTTTATAAGAAAGGGTAACCGTTCAGTCTATCTATCAAAGAGTGTAAAAAGGGGGATAAGGAGATACAAGAGATAGGGAGATGATGAAATATCAAAAAGCAGATTTTAGAAGGGTTGAATTAGAATAATATCCCCTTATCCCCTTAATCTCCATATCCCCTTTTCTTACACTACCTGAACGCTTACGATATTAAAGCCTGGTGGAAGGCTCAACATCTCTGAAATCCTGAAAGAGGCAGAAGGCCTCAACCAAGAAAGACTCACCCTAAACTTCCTCACCCCAACCAGAATGAAGCTGAACAAGGGGTATGTATCTGTGCCAGAGTTTCCTGTGCTTATCAGGAGCTTACTCAGCAGAATCTCATCCTTAGCCTATTTTTATTGTGATGAGAAATTGAATATAGACTACAAGCAAATGATAGAAGATGCAAAAAAGGTTGAGATACAAGAGAGGCATATCGGCTGGTTTGACTGGGAAAGATATTCAACCAGACAGCAAACCTCTATGAAGCTGGGTGGGATTGTTGGCAGGGTAAGCTACACAGGTGACCTAAACCAATTTCTGCTATTGATTGCTTTGGGCAGATACATCCATGTAGGAAAAGGCGCCACCTTTGGGCTTGGGAGGTATGAGGTTCTCTAATTCAGACACAAGACCATAGACACGAGACTCAGACTTAAGGAAAGAAAGATGAGCAACTGTTATCTTGACAAATTCAAAGAAATATTTTAATATGGATATAATTGGAGGTATATTATGAGTGTTGCCACAGATTTATTGAAAGCCCATCATATTGGGATTAGGGACTTGAAAGGGCATCTATCTACAAGTTTCCTCAATGAGATTCTGGTTATAACCGACAGGGGAACTCCTGTAAGTGTAAATTTGCCTTATTCAGATGTATTGGAATTGGTAGAGATTCTTGACGAACTTTCAGATCCAGAAACCATAGCGACTATTCAGGAGGGCAGAAAAGCAATAAAAACAGGAACAAAGGGGATACCCGTTGCCAATCTTTTCAGTAAAATAACAACAGCCGTAAATGAAATATGAGGTTAGATTTCCCAATCGTTCTATTGAAGGCAAGTTCGCAAAACTCCTTTCAAAAATCCCTCCAGACATCCAAAACAAAATTGCAGAAGAGGTAGAAAACCTCTCTGATAATCCCTTCCCTTATGGCAAAAAGCTATTTAAGAAACTTAAGCCACCAATCCAATTCTATAGATACACTGCACAATACCGAATAAGAGTGGGAGATTACAGAGTCCTTTATGATGTAGATAATGGAAGAAAGATTGTGTGGATTTTAGCATTGAGGAAGCGTGGCGAGAAGACCTACAAAGGGGTAAAGTGATTATAATGATTGAGATTTTATGATTTAAGTGCTATAGTTAAACCGAATTAAAGATAGAGGATGAAATGACTGAACAGGAATATCAAACCGTAATTCTGGTAAGCGTTCAGCCTATTCATCAAAGAGTGTAAGAAGGGGGATAAGAAGATAAGAAAAGATATGGAGATTATTCATTTTTTAAGGGGATAAGAAGATAAGAAAAGATATGGAGATTATTCATTTTTTAAGGGGATAAGAA
>Ga0180007_10006535_pt1 | contig 11356 bp, 10 predicted proteins | sample MM_PC_MetaG_FD_121122 | JGI IMG/M metagenome (GOLD analysis project Ga0180007, IMG submission 121122) | Groundwater microbial communities from the Aspo Hard Rock Laboratory (HRL) deep subsurface site, Sweden - MM_PC_MetaG | ecosystem: Environmental > Aquatic > Deep subsurface > Groundwater...
ACTCATTAACATATTTAAATTTCAAAGATCTAGATGTGTCATAAGGCATTCTTTTTAGTATGCCTTTATATCATAACTACTATTTGTTTATTTTATCTTGACTTATATTAAATAGTTGGCTTTCTATATCAATAATTCTTCACTATTATACCAGTAATTTGGTTATTTCACAGATTCATTATATAGAAAAAAGGTATACAAGTAAATAAATTGAACCGTATACCTATCTATTTCTTATGGATTTAATCAAATATTATGTTTGGTCTAAATTCATGGATTGTTTCTTTAAATACATATTTGCATCACTATTTTTAATGACATCTTCCAAACGATTGTGTTTAGAGTGATAGGATGAGTGACCTATGGTACCCTTGACGAAGTAAGCATTTCCATCGATATAAATAACCTCTTCAAGATATTCCTTAAATGAAGCAATTGTGCTTTCAATATCCGTCTCAGCAGTTGACTCATGTAAAACAATGAACTCATCTCCTCCATAGCGAATGATAATGGATTGCTCTCCAAAAAAAGATCTCATTCTCTTTGATATAACAGTTAAAATCTCATCTCCTAAAAGATGTCCATAGGTATCGTTTGTATTTTTGAAATTATCTAAATCAAGAAAAAGCAATTCATAGTATCCAGTTAACGGATTTCTTCCACTACTTTCATTTTCAATGAGTTTATTTAAGTAAAGTCTATTATAAACATTGGTCAAAGGATCGATAACTATTTCTAACTCCAAACTCTTTGAGAAAGCTTTAATAACCAGGAATTCGTCTGCGATTGCTATTGACATAAATGAAATCATAATAAATGAGGCAAAGAAGAAGTTATAAAGACTACCATCAAAGAAAAATTCAAGGATGACAGCAACGAGCATAATCAAAACGGTTGATAACATCAAAAAAGATCCACGAACTCGATTTTTTAAACCTGAAATCAATGTATAAATGTAGAATGGTGAGAATCCGATAACTAAAAATTTAAAAAGTGTAAGCATATCATTTAGAAAAATTACAGGAATAGATACTCCGACAACAATAATCAAAAGGGATAAACCAAGGTAGAAACGTTCAAGATGTTCTTTGATTGGAATGAATTGCATTCTACTGATAAATAATCCAAAAACTGGAAGAAGTAGCATACCAATCACATACTCCATTCGAACGATGGTATTCCAAGGTAACAAAGGAAATAAAAATAAAATAAGACGATGGCCAGTTACAATAAGTCTTATTGAAATCAAAATAGAAAATAACCCTAAACAAAGAGCTTTATATTCTTTTCTTGATAATAAATGTAATGTAACGAAATAAATACCAAGTGCCATGTTGATTCCAAATAATAAGGCTAGAATGACAAAGTGCATGATTTCATGATTGAATAAAGTTGAACCATTTGACATGCTAATCGGTAGCCAGAAACCTGCTTGGTAATGATTGTAGTTTGATATTTCCATTGTAATAACAGCAATGCCATTTGAATCAGGTGAAAAATAACCAACTTCACTTCTTGAATAGGGCACATAGTTTTCGCTGGTTCTAGAGACTACTCCATTACTCATGACTTCATGACCATTTGCAGTTAAGCGATAACTAATACCTGAATCAATTAAACTGATTCCATATACTTTTTCTTCAGTTAGTCCGGTAATCGTTAAGCGATAGGTTGCATAACCATATGGAAGATTGTTATAGATTGGATTATCATTCCAATAATGAGGAACATTAACCAATGTCCCAAAACCAGAAATATCTTCTGAAAGTGACTGATCAAAAAACTCCCACTCACCATCTAAATCGATGATTTGATTCGAATTCCAAGTCGATAAATCGAGTGTAGCATTTTCAATTTGAGTAGGACGAGCATGGTTGTGACTAATGTTAAATAAAGTGAGTACAAAAAACATGATCATAAGAATAGGTAATATGAATCTTCTGAATGAATGCATTTTTATTACCTCCTCTAAGCATTAAGCTTGAAAAAAAGAAGTGTTAGTATTCTTATTATAACATTCGTATATATATATGTGGATTTGTCAGCACTTGTTAATATAAAAGTAAGGAAAAATTAATATAATAGTAAGGTTTATGAGTTTGTGATTGATATCAAAAATATGAATGAGACAATATGAAATCATGATGAAGTAATTAAAAAGAGACGAAATTACTCTTGTCTCTAGATAAATGACTTATAGATATTCAATTACTCATGAATTGTTATATCCTGTTGTATGAATTTCTGATTTCGATATCTTCTGAATGATACAGTCCCATAAACACCGATCACAATCATTAAACTTCCAATGTAGTGATAGAAGTATAACTTTTCTTGTAGAAGTAAGGCACCAGCAATAACTGCTACTATAGTTGAAAGATTTGAATAAATAGATGTAATATGCGCAGGAGCTTTACTGAGTGCAAAATTCACTAAGAAGAATCCTCCGATGGATGCGATTATCCCTAAATATAAAATTGGTAGTAGAAGTTCAATATGATAAAGATTGGTGATGTAATCAGAAATCCTAGATTCTGTTACGAGTTTGATAAAATACATTATATTGAATGTTACAGCTCCAAATAACATCATGAAATAGGTAAGTTCATAAGGCTTAAGGGCTTTAGATGCCGTTCTAGATGCGATATTGAATAATGCTGCTGCAAGTACTGCACCTAGTAGTAAAAGAAATCCAAGAATATTTACATCTAAACCACCACTGGACTTGAAAATTTGAATAAATATAACACCAGAAACGGATAGTAAAATAAAGATAAACTGAATTCCATTCGGTTTTTCTTTTAAAATAACTGCAGAAAGTAATGTAACAAAGATTGGTATTAAAGCAATCATCATCCCTGCTTCACCACTTGTTGTTAATTCTAAGCCGAATGTTTCAAATAAAAAATATAGTACAGGTTGAAATAAAGCAACCATAAACAAATACTTAAAACTAGATTTTTGAAATCTGATTTGAACAACTTTTGTAAGTCTTAATATTTCAAATGCGATAAACGCGACTAAAAAGCGATAGGCAATCAAACCAATCGGACTGACAAAATCAAGTGCAATTTTAGAAAACATAAATGAAAATCCGAAAATAGATGCGAATAATATTCCTGCGATATGAACACGTTTTGTCATGAACCCATATGCATTCAAGGTTATTTTTGAATGCGCTCCTTTGTATGAATAATTCGATATTCCTATACTATCATATCAGTTTTTAATCAAAAAAAGATGAAAATAAAAAATCTTTAATGAAATTAAATTAGTCGATCGAATAATAATCGTAAAAAAATACTATTAAAATATTGACAATAGTGTATGGCATACAGTATAATATAGGCAAGGAGTGATGAGAATGGACACGAATTTAATTAATAACTTGATCAGTGAACTCAAAAGAGGTACACAAGTACTCGCAGTATTAAGTCAACTAAGAAAAAATCAGTATGGATATTCCCTTTTGCAAACACTAGAAGAAAAGGGAGTCAGCATTGAAGCAGGGACACTATATCCACTACTGAGAAGACTTGAATCACAAGGACTACTTCAAAGTGAATGGGATACAACTGAATCAAAGCCTCGAAAGTATTATGTTTTAAGTAAGGATGGTATAGAAACCTATGAAACCTTAATTCAGGAATGGAGAAAAATCATATTAGAAATGGATTTAATTATTATGGAGGAAACGAAATGAAAAACTACATTGAACGCTATATTTATGCAGTAACAAAGAGATTACCAGAAAAAGTAAGAGCAGAAGTTAAGAACGAGCTTCAAGCAAATATTAATGATATGCTACCAGAAAAACCTACAGATGAAGATATTGAAAAAGTACTAAAGACATTGGGACACCCCAGAGTGCTTGCTAAAAACTATGAAACAAAAGAAAGATATGTTATCTCTCCATGGTTTTATGCGGATTATATAAGCACTTTAAAGATTGTCATGACAATTGTTGTCGCTGTTTTTGTTACCATAGGTTTTTTCGAAGCGATTATTAATCTAGAGCAACAAGGTTTATTTCATCAAATCGTTGATGTATGGGCAAGTATTATCTCTGGAGCATTCAATGGAGTAGTCACAGCATTTGCTTGGGTTACAGCAATTTTCTGGATTATTGAACATGCTGCTAAAACATCAAATTGTGAAGCAACTTGGGATCTCAAAGACCTTCCTGAAGTTCCGAAAGTCAATCATAAAGCCAAAATCTCTAAGACTGAAAGTATGATTGGATTAATTTTAGGAACCATATTTTCTGCCATATTCATTATCATTTTAATGAATTACATGAATGTTATAGCGATTTATGATGATGGTGTTATTGTGACACAAATCTTTAATACTTCAGTGACTGATACCTTCATTATCTTCTTCATCATCTCAGCAGTCATTTCTATAGCTGTGAGCTTACTAAAAATCTATTATGGTGAATGGAAAATTAATTTAGCAATTTTATATACAGCATTTGAAATTCTTTCTACTGTCCTATTCCTCATATTCATCAATCATCCACAGTTGATTCTTCCTGAAGTATTTGATACCATCGCCTTTTACATGGAAATAGGTTCTGCAGAAGTTGTTGCAGGCTTTGAAAAAGGTATTAGAATATTCACTATATTTGTTTCTGTTGTTGTATTCATCGATTTATCAGCAACTTGGTTTAAAACATTAAAATCAATTGAACAAAAGTAAACAAAAAAGGGGTTATCCAGTCGGATAATCCCTTAATTATTTCTTTAATTTCTTTAATTAACGTAAGGTCTCTTTTCTTCTTTTTCATCAACGATAGGACGAGGTAATTCTTTTTCTATACCTTGATCCTTTGTTTTTTCTTTTTCTTTACCTAAATTGAGATCCTTCGAATATTCTCTATATTTCTTATAGCCACCATAACCATCATATCCTAAATATCCTGCTCCAAGAATTGAGATGAATAACAAGAATAATGCTACTGAACCGTAATCAAAATCTGGTAAAACAGCAATTATAGCTCCAATTGTTAGCACTACGATATGAACCCAAAATTTAGGGATTTCAGTTTTTTCACCAAAGAAGACTACAGAATTGAAATAAACCAGACCTCTGAAATAGAAGAAGAATGCGAGTGCATAACGGTATACAAGTCCCCAAATTGCTTCATCCTCAATATTTCTTGTTAATGCGATATAAATCATCAAACCACCAATGATGGTATCAAATATAATTTCAATCAAATTGATGGTACGAAGAACTTCTTTATTCAGTGATTTCATCAAAGGAACAACTCTAAAAATCGAGAAGATGACAATACCAACACCTGTTATTGTATAAACGACTTCAGATGCGAAGAACATATAAATCCCAACACCGACCAAGATAGCAGCTAAAAGAAACTTTAGTGCCCATCCATAACCATACTTCATTTTACCCATTTTGAATCCTCCCTTAGCAAGTATTCTACTTGCATTATATAGCAATATTCATATGAATGCAATCAATTGATTGATAATGTCTTAAAACGTTCACTTAATTTTTTAATATGAATGCGTTCATCTATCATTCGAATATCTTGGATAAAATCTCTTTGTTCAGCGACTTTAAAATTTGGATGTATATTTTTGAGATTTGAGACAATTTCATAGAATGAGAATAAATCATTTGAATTGATTAAGTAAATTCCATTTGGGTGATTTTGAATCGCATCAAAAATACCTGCAGCAGTATCCTCCATGAACGAACAGGATGGGTACCATTTGCTAGATGCTTTAATCACTCCATTTTTATCCATTTCTTTATATAGATAGTCAATCATATTATTGGTTCCTGGCTGAATACCGATTTGCCACCCAATTCTTAAGATATAGGCATCTTTATTGTTTTCTAATACTTTGTCTTCAGAAACTCTTTTGTATTTTCCGTAATTATCTTCTGCATCAGGAGTTGTAGATAAGGTAATTGGACCCTTAGATTTTCCACTATATACACTAACGGTACTTATATAAATGAATTTGATGTTTAGCTTTTTTGATAACTTAGCAAGTAATCCTGCCCATTCTGGAGTACCCATCGCGAAATGAAGGAATAAATCAGGTTGATGTAACTTCAAAAACGATTCAATCTCATACTCGTTATCAACAGGAATTACATTTCTATCATATTGGATGACTTCAACCTTTTTGGATCTGAAATATTTAGCGACTTCTGGAGCAACTGTCCCATTTAAACCTGTAAATATAGCTTTCACATGAATACCTCCTTGATTCTATACCCTTATTATATAAGGTTATCTCAATTGAGTCAAAAGAATGGAAAGAACTATTGGTAGAATAATGATTTCATGATATAATTTCTTTAGAAAAGAAAGCGAGAATCGAATATGAATAAAAGAATATTAGCAGTAGTACCCTTATTAAGCATTATGCTTTTCTTAACTGCAGGGCTTTATTATGAAAGATGGGATATAGGATGGACATTTTTTCTCTTAATCCCAATCAGCAGTATTTTATTAACCAATAAACCTTGGAAGAGATTAAGTGAAATGATGCCACTGATTACATTGATGGTGTTTTTATGGATAGGCTTAGGTACTGGATTTTGGCATCCAGGTTGGGTCGTATTCCTATTGATTCCAATTGTGAATTTGATTGTTGAAAAAAGAATCAATGCAAGAAAAATGGTTGGTATACTTGTTGTTGCTGCATATATCACTCTAGGGTTTGTTTTTGATGAATGGGGTCGTGCATGGATTATCTTCTTTTTGATACCTATTATCAATACGATTTTCTTCCCACAAAAAAATGCATACTTCTCATTCAATAAAGAAACGATTAAGAGTAAAATTAACAAGATTATTATTAATCAAGAAGAAGATAAAGACGATTTCTAAAACAAGAGGTGAGGAGATCCAATCTCCTCACTTTTGCTTCACAGTAAACTAGATGATTTATAAAGATGAGGGCAATGATGATACAATTAAATAATATTATAAAAAGATATAAAAAATACGGAAAAAAGCGAGTGCTTGTATTCAACAATGTTTCTAAAACATTTCCTGATGCAGGAATGATTTTTCTTGTTGGTAATGAGAAAAGTGGAAAAACAACATTTCTAAATATATTGGCTGGACTTGATAAACTATCTTTTGGAAACATTTATATCAATAATCGAATTCTTTCATTCGATGAAATGGATGATATTTATCGCTACCGACTCAATCAAGTAAGTTATATTTTTGCTGGGAATAATATTTCTAGCATCATAACAGTAGGAAGTGCGTTAAAGAAAATATTAAAGAAGAAACACGGATCTTTTTATCAAGAAAAACTGGTTATAAATCTATTAAAAAAACTTGAAATTGAACATCTTAGAAATAAGTTTCAGATTCAATTAACTCAAAAAGAAAGTCAAAAAGTAGGACTAGCAATAGCCCTAGCTAAGGATACTCCAATTATTTTGGTAGATGAACCCTCTTTTGAACTTCTAGATGTATTAAAGGATTATATGTCTACAAAGCTAATTATTGCTACAACTCAAGATGAACTTTTAGCCAAAGCTTATGCAACTCGAATTATCTATATTGAAAACGGAAAAATGGATAAGGATTTAATGATCAGTTCAAATGAACCGTATAAGATAGAAGATCGTTCGATACCAATTCAAAGAGTCAACAAGTTAAAATCAAATAACATTATATATTTTGTCAAAAAAATGATACTAACATTCTTCTTGTTATTTGCTATCTCTTTATCTATTTATGTAGCATCAATCAATCGAGTTGTGAATTCCTTTGATACTTATGATACCCTAATTGAAACAACTGAATCTTCGAATTCTTATGTAATGCCAATTTATAAATATCAGGAACGTGCATTCACCTATGGCTGGTCGTTTATTATTCGAGCAGGAACATTTGATTATCCTCAAGATGTTAGAGAGTCCTACCGTGAAATCATAGAGGAAAAGGCGAATCAAACTCTACCGGTTTACGCATCCTACTTCTTCAATAAAAATTTTCAAGATTTTTTTGATCTAGATCTAGTTGAAATTGGTATTGAAGATATAAAGCAGTTTAGAAGTCTTCATTTCACAGAAGTTATTTTAGTTGATGATTTTGATCGCTTCAATGAAGTGCTTTTGATGGGGAACTATCCGATAACCTCCAATGAAATCTTGATTTATGATTATATGGCTGAGCAATTGGTAACCTCAGGCATTGATGGCCTTGAAGATATTTCTGATCTAATTGATTTAGATTTAGTGGATAGAGATACTTCAATGACAATGACTATTTCAGGGATTCTAAGAAGTCAATATGGTGATTATAGATACATAGAAGGCATGTCATCATCAAAAATTATGCCTGAAAAAACGTATTTACAATCACTTCAATCTATTTATGCAACACCAGATTTTATCGATCAGGTGAAGTTAGAAGGAAAAACATTTTCTATTCACAATATAGAGATTCAAGATTATCTAGATAGAGTAGTTGAGTCTAATCTAGACTTTAGAAAATTAGGATATATTGATGATATCGAAGATTACGATATTATTGGAGATATGTATCCCTATGATAGTGGAATATTTATCTCTAAACATCAACTGGGAGAAATGTTAGGGGTCGATCCATCCATAATTAACGATGCCTATGTGAACAATCTTGCTTTGTATACAAGCTATACATTTGAGATCAATAGCTTTTATTATGATTATTCATGGAACAAATCAACGACGAATAAGACATATTTAAAAATTCTTGGAGTTTATGATAGTGATTCTTTAGACGAAAACACGCTATACACACAACTCGATATTCAATCAAGATATCCAAATAATGGTAGTCTAAGAAGATTTTATCTTGGTCTAGATACAGATTGGGAGATCAATAAAGAAGTATTAGAAGCGTTTAAGGTTCCTGATAGTAAAAGTTTTATCTTTTTCTATGAAAATCTTGAGTACAGTACAGATGACTTTGGTATTTATTCTGCACATCGATTAATGTCAGAAGAAACAAGATTTATCGTATATGGGATTCAAAATGACTTTCTAATCTATACAATTCTAGCTGTTTTCATCATGATTCTTACAATTTCTATATTTACGTTTATGGTTATACCATTTAAACAAAATAGTATCTTTATTCAAAGAATGAATGGAAAGACAAATATATTTTTAAGTATAGAATATTCGATTGAAATGATGATTCTTGGTCTGATCGGTTTACTAGTTTCCTATTATCCAGCTTTATGGACAATAGAGTTTTATAAAGAAGAACTACTGAGTTTAAAACCATACTTACACTTAAATCTATCTATACAGTTATCTGATCTGTTTCATGTGTTTCTATGGATTTTCCCAATATTTATTATATTCATTTTAGCTCAATATTGGATTCGACTCATTTTATATCCTTTAACAAGAAACCGAAGATATTAGTGGATAAGAATTGTTAAATAATTGATGTTGAAAAAATAACTAGAACTTCAAATAGGTTCTAGTTTTTTCTTAGAACTGATAAAAAAGAGTGATGTGAGAACTGCGAATAGAGTTTTTCTCTATGCAATGCTCATTTACATTTTTTGATGAATCCATTATACTAAAATAGAGTAAATGAGGGCTTAAAAAATGAACGATAGTAACAAAAGTAAAATCTTTTTAATCCTTACAATCATGATGACTATAACCATTTGGTTCAATTCAATTTTACCAGCAAGTGTATCTAGTGATCAAAGTGGATTTATCGTTGGTATTGCACAATCGATATTCTCGTTTTTTCGTATTGAAATGAATCATGATGATTTGTCTTTAATGATTCGAAAATTTGCCCATTTTGGTCAGTTTTTTCTGTTGGGCATATTTTGGTTTCAGTATCTATTTAGTGTCCTAAAAAATGAAAAACTAGTGCATTGGTATGCATTTTTATTCTGTATACTGACTGCAATCATTGATGAATCCATCCAGCTTTTCTCAGATGGAAGAGCATTTCAAGTCACAGATATCCTCATTGATATATTTGGTTCGTTAATGGCAATTTCAGCATTTTTATTCACACGATATCTAATCAAAAAATCAAAAGGTGAACCCATTTAGGATTCACCTTTTGATTTTAAGATTTTAATAGATTCAATTGTTTTTGGACCAAATCGATTGCCCATTCATAATGATGTGCTGCGCAGTGATCAATAAAATCTGCGAGTGTTGCAGGAGCCCATTTGAATTGATTTCTTTCAAAGAGTTCTACATCTGTTAAATCTAAAATGATGTTTAATAATCTTACATGAGACTCAACAATTAAGGACTTGACGTCACTCAATGAAGTATGTTGATATGATCTCCATATCTCTAAATTGAGTGCATCCATTTCTTTCCATGTGTAGCCTTCTTTAGGAACTGCAGGCTCCTTTTTTTGATTTAAACTGACATCTAAATAACCAAATAACATTACGTGCCACTCATGCAAATGTGCGAGAACATCTCGAAAATTTTTATCTCTATAATCAAATCTGAATTCAAGATTTTGTTCATCTAACGATAAACCTTGAATTAACTTCATCAAAAGCGAAAAAGTATCTTCACTTGCAAGAATTAATTCTTCCTTCGTTTTAAATCTTCTCATTTTAAATACCTCACAAATATCTAATTCTATTATATCACTTAGAAATTAACTTTGGATTTCCAAGACTCAGGTATTGGTGATATTTGACTCATGATCGCACCAAGAAGAAGACCACGATCAGAGCTTGACCCACCAATTCTTGTATTCCATTCTATTAAGCCTTCGTAGGAATTACTGTGTGCCAATAAGTGAATGATTAATGGGATAGAATATTGAATATGACAAGATGTTCCAGCATGTTCCTTGATAAAGAGAGTTGTATCGTCCATTTCAATTGCATGAGCTAACTTGTTCGTATAACTGATTGGAGCGAGCTTTACAGCATCCTTTAATACATACTTTAATTCTCTTTTTCCAATCTCGTCAAAAATATAATCAAACATTTTGAAAAACTCAAGATACTCAATTTTATTCGAGAAAAGATTGGTTAATTCGAATGCTTTAACTGGATCAAATCCTAGTTCTTTTGCTACAAGATAAGGGATAAAACCAACCAAATGATCATCATTTTTTTCTAGCTTAGGTGTAGTTATTTTCAATTCCTCATTCAGTCTTTCGAGGACTAAAAGCTTACCATAAGTCTCGACATAACCTACATAATCACCACCAGGTTTAATGTGATGATAGATTAAATTCTCATAATCATTTTTCGAAAAATCATTTTGGTCTTTCATCGCTTGATAAAGCCATATCATAAAACTTCCTTGTGTAGTTACATCGCCAATCTTTTGATTCGGATAAGCATAATAAGAT
>Ga0180007_10006536_pt1 | contig 11356 bp, 8 predicted proteins | sample MM_PC_MetaG_FD_121122 | JGI IMG/M metagenome (GOLD analysis project Ga0180007, IMG submission 121122) | Groundwater microbial communities from the Aspo Hard Rock Laboratory (HRL) deep subsurface site, Sweden - MM_PC_MetaG | ecosystem: Environmental > Aquatic > Deep subsurface > Groundwater...
ATGCCGACCCGGTGCTTATTTGGCCTATCAATGATGAGGAAGCGCAGCCGCTGGGCGAACATGCCCTATGCGCGGTGTTGGCATCGTCAACGGTAACTGCGTTCCTTGTCGACATCAAGGATGAGCAAAGCTGTCCCGTGCTCGACTCCTGGATTCACGTCTTCTTCTACAGCGTCGACTTGTCGACGAGGCCCGAATCGCTGTCGCTGGTCACCCACTGGATCGTCCATTGCGATCGCGAGGCTCGGAACTACCCTATCGGGATCGACACCAGCACGCTCGCGCCGGGTTACTACGACATCAGGCTAGTCTACCCAGGCGGAGAACCGCAAGACATCCGAATCCAGGTGACTGGGAAGTAGTCGCCCATTCAGGAGGGATGCGAAGGGGCCTCGCCTTGATCGAGTCAGCAAACGATTAAGTCATAGAGAGTTCAGGCACATACAAGATGCAAAGAGGGGTCTCTCTTCTTTCCTCACCTAACCAGCGCGCACTCTATGTAGCCCGACCTCGATCTCCTGCGCTTCGCCCGCGCGCATATCGAAGATGCCGCACAACACAAGGCTTGCCCCAAAGGAAACCAAGGATGTGCCTCGCAATCTGGTCATCCCCATTGACTCTGATTGACTCTGCACGATCCAGCAAATCGGCGGAGATGTCTGCGCACCGGATGTTTGGACTTCTTAAAGCCCGCTTCACGCCCCAAAGCGTCCTGCTCGACCCCGCGCTCATCAAGCGAAGCTCGTACTCATCTCAACTCTCGGCTGTCCAGACACGTACTGAACATGGCTCGTTCCTTGCATTCAGAGCCGCCGCCTGATACCCTCACACCATGTCATCATATGACTTGCCGCTACACGCAACCAATCGTGGATGATTCACACCTGAGGAGGACGCCATGACGATCACGAGACGTTCACTCGTCGACCAAGTCGCCGATGATATCATGGAGCAAATCCTCTCCGGCACCCTGCCTGCGGGAAGAACCCTGCCTACGGAGCCCACGCTTGCCCGCCAGTATGGCGTAGGTCGCAACGTCGTTCATGATGCGATTCGTCTTCTCGCCGCGCGCGGTTTGGTCGAGGTTAAGCACGGACGGGGCGTTTTCGTTACCACATCCCAGCGACGGGTGGTGGCGGACACTCTGTATCTTGCTCTTCGTCGTGCCGAGGCCACGGTATGGGATCTGGAGGAGTTCGAGCGGGTCCTATTCCCGGCCGCAGTGTCCATGGCCATCGAGAGAGCCACTCCAGAGGACATCAAGTTCATTCGGACGTTGGCGCAGCAGTACATCGAAGATCGCCGCGTGGCGATTGCTTCAGGCGAGGCGCTAATGATGTCAAGTGACACCGATCCAACAATTCGCGCCGCTATGGCGAGCTTTGGCGAGTTTCTTCGAGCCGTGTATTCGGCCACCCACAATGAGGTATTCGTCCAATTCGCAGAACTACTGATCGAGCTTAGAAGCTGGCGAGAGTGGACACAGCTCGATCCTCAGGAGGATCTGAAACTGGATGTGGAATTCTTCGACGTGTTGCTGGCTGCCCTGGAGTCCAGAGATCCTCACCGAGCTGAGGACATGCTGAGATCCCCCTATCAGCATCTGCCTGGGGCCATCGAGAGTATGAAGCAAACGCCCATCGGCGACATCGTTCGCATACTGCCTTAGCGCGTAGTAACCGACTTGCGGATCCCGTCTCACCCAAGGGCATCCCAATCGTTGGAAGGAGGAACCATGATGGATACGTTGCGTCGCGCATTGCAGGCGCTCGATGTCGACTATGCGGACATTCGCTTTGATGAGGAACGCAAGACGAAGCTTGCGCTTTCGGGGCGCGACATCGCGCAAGTCGCAGCCTACAACCCACGTGGCGGCTACGTGCGTGCCTACGTCAGGGGAGGCAAGGCCATCGCTTCGTTCAGCCGAATTGAGGAAGCTGCAATCGTCGCACAGCAAACGGCAGCCGCTGCCCGTTTGGCGGCGAGACATACTGCGCAAGCGATCTCTTTGGCCCCCGCTCCTGTTCTAGAAGAATCGTTCCTCGTGACCACTGAGCACGACCCGCGACGTGTCAGCCTAGCACAAAAGAATGAGTTGCTGCAGCACTACAACGAAGCAGCTCTCGGACACGCCCACGTACTGACGACTCAGTTTTTCTACGACGACTCATTCGCGCATCGCGCCTTTGCAAACACAGAAGGAACCGCAGTCGAGTATGAGTATCTCATCGCAACGATCCTCGGCGTTTTGGTCGGTCGCCGTGGCGACACGGCGCAGCGAGGGCTGTTCGCCGCTGGAGGCTCGGGTGACTTCGGGCGCCTAATCAGCCGTGACGAGGGAATCAAGCGGGCAGCGGCAGAACTGGACGAGCTTCTGGGTGCCCGCCCGGCGCAAGCCGGACGCTTCCCAGTTGTTCTTGATCCGTTCGGAGCCGCCATCTTCATCCACGAGGCGTTCGGCCATCGCTCAGAGGCGGACCTACTCCAGCACAATCCGGCAATTCGAGAACGGATGGCGCTGGGCACTCGCATCGGCTCGCCAATTCTGAATGTGAGTGACGATCCGACGCTTCCGGACTGCGCGGGCAGCTACCCAGTCGATGACGAAGGTGTACGGGGGCGACGGACGCGCCTTATTGTCGATGGTCATATTGTTGGCCGCCTGCACTCGCGCGAGACCGCCGCCGTTTTCGGTGAACCGCTGACTGGCAACTGCCGTGCGGTAGATGCCGGTTATGGCCCCATCGTCCGGATGTCCAACACAATGATTGAACCTGGCGTCAGTTCGGTCGGCGAGATGATCGCTTCCATCGACGACGGGTTTTATGTCGCGGGTGGTGGTGGCGGCCAGGGGGGAATCGATTTTACCTTCGCCTCCCGCTGGGCGCGCCGCATCCGCAACGGAAGATTGGCTGAGGTTGTTTCCGACGCCAACCTCAGTGGCAATCTGTTCACAACGCTTAAGGCGATCTCGATGATCGGCGATGACTTTCAGATGATTGAGGGATGCGATTGTGGCAAGGGAAGTCCAGACGGCCATCAGCAGTTCGCCCGCATCTCTGCGGGGGCACCGCACATCAAGCTGGACGTGGCCACCATAGGAGGTATCGAATGCTAGATATCCTTCGACGAGCTACCCGGTCAGTTGATCAGGCGGAGGTGTATTGGCTCCGTGAGACGACGATGACGTGTTCTTTCCAGAGCGGCAACCTCGAATACGTTCGTCACGGGCGCCGCTCGTCAACCGCACTCCGCGTAATTGCCAACGGCAGGATGGGCGCGGCCTTCGGTGAGTCACCAGAGCAGAGAGAGTTGCTGGCGGACGCTACATCCGCAGCCAAGCTGGGAAGCCATGTTCCCTACGGATTCGCTTCAGAGACCCCCTCTCTCGCGGCTGACGCAGTCGATCCACACACAGCTGTGCTGTCGATAGATAACCTCGTTGGCGCAGCCCACGAGATCAACCAACACATCCGGCGGCTCGCTCCTGATGCCGACCCTCAAGTGATGTGTGCCGTCACCACGAGAGCACTACGCATAGCCACCTCTGAAGGAATGGACGCCGAGGAGTCCTCCACCCAGCATGTCTTCCGAATCATCCTTCCATTCGCTGACCGTGGAACCGACATCGGTGCATACGGCCTTGCGCTGGGTACAAATTGGTCACCGCCATCGCGAGCATGGCTTGCCGAACTCGTCGAGCAGCGGACCTGGGGCACTGGGCCATCGCTTCCGGTCACAGGCAAGCTTCCCGCGCTCCTGTCTCCCCAAGTGTCAAACTTGCTGTTGATCCCGCTGATTGCAGGGATTAGCGGCCAAACCGTAGCACAAGCGACATCGCCGCTCCGAGACAAGATCGGCAAGCCGCTGCTCAGCAGCAACCTAACGGTTCGCGAGGACCCTATCTGCCCCGCGTTGGCGCACCCGAGGTCGTTCGACGATGAGGGCATCGCATGCCAACCGAGGAACCTCATTGATCGTGGCATGCTCACGAGTTACGTAACCGATCTGCGGAGTGCCTTCCAGTTGGGGCAAAGCTCAACCGGAAACGCCGTTCGGCGCACGCTGTTCAGCCAGAACATCGATGACGTCCCGATGCCGAGTGTGCTGGGGGCTGTGATCGAACCGGGGGACATGTCCTATCGTGAGCTGATCGCCGGAATGGGCGATGGGCTGCTCGTAACCTTCGTCCGAGGCCTGCATTCAGGCAACCTTGTGCACGGAGACTTCTCCGTTCTAGTCGATGGATTCCGCGTCCGGAATGGCAGGATCAAAGGCTATCTCGCCAAGACGATGATCTCAGGGAACATCTACGACGTATTCCGGCATGTGCGCGCCTTGAGCCAGGAAACTGAAGCCACGGCTCAAGGCGCGCTCAACGTGTCGGCGCTAGCGCCCTACATCCTGCTCGACTCAGTTCGCGTTACTGTTGGATAGAAAGGAAGCTCCTTGCGGTTGCAGGAATCGAGGAAGAGGATCTTGAGTGGGAATCCATTCTTCTCGTTGCCTGTGCCATGGGTTCAAGGTGAAGCCACGGCTTTCAGCGCTCCTCGGCGAACCGTTAGGTGAGCGGCACTCGTCTTGCGTCACCTATTCCTCGTCAGCCTCCATGGTGAAGATCCCACCAAACACGAGGCTAGCTTGGACGTACAGGCCATCTAATGCAAGATTCGGCGCATCGGGGAGTCCTGCATCGTGCCAGTCGTAGGACAGCGGAGACCACAAGTAGCCAACCTGCAATCGGATGCCCGCCCAGTCAAACAGCGCAAGGTTCATGTCTGCATGCGGTGCGAGCATCAGGAAGACGCTGTTGTACACCTGCTCTGTTGGCTCCAAGATGATGCCAAGCGGTACGGGAAGCGGGCTGCCCGGATTGCCCGTCAGCGTGAGGTCTGCGCCCCCCATCCCCATCATCAAGCCGATTGAAACGACAGCATTCTCGCTACCGCCGATGGCGTACCCCAGGTCAAAGCCGCCCAATCCCATGCCGTATTCAGCCTTGATATCGTCCTTCCGAGAGATAACCCAAGCCCCCCAACCGCCCCCGCCCAATGAAGGACCAGGAACGAATTCGACCCCGCCTCTGCCACCGACCAGGAATACGTTGTCCTCGAATGCAGGAAATCCCTCACCAGACAAGAAATCATTGATCTGCGCCAAGTCGGGCATGAAGACACCAAACCCTGGCCCGCCGCCCGTTGCCATATACTGGAAGTCTTGGGCAATGCCCGTGAACGCAACACAAACAAACAGGACTGCCAGTATGAGGCCAGCTCGTGCTCGCATCATCTTGATCCCCCCCCGTAAATTGCAACTGTCACAGCACAATCATAGAGCGACATGATTGAAGCAAGCAAAGTAAGCGAACCACCGAATCAAGCGTCCTCGATCCATGGCTGCTTCGTTTCATGGCTCATTCATCTTCGGGCGCTACCCTCCATTCGAAACGTTCTTATGAAGGAGGGTTACTATGATCACTATGAAAAAAGGACTCAAACTGACCACGGCACTGCTGGTTCTCACACTGTTATTGTCTGGATGTGGTTTCTTCACTCTGCTTGATGAGGTTACCGCGGTAGCGCAGACATCGACCCAGAGCTATGCCATTGTCGACACGGGACAGATAAACACCTATGACAATGCAAATGCTCTGTCCGTGGAGCCAAGCGCTGGTTCGGCGTTTTATGGCCAGGATGCGCAGATCGACGGCAACCAGCCAAGCTACGTGGACAACGGCGATGGTACGGTGACGGATCTGGTGACGGGGCTGATGTGGCAGCAGGGCTACAGCGGCAAGATGACGCAGAGCGAGGCTGTAGCTGGAGCCAATTCGTTCAACTTGGCTGGATATACCGATTGGCGGCTGCCGACGATCAAGGAACTCTATTCGCTCATCGATTTCAGCGGCGAGGACGTCAATCCGATGGCCGCTTCAGCCAACACCCCGTTCATTGATACAGCCTACTTCACCTTCGCCTACGGCGATACCTCGGCTGGCGAGCGCATCATCGACTCACAGTGGGCAACGGCCACGCTCTACACCGGTGATAGCGATTTCGCTGGCGGGGCAACGCTGATGTTCGGTGTCAACTTCGCCGACGGACGGATCAAGGGCTATCCGGTCGGGAACAGCGTGGGGCCTGGAGGTCAGGAAAAGACGTACTTTGTGCGCTACGTAAGAGGCAACACAGCCTACGGAGAGAACAGCTTTGTCGATAACGGTGATGGGACCATCTCGGATCTGGCGACCGGATTGATGTGGGCACAGGAGGATTCGGGAACCCACGCTGTGGGCGGGATGGATTGGGAAGATGCCTTGGCCTATGTCCAAGACCTGAATGATCAACACTACCTTGGCTATTCGAACTGGTATCTGCCCAATGCCAAGGAACTGCAATCGATCGTGGACTACGATCGCTCGCCGGATGCAACCAATTCGGCAGCCATTGATCCGATCTTCAATGTAACGAGCATCACAAACGAAGACGGCCAAAAGGATTGGGGCTACTACTGGACAAGCACCACCCATGCGTCCGCCCGAGGCGGCCAATCCGCCGTCTATATCGCCTTCGGACGCGGGATGGGGTTCATGAACGGACGATTCATGGATGTCCACGGAGCAGGCTGTCAACGCTCCGATCCCAAGACGGGATCGCCCTCCTACGGCAATGCTCCGCAAGGGGACGTGGTTCGGGTCCAGAACTTCGTCAGGGTTGTCCGAGATGCAGGAACATCCAGCACGGCCACGTCATCAGATACGAGCATTGGGGATACAGCGGATTCCCAAGACTCCCAAGCACCCGACGACTCGTCGCCGGGTGCCATTCGCACAAGCAAACAAGATGAGGACTTCATCTTGTTTGCCCCACTTGGGGGCACAGCCGCCTATCTCATCGACCGAGATGGCCATGTCGTCAATGAGTGGACATTGTCAGGCAAACCCGGAAACGCCGTCTATCTGCTTGAGGGTGGCAATCTGCTGGCAACCTACACTGTGGAGGGCACGCTCCACGGTGGGGGTATTGGTGGTGGCCTACAGCTTCTGACGTGGGATGGGACAGACGTGTGGTCGTACGAGTTGGCCACGGAAACCGCCCATCTCCATCACGATGTCGAAATGCTGCCCAATGGCAATGTGCTCATGATCTCGTGGGAGGTCAAGAACCGGGCACAAGCACTGGCTGCGGGATTGTCTGCGAATCAACTGCCACCATCCGGCGAGGTATGGAGTGAGATGATCCTGGAATACAACCCAGCCTTGAATGAGATCGTGTGGGAATGGCACCTGTGGGATCATGCTTTGCCTTTGGGCGAAGACCCTTTCGCGAATCCCGAAAAGATCGACTTGGGATTCGCCTTCAATCGTCAAAGCTCGGATTGGTGGCACGTCAATGCCATTGACTACCACGAGGAGCTGGATCAGATTGTCGTCTCCTCACGCAACATGAGCGAGATCTGGATCATCGATCACGCCTTGACCACCCAACAGGCAGCTGGCGCGGATGGCGATTTGCTCTACCGCTACGGCAATCCAGAGGCGTATGGTGCTTCAGGGGTTCAGGGACTCCTCCATCAGCACAACCCCACGTGGCTGGACAACGGCAACGTGCTTGTGTTCGACAATGGCGATCCGCGATTGCGTCCCTATTCCCGCATCGTTGAACTAGAGCTGCCAGATTACGGCAATAGCCCTTCAGGCGTCGTGTTGCCCACACAGCTTGTTTGGTCCTATGGAGAGGCTGTCGGTGATGAGTTCTTCTTTGCCGATCATATTTCCGGCGCGCAACGCCTGCCTGATGGGAATACCCTCATCTGCTCGGGCACTGAAGGCCGCTTCTTCGAAGTCACTCCCGAAGGGGAAACAGTCTGGGAATATGTGAACCCGTTCACGTCGATCACCCAGGCAGGGAGAGAATCCAACGAAGTCTTTCGGTGCGAAGCGTACACCGCCGCCTACGTCGGCGATGTCCTTGCATACGCCTCCTCAGGACATCGTGTCGGGCGAGCAACAGGAAATTGGCGGAACGCCCGTTCCCGGACCACTTGGGATTGCGTCGATTTCTCCGCCGTCGTTGCAGGCAGGAGCAAGCCATCAATGGGTCACCATCATCCTCGATGATCGACTTGATCCTCCCTTGATCGTCGCGTTTACACGGGTAACCATGGGCGACGTTGAAGCCTCTGATTGGAGTCGTGACGGGCTTACGCTCCGGGCTCGATTCAGCATCCCCTCACAATTGCCCGCTGAACCGTACCCGCTCACGGTCACCTTCCTCGGTCGAGATGGCGAATCCGTCACGTTCAACCATTCAATTCAGATCCAGTAGACGCCACCTCAGTAACCGAATGAGCCATTTGTCCCATTTCCAGATCGCCCATTACCTGAAGTAGGACATATCCTTTTGGCGCACTTTCGTATAGCGATTTGTGGCGACAACATCTTTAGGCTTTCGCGCAAGATTCAGGTAGGCCAATGTGCTGTGTTTTCGTCCGCCCGAATCCCGTTTCAGAATTGAGATTAATGGCCGCTTGTTACCTATTCCCTCAAGATCATTTCGGTGCTATTCTTCGCCATTCTTCTTGTACCACGTATTCGGGGAGGTGACCCAAATGCCAGCGAAGAAAAAGGCCGCTCCCAGCAAGGGCGGAACAAAGAAAAAGTAACTGCTGAAGCCGAGATTGTACAAATCTCAAGTCAGCGGTGGATGATTTCAAGGAGGTATGATGCCTTCAACTACATGTCCGGTATGTGGCAAAGGATTCCGAATCGATGAGGACCAAGCCCTATTGTATGAACAGGTGTCTTGTCCACACTGCGACGCGAATCTTGAAGTCATTGATGAAAGCCCGGTCATTCTGGAAGAAATCGACGGCTGACGCCGTTTGACCCCAACAAAAAGACGCGGCCTGAAGTCTTGAAGGCCGCGTTTTCATTGCCGCTTGGGCAAGGCAAGGATTCGATTCAACAATGAAAATTCATTCTCATCGTCGAATGTTCTCGTTCCTCTCGGCGCCACTGCTTGTCAACCTTCGATTGTTGTGATAGGTTCAATCAGTTATGCAAGACAATCAAATACCCTAGAAATGGGCATCCCGCGCCCGTTTCCGCCAAACTGGCGACAACTGCGGGCAAAGAAGGGGAGGAAGATGTGAACCGTTCACTCAGAGAACAGAGAAGGGCAGCGTTGGCCTTTCCGATCGCGCTAGCTGTTTGCTTGGCTGTGTCCGCCATAGCGGGGGCTCAAGGCCTGCTTGAAATCACGGTGGTCATTGAGTCATTCCAGCGGCTCGCCATGTTGGAGCCATCCGTCGCTGGAGATGTCTGGATGAATGATGCGGCGAATAGCGACTGGCAAAGGCTGATCGCGGACTTGGATGATGCGTCTGAGAGCGGCGCTCTTTGGTTCGTTCATACGATTCCTTTTGCAGCGTTACATACGGATGGAATGCCCTATGGGAGCCTGTACAGTCCGTGGCTTGGGATTCTCTTGGTGTTCGAGCTTGATGAGAATGCCACGATCATTACCGGGCTCACGCTGCAGTACGTGGCTGAACCAATCTTGGCAGGGGTGGACCCGATCGATCTCGCTATCGCTCTGGCTGAGTCGATCACTGCCGGCGCCGAAGCTTTTGAGGTGCTCGTCGGGACTTCGCTCCAATTGGATACGGGACGCGACACACGTTCGACACTCAAAACTCGAGTTGATGAACACGCGGGCAGTCTTCAGCCGATCTATGCTGCAGATATCGCGATCTCTCAGTTCATTGTCGCTGTTCTTGACACGCTGGTGTCCGGACGATTCCCCGATCCCCTTTCTCTCGTAAGAGGTGAAGATGCTGAATGGTTTATGCAACTCGCGCCTGTCGCCTGGACACAAGAGCCAGAAAGTGCCGTGGTTGTTCTTGCGTCTTCTGGATGGGCATACCAACTGCTTTGGCTTGAAATAACCGACAATGGGGCGGTCTCTAGCGCCTCGCTCATTCGTCTATTCGACAGTGTGACCACTCGGGGAGGTGATGTCTGATGAGACTCCTAGAAAAATGCCTGCCATTCTTTGCTCCCCTAGGCTTGGTCCTGCTCCTTCTATCCATGTCGAGCTTCGTATTGTTGGCTGAAGATGCGACCTTTGAACTCACCAAGGATGTTCCTACTGCCGTCAAGCTGATGGCGGATGCCATTTCTTCTGGGGATACAGATGGAGAACAGTGGGGTGGCTACGAGCTCATCCATTATGGCAACTGGTATGGCCCCGGCTGGTGGGGCGGCACCAACGAGGGCGGTCAGCCTGGCAATCGACAACCTGTCGATGCCCTCGATGCAGTCGCCATGAAACACGACTTCGCCTACGAGTACGCTCAAGAACAGGGGAAACTTCACGGCAAGGAATACGAGTATTTGCTCAAGGCGATGGCTGACGAGATCGCCGTACGAGAGGCTCGTGCGCTTCCAAAAGATCCGACCGCGTGGAATCCCCCTGCTGCGGATCCAGATACAGCAAGTCGGTATCGAGACCGCATCCAGTTTGGATTCTCCTACTGGGCCAAGAAGCATCAGTTGCAGGGTGATGCCGCCACAGTTGCCAGCGCATTCAAGTATCTCATCACCAGACAAGGGCTGCCCCAAATCAGTGAAGCAGAGCTACAGGCTGAAGTGAATCGCCGAACCGCCGATTGGTACGATCGAAATGACGTCCGCCCCATGTATCGATTCGAATTCACCTCTCCTGGAGCACTGATTGCTGAGGGGCAAAGTGTCACGATAAGCGGCCGTGTCGTGCCCGTAGAGAATCGTCCGTCAGCCACCAATATCGCAGCGATCGAGGCCCAACTGGCACTTACAGCCGTTGGCCCTGGCGATCTTTCCTCATCAACCATCTCATCCGGGCTAAGCGTTGTACTCACCGCGTCTACGCCGTACTTCTTCACCAACAACGGCGATAAGATCAAGGTTGAAGCGACGTTCGGCGGAGACGCGTTCGATTTGGCGACATCTGCCATCACGTTCACGGTTGCCGCGATCACCAACATGAGTCTGTCTGTGTCGCCAGATGTAGTCGATACGTGGTCAGAGGATCCTCCAGCGCGGATCTTGATTACGTTCCGCGCAAAGTTGGCCGATACCTCTGGCAACGGAATCGCAGGTATGCCCATTGAGTTCGTTCGAGCGGATGGTGCGAGGCTCTCAGGAACAACGGGTTCTGACGGGATCGCCGCAGTTTCGACCGTCGTCGAAAAGTCGATCCTCGGAAGTGCCGCCTCGCTGACAGAGACGTGGACTGCGCGGATGACGAGTACAACGAGTCCGAACGGAACGCAGTACTTCCCCTCTACAGCCAGTGCGTTTCTGACACTCAAC
>Ga0180007_10006537_pt1 | contig 11354 bp, 19 predicted proteins | sample MM_PC_MetaG_FD_121122 | JGI IMG/M metagenome (GOLD analysis project Ga0180007, IMG submission 121122) | Groundwater microbial communities from the Aspo Hard Rock Laboratory (HRL) deep subsurface site, Sweden - MM_PC_MetaG | ecosystem: Environmental > Aquatic > Deep subsurface > Groundwater...
GAGATGATGCTGACAAAATGACACAAACGGAATATCCCTTACTATCACCATACCATCGTAGGTCTTCTGACTGAAGCACACATCTAACTCAGCGTCCTCTTCAGTGCACTGAGTAATAAGCATATCAGCCACCCGACGCGAAGTATCCTTCATTCCCTCGCTCTCAACATCCTGGCCTAAAGCTAACAACAAATCCTTAACTGCTTGTTCTGCTTTTCCCTTATCCATTCATACTCCTTCCTTATTTTCCCAAATGATGCGATGTAACTGAAGTGACATCCTAACACTTAGCTCCTTGCAGAACTCTGCAACTTCTTGAAGCCACTCCAACTGAAGTCCCCTGAGAGCCGGGTCGATGTCATGATATACTTCCCAGTCAACAATTGGACTAATCAAAATAGTTGGCCGGAGCCTCGCACCGTTTAGAAATCCTCTCACAAAGTTCAGGTCCTCTTGAGTACCCACCACAAACTTGAGCTGGTCCTGTTTCCTCAATCTCGTCAACCAACGCCTTCTGAATGTACCATATGAAGGTCCAGATGAAGGACATTTAACATCTACGCTCCAGGAGTCAACGAGCATGGACCATTCAGGGGGATCGATGCTTCCATTCTCCTCAACCTCAACGAGATATCTACCTGCTTTTAGAGCGTTCACTAAATCTCGCACAGCTCCCATTTGACAAAGCGGATTACCACCGGTAATAAGTACCCAGCCATCATTCTTGAAACCACGTACTCGTTTCATAACATCAGTGACGTCTACCTCCTCACCTTGTTCAGGCTTCTGCGCGTATCGAGTATCGCACCACGTACAATCAAGGTCGCATCCAGCGAGCCTTATAAAGACAGTCGGAATTCCCACATGGATTCCTTCGCCACTAATACTGTAGAATACCCCCGATACTTTCATCAATCCCTCCCAACAATCATTACTATCTCGCCCGTCTGTGTTTCTATAAACCAATATGCATTCTCAACCGTAACCATACATCCTGCGTGGTCAAGCATAACACCACCAACGCTTACTACAGCAACAGACATTAGATAACCGTCCCTTAAGGCATCTCTCTGCATTGCCTCAGAGATGTCGTCACAATCCCAATACTGAGAATATAATTCATCATTACCAGCTATGACAAACGTATGATTGAGAATACTTACAACAGTAGGCTTGTTCTCCCTCTCCCAGACATCAACCCATTGTTTCAAATCATCTAGACTGTCGAAGTCTCTAAGTACCGACTTCTTTCTTAGCTCAACCACCAACTGCGTTTGTTTGACTAAAGACTGCATAACCTTATCGTGCTCCGCCTGTAATGTAACATATAGATTATGTGTCATAATGCAGTTAACGGTGATAGTGACTAGGGACAATGCGAGGAGTCCGATGACTACCCCTTCCCACCGTCTTTTCATTTCTCCTCCTATAACAACTAAAGCGATAGCAAACTTTTCCACTCCTCCAAGTCCAAAAGTAAACGTCACAAACCTTGCACTTGCGCCTACTTACATTCAACTTCAGCTTAGAATAACCTGCAAGGTCTTGGTCAGTTGGACCATTAGGTTTGCGTGCTACTCCCCCAGAGAACAAGCGTTTGAAGGCTTGCAGCCACGAAAGCTTGCCTGACTCCTCAACACATACAATTCCGCTCGGAATAAAAAACCACTTAAGAAAATTGATTATTATCATTCAGACCTCCATTTCGTCATCCAAGCTACTAACATACCTATAAGTATAAGGGAAGAGAAGCTGAGCAGACCATTTAGGAAGTACCTCACAAGTCTCTGTTCAAAGTAATACCCCCGTACTGGTAGGAGCCATACACCTACACCAACTACTAGTAATACAACTGCAGTAGGAATCGTCACCTTCCAAGATAGCTTAGTCACGTTTTGTCTATCTCTTTGAAGATATACAACTGCTTTTTGTTGATACTGAAGTTCTGTACCACTGCTCTATCTTCTTTAGCTTCTATGCCTATACTTATTGACATGAATAGCTGACGTTCTAGCCTTTGTTTTAGATTATAAGGTCTCTCACCCCCAATATTATTAGGACCTCCGATACCTATTATCTCGCTATCCAACGCAGCCTCCTTTTCTTTAACATCTACTCCACCCGCACTCCTCGGAGCATACTAAACACCCTTCCTGACTAATTGCATGGGCTCCACAGTCCGGGCATACCATTCCTGAATTGTAATTGGAATGCGTACCTAGGAATCTAAACTGTGCATATCTAGCAATGTAGTCTAAGACAGAAGAAGCGGTAGGTATTTCAGGGTTATTAGTCAATCCGGAAGGCTCAAATCTTCTACCCCTCATATGTTTGACTATCTTTTCTAAGGAAACACCACTCTGAAGAGCCATTGAAGTGAGTATCGCTACTGCGTCCAACAAACCATCTACTGTACTCCCCTGCTTCGAAGCTGTAATAAATATCTCGAACGGCGTGTCATCACTCTTCAATCCCCAATGTAGGTAGCCCTTCATGTCTCCCACTTTGAATTTGTGTACCAAAGCGTCATAATCGGTCTCAGAGACACCTAACTCAAGCTCTAGAGCTTGTTTGATACGACTACCCTCTCTATAGACTGTAATACCCTTACATCCAAGCTTCCAAGCCATTATGTAAGCGTCAAACACATCTCTCTGAGTCGCACTATTCGGCATGTTAATTGTCTTGCTAACCGCTAAGTCCGTATACTTTTGGAATGCAGCTTGATGTCTCACATGCCATTCGTAGCTAATCTCGTTTGCAGTCCTGGGCACAAAATCACCGAAGTTCAATTTTCGCCTCAACTTCGTACCATCACCCATAACCTGAGTATATTCTAGAGAGTAGTGAGGTTCAATACCACCCGAACAGTTAGCTAAAGTAGATATAGAACCCGTAGGTGCAATACAAGTTACACAAGCATTTCTTCTACCTTCGACTTCAGGAGCATAAGACTCTAACTCATCAGCAATCACCCTGCTCTCACTATGAGCAGTCTCCTGAATAGTTTTCATCAACTCCTCGGCAATGTCGACAGCTTCTTGACTATCGTAGGGTACTTTCATAAGAGCAAGAGCGTCAGCCCAACTCATTACACCTAAGCCTAATTTGCGGGTCTTAAGAGTAGCCTCTTTTACCTCATCAACAGGATAAAAGTTCTCATCGAGTACACAATCTAAGTACCTCACAGCTAAACGCACAGCATCTTTTAGCCGCAACCAATCGAACGCATCTCCTTGAACGAAGTGAACAAGGTTAATGCTTCCAAGATTGCAGGATTCGTTGTCTAGCAACGCGCTCTCTCCACAGGGATTGGTCCCCGAAAGCTTACCCAACCAAGGTGTAGGATTAGCTCTCTCAGCAGTGTCTACAAAATACAAACCAGGGTCACCATTCTTCCAAGCGTTCTCAACTATCTCACCAAACAAAAAACGCTCTCGCTCTTCGCCTTCTACGACCTTCTTCATAAAATCATCTGTCACAGCAACAGAAATGTTAAAAGTGTCAAGAACACCCTCAGTCTCCTTACAGTGTATGAACTCTTCAATATCGTCATGGTCACAATGAAGAATTGCCATCTGTACACCTTCACGTTTGCCGCCCTGAGTAATCATCTCTGCGATGGCATGATAGTATCTCATCACTGCAATCGGTCCGCACGCTTTACCATGTGTCGACCTAATATGAGCACCTTTCGGTCTGAGCTCTGACAGACAATAACCAACTCCTCCACCCCACTTTTGCACGAGTGCACTTTTACGTCCTACATCGAGAATTGACTCCATTGTATCTTGAACATCAAACTTGAAACAGGCACTGAGCGTACCATCATTACCCGAATTGAAGAGTGTCGGTGAATTCGGTAAGAAGTCTAAACTTGCAAGCAGATTGTAGAAGTCTTCACGTCCAAACGAAGCCCTCTCGAACATCTCCTCAACGGTTTCATGCTTCTCATTACAGTACGAACATATAGGATAGCTCTCACCTTTTCGTAGATATCGTTTACACAAAACTGTCTGAGCGTTAGGACTGAATTTAGGAGTTACTTTCATCTCTTACCTTCACAGTATGTAACACAACAGTCGGGACTCTCCCACACAGATACCTCAGATAGTCTACGCTCGCCGCTAGGAGGTTGACTTACGTCTATCTGCTCATAAATCCATCGTGCAAGAAATTCAGCCGTAACGTTCTCTTCTCCCAACTGCTCGTTTAGAACGTAGTGGTCAAGACCATCCAGAAGAGTATTCAAAGCCTTTTTAACGAAAGAGAAGTCCACCAACATATTCATTCCATCAAGTCGACTACCCACCAAGACAACCTCAATCTCCCAGCGATGGCCATGCATCCGACGGCACTTACCCTCATGGTCTTTAATATAATGTGCTGCGTCGATGTGACTCTTGACTCTCAGTCTGTACATCTTCATTTTCCACCCTCCTAAAAATAATTATTTCGTCATGAACTGTTCGAACTACCACACTTTCAGGCTCTAATCGAACGCTCCTTATCTTCCCCGGCAAGGCTAGTTTGTTTATTATTCTCAATTAAATGTCTCCTTCACCCGCGCAACAACTTCCTCCTCATTATATACGTCGAACTCCCAGAACACTATACACTCAAACCCACATTTTCTGTAGTGCGCAATCAACTCCTCTTCAGAGAGACGATTAGGAAAGATAATTGGGTCATGCCAGTAATAACCAAATATCTCGATGACGCACTTCTTGCCGTTCACGTTCATAAAATCGGGGTTCTTACCTTCAACCCAGAAACTCCCGTCACCTACATACTTCCACTCATTCAGAAAATGATTATCGAGTACACCTTGAAGTTGACATTCAGGCCCGTTAGGTTTTCTACACCATTTCTCAGACATCCACTTCGCGTACTCTGAGTCTTTCCAAAGCTCTTTGTGTGATTCAGACATCAGCCTCTTCGTTTCTTCCGTATGCACACACCCCAAGAAATTCTGATTACCTAACTTAGACTCGACTATTGCTTGCTTTGCTTCTTCTGTATGCTCATAACCTAACCCGTACTGATTACCCAGTTTAGATTTGCACATATCCTGCCTTGCCTTCTCTGTATGCTTAAAAGTATTACCTAATGCATAACGCTTGCCTAAACTGACTTCTCGTAGCGCTTGCTTCGTTTCCTCGGTGTGTCTGTGCCCAGAGAAACCTCGATTTCCAAGGCCGTACTGATTTCCCAACATAGCCTCACGAATTTTTTGCTTCGCCCCCTCACTGAGTTGTCTACCTAAGTTCGCCTCAGATATCTCTCGCCTCGTCTTCTCGGTGTGTACAAGACCTAGTGCGTACTGATTACCTAACATGGCTTCTCGTATTTTCTGTTTGGCTTCTTCGCTTTGTACCGTACCCAACGCATTCCGATTACCCATATTCGCTCTAGATATTGCTTGCCTTGACTTTTCATCGTGTACGTATCCTAATGCATACTGATTTCCCGTATTCGCTTCGGCTATCTGCCTTCTAGTTTCCTTACACCACAACTCCACACCAGGAAACATTACACGATAATCGTCCAGTGTAACACCGTGTACGTACCTAAGATGTGTATGAGTTATTACACTAAACTCTTTGTTGCAAAGTAAACATTCAACGCTCAATCTGTTATCCTCAAAAAGGCACTCCTAACTGTCTCACTAACCACAGCATCATATATGTCCGAATGTTTATCCCTCAGTAAATCGTAGTTCGTTCTTCGGTTAACACCCTCAGCGACCATCATTGCCCTAACGTCGTTTATTATCAAGCCCCTACACCCATATTGTCGAATTACTTCGGCAAATTGTTCTCTAGAGTCATCTATCAATTCTTCACTCTCAAGCTTCAACAGTTTACCCTTCTTCCAGACTTCAGCTACTTCTTTCAGCGTCTCTGCTTCTGCCAGACTTTCTCCACGAAGAATATCTCCGCTTACAGGAGTAAACACGTCTTCCAAAGACCCAAAACACAAATGTCTGTATCGACAGTAATTCCGTCGCCAATCATCACATCTAAACTCGGGTACCACACCTTCGTCTATCCTAACCAGCTTATCAAAAGTGTCTGCTACCAATGCAGAGTCGTACGCAACACCTTCTTCATACAACTCGGAGGTGTTTTTATTTTTAGCAATAAGTATGGCTGAGGTTAATTTAGATGCATGTAGATATAGTTGAATTTGGACAAACTTTTGCCATAAGACCTCTCTAGCATGAAGCCTTTGCAACCTTAAAAAGTTGAAGTGCCCAGGTGCCGTAATCTCTAACAGATATTCCGGACAAGTATAGTCAAAGCCCTCTTCCACATAGTCGTAACCTTCGTCACTGCGAGGGTTAGTAACAAAACCATCAGGATGGCCGACGATGTAGGGTTTTCTTGACACTACAAGCTCTGCTTGACCATCTAAACACGTATTACGAACAACAAACCCGCACCGAACCAGGCGTTCTGCGATGTCACGTTCGTGCACATTTCCATCCTCCAGCAGATGACGAACCCTGCCACCTATCAACAAGGGTTTGTGTCTCATCTTCGTGTGCCACAAAAGCACTTCACAGGCTCCTGCCTCCGAGGCACGCCACCAATTCATATAGCTTGGGCGTATAACTTCCTCAGCAATCCGTCCTTTAAGCAAAGCGACCTTCCAAATCTCTCCTACGTGTCTCAATATCTCTCATCAATAAACCATTGTAACGCATGTAATCGACTACCTTCCTCCTCTGACCTATGAACAATAAGAAACGTAGCCACAATCTTCTTCGTTTAGTCATTTGACTCCTCCCTTTCGTATCTGCTTCGTAATCCTTGACATCTCTCCAGGAGAAGCTTTCGCAAGCTCAGGATGTTCCCTCATCCACTCCTTAAACTTCCTCTTTTCCTCTCTAGCTCGCCGCTCCTTAACCCTTGGTAGTTCCCTAGCGTGGTCCTCCATCCCACGTTCCTGCCCACGAGGAACTACAACTGCGATATCGTCTCGCACCAAAGCCCGTCTACATTGTAATTCCAAAGTTTCCGGCGTCGTGATTATAATATAGGCATATTGGTCTGAATACCTGACTCCCTCTGACGAAGACGCCAGCATCTGAAGTGCTTCTTCGAGGGTTTCATCGTTGTGTACAATCATTTAATCACCTCCTTACTCTCATCACTTCTAATGGACAACAAACCAAATAATACCAAAACGACCATCATTGGAATCATCCACCAGAACTTCCTGTACCAAAGAAAAATTACTAGTTCACCCAATATACCAAAACGTCTACACCACGATTTCATCTCACAACCTTCTCCGTCTCAACACCTAACACTTCTTAATAGTTTGCGTACTTCGTAGGGTCTTCTACCCCTGCTTCCTTAAACGCTGTTTTTCTCTCCAAGCACGTACCACATAGTCCGCAATGCAAATCTTCTCCACGGTAGCAACTCCATGTCAATCTAAACGGAACTACTAATTTCTTACCTAAAGCGACGATGTCTGCTTTAGTCTTACTCACAAAAGGCTCCAACAATGATACTTTTCCACCAGTACCCAACTTTATAGTCTCACCAACTGAATTTATGAATTCAGGTCGACAATCAGGGTAAATCGCGTGGTCGCCAGCATGGGCCGCGTACGCTACATGCGAAGCTCCCAAGCCTTCTGCATAACCCGCAGCGATGGCCAAGAATATCATATTCCTATTAGGCACGACGGTTCGACTCATAGTTACTTTATCATATTCACCAGAAGGAACTTCGCCAACGCCTGTAAGAGCAGAAGGAAGAATAGAACGCAGATTGCCTAAGTCTAAATACTTCCATCTCTTCAGAAGCCAGTCACCCCGTGCTTCACAGACGTTACGTGCAGCCAGTACTTCTTTGTGATGACGCTGGCCATACGACACCGTCAAAGGCCAAACTTCGTAGTCAGCAATTAGCGAATACATTAGAACTGTACTATCAATTCCCCCAGAAAGCAAAATCACACACTTCTTCTTTGAAAAGTCCGAAGCAGTTTCCTCGTTTTGAGCATCTACTCTTCGTTGCACAGAGTGCGAAATAGTCATATCAAAACCCCCTAAAACCCCGGCTATCACTTCCCTTCGCTATCTTCTCACCTTCCAGCCTGAATAATAAAGCTGCCTTACAGATAGCTTCAGGAGCACTCCGAACTGTCACACATACCTTCTTAATCGTCGCCCTCCAAAACCGTCCATTATCGACAACCAATCTACGCATCACAAAGTCTGAATTATTCAGCTCCTCGACTACTAACAAAGCTGCTGAGATGTCCGTAGAATAAGGCTTTACACTACCAAACGTCTTGTTATCAAAGACCTTCTCACACACCAGACAGTCTAGGTCTCTTCCTACCTTCATCACCGTAATTCTTTCCATCTCATCAAGACTCTCGCTATCTATGCCTCCGTTTGTCTTCATCCTAAAATCCTCCTAGCCGTATTGTCTTCTTTCGATATCGAAGTGAACTTCACTTCGTGACCCAACTTCTCAACTCTTGCCTTCACCCTCAACCAATAAGGTAACAACTCTCTACTTTTGACAGCATACTCACCGTTTAGCTGTCTAATCACTAATTGACTGTCCGAGCAAACTTCAGTAGCCTCAGGATGCTTGAACAATCCAAATAAGACAGCACGATACTCAGCTACGTTGTTTGTATTCCCATCCTTAATTGGTGAGCTAGAAACAATACCCTTCTCAGTTACACAACAAACCCCGTTAGGATTACCACCTACAAAAATCTTCATTTCTTTACCTCCTTTCTACGAAACCAAGCTCTTCTAACTCTTCTAAAGTCCTGCAGAAGACGTCTTCAGCTATCGGCATACGTCGCTTAGTTACTGCGAACTTCACCTTAAAAGCGACATAGCTCAAAACGAAACGCCACTTGCACTTCAATAACGCCTTCCACAGAACAGACCACATCATCTCTTTACCTCCTTAAACACTCCAGCAAAAAGACCCTTCGGGAACATCTTAGTAGCCTCTTCAATCGACTCTTCAAGAGACTGTTCGAATACCTTCACAACCGCCTCGCTTGCGTCTTCGGTATTCACATCGCCACGGCGATGCTCGATAAGGACCTGCTCGACAGCTTGCATCATCTCTTCTCGTTTCATTTCACTATCCCTTCTACCTTCATTCTGCACAGCCACTTATTGTAAAGTCGAACTTCATACACTAACAAGGACTTCAGTCCAAGCAGCTCAATGAGACATAAAAGAAAGAAGAAAGGCAAAGTAACGACGTAACTGATAAGCAATTTGCCTAATCTCAGCAAACGTTTCATTTACTTACCCCACGAAGGAAGACATTTAACTTCGCCAATTTACGGTAACCGGCGGGGAGCGTTTGTATCATTCTGTACTTCGATAAGAAATGAATAACCTCTTTGACCTCCCACGAGTCGATACCTAATTGCTCTGCAATCTCATAGCCACGAAAAGGATTTCCGAGGCTTCCAAGTACAACAATGGCTTCTCTCCAATTAGGAAGCTTGTAAAGTTCACCCATGGCACGTTCAAACTCACCATCGACAAACACCGACTCCTTATCAGCACGGTCAGAATACAAATCGTAGCTCATATAAGGTGAGTCATAACAGCTCTTCAGAAAATCAATGACAAACCTTACGTGCTCTTCCTTTACAATTACCTTTCCATCTTCATCTGAGCTAAAGCACCTGCATGCACAGCTTACTGCGAGCCTCGCAAGCTTAAGTCTCATATCCGCAGGTTCCACTAAAGGAATGCTAGCTGAGTACTTCTCAGACAAAGTCACGGACTCCCGAAGTATTAGTTCTTCTACATCATCTGTAAAAACAACATCTTCAGGAGTCCGTGACCAGGCCCACAAAATTAAATTGCGACAAGCGTCAGCACTAAAACGCGATGGTACACTCTCTGGAACAGCATTTAATTCATCAGTAGTTACTTCTCCAGTAGCCACACATATTGCAAACTCCAAGCGTCTTATATCCTCAGCATGCGCAAACACCGACCGGATTGCCTCTACACCTGTATTATAAGCACCCAAGGGCTGACCATCACGAGTATTTGACATCATAATCAGACGGGTACGAGCGCTTGCACGTTCAGTCCGTATCTTCGTAATCTCCGCAATTCCTGTAGAGCGTATGTCGCTCATCTTTGCAATGTCATCCTCACTTACCCCCGAAAATTCGTCTATAATCAAGAGACGTCTATCCATCTGAGGTATTCTACCCCAAATCAGAATCCATCTATCACCCAATTTCTCAAGCCCACCAATTAGTCCAGCTGTACTAGAACCTTCCCCTTGAACCCTATCTCCCAAATGGTAGCAGTCCAAAAGACATAGCGACATCTCCGTTTTCCCTTGGCCTGAGTCACCCAAAATGAAACCTTCGACCCAGCCTTTTCTCAGCAATACGTTCTGGAAGTTGAACTGAATTACCGAGTGGAAACACAAGTCAAAGGCGACTTGAAGAGCATATCTCCCCACTATACGATGAACATTCGAAGCAAAATCATCATAGACTTGCTGAAAGATTTCATATGGACTTCCCCTAAAGATTTCGAGTTGGTCTTTAATAGCATCGAAGTCGAATTCCTCAATCTGGTCACGAAGTGGCTCTGCTTTATCTGCAACCAAGACAGCGCGTTGGTCCACAGGGGAAGGATAGACGTAGCAACTTACTTCATAAGGTCTATTAGGACGCAGTCCATGACCAAGATAATAACACTCCCGGCTAACGTACTCCGCGTTGGGCAGGAACGTACTCACATTTGGCGATACACGTAATTCCTCAACATTCTGTGTAGTCACAACTTCGATGTGACAGTCATCACATGTTCCCATCCACTTCTTAAGTGATTTAGCTACCGTACTATCTGCCTTCCCAAGAATTTCCAATATATTACGCGACTTCGCAGAAATCTCTACCTCGCCACATCGCGAGTCTGCAAACCTGCAAAGTGCACATCTGTTGCCAGGAGATATATCTTCACAGCTAAAGCCTATCTTCTTCGGTATGATGAATGGTACAGAGCCCTTACCGGTTACCATTACCTGTGTAGTTAAATGTTTCCCAGAGTTTACAGCTTTAGAAGTATCTGCGAGTTGTACTTTCATTCCTTACCTCCAGGACAACAAAAGAGCAAACAAACTCAATATCAGTAAATATGAACGCTCATCATAGGGTTTGTCAGTTTGTGTAGCTACTAACAGGCCACCTATAGCGACCAAACTCATAACAACCACCATAGCCCTAAGTATCCACAGTCTAAGTTTCTCCATGTACCACCTCCTCTTTTAGTAGGCCCACCTGACCCTACTCACCTTCTTAGCCTAAACTAAAAAGGA
>Ga0180007_10006538_pt1 | contig 11352 bp, 15 predicted proteins | sample MM_PC_MetaG_FD_121122 | JGI IMG/M metagenome (GOLD analysis project Ga0180007, IMG submission 121122) | Groundwater microbial communities from the Aspo Hard Rock Laboratory (HRL) deep subsurface site, Sweden - MM_PC_MetaG | ecosystem: Environmental > Aquatic > Deep subsurface > Groundwater...
ATCCCCTAAATCAGAAATTAGTTTTCTTATATAAGTTCCCCCTTGCACAGTTGTTCTAAAAACTATATCCTTCCCATTTTGTTCTATCAACTCAAAATTTTTTATCTCTCTTTCTCTCTCCTGTCTTTTAACTCTAGATTTAACGGGAGGAAGCTGGGTTATCACTCCAGTAAACTTTTCTTTTATGGCTTGTTTTATCTTTTCAATATCCACTTCCTCGTGCATTCTCATTATTCCAACATACTCTTTATCATGCCCAATAAAGAACCCAGTAAACTTGCAAGCCCGGTTAAGTGCTATTGGTAAAACTCCAGTAACTTTAGGGTCTAGAGTTCCAAAATGGCTTGTTTTTCTTAAACCCAGCATCTTCTTGACTTTATCACTCACAGTAAAACTAGTTGGTCCTGATGGCTTATCAATATTAATTATCCCAAACTCAAGAAGCTCTTTCAGAGATTTGTTCTGTTTGATTTTTGAAATATCCATTATTCTTTTTAAGAAGAGATATGCTTTTAAAGAATTCTGTTTTTAATTGTCAATGAAAAAAATTGCTGTTGATGCCATGACTATTGAAGGAGGTATAGGGCTTTTAGCCAAAGCAATTAGAAGAGAATTAAAAAAACACCGAAATTTAGAATTACTTCTCATAGGGGATGATTCAATAAGACATTTAGAAGGGGATAGAGTGTCTATTGTGCCTTCTTCAGAAATTATAACTGGAGAAGATCTTTTAAAACAAATTATGAGAAAATTGCCTTATTCTTCAACAAACATCACAGCAAGATTAGTAGGAGAGGGAAAAGCTGATGTTGGAGTTTCTTTTGCAAATACCAAGGCAGTTGGACTAGCCGTTTCTAGAAATTTAAAACCCATAAACGGATTAAAAAAAATACCTCTGGCCGTTGCAATTCCTTCTAAAAAAGATGGACAATATGTTCCAGTTGTTCTTTTGGATGTTGGTGCAACTGGATTAGATGATTTAGGTCCAAAAAATTTATTAGAGTTTGGAATTTTAGGTAAATATCATGCAGAAAACTTTGGCCTAGTAAATGTTAGGGTTGGTTTATTAAGTAATGGTACCGAAGCAAATAAAGGGACTTCACTTTTAAGGGATGCTGGTACTCTTTTTGAAAGGTATTCAAGGGATAACTTTTTATTTAATTATTCTGGATTTGTTGAAGGCAGGGAGGTTTTTATCGGGGGGAAAGATAAGCCAGATGTTGTGATTACTGATGGTTTTACAGGAAATGTCCTTTTAAAGATGGCGGAGGGTCTTATTCTTTTATCCAAAGAAGCAATGCAAGATTCTTTTAGAGCCAATTTAGCAACTAAGGCTGCGGGATTAACTGCAAAAGTTACGGGAGCTTTTTCACAAATGAAAAAATTCATGCATCCAGATAGGTATGGGGGAGCCTCTTTTTTAGGTCTTAGTCAACCCTTCATAAAAGGGCATGGGGCTTCAACAAGTTTTGCAATCCAAACAGCAATAGGATTGGCCCATAATTCTTCTATAAATGGATCTAAAGAAAGTATTATGGGAGAATTAAAACAGGCCCAAGAATTAAGTTAAAATTTCCCCTTTAAGTACTTCTTTCTTAAATCTTCTTCAAACCTCTCTATAGCATATCTTAACATTGTACGTGGCATTTTTTTATAATGTTTCTTTAAGAAATTTTCTTCAACCTCACGATTCTTTTTACCAATCTCCCTTAAAATCCACCCAACAGCCTTGTGGATTAAATCGTGTTTGTCTTTAACAAGAATCTCCGAAATTCTCAAAGCATCTTTAAAATCATCATTTTTTATGTAGGCAAAACAAGAGATTACCGATATTCTTTTCTCCCAAAGGTTTTTTGATTGTGCTAATTCATAAAGTTTATCTCTTTTCTTGTCTTTTAGAAACTCTCCAACAATTTTATGGCTAGTTAAATCAACTAAGTCCCAGTTATTGATATTTTTTGTATTTTTTAAATAAAAATTAAATATATTGCCACGCTCTCTCTCATCTGATTTTTTAAATTTATCAACTAAAATTAATAATCCTACAAGTCTATGTTCATGGATTTTTGAGTTCAACAGTTCTTGAATTTTTACTAGGTTTAGCCCGGTATATTTTTTAGCAATTTCTCTCTGCTTTGGAACTTTGATTCCTAAAAAAATATCTCCTTCTCCATACTGTCCTTTTCCTGTTTTAAAAAATCTTTGCAACAATGCAGCTTGCTTTGGATTTTCCTCAGTTTTTAGTTCTTTGATTAATTCTTGTAACATGAGATTCTAAGAATTAGTTAGTATAAAACAATTTCTAATGCAATCTTCTAGACCTTAATCCCCCTGATTGAGATATTGGTAATGGAGATCCGCTCTTTTCCCATTCTTCCATATATTCTCTCAACTCTTGTTCAGGAGTAGTAAAAGACATCTGGGTTCCCATTGGAGAAGAATCTGTAACTCCCCAATACTTTCTAAATCTTGATATTTGTTCTGGATTAAAACGCCTCTGAATTTTTTCTCTTCCTTCTTCACCATAATTTAGCAATTCCCTATAATTCATACATTTTTGCAGTTCTTTTTTAGAGGTTATTCCATCATACTCTGCTAAAAGTTCTTCATTTGATCTTCTTCTCATTTTTAATTATTTTCATATCCTACTTGCGGGTTATAATCAAGTCCCTGAGACACTTTTCTTAGTTTATATATCAATTGTTGGGCTTTTGGATATCTTTCTTTTACCTTCACCCTTCTTAAACTAGCCCTTTCAAATGGGGGTTCTCCATCTTGTTTAGCATCCCTTTTTCACCATTCACTTGTTCCTGGAACAAAAACTCCTTCACTACAATGAGCACGATAAAGTTCTTCAACAGTATGTCCTTGAGCTAACATTTCTTCCAATCCTTCTTGCCCGAATTTATTAATTAGGGAATTTCTATACATTCTATTTCTAACTGCTTCAAGCGATTCTTTTACCCTGTCTTATACAACAATTTTCCCTTTAAAATAATTTCTATACCAGAATTATTTAACCAAAAAACTTATTTAGGAAGTTTTTTAAACTTTCATTTTCTGTATTAAAAATTATGTTTATTCCACAAAAAATGTTTTTAACAAAAGGAGTGGGTGTTCACAAAGACAAACTGGCTTCTTTTGAGTTGGCCTTGAGAAGTGCGGGAATAGAGAAATGTAATCTAGTTTATGTTTCAAGTATTCTTCCTCCAAATTCTAAAATAATATCTAAGTTAGATGGCCTTAAATTATTAAACCCTGGACAAATTGTCTATTGTGTTATGGCTAGAAACGAAACAAATGAACCAAACCGACTTATATCTGCTGCAATAGGTATTGCAATACCTGCGGATAGAAATAATTATGGATATCTTTCAGAACAACATGCTTTTGGAGAAACAGATGAAAAATCCGGGGATTACGCAGAAGATTTAGCCGCAACGATGTTGGCAACAACACTAGGAATTGAGTTTGATCCGAACACAGCCTGGGATGAAAGAAAACAAATCTATAAGGCAAGTGATAATATCTTCAAGACGATGAATGTTTGTCAATCTGCAATAGGAAATAAGAATGGATTATGGACGACAACTATTGCCGCAGCTGTTTTTGTTGAATAATTATTAGTTTTTTAAAAAATTACTTTTGTAAAGCCATTCTATGAATCTTTGGTTCTTTTTTCTTTCCACCCTTTTGGTGTTTCATCTGTTTTGCAGCAGCTTTTTCCATAGCCTTTCCGGCTTCTACAACAGCAGATTTCTTCTCTTCTGCTTCCGTTTTTTTATCCGCTTCATCTGTTTTTTGCTCTTCTGTCTTTGATTCTTCTTTTTCTTTTTTGGCTTCGGCAGCTTTTTCAAGAAGAGTCTTTTTCTTCTTCACGGCTTCTACAGCTTTCTTAGAAACATTTTCTTCTCTTTGTTTCTTGAATTTAAGTCTAGCTGGGAGCTCAACAACTCCAACTCTAACTATCTCTCCTTCTTTTATTGCTTTGACTTTTATTTTGTGTGGGGGATTTTTTATTCCTCTACTCCATACAAGCTCGTTAACATAGGAATCAAGCCTAACTTTTGTTAGATCCCTATCCTTAACTTTCATATGTTTAGCTATAAATTCCTTTATTGTTTTTATTGCTTTTTCAGATTTTCTGTATCTTGGAACAACTCTGCATTTCTCTCTAAGGGGAATTATATATTCTCTTTCAATCTTCTCCGCCCTAACTTCAGTTTTTTTTGCCATCTTATCCAAAATGAGATTTTCTCATTCTACGAGGTTTAATCTTTAATTTTGTTCTTCTCCAAGATCTTCTATGCCTTGTCATAGTTGATGGGTGGACTCTTTTTCCGGTTCCGTATTTCTTCAATACAGCCCATATCGGAGCCCACTTAGACCTTTTAGCCATTTTGGCTAATCTTGTTTTCTTGTGAGAATTTTTTATTGGCATTTTACTTAATAGCCTCCATAAATTCTTTTCCCTTTGGAGTAAGCTGTCTTCCTGGCTTTCTTCCTCTGACTCCTTTTATTGTTTGAGCTATTTCAGTAAACCCGGCCTTATCTGCTTGTTGAAGAATTACCCTTATTATTTTTCCAGAAGCTCTTTTAAATTCATCTGGTTTCATTCCCCTATTTTTCTTACTTCCGTATTTTGTTCTTAATCTATTTACCCCAACGATTTTCTTATTGTAAATTTGCTTTAGAATACTTGCGGCTCTCTTATGCCAGAAATCAGGATCATCAATGGGCCTTTCTTTTGCCGGACCTGATTTAACGTACTCAACCCACTCGGGAGCTTTGAACTCTGGGATTTTTTTTAAAGCATCTGCTAATCTTTTATTATATTCCTGGGCTGCTAATTCATACACGCTTGTCATCTTATTTGACCATGTCTTTCGACATTAGATTGGCTACGAATAGCCTTTTAGTCTAGTTCTATAGGATTTTCTCGCTTTATAAAGCTTGCTCTCTATCCTTCCTTAATCTTCTTATAGAGATGGTGTATCCTATGGACTTTGCTTTATACCTCATTCCAAGATGCCCCATAATCTTCTCAACAATTTCCTTTAATTCTTCTTTATTTCTACAACAACTTTTCAACACACAAACCTTTACAATAGAATATTTTTGAAAGTGTCCTTTAAGCGTCTGAATAAAATTATCTGTCACTCCGTTTTTTCCAAGTTGAACCTGCCCAATTATTGCCAATTTTCAATCCACTCCTTTTTTACTTTTATTGTTTTTGATTTTTTAACCCCGTAGGTTCCAATCTTCATTCCCTTCTTTTTAAAGATATCTTTCCCTTTAAACCTATTTACTCTTACGTCTTGCCTGTTTTTCTTCCAATCCTTGGAGTATATGGCACAGAAGATTGCCGCTTCCCTAATATCTCCTTTTTTTGCCTCGCCTTTAATATTTACAAAGGGGCTTCCAGGAGCAACAGTGTGAAACACTTCTTCTTCTTTTTCTACCTGTGAGATTAAGAGTTCATTGCTTTTAGCATCCCTCCCTCCAAGAAGGGTGGTGCCGGGGTGAGTTATAAGCTCTCTAAACTTTATCATGATTAATAAAATAAAAGAAGAGTTTTAAAGTTATTTGTTTTTTTATAACCTATTCTTAATAGTTGTAGTAGAATGACACTTTGTGCAAGTATAATTCCCTCTTTTTGTAAATTCTACAAGGTTTGGATCTGGATCATCAGTCATTTGTGCATCATATGTAAATGAAGTTAGCTTTTCACAATTATTACAATATATTCTAAAAACCTTTCCACCAACAACCTTTCCTTCAATTTTCATTGTAAAACAATCCTTATTTAGGAGTTTATAAAACTTTTTATATCTCATTTTCCTTCCCTCCCCTATGAAAAAGAGCGTGCATTTTATAATAATACAAAATTATGTTACAGACAAATGTAACATTTATACTAGATATATTACACTGTAATGTAACATAAAAATATAAAAGTATATCGGTCAAAAATAGCCAATAGTGAACGATAAGTTTATATAGTGTTTTGTGTGTATTGCATTATGAATAATGAAAAAATAATTGAAATATTAAGTGAATGGAATTTTTGGGGGAAAGATCATGATGTTGGTGTATTTAGAGATAAATATCTGGCCAAGTTAAATAAGTTAATGAATACAGGCCAGGTTGTTGCTGTAACGGGTGTGAGAAGATCTGGAAAAAGCACTTTGATGAAACAGTTCATTAAGCAACAGATGATAAAAGGAAAAGCTAAAAAAAATTTTTTATATATAAATCTTGAGGAAACATTATTCGCAGATCATTTATCTTTAAATTTTTTACAGCAAATTTATGATGCATATTTTGAAATACTAAAACCAGACAGTGTTCCTTATATTTTATTAGATGAAGTACAAAATATTCCAAAATGGGAGAAATTTGTTAGAAGTTTGCATGAAAAAAAACAAGCCAAGATAATTGTTTCAGGTTCAACTTCAAAATTACTTGGTAGAGAGTTTGGAACTGTTCTTACTGGGAGATGGGTAGAGCTAAAACTATATCCTGTGGGTTTTTTTGAATTTCTTGAATTTAAAAAATTAAAAACAGGAAACAGATTTGGCATACTTTCTAAAAAAATAAAAATAAAGCAATTTCTTAGAGAATATTTGGAATTTGGAGGCTTTCCTTTAGTTGTATTGAAAGAGGAAAAGAAAGAGATACTTCAAAGATATTTTGATGATATTATGGAAAGAGATATAGCCGAAAAGCACAAAATAAGAAGAGTTGACAGACTTAAATCTTTAGCAAGATACTATTTAACAAATTTTTCATCTACTATTTCATACAGAAGAATCACAAAATTTATGGATCTGAGTCTTGATAGTGTGGAAAGATTTTCCAGTTATATGGCTGAAGCTTATTTAACATTTTTTGTACCTAAATTTTCTTATTCTTTAAAGGAGCAGGAAATAAATCCTAGAAAAATTTATTGCATTGATTCTGGACTAATAAACATGGTTGGTTTTAAATTTAGTGAGAACATTGGAAGATTATATGAAAACTTAGTTTTTCTTACTTTATTAAGGGAAGGAAAAGAAATTTATTATTACAAAAATAAAGGAGAATGTGACTTTGTTTTAAAAGAAGGGCAAAAAATCAAACAAGCTATTCAAGTTTCATATCAAATAAAGGAGAATAAAGAACGTGAAATTAAAGGACTTTTAGAAGCAATGAACACATTCAAATTAAAAGAAGGATTTATTATAACTGAAGATAAAGAAGGAGAAGAAAAAATCAAAGGGAAAAAAGTAAAATACATTCCTTTATGGAAATGGCTTCTTCAATAATTTTTTCTAAATATTTAAATAATAACCTTCCCTAGCACCTTTATGAAAAAGAGTGTGAATTTTATATTGATTTTCTTCTCCATATTCTTAATCATATCACTTCCCTTAACATCAGCATGGTTTTTATCTGACTTTTTTAACAAGATGACTGGCACAGGAAAAGCAACATCAGATTTATCAGATTATACAAACACAAAAACAAAATTATATTATTATGCTGGGAACAAACTTATTGCTGAAAATGTTGATGGAGTGCTAAATTATGTTCATGAAAATAATGTTGGAAGTCCTGTTGTAAAAACAGACACTTCTGGAAACCAAATTGGTGATGAAATTTCTTATACTGCTTTTGGATTGTCTGATTCAGAAGATGCTTCTTATACAGGACATCTTAAGGAAGAAGAAACAGGATTAATTTATGCCAGAGCTCGTTACTATGACCCAAGTATTGGAAGATTTATTTCAGCAGATTCTGTAATGGGAAGCATTGCTGATTCTCAGTCGTTAAACAAGTACACTTATGTTCAAAACAATCCAGAGAAGTATGTTGATCCTAGTGGGAATCAAAATCTAAATTCTGAAATTGTAGGACAAATAAAAACTGTTTTTTTAAAAGGGCTAGATAAAGCTAAAGCAGAAGCTTTTGCAGGGATTACATTATCTGAAGTTACAGATTTTTATCCTTTTGAGATAGTATTATCAGAAGATATTACTATAGGAGGGGATTTTAATTTTGGAAACGCCGAAAGGGCGCAAGTAAAAATTGCTTATATAGATTATCACCCAGGAACTACTGGGAATGGGATTGAAGGACTTATTAGAGCACATGGAAAACTTCCTCCACGATTTCATAATGAATATATGGAAGGAATTGCTCAAGCTACAGAAGAGTTTGCTGAGAGAATAATGCCAGATCTTTTAGAAGTAGAAATAGGAAACTTAAAAGGTGTGAGCCCAAGATTTGGTTCAGGTCTTGAAGGAACATATGATGAAGTATTTATTAGAAAATATGCTTTTTCTCGTACCAGTTTAGGGCTTAAACGAACTTTCGGAAAACTTGCAAAGGGGTTTGAGACTTTTGGATTTATAGGAGATGCTGTTGGGATTGGAATGTCAGTTCAAAATCCAGAAGCAGTTATTAATGAAATAAATGAAAAAATTAACAGGGGGGGAATTGAGGGATTGATGTATAAGGTTTATTATAGCACATTTGGATTAATGGAAGGAACAACAGCTCAGCATTATAATCAATTAAAGAAGATGGAAGAGAAAAAGCCAATTACATAACTAGAATATATTTGGAAAATTTATTGTTATGGCATTTAAAAAACACACTAAGGTTTATGATATTTTAACCTCTTATCAAAATAGCCCCATTTTTCATTAGCTAATCTTAATTCTTTATGGTCCTTAGCATATTCTTTGAGATCGATATCATTCATTACAGCATCAACTGCTTGTTTTGCTGCCATAGCTCCTGCCCTGGTTCCTAGCGGATGTCCATGGATTCCGCCCCCCATTTGAAGGATAACATCCCTCCCTAAATGTTTTACTAAAAAAGGAACATGTCCTGGATGTAGTCCTCCAGAGGAGACAGGAAACACAGATTTTATTTTTCCCCATTTTTGAGCAAGTCTTTTTTGTGTAGCTTTAACTTCTTTTAGGCTTATTTCTTCTGAAAGCTCTTCAATATCTTCGATATCTCCCTCAAGTTTTCCAATACCCGTCCCTATATGTAACTGATCTACCCCAACAAGTCTTGCAAAGTCAGCCAAGACCATCATACTTATCCCATGATTGGGATTCCTATCAAATGCAGCATGCATAGCTCTATGTGCATGAATGGCCATTTTAAATCCGGCTTCTCTTAAAGTTTGAACAGCAGCCCATCCAGAGGTGATAATATCCACCATAATATATTTCCCCCCCAAATTTTCAACTAACTGCGCTCTCTTTATCATTTCTTTTGTTTCTGCAGTAACATTAATTAAATAACCTTTTTTTTCTTTTGTTTCTCTCTCGGCATCATGAAGTTTTTCTAAACTTCGAGAGACTCTTTCTTCAAATGTGTTAAATTTTTGACTTGCAAGATTTTCGTCGTCTTTAGTAACGTCGCACCCTCCAACCCAAGATTCATATGCAGATTCAGCATGATGTCTTGTTTTTAGTCCTAATTTAGGTTTAATTATTGTTCCAACCAAAGGTCTTCTCTTAATCTTCAATATTTTTCTTATTCCCTTTACTCCATATTTTGGACCATCAAAACTTCTCAGAATTTTTTTAGGAAAGCTAATATCTTCTAATCTTATTGCTTTGACAGCTTTCATTCCAAAAATATTTCCCGCAACACTAGATAGAATGTTTGGAACATTATCATACTCAAATAATTCTTGAGGATAAGCAACCTTTATATGATCTTTTTTAATAGAGAAAACTTTTGCTCTTAATTTTTCAACATAATCTTTTCCTGGAACTTTTGTCCATGTGCCCGTACTACTTTCAAGAGCCACAGTATTTGCAGCTTTTTTCATATCTAAACCCCTAGCGGGTTTTATCTTAAACAAACAAATTAAATCATTTTTAGGATTATATTTTAAATCTATAAAATCAAACTTTGTTACCATGTTTTTTTACTTTTGTCCCCTCTTTTGTATCATCAATAGTATACCCTTCTTTATTAATCTTATCCCTCAATTCATCTGCCTTTTTCCAATCTTTTTCCTTACGCGCTTTTTCTCTTTCACTAACTAATTTTTTTATTTTATTGGGAATTTCTATTTTTTCTATCTTTAATAAATCTAATCCCAATACTTCATCTATTTTTTTTATAGTTTCAATTTTTCCTTCAGCTTTTTCATCTCTTAAAAAATTCCAAAGAACTTGCAAAGATCCTGGAGTGTTTAAATCATCATTTATTTCTTTTTGAAATTTTTCTAAATATTCTTTATTAATTTTCTTATCATTATTTAACTCAGAAATTATATTTTTCAACCTATGATAGGAAGTTTGAGCTGTTTTAAGATTCTCTAAAGTAAAATTTAATGGTTTTCTGTAATGTGTAGTTAAAACAAGATACCTAAAACTTAGTGCAGAGTATCCTTGTTTTTCCAATTCACTTATAGTGTATAAACCCCCCTTACTTTTAGAAACTTTTTCCCCCTTAAACAGAAGCCAAGCCCCGTGTAACCAGTAATTAACAAATTTTTTTCCGGTCAATGCTTCGCTTTGGGCTATCTCATTTGTGTGGTGGATTTGTATGTGGTCCATTCCACCAGTATGGATATCAAATCTCTCTCCCAAATATTTCATCGACATAGCAGAACATTCAAGATGCCACCCAGGAAAACCAATTCCCCACGGGGAATCCCACTCTTGTTGCCTCTTTCCAGGTTCTTCTGAAAACTTCCACAGTGCAAAGTCAGTATTGTTCCTTTTCTCTCTTAAAGAGATTCTCTTTCCTGCTTTTATGTCTTCTTTCCTTAGTTTGGCAAGCTTACCATAATCTTTTAATTTTGAGGTATCAAAATAAATTCCATCCCCAGTTTTATAGATGTATCCCCTATTCTCTAATTTTTTTATAAAATCAATCTGTTCCTTTATATTATCTGTAGCTTTACTCCAAATTGTTGGTTCTATTATATTTAGCCTATTGAAATCATCCCTAAATAATTTAAGATAGTGGGCCGCAATATCTTTTGCTTTTTTTCCTTCTCTCTCTGCGGCTCTTTCCATCTTATCCTCTCCCGTATCTGCATCAGAAGTAAGATGCCCCACATCCGTTACGTTCATAACATGCCTTACATTAAATCCATCAAACATTAGTGTTCTCTTCAACATATCAGAAAAAATATAAGTTCTTAAGTTTCCTATGTGCTGATACCAATAAACTGTTGGCCCGCACGAATACACCCCCACTTCTCCCTTTTTTATTGGTTTGAAAACTTCCTTCTTACGAGTTAGAGTATTATACAATCTAAGCATGAATCAACCAAGAAATCTAAATTTAAAAACTTACTTTATTTGAACATCGAAAGTAATGGTTTCA
>Ga0180007_10006539_pt1 | contig 11352 bp, 9 predicted proteins | sample MM_PC_MetaG_FD_121122 | JGI IMG/M metagenome (GOLD analysis project Ga0180007, IMG submission 121122) | Groundwater microbial communities from the Aspo Hard Rock Laboratory (HRL) deep subsurface site, Sweden - MM_PC_MetaG | ecosystem: Environmental > Aquatic > Deep subsurface > Groundwater...
CTGATCCGTCAATGGTATGCGAACAGGTCATATGGATATCCGGATCCATATGGGCGATGATTCCGTTGGAAATGACAAGATCTGCCTGGAAAGCATCTGCTCCGCTTCCATCAATGACCTCGGCATTTTTAACAAGCAGATCAGTCATGGCAATGGGCCTCCTGGTCAGGGCTGATGTCTGCCCTGGATGTGGTATCTGGTAATTGGGTGTGATCGTGTATGAATTGTTCCAGCACGGGCAGTATTTTTTTCATGGGGTCTTTTAAGGGGCAGACAACAAGAATTCCTGTCTTTTTTTCAAGGGACCGGGCATATGAATCGAGTGCTTCACTGCTGCCGCCCTTGCCGTTGAGTGCCACGGCAATGACCTTTGTGCCATACATTTCAATCAGTTTGATCTCACTTTCAATATCCGGCAGAAGGCACCCCATAGCGTCTGTTGTGTCATAAAATTTTCTAAAGGGCGTATGCTGGAGGATCACGGCTTTGACATTTCCGGAAACAATGATTTCCGCTCCGCAGGGTCCTAAGGGGTTTCGCATCCCGGACTGGCCTTCAATAATCATAATATCCGGCTTGGCCTCCTGTTCGCAGTGTATGATGGCCGCTTCAATCTCTCCGCTGACAAAATCATTGATGGTGGTGTCCAGAATAAACCCATAGGGATTGCCCTGGAGCCAGCCCGTTTGACCCGTATAGATCATTTCAGCGGTCATCCCGGCGTTCCGGCATTCTTCCACGATCATCCGGGCCGTGGTGCGCTTGCCCAGAGCGCAGTCCGTACCCAGTACGGCAATCCTCGGGATTTTCATGTCAAAGATACGGCCGGACCAGAAATGAAGCTGGTCAAAAGGTTTATGCCGGCGAATATCGATAATCCTGGCATTGTTTTTTTGGGCTGCCGCCTCAAAGACGGGATTGTCACCCAGCAGCATGTGCATCCCATTGACAATGGAAATTCCCTGATTGAGGATGCCCAATGCCAGTTCCTGCCATTGTTCATCCAGGCGGCCGCCGCAGATCGCCACACCAATGATGGCATAATCAGGCTTTTTGCCCTGGTGGGCCAGACAATCGGTTATATCGGAATACACGGGAATATTTCGGTGGACCCCGTCCAGAATTTTACCGGCATCCTTACCTGCGTTGTTATGGTCGATCACACCGGTGATTCTGAACCGTTCGGTTCCGCGGATCAGGCCATGGGCGGTTTTGGCATCCTCTTTATCCAGAAAGCCGTTGGTCAGGATCACGGCCGTTCCCATCATTAAATTTTTCCGTGTATTCAAAGGGTCTGTTTGAATATTGTTTTCAGAGTTCATCAGATTCTTTTTACTCCCAATCCGGGCTGGTCCGTTGTTTTCAGCCATCCGTTTTCCATGATAAAGCCGCCGGATACAATATCCCTTGCCAGGTCCAGGCTGCCGTCAAGATCCAGATATTTTGTCGCCCTGGAAGAAAGGGCAGCGTGAAGGGCTCCGGCAATGCTGACAATACTTTCATCCATGCATCCCCACATCAGGTCAATGCCGGCGTACCCGGCCATGTTCGCGATTTCCATTCCAGGGGCAATGCCGCCGCATTTCATCAGTTTAATGTTGAAAATACCAAACGGATGGGGCAGCGTAAGCAGATCTATTGTGCTTTCGGGACGTAGAAGGCTTTCATCAGCCGCTGAGATCCTTCGGATATGCTCCGGCAGGAACCTCATTCCCGCAAGGTCTCCTGCTGCAAGCGGCTGTTCTATAAATTCCACCAGATTCGACGTTTTTTGATAAAAACGATGTAATTGTTTAAGATCATATCCCTGATTGGCGTCGACGCGCATGTGTATGGTTTGCTTGAATTCCTGGTTGAGTTTTAGAATCCGCTCAATATCCTCTTCAACATCCAGTCCGGTTTTTACTTTTAGAATGGAAAATCCGTTTTCAATGTATTCTCTGGCCGCTTCCAGGGTTTCCCTGACAGGCATGATTCCGATGGTGATGGAAGTTGGCAGGGATTGATGGACCCGTCCGAGAAGGTCTGTCAGGGGAAGGCCCATTGTCCTGGCCGCAAGATCATGAAGGGCAATGTCTGCAGCGGCCATTGCTGCGGGAGTGTCTGCCAGGGCAGTGTTGAGTTGTCTGAGCAAAGAACGGCTGTATCTGATGTCTTTTCCTGACAAAATAGATTCCAGGTTGTCGGTCAGGGCTTTTTCACAGGCCGTGATACTTTCACCCGTGACCTCTTGTGCAGGCGAACCCGCTCCAATGCCCGTGATCCCGTTTTCGGTTTCAAGACTCACAAACAGGTTCTCAACCGAACTTATGGTTTCATAGGCAATGGTATAAGGACGTGTGAGTTCCAGATTTTCTTTCCATATGGTAATGTGTTTGATTTTCATAAAATTGTCCTTGATTTTATTCTGATATCCAGCCTTTGATATTGGGCGGCAGAACTGTCCACTTCCGTCGTGTGTGAGTCACCATGAATGATTCAGCGTGGCTTACCCCGTCTAATTTGCTCATTTCTTCTTCATAGAATTTAAACATCCATTCAATTCCTTCGGTCACAACCACTTCAGTAAAAATATCGTAACGGCCTGTGACGGCAACGGCCCAGGCTACATTTTCAAATTCCATGAGCTGATCAATCACCTGCCCCATTTTTCCGTTTTCATCTACGCGGATGGCAATGATGGCCACCAGCATATCCTTTACCCTGAATGGATTGACCATCCCCGCCACTTTGAGAATACCGCGCTCGATAAGCGAACGAACCCGGGACTGGATGGTGGGGGCGGAAACCTCAAGGTTTTTTGCGATCTCCTTTGCCGGCATCCGGCCATCCACGGAGAGCAGTTTGATCAACTGCCGGTCTAGATCATCTATTCGTTTATCTTCCATAATAACTTAATGATTTATTTAATAATGTTTTATCCGTGGATAATATTATAATAATAAAAAATATTGTCAATAATTTTTATTAAATAAAGCTTGTTTTGGGTTTGATTGTAATGAGCGGGGGTCAGGCTGGCATTATTGCATTCTGGATATGGAATTATTGATAAAACACAAGAAAACAAGCCTGACCCCGTCTGCAAGAACCGATGACCAAAAGAGCACCCGTTGAGTTGAATCATAAATTATTGACGAAAATTACAATAACAAAGGCCTGACCACGGCCAAACAACAAATGCTGGCAATTGCAAGCATCGGGCACTGCCGTTTTAAAACCATTTGTTTCTTATAAATACCAGGACACTCAGTAATGACAGGGTAAAAGAGATTCCCGTAACAATAAAGAAAGCATGGGAAGAATGTTGAAACGGCAATTCAATATTCATTCCGTAAATGCTTGCCGTCAGTGTGGGAATCATCAGGATGATGGTTATTGATGTCAAAATTTTCATGACAACATTTAGATTGTTTGAGATAATCGATGCAAATGCATCCATCATCCCGCTTAGGATGTTACTGTATATGTTAGCCATTTCAATGGCCTGTCTGTTGTCAATCAGCACATCTTCCAGCATATCTTTGTCATCCGGGGTCAGTTGCAGCAGTTCCGTTTTCAGTAATCGTTCCATCATCAGTTCATTGGATTTCAGAGATGTTGTAAAAAAAACAAGACTTTTTTCTATATTCAGAAGTTTTATCAGTTCTTCGTTTTTCAATGATTTCTGCAGTTCTCTTTCAATATCTCCCGTCTGTTTGTATACTTCTTTCAGATTCTTAAGATAAAGCAATGCAGTCTTCAGAAATATCTGCAAGACAACACTGCTTCTTTTTCCGGTAATCGTACTTTTTGTCTTGCCGTTGCATAAATCCAAAGCGTCTATGATATCAGAAGAACCGATTGTAACAAGTGTATCATTTTTTGTAAGGATAATTCCTGCCGGAGTTGTTGTGAAAGGAATTGCCAGATTGTTTTCATCATATTTGGGTATTCGTAACACAATCAGCAGCACCCCATCTTCGGTTTCGATTCTTGCCCGTTCATCAATATCCAGTGGGTCTGTCAGAAAATCTGAAGGGATAAGCATTTCTTTTGACAGTTTTTCCAATTCATTTTTATCTGGATTGATAACATTTATAATGCAGTGTTTTTCAATTTTATCAGTGGGAATAAACTTATTTTCTGACCATCTTAATAATTTTATCATGGCTCACCTCTGTTCTGACCGTTCAAAAATACGATGCAGACGAAGGTGAAAAGGCAGGCTATTTAAGCGTAGGGTGCAGGCTATTCACATCACGAACTGCAGGAGTTAAGAAACACAGCCAGAGTTCTTTGAATTTATTTTGACTCAATTTTTTGTGCAGGTTCGGGCAACTATGACTGCCATCCGAATCATTCATTTATGAGTCCTCCATATGGGGTTAATCAAATACATTCATCCGTGTAGACAGGTATTTTATTCCTTTGGCAGGCAAAGTCAAGTATCTATTTGTCTTACCAGTGATTTGGGATTATGGTATCGGGAATATAAAACGTTTAAAATGATTGATTTTTCATATATGAGACCAGAACCATCCAAGAGCGCATTACCCAGTCCATGGCAAAAAAATCTATGGATCATGTTTTTCGCGCAGCTGACAACCATGATCGGGTTTTCAAGCATCTTTCCATTTTTGCCATTTTACCTTGAATCCATCGGTAAAGTATCTTCCCTTAAAATGGAACTTCTCGTGGGACTTGTCTTTTCAGGACAGGCCTTTACCATGATGATTGCCTCGCCCCTCTGGGGAACCCTTTCCGATCGCTTTGGCAGAAAATTGATGGTGGTGCGTGCCATGCTGGGGGGTGCCATTATCTTAACCCTCATGGCCTTTGCGCGGTCTGCTGAAGAGTTGGTCGTTCTTCGTGCCATTCAAGGCTTTATCACCGGCACCGTGGGTGCTGCCAATGCCCTGGTAGCCGCATCTGTTCCCAAGAAACAAATTGGTTATGCCATGGGGGTTCTGCAGGTGGGAATAGGAGTGGGCGTTGCCATAGGTCCTCTCATCGGCGGAATAATGGCAGATCTGTTCGGATACCGATCCGCCTTTTATATTACCGGTGCAATGCTCTTTATTTCAGGCATCACCGTTCTTTTTGGCGTTACTGAGAATTTTGAAAAACCGGATCAGTCAACAGGAGAACACCTTGGTTTTTTATCTGAATGGCGGCATATCCTTAGCGCAAAGGGAGTGGCCATTACTTTTTGGTTGAGATTTTCAAATCAGTTGGGTCGGATGATCTTTATTCCCATTCTTCCTCTTTTTGTTCAAAGCATTATCGGAGAAGGGTTAAGGATTAACAGCTTCACCGGTCTTGTGGTGGGGGTTACCTCTGCCACAATGACCACAAGCTCCATCTATCTGGGAAGATTGGGAGATCGTATCGGACACCGCAGAATTGTCATTGGCGCATCCCTTTCATGCGGACTGTGCTTAGCCCTTCAAATCTTTATCACAGCGGGCTGGCAGCTTCTTATTCTCCATGCCCTCTTTGGCATCGGCCTTGGCGGTATTGTCCCCGGCATCAGCGCCCTTCTTTCCAACTACACCTCCCCGGGCCAGGAGGGAGCCGTGTATGGGTTAGATAACTCCATTGCCTCGGGGGCCAGAACCATTGCCCCCCTTTTAGGCGTCGGCATTGCCATGTGGTTTGGTGTCCGCTCGGTTTTCGGCATCGGCGCCTTGCTTTATGTGATTGCAGCCTTGCTGGCCGTGTTCAAACTGCCCCGGTCTGAACCCTGAGGAAAAGAGGATGGGTCAACCACTGACGGTGATTTAAACCGCATTGACACGGTGGGGCATAACCGACTTTGATCCGAATGGTTTAGAAGTTGAGGGCTTTTTTGCTGTATAAGCGTTTCAGCGTTTTCCATAAAAGAACAACCAGATTCATGTTTGGATTGTCAAAACGGACCATGACCCCGCTTTCCCGGGTGAGCTGGGGGGTACAAAAGGGCAGGTACCGGAATTTTTTTGAGGTGCTGTAAGTCAGATTGGGCTCGGGCACGATCCCCACTCCCAGGCCATGGCCCACCATTAAAAGGATACTGTCATAGTCATCCAGATCCATGGCAGCCTCCAGCTGAATTCCTCTTCTTTTCATTGCCCGATCAATGATGGTTTCGTTCAGCGTGTATGGCTTGAACCGCAAATATGGCCCCTGATGGAGCAATTCTGTATCCGTATTCCCCTTGTGAGTGGCCGGCGCTACCACGTAATACCGCTCCAATGCAATGGGCCGCCAGAGGACACCCTTGGGCATGGACAAAGGGCCCACCCCCAGGCTGACATCTATTTTACCATCGGCAACCATTTCAGACAGATGCTTTGAAACGACTCCCGTGTTGACCAGTTGGATGTTCATCTGGGGGTGGTTGTTGCGTAACAGTAATATTGCCTGGGCAAGGACATCTGTCACTGCACTGCGCACATACCCCAATACCAGATGACCTGCAAACTCTTTTTTCTGGTGATGTTCCTGAAAATCTTCCCACAGCTTGAGTATGCTTCGGGCCACACCAACCAGCTCTGCCCCTGCTGCGGTCAAGCTTACGGGCCTGCGGCTGCGATCCAGAAGTTTAAGGTCCAGCTCTCGTTCCAGTTCCTTGAGTTGCTGGCTTACTGCTGACTGGGAGAGGTTTACTGCGTTGGAAGCGGCCGTAATACTGTTCATCTCAGCCACTGCAATGAGTGATTTTAATTTATACAAGTCCATAGTATGTTCCCTGCATTTTTCGTATAAAGACCCTGGAACCCAGCATCCGTTTTAGACTAATGGGTGGTGATGGCCACCTTTTATATCCGTTTCATGTGGTTTTTATTCATCAGCGTGCCTGACTTGCTTATATCACAAATTCTAATATTATATATTAAAATTATTAGTTTTCTTTTTGAAACAAATTTATGGTATGAATTTTAACACAAACAGCCACTCAGCATTCGGCTGAGTTAAAGCTTTTTTCAATAAGCGATTTTAATTGAGGAGGGGATGGATGATGAAAAAGATCAATAAATTATTGTTGTTTTGGTTTCTTGCAATGGTTCTAATCGTGCCGGAATTGACCCAGGCAGTTGAACTGGCCAAAAATCAAAACCTGAAATTGGGACTGCCGGTGAGGGATATCCGAACTTTGGATCCGGCATTTTCAACCCTTACCGGTGAAAAATCCGTTGTCGGCGAGATATTCAACGGCCTGTTGCGCACCCCTTATGGTAAGGTGAGTATTGAAGAGATCGAGGGTGACCTGGCCGAACAACACCAGGTGAGCCCTGATGGTCTGGTCTGGAGCTTTACCCTGCGCAAGGGGGTGAAATGGCACAAAGGCTACGGCGAGGTGACGGCTGAGGATGTCAAGTTTACCTTTGAACGGGTACAAGATCCCCAAAATGCCTCTCCCTGGGCAAAAAAATATGCGAATCTGGATAGGGTTGAGGTCATCGACAGCCACAATTTAAAAATTTATCTTAAGAAGTCTGATCCGTTTTTTGTGTTGAACCTGATCCCTTATCATGGCGGCCAGATCGTCTGCAAAAAAGCCGTGGAGGAGATGGGTAAGGAGTATGCCTTCAGCCCGATTGGTTCGGGCCCGTTTATGTTTGAAGCCTATGACAAGGGACAGAGTGTTTACCTGAAACGGAATCCGGATTATTTCAGGGGTGCTCCGATTCTCGAGTCTGTTGATTATCTGTTCATGCCCGATAAAAGCAGTCGCCTCCTGGCCATTGAAAAAGGTGAAGTGGATGTCAGCCGTGGTCAGCGTAAACGTGAGTGGGCTGAACGGGCCATTGAAATGGGGGTAAAACTAGCTCCTCCCAATCCCCCCCAGCAACAGCTTTTAATCATGAATATGACCCGCAAACCCCTTGATGATATCCGGGTGAGAAAGGCCATTGCCTATGCATTGGACCGCGATACATTTGTAGACATTATTGGTCCCGTGCTGGGAGGCCCCCAGATCAGCCCCGTGCCACCGGGATATTTTGGGCACACGGAACTTGGCATGGAACAGTATGAATTCAACCTTGACAAAGCCAAAAAACTTCTGGCTGAAGCCGGTTATGCTGACGGTATAGATTTGGGCTCTCAATTCTGCAGTGAGTCTGATGAATACCTGAATCCCTTGAAGATGGTTCAGGAGCAGCTGCGGCAGGCAGGTATCAAGTTTGATATCAAGGTGGTGGATCATTCCACCTACCACAAACTGATCCGGGAGGATAAAAATGCCCTGGTGATTTATGGTGGAGTTCGCCTGCCTATCGCTGAAACCCTTTTGACTCAGTTTTATGCAAAAAGTTCAATTGTTGGTACCAAAACGGCCATCACCAATTTTTCTCACTATGGTGAGACGGAACCGGGGATTGATGAATACCTGGCCAAGGCCAACAGCACGTCTAACCTGGAACTGAAAAAACTGTATTATGAAAAGGCACAATACCAGATTATACAGGATTTACCCGTCTATCCCCTGTATTTGAACCGGGCGTCACTTTGCTACCAGAAATGGGTCGACTTTGGCTATGATGTTGAACATTATGAGACCTTGTACTACACCATTGAGATCAGCGAAAAAACCCGCTTGCTCAAACATTAACCGTTGTGGGTGGCCCTCTTTTAAATAAGTAGGGTCACCCCTGTTTTTATACCAGAATCTGTCATGAGTCGGTTGGACGCTATCTTTGGAATTTGCTTATCAGTAAATTGCCAGTGCCAGGTTTGTTCAATCCCATTATTCAGGAGGCGTATACATGTTCGCATATGCGGTAAGAAGAGTCCTCTTCACCATACCCATGTTGTTCTTTGTCTTCACCGTGATTTTTTTTATCATGCGGGTGGCAGGCGGAGACCCTACCTACTCAATTCTGGGGGAGCATGCCAGTGCTGAAGCAGTGGTACAGCTACGGTTGAAGCTGGGTCTGGACGACCCCTTAAGTGTTCAATATATCAGTGCCCTTAAAAACCTGATCAAAGGGGACCTGGGCAATTCCCTGATCAATGATCGCCCTATTGCCCCCCAGATCATGAAGGTTTTACCCTACACCATTGAACTTACGATTGCGGCGATCATCATCGGCCTGGTCATTGGCATCCCATCAGGAGTGGCTGCGGCGTTAAAGCGTAACGGGATGACCGACTACCTGCTCAGGGTGTTCAGTCTGGCAGGGCTTTCCATGCCCTCATTTTATCTTGGTGTCCTGCTGTTACTAGCCTTTTCCGTACAATTGGACTGGTTTCCCATCATAGGTTTCACCCGGAGTGAAAATTTTCTGGATCGCCTTCACTGTCTGTTTCTGCCCGCCTTGAGCCTGGGACTGAACAAGGCGGCGTTTGTTTCCCGGGTTACCCGGTCCAACATGCTGGAGCGGTTGGGCTCCGATTATGTGAGAACGGCCCGTGCCAAGGGGTTGAGTGAGTTCAAGGTGATTTTCAAGCACACCCTGAAAGACTGTATGATTCCCATTGTCACGGTGAGCGGCGTTTATGTGGGCGTACTCCTGGGCGGGGCCATTCTCACGGAAAGTATCTTTAACCGGCCAGGACTGGGCAAGTTTCTGGTGGAGGCCATAAGCCAGCGGGACTACAATGCCATCCAGTCCGGCCTTGTGTTTTACGGGATCCTCATCGTCCTGATAAATCTGGCAGTGGATATTATCTATGGCTTCATCGACCCCCGGGTTAAATACGAATAGACGGAGAATACCATGCTCTTATTTGATAAAAAGGCCTTGGCCGCATTCAGACAAAACAAAATTGCACTCGTGGGGTTAGGGCTTTTGCTCATCATCATTGGTGCAGCTGTGTTTGCAGATTTTATCACGCCCTATGACGTACGGGTACAGGACGTCAGAAATCGATACCAGCCGCCCAGTATGGAGCATTTTTTAGGGACGGACGAATATGGCAGGGATGTGTTTTCCCGGGTGATCATCGGTTCCAGGGTGTCTTTGAAGGTGGGAATCATCTCCATCTCCATTGCCATGGTATTTGGTGTGTTCCTGGGGGCCTATTCCGGTTTCAAGGGTGGCTGGATAGACCAGGTGTTGACCAAGGTAATAGATTCTTTGATGACCTTTCCCTCTTTGATTCTGGGTATCCTGGTGGTCGCAGCCCTGGGGCCGGGGGAAAGAAATGCCATCATTGCCATTGCCATCGCCTTTATTCCCCGTTTTGCCCGGGTGGCCCGAGGGCCATCCATCGTACTCAAAGAGAATGAGTTTATCATGGCATCCCGCGCCTGTGGAGCCACTGATCTCAGGGTTATTCTGCACCACATTCTGCCGAATCTGGTGGGTGAAGTGGTGGTCATGGGGAGCCTCTGGGTATCTACGGCCATCATCATTGAAGCCAGCCTGAGTTTCCTGGGGCTGGGTGTGCAGCCGCCTACCCCCTCCTGGGGAATGATGATCAAAGCCGGCATGGATGATATTCAAATGGCCCCCTGGCTTTCGATATTCCCCGGGCTTGCCATTTCACTGGCCGTACTGGCCTTTAACCTGTTGGGTGACGGCCTGCGTGATCTTCTCGATCCAAAGTTGTTGAAATGAGTTACGGCAGTTTTAAAGGAATAAAAAATGGAACCGATTCTAGAAGTTAAAAATTTAAGTGTGGAATTCCAGACGTTTGAAGGCAAGGTACAGGCCCTGGATCAGGTCAGCTTTGAGTTGTATCCCGGAGAGACCCTGGGTATTGTGGGAGAATCGGGATGCGGTAAAAGCGTTACGTCTCTTAGCATTCTGCAATTGATTGCCACGCCGCCAGGGCAGATCACCCAGGGTGAAATCCTGCTGGAGGGGCTGGATTTGCTGAAACTTTCAGCCGCCAGGATGAGATCCATCCGTGGGAACCGGATATCCATGATTTTCCAGGAGCCCATGACATCCCTCAGCCCGGTCTTTACCGTGGGCGAACAGATTGCCGAAGTCTTTAGACAGCACCAGAAACTGCCCCGCAAAGAGGCCGCCTTTCGCAGCGTTGAGATGCTGAAAAAAGTGAACATCCCGGATCCGTTGAAGGCGAGTGGTTACTATCCCCACCAAATGAGCGGCGGTATGCGTCAGAGGGTTATGATTGCCATGGCCCTGGCCTGCAAACCCGATATTCTCATTGCTGATGAACCCACCACGGCCCTTGATGTAACGATTCAGGCCCAGGTCATTGACCAGATCAAACAACTGCAGAAGGATATGGGCATGTCCGTTATTTTTATTACCCACGATCTTGGCGTTGTGGCCCACACGGCCAAGCGCGTGATTGTGATGTACGTTGGCAGGATACTGGAACAGGCCCCGGCCAGAGAGCTGTTTGGAACGCCACTGCACCCATATACTCAGGGACTCATGAAATCTATCCCCAAGGCAGGGGGAAAATTAC
>Ga0180007_10006540_pt1 | contig 11351 bp, 6 predicted proteins | sample MM_PC_MetaG_FD_121122 | JGI IMG/M metagenome (GOLD analysis project Ga0180007, IMG submission 121122) | Groundwater microbial communities from the Aspo Hard Rock Laboratory (HRL) deep subsurface site, Sweden - MM_PC_MetaG | ecosystem: Environmental > Aquatic > Deep subsurface > Groundwater...
ATCAAGGCGGAGTCTATTGCTCCGCCTTTTTCTTTGAATCCGGTTTGGTGGAGTTCTGCCGAAATTATTTCATGAAATATTCGGGTTAGTCTTCGCCCAATATCCAGTTTAGCTTTCTGGACAGATTCTCCATGTTGAATGGTTTCTGGATAAAACCATTGCAACCGCGTTCTAATATCTCTGTGGCTTGTCCGTCGACGCTATAACCGCTGGAAAGGAGGACTTTGGCTTTGGGGTCGATATCCTTTATCCTGTCATACGTTTCACCACCGCCGATATCCGGCATAATCATATCTAAGATAACCAAATCAATCTGGTCTTTTTTCTTTCTGTAGACATCAATCGCTTCTTTACCGCTTTTGGCTTCAAGCACGGTATAACCGAATATTTTTAGCATCTGAGAGCCTACATCAAGGATAACTTCTTCATCGTCGACCAACAGGATTGTACCCTTGCCTTTGAGTATCTGGCCGGACACCTCAAAAGACTTTGGGATGGTTTTATCTGATGCGGGCATATAAATATAAAAGGATGTCCCAATCCCTTTGCCCGACTCAACATTAATATATCCGCCATGCCCCTTGATAATGCCGTAAACGGACGCCAGTCCAAGCCCTGTTCCCCGGCCCCGCTCCTTTGTGGTAAAAAAAGGATCAAAAATGCGCTCCATGGTTTTTTCATCCATGCCGGTGCCGTTATCGGTCACTTTTAACAAAACATAGTTGCCCGGCTCGATTTGATAGGACTTATCTTTTATTTCCCGGTGGGTAACATTTTTTGTTTTTAAGATAAGCCGCCCCCCTCCGGGCATGGCATCGGCGGCATTCACATAGAGGTTCATGAGAACCTGCTGAATCTGAGATTCGTCAACCTCCACCGCGAACAGGTCTTCGGCAAGATTTCTGTGAATCGCAATCTCTTTGCGGGCCCTGCCGAAGGTTTCAGAACTTTCCGTTACAATTTGGTTTAAAATTAACGGTTTTACTTCGTACTTGCCTTTTCTTGCATATCCAAGCAGCTGGCTGGTGAGCTTGGAACAGCTTTGAATCATTCTTTCAATCGTTTTCATCTTATTGTAATGGGGATGCGAAGGTTCCGTGTCAAATAGCATCAGCGAAACATTCCCCAGGATGCCCATCATCAGATTATTGAAATCATGGGCAATTCCACCTGCCAGCGTACCCAGGGCTTCCATCCTTTGGGCATGGTGCAATTGGGCCTCGAGCTGCTTTCTGTCATTTATATCTCTTACAACGCCGTGTGTCCCAAGGAATTTTTTTTCTTCTTTGGTGTCCGACTTGTCATATATACCGTTTGATTTCAATTCGATCGTAAGGTGTGTCGTTTCAGTGGGATTAAACGGGTCCCTGTCACCACAGACTTTGAGTCTTAATTCAATTCCGGAAGCCGCACGGTCGCCGGTTCTTCTTTCGGCAAAGGCCCATTTAGCTTTTTCCAGATCCTCTTCATGAATAATAAAGGAATAGTGCTTTCCAACAAGCTGCTCAATTGTAAAATTTAAAAGTCGCTCAACCGCATTGCTAATAAACGTAAAGTTACCCTGACTGTCCAATGTATAAATAATGTCCGGTGAATTTTGAACCAGAAACCCGTATCTGTTTTCCGACAGCGCCAGTTTATTATTAATAACTTCGTTCTCTCCTTTCAATCTTTTGTGATCAAGGCTATTTTTTACTGTCAATAACAACTCTTCCGGCTCAAACGGTTTCCGGATATAATCGTAGGCCCCTCTCCGCAAACAACCGATGGCGGATTCAGTCGAAACATCGCCGGTGATAACAATTACCAGGGTATTCAAACGTTCATTGTTTATATAATCCATAATCTGGAAACCACTTATATCCGGCATAACCATATCCAGCAGGATAAGATCAAAAACATCCTTATTTAAATAGTCTATAGCGCTTTTACCACTGCTGCATGTCCTCAATACATAATCCTGATCGCTTAACAGCGCCGTCAAGCTGTCACACATTCTTAGATCGTCATCAACGATGAGAACTTTCGGAATAAAAGGCATACTTATCTCCCCGGTTTATGGCTGATTATGGGTTATCGGAAAAACTATTTTAAAACTCGTCCCTTTTTTATCGCAACGCTCACAGGTCAGGGTTCCTTTTAATTCATTTACCGTCTGATATACAATCGACAGTCCCAATCCCGTATGCCCGGCCCCTTTTGATGTAACATACGGTTCAAAAAGCCGCGACTTAACAATATCATCAATACCCGGGCCATCATCTGCGACGGTAATTTCCGCATGTCCGGGTATACTGTCCGCAGGCCTGTTCATTGCTGTGTCAGTATCATCCGAAACAAATCGGGTGCTGATGTAAAGATTTCCTCCTCCGGGCATAGCCTCGGCTGCATTTTTGATAAGGTTGCTGAAAATCTGATTCATTCTGTTTTTATCTGTCATAATCGATGGCAGCAAAGGGTCTAACTTTAAATGCGCTTTGATGCCGGGTTCCATTAAAAGCGAGTCCTGATAAACGCTGATCAGGTCTGATAAAAAGACATTCAGGTCCAAAGCGTCGCCGGCCTGGATTGCACGTTTAGAACCTTCTGATAATTCACGTATAATTTGAGATACACGATCGACTTCCTCATTTATAATCTTGATTTCATCGTAAACGGACCCATCTTCAGGCAGCTTTCGCATCAGAATGGCAAGATAACTCTTTATGATACTCAGCGGCGTGTTCACTTCGTGAACAACCTTGCGCACTATGGGCGACGTGTCTTCCGGATGTTCGGGCGGTATGGCGGTTGTCTGTTTTTGCCTTAAACCATTTGCATGCATAGCTAAGGCCGCCTGTTTCGCAAACATTATTAAAAGCTTTTTCTTTTCATATAAATGGAAAACGCGAGCCGCTTCTATACCCAGGACGATGACACCGATATATTGTTCGTGAGCAACCATCGGAAGGCACAATATACCGTCCTTTTGCGCAAATCTGATGATCTGCTCATCTATAATTGTCGGATTGTCTTTGGTTGAATCGCTGAAGGAATCGAGAAAGTTTCCCTGGAGAAGGGATTTTACTAAAAGACTTTTTTTTTCTTGGAACGGGATTGTCACGTCATGGATTAGATCATGTTGTTTGTTCGGCCCCGCACTTTTGCAAAGCAGAAGATTTCTTTTTGTTTCATATAAAAAAAATAGCGCATCTTTAACATCAAATAAAATATTAAGACCTTGCTGCATTACTTCGAGTATGGAATCCTCGTCAAAAGCCTCTAAAAGGTTTTGCAGTGTGCCCTGCAGAAGTGCAGCGTCTTTTACTTTAAGTATTAAATCCTCTTGTTTTTCATGATCTTTTGCAGAAACAGTTTCTTCTGAAATATCAAGCAGTTCAATATCTATGTCCAAATATTTCGCCGCATCGCTGACAACTTTCTCGGCCTGAATGATAATTTTTTTTATCTCGGCTTTTTCAAAACCAAAAATGTTATTTGCTATTCCAAACTTGACCGCTTTTGCTTTATTTGTTTCCGGGCAAAGAACATTCGCAACATATATTATTTTAACCAGCGGCAGAGCATCCTGGATCCTATTCTCTGGTTCATGGTGATAAAGTACTGCATCAGCCATGAATGATTGGAAATTCCAGCGCTTGATCAGCCAGGCCCCGACTTCACAGTGTGCGCCGCCAGGATGCGTATCTTTTGCTGAAATCAAATCGCCTTGATCGTTTAATGGATTTAAAATATCAGCGTATTGGCTCGGGAAATTTACCCGGAGAATCAGCCTGCCGATATCGTGAAGAAGCCCTGTTAAAAACGCCTCATCAGGAGCAGCGTATGATGTCTTTTTCGCAATCAGTTCGGACAATACGGCACACATCAGCGCGTGCTTCCAGAAAACCTTCAACTCAAAAACAGAAATGTCTTTGGCTTTGCTGAAAGCCTGGATCGCTGAAGCGCTGTCAGCAATATTTTTTATTGCATTTGGCCCTAAAATCATCAGGGCCTGATCAATGTGGGTCACCCTTTTAGAACGTCCATAACCGGTCGAGCCGACCATCTCCATAACCTTGGCGCATAACGCTGCATCCTTATGGATGATTTGAGATATGTCCTCGATTTTACGTGCTTCACTGTTACAGATCTCTGTCACTTTTAATAGAATTTGGGGAAGTGAGGGAAGGTTTTTGGGGGTTTTTATTTTATCCAATAATTGAACGAAACGTTGGGCCATCAGGCTTAATCCTTACCAAACCAACCGCATCTTTACAAATACCATCTCGAATCTGAATACCAAGTGCCGATTTTTACTTCTCCCGAATTGCGCTCGCACACCCATAAGGTATAAAATATGGCATCTTGTGTGTCAAGCAAATAACAATACAACATGTTGTAGCTTAAACCTGTATAATTGTTGAATTTGTTGGTTTAAGTGAACGGTAAGCCGTTAAATTTTGTTGGAATAATGAAATATCGGGGAAGGCGGGTTATACTAATCCTGTAACAGCCCGAACAACAGGGTTGACGAACTATCAAATCCAACTTATTGTTTCCTTGAATTCTTTTTGTAAAAAAGTCCTTGCTCTAAACCGTTACCTAAAAAACGACCTTGAAACAGCTATCTGCTCGTGATAAAAATTTTATACAATAATTTTAACCTAATTCCTTATGTTGAAGATGACACACACCCAATCAGAGAAAGATAAAATGATTTCTTTTTTCGAGGAAAAAGTGCCGCCGATTGTAAATATCGGTTTGGTCGGCGGAGGGGATTTATGCCTGGAACTTCTTAAGAAGACCGCGTTTGATTATTACCATGAAGAGGTCTATGCCCCTATTCTGGCGGTGGCTGATTCCGATCCCGCGTCCCCGGGCATGGTGCTCGCCAGAGAAAGGGGCTTGCTGACGTTTACCGACTATCACGAACTGTATGACCGGCGCTACAACATCCACCTCATTATCGTTCTGACTCCTGACGAACAAATTTTTGAAGAGATCCTGAAAACCCGGCCGCTGTATATCCGCATTATGGCTTACCATGTTTTTATCGTCTTCCTGGAAGCCCTTAAAGTCAAGGAACGCAAACTGACCAAAAGAAATGTGGAAGTTGAAACCATCCTGCACGGCATCCAGGATTTTATCACGGTAATTACTCCGGATTTGGATATCGTCGAAGTCAACGAAGCTTTTTATACCAAGATGGGCTATTCCCGTGAAGATGTTGTCGGCCGAAAATGCTATGAGATTTTTCAGCATTCCAACCAGCCGTGCAGCGACGAAGAACTTGTTTGCCCCTTAAAGGAAGTCATCCGCAACAAACGGCCCTGCCGCCAGATCCGCACCCGGGTGCGATCCGACGAAGAGCGCCGGCACATTGAAGTCAACGTCTACCCGATCTGGGAAAAAGACGGTAGAATTGCCAAGTTTATCCATATCAGCCGTGATATTACCCAGCAAATAAAAGAAGATGCAGAAATCACCCGGCGCCTCGAACAAATGGTCAATGAAAGAACCCGACAGCTGAAAGAAACCCACGACAAATTGTTGCACCAGGACAAGATGGCCTCGCTCGGCAAACTGGCAGCCTCGGTGGTTCATGAAATTAACAACCCGATTGCCGGAATTTTGACCCTGACCATGCTGATCAAACGGATTATTGCAGAGGAAGCAATCAAGGAAAAAGAACTCGATCAATTCCGCCGTTACCTGGACCTGATGGAAACCGAAACCCGCAGAATCAGCCGCATTGTCAATAACATGCTGGCTTTTTCCCGTAACTCCAAGATGGAATTTAAAAGCGTGAACATCAACCGGCTGATCGAAACCACCCTGTTTCTGACCGCTAACCTCCTTAAAATCAACGGTGTCAAGGTTGAAAAAAAATTGTCTTCGAATCTGCCGGACCTTGTCGGCTCAGAGGACCAGCTTCAGCAGGTTTTTATGAATATTGTATCGAACGCCGCCGAAAGCATTGAATCGGACCAGGGTGGAGTTTTGCGCATTGAAACCCGCCATTTTAAAAAATCCGATAAGATTGCAATTCGTTTTCACAATACCGGTTCTATGATACCCCAGGAAAATATATCCAAAATTTTCGAACCTTTTTTCTCAACCAAAACCAAGGGCAAAGGTGCCGGACTCGGTCTGTCCGTCGCATACGGTATTATTAAAGAACATAACGGCACCATCTTTGTGGAATCCGAAAAGGACAAGGGTACCTCGTTCACCGTCAAGCTTCCCTTGTCACAACCGGCCGGAACGCCGGACCAAGATGGAGGTCCAGATGGACAACACCAAAATTTTAATCGTCGATGATGAACTGATTATGCGCGAATCTCTGGCCGGGTGGCTTGAACGGGACGGCCATTTGGTGGACACGGCGGCCAGCGGAGAAGAAGCACTGGAAAAGATCAAGGAGTCCCGGTTCGATATTCTGCTGGTGGATATCAAGATGGAAGGCATGAGCGGACTCGAAGTTTTGAAAAAAGTCAACGAAAGTGATTCCGATGTCGACGTGGTTATGATAACCGCATACGGCTCCATTTCCACGGCCATCGAGGCCATGAAAAACGGCGCCTATGACTATCTTCTCAAACCCTTTGATCCCAATGCGCTGGGAGTGCTCATCGATAAAATCACGGCCCACCAGGCCCAGGCCCGAGAAAATCTCTTTTTAAAAGAACAATACAAAGAAAGAACCCGTTTTGAGAGTATGATCGGCCAATCCAAGCCGATGCAGGAAGTCTTCGACCTTATTCAGGACGTGGCGCCCATGAACTCTACCGTTCTGATTACCGGTGAAACCGGCTCCGGCAAAGGGCTGGCCGCCAAGGCCATTCATACCAACAGCCCCTGGTGCGACGGTCCCTTTGTGGTTGTCAACTGCGGCGCCATTCCCAAGCATCTCATGGAAAGTGAACTTTTCGGCCACCAGAAGGGGGCTTTTACGGATGCCAAGGAAACCAAAAAGGGCCGGCTGGAACTGGCCCATGGCGGCACCCTCTTTCTGGATGAAATCGGTGAAATCAGTATGCGGATGCAGATCGATCTTTTACAGGTTCTCGAAGATCGCATTTTTTATCGGGTCGGCGGCACGCAACCGATTGAAGCCTATTTCCGGGTTATCGCCGCTACCAACAGAAATCTTGATGAAGCGATCAAAGCCCGAATTTTTCGAGAAGATCTTTATTATCGTTTAAATGTGATTTCTTTTAAAATGCCGCCGCTGCGCGACCGCAAAGAAGATATACCCCTGCTTACCGAACATTTTATTCGCCGTTTTTCCCAGGAAACCAACAAACCGGTTGACCGCATCAGCCGTGAGGCCATGGATGAGATGATGCTTTATGAATGGCCCGGAAATATTAGAGAATTGGAAAACGCCGTTGAACGGGCCATCGTTGTGGGCAAAAGCCGCAGCATTCGACCGGAGGATTTGCCCATTTTCCATCCGGAGCACCTGGTTTGTGTCCCGGGTAACACGCTCCAGGAGGTGGAAAAAGCTCACATTACCGAGACGCTCAAGGAAAACCAGTGGAATATTGCCCGGAGTTCAAAAATCCTGGGTATCGATCGCACCACCCTTTATAATAAAATCAAACGTTACCAGATAAAAAAGCCGGCTTGATTACTCCATCCGACCATAGCGTTATTATATCTCCGGTTGAAGCGTTGGATCCTGAACTTTCCAAAATGATCGGCAATGAAATCCTTCGATCTTTCGGCCTCAGGACCGAAACGAAACCGCTCTTAAACGACGTAGCGTTTGCCCTGGATCCGAACCGCAACCAGCACCATTCAACCGTGATCCTGAAAAAACTGGCCGACCTGGCACCGGCCGGGGCTATCCGCGTTCTGGCCGTTACCCGCGTGGACCTGTTTATCCCGATTTTGACCCATGTGTACGGGGAAGCACAGTTGGGGGGCAAAGCCTGCATCGTATCGACGAACCGGCTCGATGAAGGCCTTTCCGTGGGCAACCGTGAAACCTTTTTCCAGCGGATAGTCAAGGAAGCCGTTCACGAACTGGGTCACACCTTTAATCTGAGGCATTGCCAGGATCATTCCTGCATCATGCATTACTGTCGCAGCATCAGGGATGTAGACCGCAAAACCGATCAACTTTGCCGATATTGCCGGATCCTGCTTGCAGACGAACTAAAGCTTTTATCATCGACATAACCTGAAATTCCTTCCCCCTTGAGGAGATAATGTAAACCAACTGGGTAAAGGCTATTCCTAATGCAAGAGCGCGTTATCGGGCAGGCGTTTTCGATGGCATATTTTTTTTGGGGTTCGGTTTTCAACCGGTTTGACTTCATGGGGTCCGTGTTTATTTTTTAACCAATTCAGACGCGAATAGTCTCGTAAAAAGTCTAATAATCGATTTTTTTCGCGAGTGTTTGGTCTTTGGTGTTTAGTGTTTTGTGACGTATTAAAAATTGATCTCATGGAAAACAGGAGCATGTTATGCGTTTCGACAAATTAACCGTTAAATCCCAGGAGCTGATTCAAAATGCGCATTCGCTGGCCTCGGAACTCCATAACCAGCAAATAGAACCGGAACATTTGCTAAAATCCATGCTGACTGAAGCAGAGGGGGTCGCCGGGGCCATTTTGCGCAAGCTCGGCATTTCACCCAACAGTGTGGCCCAGGAATTGTTGATCGCTCTGGACAGGGCCCCCAAAATCACCGGAACCGGGGATATCTATCTGTCTCACCGTTCCAAGGCCTTGCTGGATGCGGCCTTTAAAGAAGCGACCCAAATGAAAGATCAGTATGTGAGTATAGAGCACATTTTTCTGGCCATCGCCGACGAAAAAGGCGCTGAAGCCGGTAAAATCCTCAATCGAAAAGGGGTGTCCAGAGAGTCGATCCTAAAAGTTCTGATGGACATCCGCGGCACCCAGCGCATCACCGATCCCCATCCGGAAGAAAAGTACCAGGCCCTGGACCGCTTCAGCCGCAACCTGACCGACCTTGCCCGCCTGGGCAAGCTCGACCCGGTTATCGGGCGGGACGACGAAATCAGGCGGATTGTTCAGGTGCTTTCCAGGCGCACCAAAAACAATCCGGTTCTTATCGGCGAACCCGGTGTCGGGAAAACCGCGATTGTCGAAGGACTTGCACAACGCATTATAGCCGGAGACGTTTCGGAAAGTCTGAAAAACCGGCGACTGGTCTCCCTGGACATGGGAACACTCATCGCCGGCGCCAAGTACCGGGGAGAATTTGAAGATCGCTTAAAGGCGGTTTTAAAAGAGGTTGAAAAGGCCGAAGGAGAGGTCATTCTCTTTATCGACGAACTGCACACCCTGGTCGGCGCAGGCGCCGCCGAAGGCGCCATGGATGCATCCAACATGTTAAAGCCGGCGCTTGCCAGGGGAACGCTGCGCTGCATCGGCGCCACCACGTTAAATGAATACAGAAAATATATTGAAAAAGACGCCGCCCTGGAACGGCGCTTTCAACCGGTAATGACGCTCGAGCCGACCGTTGCAGATACCATTTCCATCCTGCGGGGACTCAAGGAAAAATACGAAGTGCACCACGGCGTGCGGATCAAGGATGCGGCCATCGTTGCTGCGGCAACACTGTCCAACCGTTATATTTCCGACCGTTTTCTGCCGGACAAGGCTATTGACCTGATCGACGAATGTGCATCTAAACTCAGAATCGAAATCGACAGCCTGCCGGTTGAAATCGATGAAATCCAGCGCAAAATCACCCAGGCAGAAATCGAGCGCGAAGCCTTGAAAAAGGAATCGGATACCGCATCTAAAGAACGCCTTTTAAAGCTTGAAATAGAAATCAGCAACATGAACGATGAAATCCTCAAAATGAAAGCCCACTGGCAGAATGAAAAGGATTTGATCCAGACCATCCGCAAAATCAAAGAAGAGCAGGAGCGGCTCGGCATCGAGGAACAGCAGGCCGAGCGCGAGGGAAATCTGGCCAGAGTGGCGGAAATCAGATACGGCAGGGCTCTGGAGCTTCAGAGCCGGCTGAACGCGGTCAACACCAAACTTGCCCAAGTCCAGGAAAACCGCAAAATGCTCAAGGAAGAAGTCGACGACGAAGATGTTGCCGAGGTCATTGCCAAATGGACCGGTATTCCTGTCAGCAAAATGCTCGAGAGTGAAAAGGAAAAACTGGTCTATATGGAAGATCGTCTTGGAAAGCGGGTGATCGGGCAGGATGAAGCCATATCGGCGGTTTCAAATGCCGTTCGCCGGGCCCGTTCCGGTTTGCAGGATCCGAACCGGCCGATCGGTTCATTTATTTTTATGGGACCCACCGGTGTCGGAAAAACCGAATTGGCCAAGGCCCTGGCGGAATTTCTTTTCGACAGTGAACAAGCCATGGTCCGCATCGATATGTCCGAATTCATGGAAAAACATGCGGTATCGCGACTTATCGGCGCGCCGCCGGGTTATGTGGGTTATGAAGAAGGCGGCTATCTCACCGAGGCCGTGCGCCGCCGGCCGTATGCGGTGGTTCTGTTTGACGAGATCGAAAAAGCCCACCCCGAGGTATTCAACGTTCTGCTTCAAATCCTGGATGACGGCCGTATGACCGACGGCCACGGGCGAACCGTCGATTTCAAAAATACCATTATTATTATGACCTCCAACGTGGGCAGCCATTGGATTCAGGAAATTGGGGCGTCAAGCCGTGAAGCGATGGAATCCCGCATAAGTGAAGCCCTGCGGGCCAATTTTAAGCCCGAATTTTTAAATCGAATCGATGAAACCATCATATTCCAAAACCTGTCGCAAGCACAACTCGGCAAAATTGTAGAAATCCAGCTCCAAAGGCTCAGCTTGCGCCTGGCGGAAATAAATGTAAAACTCGAGCTCTCAGATCGTGCCCGAACATTTTTGGCGGAGAAAGGTTACGACCCCATATACGGCGCCCGGCCGTTAAAGCGTGCCATTCAAAAATATCTGGAAAACCCGCTTTCCTTGGAAATCATTCAGGGTAAAATTGCGCAAAACGCTCAGGTCGAGGCCAACGAGGAGGACGGGCAGATAATATTCAAGTCCACCTAGCCCGCGGGCTTGATGGAAAAAACGAATTGTAATTAATATAGGTGGCGGGGTGTTTTAGATGTTAAGGCGCTTATGGAGATACTCAGATTGTAAATCGTTTGAACTCGCAGATAACGGCGTGTAAACAAAAAACAAAAGCCCGGCAATAATCGGCCGGGCTTTTGTTATCGTTAATAAGCTATATTTTATTCTGCCTGTATACTGACCATGTATTGATCCAGAAATTTTTGGTTGTCGGCATCGGTAATTTCCTGCGACAGTCTCTCCATGGCCAAATCAATGGCCGCGTCGACCATTTGGGCTTTAAAGGC
>Ga0180007_10006541_pt1 | contig 11350 bp, 2 predicted proteins | sample MM_PC_MetaG_FD_121122 | JGI IMG/M metagenome (GOLD analysis project Ga0180007, IMG submission 121122) | Groundwater microbial communities from the Aspo Hard Rock Laboratory (HRL) deep subsurface site, Sweden - MM_PC_MetaG | ecosystem: Environmental > Aquatic > Deep subsurface > Groundwater...
AAACGGCCGGCGTTGATTCTTTCCCCTGCCAACTTCAATACCGTATTCGGCCTGGCCCTGGCAGCACCCATTACCAGCCGGGTTCGGGGTCATGCCTTTGAAACAAATTTGAATACCCCTGACCTTCAAATACAAGGAGTTGTTTTATGCCAACAGATCAAAATGATTGATTTTAAGGAACGGGGGGTAGTCTTTGCCGCAAAGGCTCCGGAAAAGGTTATCAAAGAAGTCTTGGGCAAAACAAGGACCATTTTGGAATGATCTCATTGTTTGTGTCTTTATCGCTTTAAAAGGCCCAATACTATTTTTTCAATGCCATCATATTTTATATAAGGCACTTGGGCAGTGATAATTTTTCTGCCCCTGCACCATATTCAACAAGAAAGAGTTATCTTTCCTTATAAACAGCAATGAAACGGTAGACAAAATAAAGTCTTGGGTGGCTTGCCCGGCTCAAAAATGGGATTTTCGGTCAGGTACTCGTTAATAAATTGAAGTATTCCAAAGCAGGTCTGCAATAAATCCCAATGGGAAAGCGATCTTTTTTTAAAAACTCACCAAGTCTTATAATGCGGTTTATTTTATCGGCGTAAGATATTTCCTGAAATCGCCTTACTATTACTGCAATCGCTTGACATGTCAGTGCTACAATACTAAAAAATATTGGATAAAATGAATCATCCGGCTGAATTTGTTTCTGGTAGTCATGATATTTAAGGCAAGATCTCAATATAAGGATAAGATGAGTCAAGCATATTCAATCTTAGCCCCTGGGGCAAGAGTCGTCATCCGTGATGCCGAGTGGATCGTACGAAGAGTTGATAAGACATCAACAGGCGGGCAGGCACTTCATGTGACCGGCATATCAGAGTTGGTTAAGGATAAAGACGCCATTTTTTTAGATGAAATGGAAAAGAAGATAGACATCCTTGACCCTGCCGAAACCAAACTTGTTCAGGATGACTCAAGCGCATATCAAGCTTCATTGTTATATATGGAAAGTCTGTTGCGGAAGACACCGCCAACAGATGAAAATTTATATATCGGCCATAAGGGGGCAATGGATTCGGTTCCCTTCCAGCTGGACCCTTCAATCCAGGCACTAAAGCAACCCAGACAACGGATATTGATTGCCGATGCCGTGGGCCTCGGAAAAACCCTGGAAGCCGGTGTCCTGCTCAGCGAACTTATAAGACGCGGAAAAGGAAAACGAATCCTTGTCCTTGCTGTCAAAAGCATGCTCACGCAATTTCAAAAGGAGATGTGGGCCAGGTTTACCATCCCACTCACCCGGCTGGATTCCCTTGGCATTCAGCGCATTCGCTCCGAAATTCCCACCAACCACAATCCGTTCTACTATTATGATAAATCCATTATCTCCATTGATACCTTAAAGCAGGATATAGAGTATCGAACCTATATTGAAAATGCTTACTGGGATGTCATCGTTATTGACGAAGCCCATAATGTAGCCGAGAGGGGCAAAAATTCTTCCCTTCGGGCAAAACTTGCAAAGCTGTTGTCCAGAAGATCAGACACCTTGATCATGCTGTCGGCAACCCCCCACGACGGAAAGGCAAAAAGCTTTGCCAGCCTGATGAATATGCTGGACCCCACCGCCATTGCCAACCCGGAGGCCTATGGTCCCGAAGATATCAAGGGACTTCATATCCGGCGGTTTAAAAAAGATATCCAGGCCCAGGTTGAATCGGCATTCAAGGAAAGAGAGATCCGTGTGGCCCATTGCCAGGCAAGTTTCGAAGAAGAAAATGCCTTTGATGTATTCACAAAATTAGTGTTTGCGTCCTCAGTTTTTGCATCCACTGCTCAGAAAAGAACCGGGAAGCAGCTGTTTAAAACCACCCTTGAAAAATCCCTTTTTTCAAGTCCGGCCGCATGTCTTGATACCCTTCATAATCGCATCGGGCGGCTTCGCAAAACAGGGAATCCAGGATATGATGCTGACATTGAATCCCTGGAGGCCTTGGCTGAAACTGTCCGACATATTTCTTCAACTGCTTTTTCCAAATATCAAAAACTATTGACCACCATCACGGACAAACAAAAAGGGTTTGGGTGGACCGGAAATGATAAGACCGACCGCCTGGTTATTTTTACCGAGCGAATTGAAACCCTCGGCTTCCTGCATGCCCATCTTTTAAGGGACCTGAACTTAAAAGATAACCAGATCAACATTCTCCATGGGGGAATGTCTGACAGGGAACAGCAGGAAATTGTCGAAGAATTCGGCAAAGAAATTTCTCCTGTCAGGCTGTTGATTGCATCGGATGTGGCATCTGAAGGCATCAACCTGCATTATCTGTGTCATCGAATGATTCACTTTGATATTCCCTGGTCCCTCATGGTTTTTCAGCAGCGCAACGGCCGCATTGACAGATATGGTCAGGAAAGAACCCCTAAAATCGTTTACCTGGCCACCCACAGCAACAATGAAAAAGTCCGGGGGGATATGCGGATTCTTGAACTCTTGATTCAAAAAGATGATGAAACAGTTAAAAATATCGGAGATCCGGCAGAGTTCTACGGGGTTTATGATATTGACGAAGAAGAAAGTATCACGGCAACGGCCATGGAAACCGGCCAGAGCCCTGAATCATTTGAAGCCGCTATTGCCGACAAAGGACTGGATCCTCTGGCCATTCTTTTTGGGAACGATGAGCCGCCCAAGGGAGAGGAAGCCGGCACAAAAACCCGATCCATGCCCACCCTGTTCCCGGACACATATTCCTATATGAAAGCGTCCATTGACCATCTGGGGCAAAACCTGAGTGGTCAGGCAGTATTCTATCCGGATGAACAACGCATTGACATGGCAGCCCCCCGCGATTTGAAACACAGGTTCCGGTTTCTGCCAAAGGAGGTCTGGCCCGAGAACGGGTCCTTTATCCTGTCAGCGGACAAAGAGACCATCCAAAAAGAAATCAAAAGAAGCCGGAAAGATGAAAACGCATGGCCACGGATTCACTATTTGTGGAGCCTTCATCCAGTGGTGGAATGGATCAACGATAAGCTTCTGGCGGCGTTTGGACGGCATGAAGCCCCCATTCTTGAACTGGATCATTTTCTTGAATCGGATGAAGTGGTATTTATCCTTTCCGGTCTGATCCCAAACCAAAAAAGTCAGCCCCTTGTCCACCGATGGTTTGGGATTGAGTTTCGTGACGGGAAATTCAAAGAGATAGAAGCCTTTGAATCTCTTGTCAAACGGGTGTCTCTGGGAAAAAATAATTTCTCCAATCCCCAAAAACCAATTGATACCGGACCTTTGGAAAGACTGCTGCCCGAAGCCATTGAACAGGCAAAAATCTGGATGAGTGACCAGAGAAGGCTTTTTGAAGACCAGATCAATGAAAAACTCCAGGAGCACCTGGATGCCCTTGAACGGCTGAGGAAAAAACAGCATGTTCAACTTGAGTTCAGTTTTGAAACCAGCACGATGTCGGAAAAAAGAATACAGTCTGCCAAAGAAATTAAACGCCGGGAAATAAAAGCTGTTTTTGACGAGTACATGGAATGGATTGAACAGACCATGACCACAGAGGACAATCCCTATATCCAGGTTGTTGCGGTTCTAAAAGGAAGCAAGTCATGACCATAGATTTTACCGGCATCATCAATGAGAATGAATTTTACAGTCATCACTACCTTTCGGCCATTCTTGAGAGCGATTTAAAAGAGGTCTTAACCGTGTGGAAGGATGCTGAAAAAGACAAGGAGATCCCCCCTCCATATGCCCTTCTTAAAGGGATCTCAAAAGAGTATTTCACCCTTTGCAGCCAGATAAAAAAAGCACGCTCACCGGAAGAAAAGCTGGCAGTTCAACGCGAATTTACCCAAAAACTGCTTCCCATATTCGGATTTGAATTCACGCTTGAAACAAAAGAGCTGGAACAAGGGGGGTGTCTTCCGGTCATCAGCATTGTCAACAGGCAAAGTGGTGCGCCCGAGCTATGGATCATTGAAGGGCTTGATACCTCGGATGATGACATGGATCCCTTTGAATATGTCTTGTCCCCCTGTCAGTTTTCAAAAGAAACCGATTCCGGGACCGATGCGGGGGACGACACATTGGAAACCCTCATCAGCCGGGGGATTTTCTCCTTGCCTGAACCGCCCCGATGGGTGGTTCTCATCAGCATGTCCCAGATCCTGCTCATCGACCGGACAAAATGGAACCAGAAACGGATCATGCGGTTTGACTTGTACGAAATTTTCAGCCGCAGGGAGTTGTCCACTCTCCAGGTCTTTTGCGCATTGCTGCACAGGGATTGCATCTGCCCCAAAGATGGGTTAAGCCTTTTGGACAACCTGGATGAAAATTCCCACAAACACGCCTTTTCCGTTTCCGAGGATTTGAAATATGCCCTGCGCCAATCCATTGAACTTCTGGGCAATGAAGCCATCACATACTTAAAGGAAAAAAAGACCCGGGTCTATGACCGGAACCTTGCCGACGAGCTTACCAAGGAATGCCTCAGATACATGTACCGGCTGTTGTTCCTTTTTTATATTGAAGCAAGACCCGAGCTTGGGTATGCCCCCATGAAATCGGCTGCCTATCGGAAGGGATACAGCCTTGAGACCCTTCGTGACATTGAAATGGTTCAGCTCACCACACAGGAATCAAACAATGGGTATTTTATCCACGAATCCCTTAATATTCTCTTTGACCTGATTTATCACGGCACCCCGAACAAGGCCCAGGAACTTCCCCTTGGCAGCAAGTCCATTTTCAATGGGTTTTCCATGTCGCCGTTGCAATCCCATTTGTTTGACCCGGACAGAACAAAGCTCCTCAACAGCGTTAAATTTAAAAATTGCGTTCTCCAGGAAATCATCAAAAAAATGTCCCTTTCCCGCCCCAAATCCAGAAACGAGCGACGGGGCAGGATTTCCTACGCCCAGCTTGGGATCAACCAGCTGGGTGCGGTCTATGAGGCCCTTCTGTCCTATCGGGGATTTTTTGCCGAAACTGATCTGTATGAGGTAAAAAAAGCAAAGGATTCTGTTAACGAGCTTGAAACCGCCTATTTTGTCCAGGAGGATGATTTAAAAAAATACACTGAAGATGAACGGGTCTTCAACACAGACGGCACCCTGGTAAAATATCCCAAAGGCTGTTTTATTTATCGTCTTGCCGGACGGGACCGTGAAAAATCAGCCTCCTACTATACCCCGGAAGTGCTCACCCAATGCCTGGTCAAATACGCCCTAAAAGAGCTGTTAAAGGACAAATCCGCCGATGATATTTTAAACCTTACCATTTGCGAGCCTGCCATGGGAAGCGCTGCCTTCCTGAACGAGGCCATCAATCAGCTGGCAGAAGAATATCTTCGAATCAAGCAGAAAGAGACCGGCCAAATGATCCCCCATGAAGCATATGTCCTGGAAAAACAGAAGGTCAAAATGCGCCTGGCAGACAATAACGTGTTCGGGGTGGACCTAAATCCAGTTGCTGTGGAACTTGCCGAAGTTTCCCTTTGGCTGAACACCATCCATGAAGGGGCCAACGTGCCCTGGTTCGGCATGCAGCTGGTCTGTGGAAATTCCCTTATCGGCGCCCGGAAACAGGCCTTTGATTCCCTGGTGCTTAAAAAAGGCCGAAAAGCCGATCCGTTGTGGCTGGACCAGGTGCCCGAAAGGATTTGTCCCGGTGAGAACAGACCTGAAAAAAGCGTTTACCATTTTCTGCTCCCGGACCGGGGCATGGCCGACTATAAGGACAAGGTCGTTAAAAAACTTGCCCCGGACGAAATTGCCGCCATCACAGAATGGAAAAAAGAGTTTATCAAGCCCTTTACAAAAGGTGAAATCCAGCAACTGGAAATATTTTCAGAAACCATTGATAAGCTCTGGAAACGCCATGCCGATGAATTAAAACAGATCCGCAAGAGAACCACCGATACCCTCCATGTGTTCGGCCAAAACCCTTTAGACAAAAACAAAAATCTAACAGACAACAAATGGAAGGACAAGGTATACGGCCAGGAACTCTTGTCGGAAAATGTCCGCACCTCAAGTGTTTACCGGCGCTTGCGGCTGGTGATGAACTATTGGTGCGCTCTGTGGTTCTGGCCCATTGAAAAGGCTAAGCTTTTGCCCACCCGATATGAGATGCTGCTGGAACTGTCTTTGATCCTGGAAGGCAATGTATACGCTTCCGGGTTTCAAGTTGAAGAAGAAATGTCACTCTTCCCGGAAACCCAGCCCAAACAGCAGAACCTTAACTTCATGGATGAATTCGGGTTTGTGGATGTGGACCGGCTCTGCCGGGAAAATGAACGGTTGGGGCTGGTGAAAAGCCTTGGGATTAAATACCGGTTTTTGCACTGGGAATTGGAGTTTGCAGATATTTTCGAAGAAAACGGCGGGTTTGATCTTGTGCTGGGGAATCCGCCCTGGCTGAAAGTGGAATGGAAGGAAGCCGGAGTGCTGGGGGATGCGGAACCTCAATTTGTTTTAAGAAATTATTCTGCTTCAAAGCTCAATGATTTGCGAGATGAAACTATTGAGCAGTTTGATCTGAAAAGTTTGTATTTGAATGAATATGAGGCTGCTGATGGTAGTCAGAATTTTTTGAATGGTTATCAGAATTATCCCCTGCTTAAAGGTATCCAGACCAATCTTTACAAATGTTTTTTGCCGCAGGCATGGTTGATCGGAAATAAAACAAGTATATCCGGTTTTTTACATCCGGAAGGGGTTTATGATGATCCTAATGGTGGACCGTTCCGTGAAAAAATCTATCCGAGATTGAGATCCCATTTTCAATTTCATAATGAATTAAAACTATTTCCTGAAGTTCATCATGCTACAAAATTCAGTATCAATATTTATTGCAATGATCAGATCGAACCTGATTTTCTTCATATCGCCAACCTATTTGCGCCTAAAACAGTGTATTCCTGTTTCGATCATAATGGACAAGGACCTGTTCCAGGAATTAAAGATGATGAAAACAAATGGAATGTTGCAGGCCATCTGTCGAGAATTATTAATGTTCAAAGTGATGTATTGATGCTTTTTGCAAAGCTGTATGACAATGAAGGAACATTGTCTAAAAGTGCTCGTTTGCCAGCACTCCAGGCGAAAGAACTGATTCCTGTTCTTGAAAAATTTGCGAATCAACCCAAACGATTAAAGCAATTAAAGAAAGGTTCCTATTCAACACAACACTGGAATGAAACAGGAGGGCAAAAAGATAATACGATAGCTCGCGTGACCTCTTTCCCTTTAAACTCAGCACAATGGATATTGTCAGGTCCTCACTTCTATGTGGCCAACCCTTGTTATAAAACACCTCGAAGAATATGCACGCTTAACTCACATTATGATAGTACTGATTTAACACAGATTCCAGACGATTATCTACCAAGAACAAATTATATTCCGGATTGTGAAATTGAAACATATTTAAAAAGAACACCAAAAACTACATGGGGAGAAAGAAAACCAGTCACCGACTTTTATCGGTTTGTTAATCGTGAGATGATTGGGACATCTGCTGAAAGGACTTTTGTTACAACAATAATTCCAAAAGGTCCTGCTCATATTCACACCTGTATTAGTATCTGTTTTGATAATAAAAATCATTTACTTACCCTTTCTTCTTTTGGGAATTCTTTGCCTATCGATTTCTGGATTAAAAGTACAGGGTCGTCTCATGCAAATATGTCAATGATAAATCAGTTACCAATTTCATGTGAAGACAAATTTCGTCCTGGTCTTTTTTTAAGGGTTTTATTGCTTCAGTGTATAACAAAGCATTATGAAGATTTGTGGATAGATTGCTGGGATAGTTTTTTTCAAGTAGACTATTGGGCAAAATTAGATCTTCGCCTTTCCAACGATCACTTTAAAAACCTCACGCCTGAATGGCAAAGAGATATTGCCCTGCGCACAGATTATTCTCGAAGGCAAGCTTTGGTAGAAATTGATGTTCTTACTTCCATGGCTTTGGGCCTGACCCTGGAGGAACTCAAAACCATTTATCGGGTTCAATTTCCAGTTATGCGACAATATGAATCCGACACCTGGTATGATCAAAACGGCAGAATCGTTTTTACTGCCAGCAAGGGATTGCCCGGTATGGGTTTCACCAGGCCGGAGTGGAATGAAATAAAAAATATGGAATCCGGCAGTGTTGAACGAGCGATAATCGACAACACGCTACCCGGAGGACCAATACAGAGGACCATAACATACAAGGCTCCCTTTGACCGGTGTGACAGGGAAAAAGATTATGAAGACGTTTGGAAAGAATTTGAAAACCGCTTCAAGGCCAGTTGATAAATGGATATAAACACTAACACCTCATTTGAGGATAAACTATGACCGACGTTGAACTATCCTTTACAGATCTATTAACTCATCCTGAGAATTTACATTGGGCATGGATGAAATTTCGCCGCAATATGCGCTATGGAAACGTCCTTTATGATGAAATTGAATTGGCCTATTTTGAGGCGAATTTAAAAAATGAGTTGGAACAGATTTCAAAACAATTTCAGAAGTTAACATATCGACTAAGTCCTATCAAACCCATGCCACATCCCAAAAAACCTGATGAGAATGGCGACTCCCAGGCAAGACAGATGTTTTACATATCTGTCAGAGATCAGGTCGCCTGGATTGCCTTTGTGAATATTATCGGGCCCTGGTTTGATTGCAAAATGCCGGTGTGGAGTTATGGGAACAGACTATATCGTTCAGTATGGATTGACGACGACGAAGATAAACATCTCATCAAGATGGGTCTTTTCAGGCATTCTTCCCAGAATATTTATAGAAAATTTAAACAGAGCTGGCCTGTATTCAGACGTCACATCTTTCTCACAGCCAAAACCATGTCAAAAACATTAACCGTTGACGAGCTTGACGAGCCTGATGCCCGACTGTTCAAAGCGGAACACAGCTTACCAAAACCGCATCAACTTCCCTATCTTCAATCGGGCTATTGGAAAATTCAATCCGCTCAAAATTCTCTATACTGGGCAGGCATAGATCTTAAAAAATTCTATCCCAATATTAATCTAATAACGTTGAAAAAAAATCTGGGCCAATACTCTGACCGCTTTAGTAGGGACATTAAAAAAATGGCGAACACCCTTTTAAAATTTCCGCTGGACTTAACAGATTATAATGAAAAAGAATTGACCGGGCTTGGGTTAAAAGCAAATCAAAAATTTTTTCAGGGTGTTCCAACTGGGTTAGCAGTATCGGGGTTTTTAGCTAATGTGGCATTGCTTGAAATCGACCAGGAAGTATCAAAAGAACTGATGGGGGAAAACGGCAGTGCAAAAAAACCGATTGCCCATTTCCGATATGTGGATGACCATGTATTTTTAAGCGACAATTTTGAAGAACTTGTTGCATGGATTGAGTATTATGAAGGCCTGTTAGAGAAAAAACAACTTGGGGCAAGTATTGGAGCCGAAAAAACTGAACCCAAAGAATTCAGAGATTTTTTAGGGAGCAATAAAAACGAAAAGAACTACAAAAACTTAAAAAACTGTGCAAAGAAAGCCTGCAAAATTGATCCTCAATATCCATCCCCTTTAATGACCAAAACACTGGGCCTTGTTTCAAACCTGGCCAATATTGAATTTGATTTGCTTCATGCCAAAGAAAGAAAAAACGTTTTAGACGGATTGGAGCATTTACTTCTCACAGAATTCCCCAATACCGAAATTCGGGAAGATACCCGCATGTCTTTTGCTGCAACTCGTCTCTCGTGGTATGGGCCAAGGGTTGTTTCAGAGAATAGTTCGAACCTTTGTCTTTTTGAAAGACAGATCAACAAGTTAACCGCAGAGAAAAAAGAAAATCAAAAGCGGTTAGAGAACCTAAAAAAAAATACAGATGAAAGAAATACATTAGAAAAGCAGTTATCTGAAACGGAAAATCAGCTGGGAGTATTAAAGGCCCAACAGATATTACAAATGAATGCCAACGAGAGTGAATCTACCAAACACCGGAAACGGATATTCTATCTTTTGATGAAGGCTATAAACGAACATCCGGATAAACTTGTTCTTTGGACCAGAATGTTACAGTTCTGCCAGTATTCGGGACATGATGGCTTTGTTACAATCCATGAGACTTTTGAGGAAGCTTGTGGAAAATCACCCCTTTCAGCGAGTTATCTCAGCTCCTTTTTACGACAATATATTGCCAAACAAATTGTCACATGCACCTTGGTTCTTGCCGATAGTAAACAATCCGATGTCATTCGAAAATCTGCCCTGAAATATATGATGGCTGCATTGGAACATCCCATTAACCAAGACCACAAGAGAAAAAACAAATTTTTTGAACAAAATTCTCTTGACCTGTTTGAGTGTGCAGTGGGAAGTGCCATATATATTTTAAACACTGTCAAAACAGACCGTATCCTCCGAAAGGATACCCTGGAAAAAATCAACAATTCCTCCTTGAAATCACAAAAAACACCTTGGATGGAAACTGTTCAAACCTGGGCTAACACAAAAACTTATCCGCTATCGATATGGACTTGGTGGGTTGATTCTGTGACGTCAAGGGCAAAAGAGGTGCCAAGCCTCATATGGGAAATTATGGCATCAAAACTTGACCATAACAAAAAACTAGCATGGCATGTGACAGCAAAATACCCGGCATATACTTTAAAGCAAATAAAAAATTCAATGTTCCAGAAAGATAATCCGGCAGGAAAAACATATTATACGAACAAGGCCTGGCTATATGCATTGCTTTCCGGCGAAAACAAAAAGAAACTGAACCGTTTGAAAAGAACAACAGATCTAATAAAAATAAAACGGGTTATCTCGCTTATAAACAAAAATGAATGCTCTTTTGATAAATGGTCAAACTGGTTAACCCAAAACAATAAGAAACAGTCTTTTGATCCTCGAGCATCTGAGTGGACAGCCCTTAACCTTGTTGACAAAATCCTTGAAAAAATAATTACCTCTTCGAATATTGAATATTATTATAAATATCCATTCCATCCTGCAAACTTCCTTTTACCAAAAGAATGGAAGGAAATACCAAATCAAGGCTTATCCTGGGAAAAATGGAGAGGTATTATAAAGTCTGGCGATATTCAATTACGAAGAGGAAATAAGATTTTTGACCCCCATTATAAAATTTATACTGAAAAGCACCAAAAAATTAATAAAGAATTCGGCGTTATCCGGGGTATCGGCTTATTATTAGTCGGTCTGATTACCCAGTCCTACAACTGGCCGATTCCTTGGCACAAAGGAGGGTATGGTAGTGATGATGCTGCGTTTTATTATTTACGGTCAAAAGAAGTGCCCGTCTCTTCCTGGACAATGGCCATTTTAGA
>Ga0180007_10006542_pt1 | contig 11350 bp, 13 predicted proteins | sample MM_PC_MetaG_FD_121122 | JGI IMG/M metagenome (GOLD analysis project Ga0180007, IMG submission 121122) | Groundwater microbial communities from the Aspo Hard Rock Laboratory (HRL) deep subsurface site, Sweden - MM_PC_MetaG | ecosystem: Environmental > Aquatic > Deep subsurface > Groundwater...
AAGCCTCTTATTCTTATAACTCATCTCCTGATACCGCGCGAACGACGGCAGAAAAATCGCGATAAGGACCACTGCTACGAGCAGCACTTTCGCTGTCTTTATCTTTTTTGCCATTTATAGTAAACGCTTTTTTTGCCGAGCAACTCTTCTATCCTTAAGAGCTCATTATACTTGCATATCCTGTCGGTCCTGCATATGGACCCGGTCTTTATCTGGCCCGTATTCATGCCGACGACCAGATGCGCGATGGTCGTATCCTCCGTCTCGCCCGAACGATGGGAGACGACCGCAGTATACCCGTGTTTTTTAGCGAGATCTATGGCGTCGAGCGTCTCAGATAAGGTGCCTATCTGATTCACTTTGATAAGGATCGAGTTCGCGACCTTCTTCTCTATCCCCATCCTGAGGCGCTTCACGTTCGTCACAAATAGGTCATCACCCACGATCTGGATCTTTTTGCCGAGTGTCTCGGTGAGTCCCTTCCAGCCGTCCCAGTCATCTTCGGCCAATCCGTCCTCTATGGATATGATCGGATATTTCGAAACCCATCTGGCGTAGAATTTTATCATATCCGCCGAGGAATTATCGACTTTCGGCTCCGCCTCTAGTATATACTTCCCGTTCTCATAAAAGGAGCTGGACGCCGGATCGAGCGCAAGAGAGATATCCTTACCGGCCTTATATCCTGCTTTATCTATGGCCGCGAGTATGGCTTCGACGGCCTCTTCGTTTGATTTCAGATTGGGAGCGAACCCGCCCTCATCTCCGACCGAAGTCGAAAGCTTCTTATCGTGCAATATCTTCTTCAGGCTATGGAAGACTTCAGCCCCCCATCTTAAAGCTTCCCTGAAAGAGCCGGCGCCTATCGGCATTATCATAAATTCCTGGAGATCGACGTTGTTGTCGGCATGCGAACCGCCGTTCAATATGTTCATCATCGGCACGGGAAGTATATGGGCCTTGTCTCCCCCTATATATTTGTAGAGCGGCATCTTCTTTGAAATTGCCGAGGCCTTCGCGGCGGCCATCGAGACGCCCAGTATGGCATTTGCCCCGAGCCTGCTCTTATTGGGCGTGCCGTCGAGATCTATCATGATCTGGTCGAGTTCACCCTGTTTCAGCGCGTCCTTACCCGTGACGGCTTGCGCTATCTCGCCGTTCACATTTGACACTGCCTCCAGAACGCCTTTGCCGGAATAGCGTGACTTATCGCCGTCCCTGAGCTCGACCGCTTCATGCTCTCCGGTGGATGCGCCGCTCGGTACAGAGGCTCTTCCGAAAGAACCATCCTGCAAAACCAGATCGACCTCAACGGTCGGGTTTCCTCTTGAATCCAGTATCTCCCTGCCTACAACACTCTTGATGCTAGTCTTCATCTTACGCTGACTCTCCTTCCATCTATCCTTAGCTTTCCTAAGGCAAACAACTTTATGGCTTCCGGATATATTTTGTGCTCTTCTTTGTGGATACGATCCAGAAGCGTCTCCTCGGTGTCGTTATCTTTTATATCGACGGGCTTCTGTAATATTATCGGCCCGTCGTCGAGCTTTTCGTTAACGAAATGCACGGTAACTCCGGTCACCTTCGATCCGGACTCCAGCGCGTCCCTTATGCCGTGAGATCCTTTAAAAGACGGTAGGAGCGCTGGATGAACGTTGATTATCCTGTCTTTATACTCCCGTATGAAATACGGACTGAGAATTCTCATGTAGCCGGCAAGCGCTACCAGGGCGACGTCCTTCTTCCTTAATCTTTTTACGATCTCTTTATCGTAATCCTCCCGGGACTTGTAATCTTTGGCGGCCAGGACAATCGTCTCTATCCCCGCTTCTTTGGCGCGGATGAGCGCATGGGCGTCATTATTATCACTCACGACCAAGGCGATCTCGCCCGGTATATATCCCGACTTAACGCTATCAATGATAGCCTGCAGGTTCGTTCCGTTTCCGGAACATAGGACCGCTATCTTCATACGGTATCCTTGTTTAGAAGAGCGTGTAAATAAACGGGGCGACGGCACTGCCCTCCGTGAGGACTATAAGCAATCCTAGGAGGACGAGCACTATAACTATGGGCAAAAGCCACCATTTTTTGCGCTCTTTCATGAATCCCCAAAGCTCTTTCAATATACCGATCTTCATTTGCGCTTTCCTTTTAAATTATCAATACTGGTTTTCGTAACTCTCTTTGGCCTTTTTATCAACGGGACGGTCATGCCAGTATGATGCCCGGCCTTTTGAAATACGTTGATCCAATATATCTTTGCCGAGGCATTTTGTCAATAACCCCAGCGGTGTCATGACCCCGTAGAATAGCACAGCAAGCACCACGCGGCTCATGAAGAAACCGAGCACGACCGAGAGAGCCATCCAGGCCTTCTGCAGCGGCTTCAATACCGCCGGAAACGCCGCGCCGGAGCCTGCAAAAATAAGGCCGAATATGAAGAGATAGGCCGAGGAGCCCTTGCCGCGCCACAGCGCGATCCCGGAAAAGACGATCAGGACCACGCCTATCGTAAGCCCGAATTCGCGCAGCTCCTTCCTGGTGCTCCTGATCTTCGATATATCTTCGAGAATATTAATCAAGTTCGAACTCTTTCAGCCAATCTTTGTCCTTGCCGGTCTGCTTCTGGCATTTTTTATCCAGCATGATATTGCCCATTACCAGATAGTCCATATCGGTACGCATGAAACACCGGTACGCGTCCTCCGGGCTTTCTACGATCGGCTCGCCCCTTACATTGAAAGAGGTATTTATTATAACAGGCGAGCCGTATTTCTCATAAAACTTTTTTATCATGCCGTAATACAGGGGATTCGACTTTTCGCTCACCGTCTGGACGCGGGCCGAATAGTCCACATGCGTGACAGCGGGGATATCGCTCCTGGCCACGTTCAGCTTATCTATTCCGAACAGGGCCTCTTCGCTTTTGGTCATAGCGCGCCTCTTCGCCTCCCGGACCGGCGCAACGAGAAGCATATAAGGGCTCTTTATATCCAATTCAAAATATTCGGACGCCTTCTCCTCCAGCACGGACGGGGCAAACGGCCTGAAGCTCTCCCTGAATTTTATCTTAAGGTTCATCGTCTCCTGCATCCCGGCGCTCCTGGCGTCCCCTATTATGCTCCTGGCGCCAAGCGCCCTCGGGCCAAACTCCATTCTCCCCTCGAACCACCCGATCACCTTCTCAGTCGCCAGCAAATCCGCCGTTTTTTCACAGATCTCTGCATTCGTAAGCTTTGTATACGGAGCGTCTTTCTCCTTCAGGACTTTTTCGATCTCCTCGTCGCTGTAATGCGATCCGACAAGCGACGCTTTCATGAAATCGTTCTTATCGTCGGCTGTGCGGACGTTGCCCAGATATTGATACCATACGAAGAGCGCCGCTCCGAGCGCGGCTCCCGCGTCGCCTGCCGCAGGCTGGATCCATATCTCTTTAAAAGGCGTCTCGCGTATGATGCGGCCGTTCGCGACACAGTTAAGCGCCACACCGCCGGCCAGCACAAGATATTTTTTACCTGTAATTTTATGGATATGCCTGGCTATCCTTATCAGCACTTCCTCGGTCGCGTATTGAATCGATGCGGCCAGATCCATCTCCCGCGCAGTGATCTTCGACTCCCGTTTTCTGGGATCACCGCCGAATAGTTTATGAAATTTATCACTGGTCATCGTAAGCCCGCCGCAATAGTTGAAATACTTCATGTTGAGCCTGAAAGAGCCGTCCTCTTTGAGGTCCATCAGCTCATTCAATATAAGGTCCTTATAGGCCGGCTTGCCGTAAGGAGCCAGCCCCATCACCTTATATTCGCCTGAATTCACTTTGAAGCCGGTATAGTAGGTAAACGCGGAATAGAGAAGCCCCAGGGAGTGAGGAAACCGTATCTCGGATTTTAGCGAAAGGGTATTGCCCTCGCCCACACCGAAGCTCGCGGTCGTCCACTCTCCAACACCGTCCATCGTCAGCACGGCCGCTTCTTTGTAAGGGGACGGAAAGAACGCGCTCGCGGCGTGTGATTCGTGGTGCTCGGGAAATAACATGACGCCGTCATATCCCAGCTCTTCCCTTATCATCTCCTTCATCCATAATTTCTTCTTTATCCAGAGGGGGATCGCTTTTATGAACGAACGGATGCCCGACGGCGCATATGCCAGATATGTCTCGAGTATCCTTTCAAATTTTATGAAAGGCTTATCGTAGAAAGCGACATAGCTCACATCTTTAATGGTTATTCCGGCTTCGCGCAGGCAATATCTTGCGGCATTCGACGGGAAGGATTGATCGTGCCGCTTCCTTGTGAAACGTTCTTCCTGACAGGCGGCTACTATTTCACCGTCTTTTATCAGGGCGGCGGCAGAGTCGTGATAGAAACACGATATTCCGAGTATATACATCTTTTAATACCCTCTTTAGGTAGGATATATGTAGCCAATAGCCCAATTCTGGAAGAACTTCGTCATTGCGAGAAGGATGTCGATAGACTCTTTCCGACGAAGCAATCTAAAAAAGAGATTGCCTGCCTGCCAACTGTCGTTGCCTGCAGGTAGGCAGGCTTCGTCAGCATATAGGCTAACCACGGCTTCCTCGCAATGACGGCTCTACCGTCGAGTTCCTTCCGGTAACTGAACTGTTACATGAACGATCTTATCTTCGATTCGATCGCTGTTTTAGAATTGACTCCTACCATGCGGGCGACCTCTTCGCCGTTTTTGAACAGCACAAGAGACGGTATATTCAGGACGGAGAGATCGGTAGCAAGCTCCGGGCTGTCATCGACATTGCACTTTGAAATACTGACTTCGCCTTTAAGCTCCTCCGCGAGCTTCTCCACCGTAGGCGTAAGCATCTTGCACGGCATGCACCATGGCGCCCAAAAATCTACGAGGACCAATTTATCGGACTTCAACACTTCTTTATCAAAATTCTCAGGCGTTATCTCCAGCATTTCTCTATCCTCTCTTCGCTATTACTTTTGTCGGGCAGACCTCAACGCATCTGCCTATATATTTACATTTACCCATATCTATTTTTGACAGGTTAGATTCTACCTTGACGGCTCCGGACGGGCAAGCTTTTTCGCATTTCATACAGGCTATGCATCCGGAACTGCACGCCCTGGCCGTTTGCGCGCCGGTGTCTTTGGATCTGCACTTTACATAATAGCACTTCTCCGGCAAGAGTACATATAAGCTCTTCGGACAGGCCTTCATGCATTTTCCGCAAGAATTGCATTTTTTGGGGTCGACTACGGGAAGGCCATCGACGCCGATCGTTATAGCATGGAACGGGCATTCCCGGACGCAGTCACCCAGGCCCAGACACCCGAAACTACAGGCCTTGTAGCCTCCGAATAAGAGAGTGGCCGCCTTACAGCTCTTTATGCCCCGGTAGGAATACTTATTCTTTGCCCTAATGCCGCCGTTACAGAGAAACGCCGCGATCGTCTTCGTCCTGACTTCATAGTCGATCCCTAAAAACAGGTCTATCGATCTGCGCGCCTCTTCACTGCTGACGACACATCCGGAAGGGGTGGCCTCTCCCCTGGCAAGCGCTTCGGCAAACCCGGCGCATCCGGCCTTTCCGCACGCTCCGCAATTTGACCCGGGAAGCATAGAGATCAGCTTAAACATCTTCGGGTCGAGTTTGATCCCGAATATTTTAAGGGTATACGCCAGTCCCACTCCGAAGATAAGCCCGAGCGCCGCCATAGCCAGCACCGGCGTGAGTATGCGCATTATCATATCTTGAACCCGCTGAAGCCCAGAAATGCCATCGACATAAGGCTCGCTATAATAAACGTTATCGGAATGTCCTTCATGCTGCGCGGAACATCCGCGTATTCCAGGCGCTCCCTTATCCCCGACATGATGAACATGGCGAGTGTAAATCCGGCCCCCGCGCCGAATCCCTGTATAAGAGATTTCATAAAACTTCCCGGCACGGCATGCCCGTGCAGAAAGAATACGTCCGTATTCAACACTGCCGCGCCGAAGACCGCGCAGTTTACCGTTATCAGCGGCAGATATATGCCGAATACCTTATATAGGGCGGGAGCTTTCTTCTGTATGACGATTTCGGCGAACTGAACGAACGACGCTATCACCAGGATAAAGCTTAAGGTCCTGAGATACTCCAGGTTATATGGCAGCAGGATGTAATTATATATCAGCCACGTGATGATCGAGGCCATCGTAGTGACGAACGTCACTGCCAGGCCCATCGAGACGGACGGCAGCGTATTCTTCGAGACGCCGATAAACGAACATAGCCCCAGAAAGCGGGAGAGTATGAAATTGTTTATGAAGATCGTGCTGATTATTATCGTTATATAAGTGGAGAGGTCCATCTTATTTCGCCTTCCATTTCATCGTCAGATAATTTATGAGCGCTATCAATATACCTATAGTGAGAAGCGCGCCGGGAGCCAGTATCATGAATAGCGGCGGCTCAAAACTCCTGCTTATAGTGATCCCGAGAATAGTGCCGTTTCCCAGCGATTCTCTTATCGCCGAGATAAGAATGAGCGCCCACGTGAACCCTATTCCCATCCCGAGCGCGTCTAATATCGATTTAAACGGCGGCGCCTTTGACGCGAAAGCCTCCGCGCGGCCCAGCACCATGCAATTTACGACTATGAGCGGGACAAACATGCCCAAAGAGCGCGATAGGGCCGGAGCGTAGGCCTTCATTAAGAGGTCGACTATCGTCACAAACGTCGCGATAATTACTATGAAGCACGGTATCCGTACCTTCTCCGGCACGATACCTCTGATCAACGATACGAAGATGTTCGAGCCGACCAGAACGAACGTGGCGGCCACTCCCATTCCTATGCCGTTCGACACGCTCGTCGACACCGCGAGCGTCGGACAGAGCCCCAGGACGATCCTGAATGTGGGATTCTCCCTCCAAAGGCCTTTTACAAATTCACCCATCATCTTCACTGTCGCATTTTCTCCATGAACTCGGTTACCGTCTTATTTATGGCGTCGGTAACGGCCTTCGAAGATATCGTAGCTCCCGTTATCGCGTCGATGCCGTTTCCCACCGATATAGTCCTGGCATTCTTGCCTATAAATTGTTTCAGAAAATATGGCTCGCTCTCCCCCAGGCGTATTTCATTTATCTTGGAACCGAGGCCCGGCGTTTCCATATGCTGCAGGATCCGCAGGCCCTTTATCACCCCGCCTGTATCTATACCCACGATAATATGCATATAACCGCCGTAACCCGAGCCTGTGACCTTAAGACAATATCCGACGAGCGCCGGCCCGTTCATCGCCTCAAAATATTCTATACCCCCTACCGCGCCGGGTTTGAATGAGTCGGCCTCCGGCATTATAGCCTTAAGCGCTTCCTGCTCTTCACGATACAGCGCGGCGGCGATTATGGGCCTCGTCACTTCATAAGTGAATGCCAGGACGAGCGTTGCCGCGAGGCATATTATCCCAAGCATAAGGCCAAACTTCGTCATCTGATTCATCGGGGAGCCCCGAACCATTTTGGGAACGTGTATCTGTCTATTATCGGCGTGATCGAATTCATTATGAGGATCGCGTACGAAACACCTTCGGGATATCCGGAGAATTTCCTTATTAAAAATGTCAGCAGTCCGCAGCCTACGCCGAAGATCACCTTGCCGCGCGGGCTTAAGGGGCTCGTCACATAGTCCGTAGCCATGAAGAACGCGCCCAGTATCAAGCCGCCGGCCAGCGTAAAGAAGAGCGCATCGCCCGTAAATAGCCCGGCCTTACCGTTAAACGCCCAGCTCATCACAGCGACCGTGGCGATATAAGTCGACGGTATGTGCCAGGTAATATATTTTTTTACCAGAAGGTAAGCCGCTCCGGCCAGGAGAGCAATAACGCAGACCTCTCCGATACAGCCTCCCCTCTGTCCGATGAAGAGATCCCAATAGGAGACGCCTTTCATGACAATGGCCTGGCCCTCTTTACACAGCGCCAGAGGCGTAGCGCCCGTTACCGCGTCGACTTTCCATCCCGGATTCTGCCACGTAGTCATATACACGGGCCACGATATCATGAGAAACGCCCTGCCGACGAGCGCCGGATTGAAGATATTATGGCCAAGCCCGCCAAAGACCTGTTTTCCTATCGCTATAGCGAAAAAGGACCCGGCCACCGGCATCCATAGGGGCGACTGCGGCGGCAGATTATACGCCAGCAACAGGCCCGTAAGCACCGCGCTCCCGTCCCACACAGCGCCGATATCTTTCTTCCTGACGGCAAGCATAAGAGCTTCAGTAACGACTGCGGCAACGATACCGGCGATTATCACGAATAAAGAATTGATCCCGAATATGAATACTCCGGCTATGCCGGCAGGAAGAAGCGCAAACGTCACCGCCCACATGATGCGTTTTGTCGACACCTTGTCTTTTATGTGCGGCCCGATCGATACTACAAGTGCTTCACTCATCTTGAAATCCCTAAATTGTCTGGATCTTTGCTTTACCGAATTTCATGTAATCTAATAGCGGTATCTTGGCCGGGCATATGTAAGCGCAAGCGCCGCATTCGTAACAATTCGCTATCCCGAGGCTCTTGGCCTCCGGGAAGTTCTCTCCCTTCACTCTGTACATCAGCGTCGTAGGGACCAGCCCTATCGGGCAGGCGTCCACACAACGGCCGCACCTTATACAGACACTCTCCTTATGGGTATCTATTTCTTCTTCTGTCAGAAATACGACGCCGCTCACGCCTTTTGATATGGGAGTGTCCATCGAATATTGGGCAAACCCCATCATCGGGCCGCCCATTATAATCTTCTTTGGTTCTTTCGTAAACCCGCCGAAAATATCCTTCATGTCGCTCAGCATGGTCCCCATCCTGACCCACGTATTTACCGGCTCTCTAACGCACGAACCGGTTATCGTGATGGCCCTCTCAAAGAGCGGTTTTCCGAAATAGACGGCTTCATATATGGCATATGCGGTGCCCACATTATTGGCGACGCATCCCACGTCCATCGGAAGTCCGCCGGCGGGCACGATCCTGTTCAGGATGACCTTGATGATCTGTTTCTCCGCGCCCTGCGGATATTTTTCATCAAGCGCTATGAGCTTAGGTTTCACGCTTCCGAGCCTACCCGGCCCGGCGCGGCGCTCCAGGCTGTTTAACTTCAGCGCCTTCTCCATGGCGTAAATGGCCGAGAGTTTATTCTTCTCTATCGCTATGTAGGCATGCTTTGCCCCCAGGATCTTCACTATTATATCGAGGCCCGTTAATATCTCCTGCGTCTTCTCCAGCATAAGACGGTGGTCGCAGGTGAGATACGGCTCGCATTCCGCGCCGTTCAATATTACGGTATCGACGGGCTTGTTGGCCGGTGGAGATAGCTTTACGTCGGCCGGGAATCCAGCGCCGCCAAGGCCCACCACGCCGGCATCGCGTATAATCCCGAGGAACTCTTCTTTGGGTATGGGGTCTATGTTCCGATCCGGCTTAGGCTTGAAATCCTGGTCTTCACCTCCCTCGGGTTCGATCACAATTGAAAGCACCCTGGCCTGATTATATGTGGGAAAATAGGCAATTTTTGTAATTTTACCGGCTATAGAAGCATGGACAGCGGCCGAGATACGGCCTGAGGGTTTTGCGACGAGGTCCCCGACGTTTACTCTATCGCCTACAGAGACCACGGCCTGCGCCGGTGATCCGGTATGCTGCGAAAGCGGAAGCACGACTCTCTTGGGGATGAACGATCTTTTAATAAGTTTGTCTGAGGCGAGACTCTTGAATGTAAGTGGGTGAACTCCGCCCCGAAATCTATATTGCATAAAAATCATTATACATTATTGACGCAAATTGTCAACACCACCGCTGATAGGTATTGACAATTCCGGGCATATGCTGTAGTTTAGTAGCAGGAGGTTTAAGAAATGACACATATCAAGATCAATTGTTGCGAGACGTGTCACGTCTACTGGACATGCGAGACAAAGTGGTACAGGGGAGAAAAAGGCACGGAGAATATCTGCTGCCCGATCTGTAACTACTACAAAACATGCCTGGATAAGGCATCTGATAAGGTTTGCAGGTCTAAGAGCAAGTAGGATTTCCTTCGGATTTAGGCCTGATCAGCATACCTACGGCGCCGCATATTGCGAATATCACCCCTACCGAAACCAGTATCCAGAACCTGTCTATAAATTTTGCCGCATACGCGGCTATGAACATGAATACCAGGAACGCCAGATGTATTATTCCCTCCAGTGAACTGAAGATCCTTCCCCTCGCTTCTTCGGGTATCGTCTCATGCGTGAGGGTGTTAATCGAGACCATTATCGGGCTGACCATCATACCAAGAAACCCCGCACTGATTCCCGCGAGAAATATATTCGGATAGTTATTGACCGCTATTGAAAAAGCTATTATCGAAATGCCCGTGAGCGCGAAGCTCAAATTTATAACACTTCTCTTCTCCGCCTTCTGCCCAAATTTGCCGTATAAGACAGTGCCTAAAAATAGGCCGCATATGAGATACGTTCCGAGGAATCCAAGATGCCTGGTCGACGTCCCGAACGCATTTTGTACAAAGATTATGATGATGCACGAAATAGCGCCCATGCCGGACAGCAGCAAAGAAGAGACATACATCACAAAACGCATATTACTGTACCTCGTCAAAAGCCTCAGCCCTTCTTTCATCTCATGCACCATCGACGTCTTCAGGGAACTCTTCAACGCCTCGGTGGACACCTTCAGATCCTCTCTCACGCCGTGAGTCCTGCCGTTCTTCATCACGATCATCGCGATCAGCGCGGCCGATACAAAGAATGTGGCGCTATCGATGTAAAACCCGCCTATCGCGCCCACGTATCTTATATTCACTATGAAGCCCGCGACCAATAAGCCCACTACGTTGCCTATCAGATGCGTCGTATCCTGAAGCGTGTTGGCCACCAGCAGCTTGTCTCTGGTGACAAGATCCGGTATTATCGCCATCTTCGATGAGATGAAGAAGCGCGAAATGGAGAATGTCAGGAATATGACGAGGTATATAGGCAGGATCTGTTTCGCCACTATGAATAGCGGGATAGTAAAAACGAGAGCTCCCCGCAGAACGTCAGATATAATCATCACGTTCCTCCGGTCGAGCCTGTCGACCCAAACGCCGGCTATCGGGCCGACTATAAATACGGGTATTATTGTGAAGGATATGAGTTTCGCGAGAGCGACTTCGGAACCGGGGTGGCTCTGATAAACGAGCGCGACGAGAGCCATCTGGTTAAGGCGGTCGCCGAAATTAGAGACGAGCTGCCCCAGCCACAAGAAGAGGAAGTTACGGTTGGATAATACTTCTCTGAAACGGGCCAATAACGGACTCCTA
>Ga0180007_10006543_pt1 | contig 11350 bp, 12 predicted proteins | sample MM_PC_MetaG_FD_121122 | JGI IMG/M metagenome (GOLD analysis project Ga0180007, IMG submission 121122) | Groundwater microbial communities from the Aspo Hard Rock Laboratory (HRL) deep subsurface site, Sweden - MM_PC_MetaG | ecosystem: Environmental > Aquatic > Deep subsurface > Groundwater...
CAAAGTTACCTTTGAGTTTATGGTTACGGTTTTTTGCTGTAAGTGGTTCTTCTTCAAGAAGTTTCAAAATTATATCTTTTAATTTATGCATATTATTGCCGCGCTTCTTGGCCTTCTTAACGTCCTTTTCAAACCGCTTTTGGTAAATTGGGATTAGCATTTAGATATCCAACTTATCAAAAAGATCGATTGCATCTTTTGATTTTACAAGATCTTTTTCCTCCTCAACGTCGGCAATAGCCTGAAGTGTTTCCTGATTAGGTATTTTGTTGTACACGGCCTTCCTGATTAAATCGCTAACATATTCACGCATACTTTTTCCTTGCAGAGCGGCCATCGCCTTAAGGCGCGTGTGAGTTTTTTTGGAAATATCTATTGTAAGACGAGACAGATCTGCTTGATCACTCGTATTTCTATGCGTACTCATGATATTGCTCCTAATTTATAAAAAACTTACAATTACCCCCAGTATACCAGAAATACAGAAATAAAGAAAAGGGCTTCGATATATTCATGGAAATGCAAAGAACACCGCTATTGGGCTTTTTGGGCTGTTTTTGACAATCTCATCATCCCTGACAAACTACCATCAGCAGCCTGAGGTTTATAATTCATGTGATATTAAAACCAAGGGAGGCTTTTATCGTGGGAAAACCAGCCCAAAAGCAGGAAACCATCTCTCTAGCTCGCTTCAAGCGGGCTATTTTTTTTGCCCCTATAATTTTTTGGTCTTGTATCAATCTTTCTGGATGGAACCATGATTTCAGAGTCTCTTCCTCAAAAAACTCTGTTGACCAAGTTTCCAGTCTTAGATCGTTTATGCAAAAGGGACACGCAACCTCACATCTTGCACGAGACCACGTGCGACAGCCCCATAACCCCAAACACGACAAACCATCATACAAAACTGCCCAAGATCTGCTTGTTAATTATCAAATCGATACAAATTTTTGCTTATCGCTGCAAAATATCTCTGCTCGAAACATGCATGCGCATCTTCAGTCAAAGACATACGACGATCTTCTTGTCACAAAACAATCTCTTACCCAGTTTTTCGAAAAATTCGAAACCAACAAGCGTTTTCGAAAACAGGTGTCCAAAATTAAACAGGTTGGAATTTATAAGACAATAAAAATTGGCAAGAAAAAGATCTGGAAATCTCGCGAACAAATCCCTGCGCTCAAGCACTACGCAAATCACGCATATCAAGCCGTCTGCACAACTCTAGAAAATATAGCTCGATCTACAAAAATCCTATGTCGAGACTTTCTTCAAACAAATATAGGCAAAACTGCTCAGTATTTTCTAGGTAGATTTATGTTGGGAATTAAGCAGGCCGGGGTCGATATTCAAGCTACCCTAAGCAGAGAAAATCGAGATGGTCCCTTCAATTTCGCTCGTGATCTCCTGCAAAAAGCCAAAACCCAACCTATCCGTGAAACGTTGGGCGACGTGACGCAGCTTCTATCTCGAGCAACAATAAACGCAACCGCTGTCTTTGTCGCAGTTTCTGCAATTGCTGTAACAATCGAAACCGGGGTCGCCGCCGCCACCGGCGCCCTAGGGGCCATTGCTGCCCAAAAGTTTTTTGAGCCTCTTGCTCTCAGTATTAATCTCGATGGCTCAGTGGCAGTTGAATCCGCCGCTTCATCAGGCGTGTCGTTTTGGCAGGCGATTGCGACCTCTATCGCCCCAGCTATTCAGGCGTTTACGGGGGTTGTGGAACAAGCCGGAAATTTGTTTTGTGCTTTGGACCACTCACCTTCACCAGGATCTACGGCGGGTAGAGGGGGTAACGGTGGTGAAGGAACGGGGAAATCTCCTAATAAGTCATATCGTGAGAGTGAAATAATAGAATTTACTGAAAAACAATTGCAAAAAAAGTTCAAGCATGCAAAATTTTTTGGTATCGACTCATCTTGGAATAAGACTTCAGCCCAAAAATATAAACAAGCTATCCTTGAATTTATCAACGACAAATCGACAGAGGTCATGAGAGCGTTTTATAGAAAAAACCCTGCGACATATTACATTAACAAAACCACAAGACTGTTCGTAGTAAAGGTTGATGGAATTTATAAGACTGGATGGAAATTATCTGAAAATCAGTTAGAAAGTTTTTCAAGATCAGGAAACCTAAATTGAGGAAGCAAAAAGTGAAAATTGATTTGGAATTTTACATTGGAATAATTGAGGACTTCTTGAATAAAAGAATACCTCCCAAATGTTTTGAGTACATTTATTTGAAGCTTTTTTTAGAAGGGATGGGAAAACCCACGTCAAAAGAATTTGCCATTTTGAACCCGCTATTTATGGATGTTGAAGCGTTTTGTGACAACCCTGAGCTAGCAGATAAGGACGATATTGGAGAAAAAGAATTAAGGTTTAGCTGCAAGGTTGCGCTGGAAAAGCTGAGACAATTAAAAAAGACAGCCTAAAATAACAACCTGTGTGGGTGCCAGGCGAAGCCCGAAGGGCGAAGACTGGCGGTCCCTCATAGACATGTTCAGGAACGGAGAAGTTGAGATTGGGGTAAAGCTAGGAACGATGCAGACCGCACTCTCGAGCTTTGGGTTGGAGGATTAGTTTTGCTAAAAAAGGGCTGTTTTTATGGTGCTTTGATGTAACCTGCTCGTTTTGGTACAATCAAACCGTATTTAAGGCCCTTTACATTGGGAGAAGGATGTGAAAAGAGCTGCTTTGACGAAAGAAAGTATTTTGGATTTTCTACGGGAGAACAAGGATCTTTTGAAAAATAAATTTGCCGTAGAAAAAATTATGCTTTTTGGGTCCTATGCGAGGGGGGAGGCTGGGCCAGATAGTGATATTGACATACTTATTGAGGCAAAGCAAAAAAGTTTTCGCAGATATGCAGATCTTATCATTTTCTTGGAAGATAGCTTTGATCGCAAGGTTGATGTTATTTACCGTGATTCAGTAAATCCTTTCATTATGGAGCTTATTGAAGGGGAAATTATATATGCCTGAAGTTCGCCCAGAAATACTGCTTGTTGATATGCTAATTTCTACCAACAAAATAATTCGGAAAACAAAGAATGTTACAGCTATCCAGCTTGTTGAAAATGAAGAGGCTTTTGGGTTGGTTCTTAGGGAGATTCAGGAAATAGGTGAATTATCAAAGAAACTCAGGGGGATTTCTGGTCCCTGGCATCAGATAGATATTCCTTGGAGAGATATTATTATTTTTAGGAACTTGATTGTGCATAGATATTTTTCTGTTGAGCCAGAGATTATATTTGAAGTTGCTACTTCACAAATTCCTTCACTTGAGAAAAAAGTTTTTGGAGCACTTAAGAAGGTTCAAGATCGCCAGTGTGTTTTCCGAGCAATTTCTGGCATGAAGACGGTTTTTCAAAAATTTAGACGTAAAGAAACTGTGGACTATCTTAATTATATTGAATATCTATTAAGCGTTGATCAAGATATGAAATAGAAAAGTTGAAAGAGTATCAAAGAGAAATGGATTTGTTTGCAGATTTTTTAAGGTACTATTACTTGAAGACTTCAGAACCAACCGTACGATAAACAAAAATAGCATCAAATAGAACCGATACCACTAACCCCTTACGATATTTTAGAAAAAAGGCTTTTCAGGCCACAGTGATACATTTAAGAAGCTTTTTCTAATCGAATCTGCGGATGAGCGATCGTTCCTAGAAGAAAACAATCAGGTTCACATTGATTTGATAAAAGCAAAAAGAGGGGGACTTGTTGGCGGTTTCTCTGCAATCATGGTACCCCAACCAGCAGATTCTCCGGAGCGAGATCCATACATAGTACAACCTTTCAAACCTGCTTACTTGTATACTTTGAAATCAACACCCAGAAGCAATTCTGAATCAACCCCTCTCAAATACTTATTGAAGAAGGCCAATAAATAATCATTTATTCTTTTTGTTGCAAAATAACCATTAGCAGAACCCACAGAAAGATCAAACTCTTTTTCTCCTATCATGCTACCAATGATTTCTTTCAAAATGGCTTGATTAGAAAAAACATTATGACCAGTTTTACCAAAAACAACCCTGTAAGAATCTTTCTTCATCTTGGAAATACCTGAGCATAGAATTTCAGGTATTTTTTCAAATTCTTGCCTTGTTATGTTACACATTTTCAAAGATCCATCATCAATGTTTTCTGAATAATTTTCTGCCTGCATCATCATGAATGGCTTTGCAAGAGCTTTTGCGAAATTCTTTGAAAACAATGGCCCATCCATAGAAATACCTGCTATTATACGCTTATCCAATCGACATGTTTGAACTGTAGCAACACCACCTAGAGAGTGGCCAAATAAACCTACTTTTTTTAAATCAAGCCGATTTTGAAATTTCCCTTTCTTGTTAATAATTTCAAGCTGATTTAAAACAAAAATAATATCTTTAACAAGCTCATCAACGCGAGCTAAGCTTTCGATTAAAAATGTTTCTGGATTTTGACTCAACCAAATAAAGCCTCTTTTACTTCCATCTGGAAATGAAACTTGGTGTGCCGTGTAACTATGATCAGTACTTACTACGATATATCCGTGACTCGCTAAATTTTCACAATAAACAGAGTTAAAATCTCTCCCCGCACCAACACCATGAGAAAAAATCACCACTGGAAATTGCTTCAATTCAAAGGAAATTTTAGCTTTTGAAACGTCAATCTTTCTTGCATAGGAAACTCCTATAGCTTTAAGTTTTTCACCATTTCTAAGCATTTTCTTCAGGGATAAAGCTCTTTCTTTGTTTTTATTGAGATCAAACTTCATTTCCCTTAACACTTCTTCCAAAAACCATTTCTTTTCTTTCGTTTTGATTTCCTCGCCAATCTCCTTTTCACCACGTTTCCTGAGAAAATCAATTAAAATTTTTGCGAGTTCTTCTTTCGTCATCACCTGATATTCTTTCACGCTCTGCTCAAGACCTGAAATGACTTCTTTATCTAATTCTTTCTTCGATTTACTTATTCCAACATCATCCATTAATGAATCAAGACAATCTTTTGAAAACGATGTTACCGGCCTCTTTGGCAAAGTTCCTTCTGCTGGATACCAGATTTGTACCATTAATTCACGAGGACCTACTTTTCGTGGTTTCTTTTCCATCCGACTCTTATCAACCCAATGGTATACAACCGTTTCGATATCAAACTTTCCTGTTGGTCTAGGGAAATTAAACTCTTCTGTTTTTTGCTTAATCATACAAGAAACCGTTACAACCACCATTAATCCTAAAACCAAAGCCCCTGCAGTAGAAAGTAAAAACTTCTTAGCTCCATACATAAGAGATCCTTTCGTTATCATTTATTTGCATGCTTAAAAATTAATATTCCGAAGCAGTTCTTGATTCATGTCCATCAAACCCAATCATGTCCTGGTCCAGAAACATGTGAGACTAACTCCAACAGCCTGAAATTTGTAATCTGTGTGGTTTTTACAGGAGATTCAAATTATGGCTGATTTTGGAGAATATCGAAAAAATGTCGTCACGGCTCGCTTCAAGCGGGCTATTTTTTGCCCACATAATTTTATTTTCTAGCACGAGCTTCGCTCGGTTCAACCACGGCGAGTACCGCGCCACCCTTTCAAAAAGTTCTGTTAATTCTTTTCACAGCAAAAACAATTTAAGATCGTTCATGCAAGAGGGCCACGCGACTGCCCGCAACGCCCCAAAACTTGCCCGGCATAGCTCGAAGAGCGAAGTCGGGACTCATAAAACTGCCAAAGAATTACTTTCTACTCACCAAATTAACCCCACTATTTTCTTATCACTGCAAAACGTTTCCTGTGATGACATGCCCGCAACTCTAAACAAAAAATCGTATGACGAGCTGGCTGCCATCAAAAGTTCCCTAGAACAATTTTTCGAAAAATATAAAAACGACAAAAACTTTCAAAAGCATGTTTCAAAAATTAAAAAAGTGGGGATTTATGAAGAGAAAAAAGTTGGCAAGAAAAAGCGCCTAAAGCCTTGGAAATCCCGCCCTAAAATTCCAGCGCTCAAGCTTTACGCAAACCTAGCATACAAAACTGTTCTCAGCACCCTTCAACAAGTTTCTCTCGCAGCAGAAAATCTTTGTCGTGATGTTTTAAAAACGAAAGTTAGCGAAGCCACCCATCTTGTATTGCGACGATTTATTATGGGAGTTAAGCAGGCTGGAATCGATATCGAGTCAGTTTTGCACAGAAAAAAATTCGATGGCCCATGCTATTTTGCTCGTGACCTCCTACAAAAAGCCAAAACCCAACCTATCCGAGAAACGTTGGGCGACGTGACTCAGCTTTTATCCCGAGCAACGATAAACGCAACCGCTGTATTTGTCGCAGTTTCTGCAATTGCTGTAACAATCGAAACCGGAGTCGCCGCCGCCACCGGCACCCTAGGGGCCATTGCTGCCCAAAAGTTTTTTGAACCTCTTTCCCTCAGTATCAACCTTGATGGAACCGTCGCAGTCGAAACCGCCGCTTCGTCAGGCGTATCTGTTTGGCAGGCGATTGCCACCTCCATCGCGCCGGCCGTTCAGGCGTTTGCGGGGGTGGTGGAACAAGCTGGGCATTTGTTTTGTGCTTTGGACAAAAGTGGAAACTCAACCGCTAATTTATCAAAAGGAACAACTCTTCCACGGAATTTAGAAGAACAATTGGCAGTCGAAGAGGTGCGATCTCACCCATCGCGGGGCTTGGAGTTAGATATTAAGATGACTGATCCAAGGTGGCCTGCCTCAGAAGGATGGGTTAAGATGCACTATATGCATGGTACGAAAAATAACAAAATCGTTGTGCATTACGTTTACAACAAACTTACTGGTGCGACGAATGATTTTAAAATAAAAGTACTCTGAAAGGGTTTCTTATGGTAGTTAAATCAAAATATAGTGACTGTCGACACTTAGACGAATCAAGCTTTGAAAAAATTGGTTGTTTTCCTGAATCTGAGATTCATATAACTAAAAATAAAGAATATGAGGCTTATGCCATAGCCTCCTTTAAACAAAAAATTTCCCTGCAAATTATTAATGACCTAGAACTTCCATCGTGGCTTCCAATTTGCTTTTTTGAAGTATGTGACAATTCTTTGCCCCCGGACTGGATTTGTAACTTCTTTGACGATGAACCTAAGATGGTAATTGGACCAAGTTTTATTGCGAAAGATATAAAGTCATACAATTCTATGGTTGAATTGGAACCCGACGCAGTTGCTTTGTTTTGGGAAGGGGTTAAAGGTTGCAAGCCAAATCCCAAACCAATCGTACACAAATAATAAAGGCCACCACAATTAAGTGGTGGCTTTTATTCACCTCTACCAAAACCTTTTTTCTGCAAATGCTCTTCCCGAGTGGGGCTTCAGGTACTTTTCAAAATCCAGCGCTTGTTTTTTGTCGATAAAACCAAAAAATGCAACCAACTTCCAAGGCGCGTAGTCTGATGTATACTTTGAGCCTTTTTCGTTATGTTTAATTAGTCTTTCTTTGAGATTTGTTGTGTATCCAACATATTTTTCTGGGGATATTTTATTGATTTTATGAGATAAACGTAGAACACGTTTAATCCTGAATTTTTCTGGCCGTGCAGGTACGTCTACGCTCTACGAGCTACGCCGCACAGTCTTCGCTAATTTCTATCAAACTTTATCTTATGAAAACGCCATCTTTGCTGGCCGTGCCGGGCGAAGCCCGAAGGGCGAAGACTGGCGGTACCTAGTTGACACGTTCAGGAACGGCGAAGCGGTTATGGAAGTGGGGCTAGGGGCGATTCAGACTACACTTTCAAGCTTTTAGACTACCTTTTAATTTTGCAAAAAAGTGGGATATTTGTGAGGGCTTTGATGATACCTGTTTGCTTTGATATAATCAAATCGTATTGATGACCCCTTACTTGGGAGACAAGCATGGAAAGAAAAAATTTGACTAAAGAAGACATCATAGAGTTTTTGAGAAGGAATAAAGACTTTTTTAAAGAAGAGTTTGATATCGACCGCATTATGCTTTTTGGATCTTACGCTCGTGAAGAAGCTACCGATGAAAGTGATATAGATATACTTATTGATACGAAAACAAAAGATTTTGATAACAGATTTAGACTTAAAGAGTTTTTAGAAGAAGAGTTCAAAAAGAAGGTCGATGTGCTTTATAAAGATTCAGTAAGAAGATTTATAATGCGAAGCATAAAGGATGAGTTAGTTTATGCATAAAAGAGCCCCTGAATTTTTTGTGGTGGATATTTTGATTTCGATTGACAAGATTAAACGTAGAGTCTTGGGTTTGAGCCTTCAGGAATTTGTGGCAAATGAAGCTCATGTTGATGTTGTGTTGCGAAGTCTAGAAATCATTGGGGAAGCCGTTGGTTGTTTATTAAAAGATTCGAACTTTTTGTCGGAAACAGATGGGGATTGGCGAAGAATTGTTAATCTCCGAAATGTTTTGATTCACTTTTATTTTGGCGTTGATTTGGAAGAAGTATACAAAATAGCACAAGAAAAAGTTCCTCTCCTTGAGGAGGATATGCTTGACCTTATAAAGGAAAAGGGCAATCTTGACAGTGTTTTTCAGGCAATTGAGGATGCTAAAGCTGATTTGGCAGATCTCTTTCGCAGTGAAAGCGTGAAGTATCTTGAGAGTGTCGAAAAAAAACTAAAATAACTTTCAAAAATAGTGCCCAGCACCACGCCGACTTATGTAGATAAGACAGACGATGCTGGGCAAACTTGTAATAAAATAATCCTAGTAATCTGTTACACCAGCTGCTTATTGACAGTTGATTGCGTCTTTCAGCAAAGCCTTTAAGGCTGAAAAGGATAAGTTTGGATTTTTAAGTTTTCGTTGTATTTCTTTCACACTACCCATACGCTTTCCATTTACCCGAAAAAGAGAGCCCGCTATATGAATTATATTGTTTATCTTCTTTCTCAGCAACTTGGCTTGTTTTATTTCATTTCTTCTTCGAAGTCGTTCTCGCTTTTCCGAAAACGCATCTCGCTTACGGGCCTTCCGAACAGGCTTTTTCTTGTTTAGCTTAATCTGCTCTTGCTCTAAAATATTAAGTTCTTCTTCGATCTCAGAATCATCTACAGGATCGATTAGAAATTGAGTAAGTGCATCTTGTATTCTTTCACCTTCACAGTCACTCTCACCGCTTGATATTCCCTGTTCCAAACGCTCAATCTCTTCGTTCACCTGCTCCTCGGAAAGTATCGATTCTTTTTGTTCTGTAAACTCAGTCTGGTCGTCAGCGTCAGAAAGCGCATCAAACCATTCTGCATCACTGCCAGATTTCTCTGATTCTTCAGATTCTCCGTACCATTCAGAATAATCAGACTCCTCTTCTGTACTATCGCACCACTCATCTTTCAAGCCTAACCTCGAAAACTCCACATCAATAAACCCGCCAAAGTCATCTAGAAAATCAGAACCTCCCTCGACCGAAAGATCTGAAAGCCCATCGGGAAAGGTTTCTTTTGGCTCTGAAAATTTATATTCTCTTCCAAACGGTGCACCGATCGAATAATTTGGCGCTTTTATTTTTGTTGCACGCTCCTCCAACTCTTTTTCTTTTTCTATAGCATCTATGCCCTTACAGGCAGCCTCTTCGATTTTATTGATATAGTTTTTTGGATCTGTGATGTCGAGAATTTGGCACAAAAGATCAAAAACGTTGCTTTGTAGTTTTCGAATGAGCTCGACTTTAGATGGATGTTGGAATGTTTTATTTTGAAGAAATAGGTCTAGATTTTCACTAACCGCTTCATAATGGCGCTGCGTTATATCACTTTCTATAATTTCGACTTCCCTGGAAAACTTCTTTTGAAAAGAATCATCATGAAAAGGAGCTATAGATTTATCGTAGGACTCAACTAAATACATCTCTATTAGGCAATCAGTAAACTCTATTTCCAAATCCAGAAACTCTCTCTTGATCTCCTGATGAGCAACTTTTTTATACAAAACAATGATTTCTTTTTCGACGCAATCAACATCTGAACATGAAAATTCTTCTTTCTTCCTGTTCATCTTCATCTGATCACGAACACCTTTGAGCATATAGTCAATAACATCCGTAAGCTCACATGACTTGAATAGCCTATCGCGTTTTTCAAAAAACACATTCTCTTGGCATCGATTTTGATCAAGTATGTCAGAATATTTATTTTGAATATTTGTGAGGACTTTTGACTGTTGCCCCGAAAGACTTGCTGTTCCAACAAGAAGTAAAACGACAAATAATAACCTTCCATTCATAAGATAACCCCTTCTATGCTTAAACGTCTAACAGTTAACTTTCACCCTGTGCAAGTCACGTGCTGCGCTTGGCTACTATCATAATAAATTTCAGATTGAAAATCAAAAAGAATTTAAAAACTGAGCTTTTTGTGCAGAAAAACGGGGTTTTAAAGATTGTGAGCGGATTTCGACTCTCGGGCTAACGCTATCTTCATAAACCTTTTACCGATTTCTTTTCTTTTTGGGAAAAACTCTTTCGCACACCAATAACCGGCACTCAAGCAAGATATTCCCCTAATTCTACTCCGATATCCACAAAATAGTTTACTATCTTTCTTTTTCGCCTGCTCTTTATTTGTATCAATTTCAGTGGCAAATTCGTCCAAAAGTCGATGAATTTGTTGGCACAAAAATGTTTTAATCGCCGTTCTATCTCTGGTAATACCGTACGCTGGCATAAGATACTCTAAGTCGCGATATTTCTTTTTTTCGATCAAAGCAAGAAAATCGTCTCCACCAGAACCATCTTTATCCATCACCTCCGTACCACTAATAATCAGATAAAGAGAGGTCCTCGGAGCCTGTCTCTTATACTTAGGCAAGATAAAAACCTTTTGAAGAGCTGGCAAAAAGTTTTCGTAAAGATTTTTTATGATACATTTGTTCATTCGTTTAGACACCAGGGCCATGGTTCTAATTGCTTTACCATCAATCGTTTCACCAGACTCGTCACCAATCATGAAAAAAACAATGTTCAGTAAAATCTCGTTGGGAAGGTCTAGTAGGCTTGGGCTATTATGAACAACCGTGGATTTTATTTGCTGCTGCTTAGACTCCATCGAAACAAGCACAGAAGTATTTATTAGACAAACAATAGAGAAAACACACAGAATTCGAACAAGAAACTCATTCCTCACAATCAACCCCTTCACCTAACGATAACCCATATTTTTAGGAAAACACAACGTAGAGGGTAATTCAGGTTTGTCTAAAGCTCAACTCTCTGTGCTGGCTCAGTACATATGAGACTTTTTGCCCTCCAACTGGCTTATCTGGATAGAGTATTGCATAGGCGTCATATAATTCAAGTGCTGGTGGGGCCTAAAAGTATTGTAAAAATGGGTGA
>Ga0180007_10006544_pt1 | contig 11349 bp, 8 predicted proteins | sample MM_PC_MetaG_FD_121122 | JGI IMG/M metagenome (GOLD analysis project Ga0180007, IMG submission 121122) | Groundwater microbial communities from the Aspo Hard Rock Laboratory (HRL) deep subsurface site, Sweden - MM_PC_MetaG | ecosystem: Environmental > Aquatic > Deep subsurface > Groundwater...
CGCTTATAAAGGAAACCTTTGAATCGACCTTTGATAAAGGCAGGTTCGTAAGTTTTGTGAAGAACTTGCTCAATGATGTGGAAGAGGCTACCTTTATGTATAAGGGGAATTATATCCCCGATGCCTACGAGCAATATATCAATACTTTGGAGCGGATAGGGAAATATACCGACGGCGAGCATAAGATAGATATTCTTATCGCAAAGCTCAAAAAAGAGACATCTATTGAGCGCGCCCGCACTATGCAGAGGAATTTTGTTGCCTGGTATTTGAATGGCAGCCGGGGCGGAGAATTGAAGGATGCCGCATTGGTTGCCTTTGTTGCTCCTAACGAAGAAGACTGGCGTTTCTCCTTGGTTAAGATGGACTACCGGTTTGAAGAAGGCAAAAAGGGCCGGATGAGAGTAAAAGAGGAGTTTACTCCGGCACGCCGCTGGTCCTTCCTTGTCGGGGTCAATGAAAACAGTCATACCGCGCAGAGCCAGCTTGTCGATCTTGTTATAGACGATGAAAGAAATCCTGTTCTTAATCAGATAGAAGAAGCTTTTAATATTGAAAAGGTCACAAAGGAGTTTTTTGAGAAATACAAAGATTTATTTTTGCGGGTTAAAGATGCGCTCGATGAGTTGGTTAAGCGCGATGAAAAATTGAGGAGTGATTTTAAAGACAAAGAGGTTGATACGGCTAACTTCGCCAAAAAGCTCTTGGGACAAATCGTATTCCTGTATTTTTTACAAAAGAAGGGATGGTTTGGAGTAAAGAAAGATGAAGAATGGGGCACCGGTTCAAAAAGATTTTTTCGCGATTTATTTGAAGGCGAGGTTATTCCCTATAAAAACTTTTTCAATGATGTGTTGGAGCCGCTTTTTTATGACGCGCTTGCGCTTGACCGATCGCATATTGACCATTGGAACGACCATTTTCAGTGTAAAATTCCTTTTTTAAACGGCGGGCTTTTTGACCCCATAAATAATTATAGCTGGGAAAAAACTGTCATAGATCTTCCAAACGATCTTTTTTCAAACGACCGCAAGGATATTAAAACAGGAGACATTGGCAACGGCATTTTAGACATTTTTGACCGTTATAACTTTACGGTTAAAGAAGATGAGCCTCTTGAAAAGGAAGTAGCTGTTGACCCGGAGATGCTCGGGAAGGTTTTTGAGAATCTTCTGGAAGTAAAGGACCGTAAATCAAAAGGCACGTATTATACGCCTCGTGAGATTGTCCACTATATGTGTCAGCAGAGCTTGATTAATTATCTATCGACAGAACTTGAAGGCAAAATTACCAAAGAGGATATTGAGACGCTTATCAAATATGGTGAGCAGGTGGGCGAAAACGAGGCAACTGTAGAAGCCAAAGGTAGAGAAACCGATACCTATTCTTACAAGCTTTCCGAAAGCATCCGGCAGAATGCAGAACTGGTAGACGAAAAACTTGCTAGTATTAAAGTGTGCGACCCGGCAATTGGAAGTGGTGCATTTCCAGTTGGCATGATGACCGAGATAGTCAGGGCCCGCAAAACACTTTCCAGTTATATCAAAGATTCAGGGCGGACACTTTACAATTTTAAACGGGACTGTATTCACAATTCACTCTATGGTGTTGACATCGATCCGAGTGCTGTTGAGATTGCCAAGCTTCGTTTATGGCTGTCGCTTGTGGTAGACGAGGATGATATTCGCCAGATTAAGCCTTTGCCGAACTTGGATTACAAGATTATGCAGGGGAATAGTCTTCTGGATGAATATGGAGGCGTACGGTTATTCGACGACAAATTGATTTCCACCGTCAACTTTGACAAGGAAAAGCAAATATCGAATCTGAAAGAAAAACAGGCAGAACTCTCATCGGAATATATCAGGCTTCATCAGGCTGATAAGTTGACCCGGGATAAAAAACAACAGATAGACGAAGAGCTTAAGAAGATTAATTCCCAAATAAAACGGCTTGAACAATCCGGGAAAAAGGTTGAAGAAAATGCGAGTTTGTTTGATATCTACAGTAGTGCTAAGAAGAAATCCGACGAGCTCAAACGGCTCCATAAAGAATTCTTTGAGACTACGCAGAAAACAAAGAAAGATGAACTAAAAAAGCAAATTGAAAGGCTTGAATGGGATCTTATTGAGACAACCTTAAGGGAGCAGAATAAATCATCCGAACTCAAAAAAATAGAGGTGTTAAAAAAAGCAAATATTAAGCCTTTTTTTCTCTGGAAACTTCATTTTTCTGATGTTTTTCAAGAAAATGGTGGGTTTGACATCGTTATTGCAAATCCTCCCTATAATGCGGAGTTGTCAGATCAAGAACGCGAACTTTACAAGAATAAATTTGAATGCGTTCGTACGGGGAGGCAAGATACCGCCGCAATTTTTGTTGAGGTTGCCAAGCGAATAGGCAATCCCGACATGCAATTTTCTTTTATATTACCGTTTCGACTTTTCTCAAGAAAGCGTAACCACGGCGAATTCCAAATTTACACCTTGAATAATTTTTCTATATTGAGCATTTTGTATCTCGGTTCTAACGTTGGCTTTTCGGCTAATGATGAATTTATGATACTTGTTATGTCTTCAAGAATTAATTATAAAAATAAGATCAACGTTGCATTTAAGCCAGCACTTGAAGAGCTATGGGACAGCCGAATTTTTACTAAGATTGACCAGTCGTTGCTTATAGAAAAAAGAGAGGTCAACCTTAATATTGCCAGATTTGATGTAGATTTGTTGGGGAAAATTAACAATGGCTGTTTGTCTTTGGAGACAATTTGTCATGTTAAAGATGGAATCGTTCCGTTTATTCGTGAAAAACTCGTTAAAGATAAGAAAGCAGATTCAAGATATGTTAAATTCGCAGGGATCGCTGGACGCTACCATTTGTCAAAATACTATTTTAGTTGCGACGATTTATGGCTTTGCTATGATATTAAAGAAGCAATGAGGTTTATAAAAGATAAAGTCGAGCTACGAAAAGTCCAATTGAGAGAGAGGGAAATATTTCTCCATCGGAAAATTTTAACAGCTCAGAATAGCGCCATTCTCAAGGGAAGTATTGATGAAAATAAAATATTTGTCTCAAATTCCTTGCACTCAACTTATTTAAGAGATGAGTACGAAAATCTGTTTTATTTGGAATATATACTCGCATTAATAAATTCTCCTGCTATCAATTATTACCACAATTCACTTAGACAGAAGGGCACTGATTTACATCCTCAGATATTGGTTAGCGATCTTAAAAAATTACCAATAAAAAATATTTCGACTCAAGATCAAGCGCCGTTTAAGAATTTGGCGGAACAGATTTTAGAAATTACTACTACGTCCAAAGATTACTTACAGAGTTCTGCCAAACAAGCCCAAGTCAAAGAATACGAACACCAAATTGACCAGATGGTTTATGAGTTGTACGGACTTACCAAAGAGGAAATAAAGATTGTTGAGGGGGCATAGTAAGGAGGATTAGTTTTGCGTAATTTTTCAGCGAATAGACTCCTAAAGATTCTGCATGATTTCAACGTGAATAAACCGGCAGAACGTTTATCCGGAAGGAAGCTCTCGAAAGAAAGAAATATCAAATTTGATGACATATATAGGCAGGCACAGTATCTAAGAGATAAGGGGCTCATTGAGTTAAAAGAGTCCAATGAAATTGGACGAGTTGGTCCCGTTGATATTCATATGAAAATCACAGCCAGCGGCATAGATTATTTGGGTTCCAACTGTTTTATTAAAAAGGTCGGTAGGGTGATAGGGAAGTTGTTTGAAATATTGATTAAGATTTTTAAATGAACGGTGATGATTTTTTAGATGAGTTTATGGGATACGATTTCACCATGGGATCAGATGTTGTAAAATGCCCGCACTGCGGTGCCGACGTACCCTGTAGCTTGTTTTTCGATAACGAAGTCGAGTGTCCGAAGTGCGGGAAGAAGTTTAAAAAAGAGAATTAATATGGCGACAACAGTAAAACAATCATTTCAGAATTTGAAAGAAAATCTTGAGATAACGGGATTACAAGAAGAAACCGTTTCTACTAGACAGAAGTCAGTTAGAGAAGTTCTTGATGCCGGTCTAGCAGTTAAAGAATCATTTTTAACCGGCTCGTATTCTCGTAGCACAATGATCGCACCGTTGAATGATGCGGATGTGGACATCTTTGCCGTTTTAGATGTTAGTTATTACAATCACTTTAATGGTCAAAATGGTGGGCAAGCAGGGCTTCTTGATCTGGTAAAGAGAACTTTACGAAAAACATATACAAAGACACCTGATATCAGCAGAAATGGTCAAGCCGTAACAATATGTTTTGATGATTTTAAAGTTGACGTTGTTCCGGCATTTTATCGACAAGGAGGCGGGTTCTTAATCCCGAATTCGATCAGACAGTCTTGGATTTCGACGGATCCTAAAAAACATGTGGAAATCATGAGCCAATCAAACACAAAGCATAATGGGGATATGGTTCCTTTGGTGAAAATGATCAAAGGCTGGAACAAAAACATCGGCAGTTTCTTTATGTCATTTCATCTTGAAGTATTGGCTTTATCGATTTTGGACAATGTTACAATATCTAGTTTTCCTTCGGGCGTACGTTTCTATTTTGATAAAGGAAAAGATTTAATAAACAAGCAGAATTCCGATCCCGCAGGGCTTGGTGGCGATGTGGGAGCTTACTTAAATACGCGAGAGAAGATTCAGGAGGCAGTTGATAAATTTCAATTGGCATATGAACGATCCATTAAGGCAGAAGAGTATGACAGCCGCGGATACGCTAAAGATGCGATTGAAATGTGGAGAAAGGTATTTGGGGATTATTTCCCCGTATACGGATAATAAATATGAAAAATCAGATAACGACAGCTGAACAGTCGGTTTCAAAAGCAAAATTGGAAATAATGAAGGAGAGCAAAAGGATAGAGGAGTCTTCGCTCTATTCAGCAAAAGGTCATTTTGCCGCCGCACACACGTGGGCCAATTTCCATCTTATTATTGGAGTGCCTATTGTTGTATTAGCGGCTATAGCAGGGAGTTCTTTTGTCAACAATAATAATGTCATGGCAGGAGTTCTTTCTTTGGTTGTTGCGGTTCTTTCCGCCGTCATGACATTTTTAAATCCAAACGAAAGATCGAGTTCACATCTAAATGCGGGCAATAGTTATGATGTCTTGCAAAATGAGGTTAGGATATTCCGAACCATAGATTGCTGGAGGGAAGACCCTGAACAGATATTGACCGAGCGATTGAAAAATTTTTCAAATCAAAAAGGTAAACTTAACCAAGGCTCTCCACAAATTCCTTGGTGGGCATATCAAATAGCGAAGAGAGGCATAAAGGCCGGTGAAGGAAGCTATGAAGTAGATAAGGATGAAAGCTCAATAAAAATAGCCAACCAGATACCCAAGAAAGAACGGAAGGAATTGCAGGATAAGCCGACTAACATTGAGGATAAAGAATAAGCTACTTGAGAAGATTGAAGAGATGGCGAGGTATATTCGATGTCGCAGGAAGCAGGGAATGATATAGAAAAATCACTAACTGAGTTTGTTTACAAATTCGTTCAAGATTGTTTAGCGGCCAATCCTGTGATTGTTTTGGGAAGCGGGCATTCTGCGACCTTCGAAATCCCTGACGTTCATCAGATTGGTGAACATTTAGTGGCTAATGTTACCCCTTTGATAGGGGCAAAAGATGAAGACACATGGAAGAAATTTCAAAATGTTTTAGCACAAAAGCACTTGGAAGCCGCTTTGCAAGAAGTTCAGCTTAGTCCGCAAGTAACAAAACTTATAATTCAAAAGACTTGGGAGTTTATTTATTCAGCGGACAAGAAAGCTTTATACCAAGTTATTAATTCGTTGTCTGGGATATTTCCACTCGCCCGGCTTTATGATCACCTTTTTCGTAGTACACACCAACGGTTGTCGCTCATAACCACAAATTATGATCATATAGCAGAATATGCGGCAGATGTGGCTGGATATGCGTGGACTACGGGATTTGATTACGGTTATATAGGTCAGCGTTGCGTAAAGCAGCCGGTGACGATTTATAAATATCAGACACCATTTCGCATGGTGGATATCTGGAAGGTTCATGGGTCTATAAAATGGTGCCGCGGAGGGGATGGAATTGTGTACAATTTTCCTTCAATGGACGCATTGCCAGAAGGGTTTACGCCTGCAATAGTAACGCCGGGAATAAATAAGTATAAAGAGACGCACGAGGAACCGTTTCGCTCTATTGTGGCAGGAGCGGATTTGGCGCTTGATTCAGGAAAAAGTTTCTTTTGTATAGGGTACGGATTTAATGATGACCATATTCAGCCAAAGCTTTTAGAAAAATGTCGACGCTATAACAAGAATATTGTTGTCCTTGCGAAGAATCTTACGGAAGCGGCAAAGAAAGTTTTACTTGATGAGGGTTGTAAACATTTCCTTGCCTTTGAAGAGACGGCTGGAGGCACGCGCATGTTCAATTGCGAACATTGTGGCGGCGTCATATTGAAAGACTTGAATCTTTGGTCACTTGGCGGTCTTTTAGATCGCGTATTATGAAAGGACGTTAACATGACAATCTTTACGTATAAAGACGAAGAAGCGTTAGGAGCAGTTCTTTCGGTTGATACGGCTATGGTAATAATTAAAGTCGCGGATTTAGATAGGCTTCGGAGGATGCAGGTTAATAGGCTTGTTGTTTTGCAAAGTAGTAAGGCGGGTCAGTATTTGATTGGCGTTGTCCAGAAGATTACGCGAAGCAGTGTGGAGCAGGAGTTATCCGTAGAGCAGGAAGGGGATCCAATTGAAATTGAGTCGATAATGCCTCAGCTTAATCTAGTGCGCGTTACGCTTATTGGCACCTTAATCGATAAGGTTGGCACCAAAGAAAACGTTTTTCGGCGAACTCTTGAAACAGTCCCGGAAATAGACGCGAAATGTTTTGCTGTTGAAGGAGATATCCTGACATCGTTTATGCGAGTTATCGCGAATGTCACGGATGAAGGGCAAAAACTATCTTTAGGGCACTATACTTTAGATGAGGATGCGGAGGCTTACCTTAATGGAAACAAGTTTTTTCAGCGTCATGCGATAATTGTTGGCAGTACTGGATCAGGCAAGTCTTGGACAACAGCGAGAGTGCTTGAGCAGGCGGCAGTTTTGCCAAGCGTGAATGCTTTAGTTCTAAACCTTCATGGAGAATATGCCCCGATGAAGGGCGACGGTATTAAGCATTACCGCGTGGCGGGCCCGGGAGATCTTGGAAATGGAAAAGGGTTAAAGGATGGCGTATTGTATCTGCCATATTGGCTTTTAGGATATGAAGCCCTTATTTCGATGTTTGTTGATCGAAGCGACCAAAACGCACCGAATCAGGCGATGATAATTGCTAGAGAAGTTGTAAAAATGAAAAGAAAGTTTTTAGGGGAAAAAAAGGCAGATGAGCTGCTTGAGAATTTTACGATAGATAGCCCGGTACCATTTTCGATGGACGAATTATTCCAAGAATTAAATCGATTGAATACTGAAATGATTCCCGGAGCGAAGGCGGGAACAGAAAAACAAGGGGATTTTCATAGTAAGTTAAGCAGAATGATTGCGCGACTTGAAAATAAGCGTACAGATCGTCGGTTAGGATTCTTGTTTCAGGCGCCTGTTGAGGCTAACGAGTTGTCATGGCTCGACGAATTATCGCGGAAACTAATAGCTGGAACGAGCTTACAGTCCGATAAGAAAGGCGGAGTAAAGATTATTGATTTTTCTGAGGTGCCTTCGGACATTCTTCCTTTGATTGTGAGTCTTGTCGGACAACTTACATTTTCATTGCAACAATGGACTTTATTGGAGAAACGTCATCCGATAGCTTTATTTTGCGATGAGGCGCACTTATATATCCCGTTGCGTTCCGAAGGTGACGCCGCGAATGAAGTATCTATTAAAATATTTGAAAAAATAGCGAAAGAAGGACGTAAATACGGAGTGGGACTTGTAATTATAAGCCAGCGGCCATCCGAGGTGAATCACACCGTATTAAGTCAATGTAATAATCTTGTCGCGATGCGGTTAACAAATGCTGAAGATCAGTCTGTCGTCCGGAAGTTGTTACCGGACAGTTTAGGTGGGTTTGGGGATGTTTTACCAATTTTAGATACGGGAGAAGCGTTGGTAGTTGGTGATGCCAGCTTGTTGCCGAGCAGGGTACGTATTAAAGAACCAAATTCAAAACCTAATAGTGGCACTGTGGATTTTTGGGATAAATGGTCAAAAAGTTCCTGTGAAGATGGGATTGTGGAAGCCGTTGATGCTTGGCGCAAGCAAAATCTTCAATAGAGCTGGACGTAAAGAATCAATGGAGGTTTAGGTGAGCGAAACCATAAATTCATCGAATATTAAATCACCACCTGAGTTATCGCTGAAATTGACGGTTAAAGATGAGAATGTTATAAAATATCTCATTAGTTATGAGTCACCTCAACGAGAAGATAAGGCTCTTGAGGCATTAAAAGTTGGTGTTATTGCCATTCTTTCTGCCAGTCCTTCCCTTGATACAAAAATAGTGGATGAAAAATTTAATCAGATTGAAAAAAACTTACAAGAATACAGTGAAGCATTTAAAAAATCATTAGCAGATGAATTAGAAAAATACTTTGAGAAAGAAAAAGGGGATGTCCCGGCAACCATTAGTTCGGTTTTGGGTGAGAAAGGAACCCTTTCGGTATTGTTAAAAGAATACTTTAATGCTGAAAGCGGAAAGGTTAGTTTGTTATTGCAAAGAGAACTTGGGCCTGGCAGTGCTTTTGCCAAAACCTTAGATCCTAATAATAAAGAAAGTGTAATTTCGAAAATAGAACAGGCAGTAAACAATAAGTTGCTAGAAACTACGGATGGCTTGAAAAATCAATTTTCTTTAGATAAAGATGATTCTGGCATGTCGAGAGTAAAGAAATTATTTGAGGAAAAGGTTGAAGAAATTAAAACTGCGAATAACAGTTTCTTTTCGGAGCTTAGGGTACATTTGGGAATGCAAGAAACACAAGCTGAGGAGGCCGAAAAGGGCACACAGAAAGGGCGTGATTTTGAGACAATTTTATATGAGAAGGTTGCGGTACTTGGTCAGCAATTGCAAGATTCAACCGAGAATGTTACTGGTTTGATAGGAGAAATTCCACGATGCAAAGTAGGCGATTATGTTATTACATTAGGTGATACAAGTGGAGCTCCGGGTAGACGTGTTGTAGTTGAAGCAAAAAAGGAGCAGAATTATAAATTACGAGATGCGGTTGAAGAACTGAAGCAGGCGAAAGATAATAGGAAGTCCGATTGCGGAATATTTGTATTTGCGAAGGGGTACGAACCCGTAGAAATGGGCGACTTTAAAATTGATGGAAATGACTTTTTATGCACTGTTGATGAAGCCATGATAGATCACTCGCAATCCACTATTTTTTTAGAAGCTGCCTATAAAATTGCCAGGATTTATATAATTACTCAAACGAGGAAAGAAAAGAAAGGCGACGTAGATTTAGCTATTGTTAAGGAGAATATTGTAAAAATGTTAAAGCAGACAGAATTGATGTCCGAGCTTCTTACAAAAGCAAAAACAATACAAACCAGTGGCGAATATATTGAAAAAACAGCAAAAACAATCAAGGAAGAACTCGAATCTCTAATTGGATCAACGCTTAACTTGTTGAAATAAGCGGGCTGGATTCAATGGTGAAAAAATACAAAATATTCATTAGTGGAGTTCAGAAGGAATTGAAAGAAGAGCGCAGGGCGATAAAAGATTTCGTTAGAGGGGGAATTTAATGACGCATAAGGAATCGGAAACAATCGAGTTTAAGAAATCGACCGCGGAATTAAAAGAGGCGGTTATCTCCGTTGTCGCCATGCTCAATAAACACGGCCATGGAGAGATATATTTCGGCATCGATGAGCATGACAAAGTTGTAGGGATGACCATTGGCCGGATGACAATTAAAGAAGTGACACAGGCGGTCGTGGATAATACGGAGCCGAAGGTTTATCCCAAAGTAGAGGCGCGTAAGATTGAAGGAAAAGACTGTATTGTTGTAGAGGCTAAGGGCAACAACGGACCCTATTTCGCCTATGGCCGGGCATATCTGCGCGTTGGAGAATCCAACAAAGCTATGAGCCCGCAGGAGCTTGAAGAACGGATATTGGAGAAGAGGAAATTTCTCTGGGATAAAGAGGTGTCTGAAAAGACGCTTACTGATGTCAACGAGGAAGCGGTAAAAGAATTCATGCGTAAGGCAAAGACAGCCAAGCGCGTGGATTTCGAGTTCGTTGACGTAAAGACGACATTGCATAAATTGCATCTTTTAGAGGGGAACCATTTATTGCGCGCGGCTGAAGTTTTGTTCTGCGACGATAATCCTCTGGAAGTTCAGGCCGCGATCTTTGCAGGGACGGACAAGCTGACGTTTCTGGATATCAAATCGTTTAAGGGGAATCTCTTTAGCTTGCGTCAGCAGGCCGAGGTTTATGTTAACGGCAATATCAAATGGCGTGCTGAAATCAAATCAGGGCCCCGCAAGGAAATCCCGGAAATCCCGGTTGAAGCGATCCGGGAAGCCGTGGGCAATTCTTTGTGCCATCGGGATTATTCCAATCCCAAAGGCAATGAGGTGGCAATATTCAAGGATCGTATCGAAATCTACAACCCCGGGCTTTTCCCTAAAGAAATTAACCCGGAAGACTTCTTTACCGGTCACGAGAAGTCTATTTTACGCAATCCCCTGATTGCCGAGACGATGTATAAATCCAAGGATATTGAGCGCTGGGGAAGCGGCATCAAGCGTATTCATGATGAATGTGTCGCGGCCGGGGTCAAGGTTGAATTCAACAGGCTTAAGACCGGCTTTGTCGTGGTTTTCTATCGACCTAAATGGGAAGAAGGCAAGGGGTTGGCAGAAGGGTTGGCAGAAGGTGGGCAGAAAAGTAAGGTGAAAAGTAAGGTGAAAAGTAGGGTGAAAGTTATTGAAATGATCGCCCAGAATCCGTCCGTAACCATCCCGGAGATAGCGGCCGCTCTTGATATGAGCATTCCCGGCATCGAAAAGATTATACGATCATTGAAAGAGGAGAAACGCTTGCGCCGTATCGGGCCTGATAAGGGCGGGCATTGGGAGATATCCGGCTAATGCTTGGCGATTGTGGCGATTAGTTGGCGATAAAAATAAAAGGGGACAGACACCTTTTCCGTTGACAAATATTTTTTTCTATATAAAATAACTGTATGCCGAGACAAGCCCGCATAGTTGTTCCAGACACACCTCACCATGTTACTCAGAGAGGTAATTATCAGCAAAAGGTATTTGATCATGAAA
>Ga0180007_10006545_pt1 | contig 11348 bp, 12 predicted proteins | sample MM_PC_MetaG_FD_121122 | JGI IMG/M metagenome (GOLD analysis project Ga0180007, IMG submission 121122) | Groundwater microbial communities from the Aspo Hard Rock Laboratory (HRL) deep subsurface site, Sweden - MM_PC_MetaG | ecosystem: Environmental > Aquatic > Deep subsurface > Groundwater...
AACTTCTGTGAACCGCGCTTCGCACCCCGAGGTAGATCTTTGGGCATCGCCTTCTTCTCTATCTCGGTCAAAGTACCCTTATCCCGGAACCTCGGATCTGGTTCAGCCGGCGGAGCTACTGGTTCAACCGGTGGAGCTACTGGTTCAACCGGTGGAGCTACTGGTTCAGCCGGTGCTGGGTTAACTGGTGGAGTCGAGGGCTCTGCAACTGCCACCTGTTCAGCCTGGAAGGCCTTTGAAGGGCCCTCTTTGGGATAAGGGCCTGAAGGTACCTGAAAGACCACTGGCACCGCTTGTGGGGCTTGTAAAGCCTGTGAGGAGACCCCTGACGCTAATCGGATAACATCACACGCAAGGCCTATCCTCGTGCTTCTGGCAGAGTTCAGAAAGTAATCCACTAAATGTAAAATCTGGTCTCCGTAGCTTGCGTACACCTTCTCAGCACGTTCCCGATCGACTAGAGTAAAATCTACGTGCATCTTGTGGGCCAATCTATAGGCACTCATGGCCGCCTCCGCTAACCCGGAGGCGACATCTTTGACGTCCAAGTCAGCGCAGAGATCCTCAACCAGAGTGACTGACTGTCTAGGGTCGCCCAAAGACAGAAGGATGTCATAGTAGACTGTCGTAACTGACAACCGCAAGTAAGATCGAACAGCCTCTACAGTCACATCCCCTAATTGGGAAAGCATCTCTAGTCGGTTGAGGACATCACGAACGTGCCCTCCGCTATAGTCAATAACTATCAAAAGGGCATCATCTTCAAATACTACCCCTTCCTTTCCCAGAATCCCCTTCAACCGAGAAAAAATAGCCTCTCTTGGTATACGCCTCAAGGCGTACTCCTCACACCTGGAACGAACAGGCCCTCTAATCTTCTCTGGTTCGGTAGTACAAAAGATCCCTACCAGCTTCTTTTCCTCTAAGGGGTGCAGCAGCACGTCCTGAGCATCCCTGCTCATACGATGGCACTCGTCGACTATGTAGACCCTCTTAGCTGCACCCGAGACAGCAAAAGGCAGGTCATCAACAATGGCTCGCACATTATCCACTGTGCCGCGACTCGCCGCATCAAGCTCCACCAGCGCTGCTGAGGTCTCATTCAGACAGTCAACACAGTTGGAGCACTGGTTACAGGGTTCTCCATCTTGGCGGTTGCTGCACAAGAGGGCTCTGGCTAGAATTCTAGCCAGAGTAGACTTACCCTGACCCCAACCACCGCTAAAAATGTAGCTAGTATCGAAAGCCGTCCCCTTCTGGAGCCTAGATTGGAGTACTTTAACAGAACTCTCCTGTCCGAGAACATCAGAGAACCGAAGAGGACGATACTTTACATCCCACACAACTCACCCCAACTAGGCTCGTCAACGCTCAACGCTCACTCATCTACCTTGATCTCAGCCTCTTCCTCGATGATCTCATCTAGACGGATTTCTTTGGCTACCTCAACGAACGTGGACAAACCCGTGTGCCACACCCCGTAACGCTGTAGAATGGTAACAAACTCCTGTACCTCTGGTTCCCGGACCTTCCAAATCATGGAACCGTCTTCCTCATCCTCTTCCCCAACACAATGCTCAAGAAGATGGTCCACCAACGCTATACGCTGGTTCTCATCAAAACCATTCCACTTACTCAAAGCGACTAGGATCAAAAAGTCTAAGTCCAGAAGCCACTCGAAGAGTCCAGAGATTTTACGGACCTTGCCTGCCAGCTCATTCCCGCCTTTCATCCCGGCTTTTTCCGTAAATATGAAACGAATCCGAGCTGTAGCTAGATCAGGGTGATAGGTCGAGATTAAGCTCTCAGCCATTCTCTGGACACTCTGTGCATCATCAAAAGTAGCCATCACAACACTCCTTGAGAAATTGTTCAAAGCGGGGACTCCCCCAAGCACCCCACAACTCCGAGGGATCCTTTACACCAGCACTAGGTAAAGCTGGGAAGTTGACTACATGTGTTGAAATACCAACGTTTCTGAACATTGTAGCTACGTGCTTGGCACCCCTACGACCCGAGGAATCGGCATCATACCCGATCCACACAGCTTCGACAAATCTTTTGAGCAGTCTGAACAGGTCGACACCTACATTAGCCGTCAGAGTAGGCAGCACCCAAGGCAGGACTCTCTGTACGGGAAATACGTCGAACACTCCCTCGACTAAAAACACCTGACGACTGGCCCAAATAAAAGACATGGTCTGGGCCAAGCCAAAAAGCGCCACCTCCTCCTTCGAAATCAAATAGGTGCGGTAGCCTTTACGCTCAGGACAGGTGCTGCGAAACTGAAAACCACGAACCTTCCCCAAGGTGTTTGTCAAAGGAAACACCCAAGCCTCTTCGAGAGGAGCACCTCTCTTGAACCACGCCACAAAAGCGGGGTCACACTCACAAGGCAAGCCCTCGGTCAAGACCCCTAAAGAGAAGCTTTGAATCTGGTCGTTAGATGCCCCTCGCGCCCATAGTTTTTCGAGAGTATCTGGGCTTTCGAGCAGTGACTCATGCGCCTTATTGACTAAATCCTCGGCCCACATAATGCCAGAGTCCTTGGGACATCTCGTAGGACCAGAGCCACTTCCGAACCGTACCGGACATAGGAACCTGTCATAACAGGGCTGGACAAGATTAAGGCGCTTCCTGCCGCAAAACCTTGTACTACCACAGTTATCTCTAAAGGGACTTGACTCACATCACTTGCTCCAAGGGCTATGTGAGCCGTGTTTCCTACATCTGCCAAATAATCGATGCCGTCCTGAAACGAAAAGAATCGATTAGGCCAACCGTTGACGGCCGACAATTTCCAGAGCTTGCGCCAAGCTTCTACTAGAAAGTTGGGCTCCCCTTTTTCGTCTAGTTTAAAGAAAGAGGCTAACACAAGGTGACCTGGTCGTACTACGGACACAACCAGGTCACCTTGTGATGTTGAGGACACAAATGGTCCAGCCGTAATTACCTCAATCTCGTACCACAGCGAACGCCGACCAGACTGAGTTATTTGTGCATCTGACTCTAGAAGATACCGCAGCATGGGATCAATCCGGAGATTGTGCCTCTTCAAGAAGTAACACTGGATCCTCGACGTAAATCACTGGTTCTACTCTGACCCTCAAGATACGGAACCACAATCGTTTCCACCAAGGTAGTTTGCACACACGGACCTCGTCCAAAACCCAAAGCAGCGCAGCAGCTTCAGGAAGACACTGGGCAACCCACCCGGGAGTGGCTAGGTCCGTAGCCAACGCCTTCAAAATAGCTTTTGGTTGTTTCTTGGCCTTAAATACAGGACAACGTTGGGCGTCGATGGGGTCCTCACAGATGTTCCCTGTCCACAGGGAACAGTCTTCCGACCCAGACATACACAAGCCGATCGTAACCTCTGCCAGGTTGGGGTGGCAGATGGTGTTGTAATTGGGATTGGGTTCGCCATTGACCATTTTCCTGGTATCCAAAGTATGTCTGAGGTGGTACATACATAGGGCTGGCAGCCTTTTTTTGGCCTCACTGACGCGACGCTCTAGCTCCTGAACCAGCAACCCCGTAAGCCTCTCTCTAATCTCTTTGGCAGTACGCATCAGACACCCCTCAGCTTAACCCAACGCTCGCCATCCGCTGTCTCCTCCTCACACCGGTAACCCCCATCAGCATGTGACAAAAACCCCTCATTATGTGTCACGAGCAAAATATCCATGCGAGCCTCATGGGCAAGCTCATGGAGGAAACGCGCAGCCGGCTCAACATACGCAGATGATACCGCCGCAAGGCTCTCATCGAGGACTAACAACGGGAACAACTTGAGCCTCAGGATGGCCAACGTTCTCAGAATCAACGAGGCGACACTGGCAGGTCCCCCACCAAAACTGTCCAGAGGTTTCCCTCGATATGATAACGGGTGGTCTTTGGAACCTTTACGAAAGAAGAAGTCGACACTGACCTTGTTATACCTGGTCCCAAGTGAAGCCTCAAATCCAAGGTCCAGGTCACTGAAAATAGAGGCGAGCCCCTTGGATACGATGTCCTCTACAGATCTCACCTGGCTGTCTACCAAGCGATCCAACAAGAACCTGAAAAGCTCAGCCACGAGACGAAGCTTCTCCTCAGTAGTTGTCAACTCTACTAGCTCAGTGTTACGTCGCTCAACGTCTGAGAGGAGATGGTCCTTAACAGCTACAATTTTACAGGATCTGTCTAGAAGCTCCTGTAACCTGCTTCCAGCTACAACTAGTCTCTCGATGGCATGAACCGGGTCACCCGACATTCAAAAGCCCCTTTGTTGGTGTCCTGGGAAGACACCAACACCTTTCCTGCAGAATCGATCCAATATGTCTCTATTGTTCTGAACAGAAACTGAGCAGACGACTGCAATCGGGCCACTCTCAAATCGAGTTCATGACCACGGGTAGGAGAGACGAGGTCTAACAGATAATCAATATTCACATTACTGGTGAAGTCCTCTTTGTCCCCAAGTCCTCCGCCAGCACCCTCATCATTGACTATCACCACAGGTACTGGCATAGAGGTGATTTCCCCAGAGGCATCCCCTGCTGCCATTTTCAAATACTGATCCGTGTGGGAATATGTAAAGCACACTCTGTTTTGACGGGAGTCTAGCCCGGCACGAACATACTTCAGAGCCTTCACAAAAATAGACTTGTCCATCCTGAGGATGAAGCCGTCCGATTTCAGAGGATAATAATTGAACCGTTCATGCTTCGCTTGATGTGTCGCCCACCCAAACACCCCAACCTTCGACACTAAATAAGTGACGCTGTCCCCGTACCGCACAGTGACTTCTTCTTCACCACAGTGTGCCAGGAACGAGTTGAGTGCTGACAGGTGTTGGCAATGTACGCCCAACCCCTTACCCTTCAAACCATCAGAGTAAAAGTAGCAAGCTCTGTAGCTGTTTGCTGAGAACAGATGGCCGCTACCGTTGGTGTCCTCCGGAAACAGCTGAGCTACTTTGAACACATCCCCTACAGCTCGATCATTAGGTGGAGCAAGGTATCCCTTTGTGACACCAAAGGCCTCCTTGAGTAAGGCAGCAGGGTAGGAACCTCCCTCGATAGCCTTTGCTAAGGCTGTGTCGATGGGCGCGATAAAAGAGGCGTCAACAGTCGTGAAGGACTGCTTAGCGCCACCCTCGCTAGAGTACTTTACTTGAGAGGTACCTTCCTCATCAATGCCTGCTTCTATCTCGATCCATCCTGACAAATGCTTGAGAGCTGAGACTCTGTCTACAGGGAAGATGAAGGAACCGTCGTCCCCCTCAACGGCCAACACCGCTTTGGTCTGCTGACTGTTGCTTCGGGAGTAGATAGATAAGCCGCCCCCTTTGACTGTAAACAAAAACCCTGAAACGTTTTGCTGACCGACCGGTTTCGGGGAGACAATAGAAGCAACCCCCAAAGCTTCGACCAAAGCCTCAACAGATACTCGGATTACCATCTAAACACCTCTCCTAAGCACCTTACACCGCAGCGTCACTTGTTGCCTTCGAAAGAGGCAAGAACCTTTTCGACTTCAGTCAACTCACTCTCAAAGTCGGTCAGTAGCTTCATCAACTCAGCCTCTACTCGATCGCGATCCGCCTTAAGGTTCTTTGGGTCGAACCCTGCAGCCTCGATGTCTTTTTTCAAAGCTGCTAGTTCCTCCTTCTTAGCAGCTAACTGACCACGGTACTCTGCCTTTTTTCTGGTAGCTTCGTTATACCGCTTGGTGAGTGAGTCAACACGTTGCTGTATTTGATCTAACGATGGCATGAAGTCTCCTGAAAACCCGCAGGACACAATTGCTCCGTCGCATAGGAGCAAAATTTACAGTTCTCCTTACTAGGAGTTGCTGAGAAGCCAGCTACACCACGAGGAGTATCCTTCCATACAGCAAAAACGTCCTCCAGCACAGAACTTTGTAACTGGTCGATCACAGCTTCTTCAGGGATGAACCAAGAGATCCTGCTGAACACCCAATACAAGAAGCCCACTTTGTCCGGCAATTTTGCATGGCGAGCACGATACAGCATGGCATACCACCACAATTGATTGAGATCAGTATTCAGAGAACCCCATCTGGATCCCTTACCGTCCACGATCACCAGATCGCTGTGCGGACGCATTCGCTGAATGATAAAGTCCGCTCTACCGGCAAGCTTGCAACTATGCCCCTGATAATCAAAGACATGATCCAACTTGATCTCTGCTTTAGCGTAAGGGCCTAAAAGGCGGTGCTCCCGGATAGTCTGGAACCCGTAGGCAAGTACCTCACGTACATGGTTAGCTAACTCCCCCTCGTTAGTATACAACCCCTTAGGATTAAATCCCTCCCCAGTACCCTTCCAGCGAAGGACACCAGCAGAAGACCATCTTTGAGCAGTTGTTTGCTCAAGAAGCACGGCTTGTATCGTAGAATCAATTCTAGATACTAGGGTGCCTTGTGGCTGAGGCTGTCGCCACAATTCCTCGTTATAGAACTGCTCAAATAGCCGTCCGATAACTATCCCAAAAACACTTCCGAGGCGATCCTCCACCATGCCTGCAGTCCGATTGATATAGATGTGCCAGTACCGACGACGGCATGCCTTGAGCTTTTTCCAGCCCGAATAGGACAGATACAGATAAGTCACTTGGGCGTTGTTTTTTCTAGATAGCTCAATGCCAGAGCACGCACATCAGCCGCGAAGTCTAGCTGATTGATCATGTCTTCAACCGAACTGTCCTCTCCCTCACCACCAACCAAGTCCTTGACAAACGAGTGGTATAGCTCGCTCACGAACTTGTCAATCGCCTCCGACTTAGCCTCTTGCTGCTCTTTACGTGCTAGGTCGAACACCTCCGCTGAAGGCAAAACTTTAAGTGGTATGGAAACCACACTCAGCGAGTTCCTTGTAATACGCAACAGTGCAACCTTCGGTATGCGGTCAAGGTTGTCCTTAGAAAGCGCCCCACGACTAACAGCGCCCTGATTGACAAACCAACGTCCAGCAATCTCCTCCAGGCCTTGATCTTTATGCCAATGTCCAAAACACCAGATATCTGGGCCACCCTCAAATATGAGATCCTCGTACCTGAACACAGGCTCCCCAAAGAAGTCCTCAAGCTTGTCAGGTGGGTTCCTACCAGCGAGTGCATGCATCACCAGTATAAGATGCGAGTCACCGGGTTGCTTCAAAACCCGCCGCACATCCTCTAGAGTTCTAGTAGGGGAGAAGGGTAGCCCTACCACTCTCACGCGCAAGTCCCCCTCTTCAAAGACCTCATCATGAAGCCGCTTGAAGACACCGGTCTCGTATAGTACCCCTAAGGGCTGACCAGAGACCGATTCGAGGTTGTTGTGGGCGATGTCATGGTTACCGGGAACACTGAAAACTGGACAAGGGTAAGATGCGTGATACTTGGCCGTCAAAGCTACTAACCGGTGACTGTTCCTACTAGGGGTCTTGACGTGGAAGAAATCCCCACCATCAAGAACGGCTGTCACCTCATGTCGAGCAGCCAATTCACCAGTTTGCTGTATATTTGAAAGGCACTCCTGAATATAGTCCCCTTTCCATGATTGGGGGCTATTATCCGCAAGATGACAATCGGTCCTGAATAAAAAGCGCACAACTACCGCCTTACGGTTCGTCCTGACAACAAGGGCCCAGTGATGTGAACGGTTGGTAACAGGTCGGACAAATACCCAACCCCCTGAAATCGGAAAGGACCGTCTGTTCTTCGGTCTCTGTCTTGGACAACTCCCGAGACAGGCTACCCATAGAGGCCCCCAAAGCCTCTGCACGAGTCTGTAGAAGACTGACCGTGCTAAGAAGAGCAGCCTGCTTGGAAAGCTTGGTCTCGTCGGGCCAAGAAGTGCTCAATAAGGTCTGTCCATGCTGGCAAGTGTCTTCCAGAGTAGCGTGCTTAACACAACACGCCTCTAGTAAGTTGAGCTGCCGAAGGCTTTCTAATACAGGGGCTATGCTCGGATCTGGGACAGTCTCCACCTTTCCAATCAAGGAACACAACTCTGTAAGACAAAAGAGGTCCTGTGACCAGCCACTCAACTGACTCAGGCCCCTTGCTGTGTCCCCCAAGGTATTTTCCGGTAGGGTGATTTTCTCCACCGGAGCCAATCGCCGGATTACAGGACCTTTTGCCAACAGTGTGTTGTAAAAACCTGCGAGAGCAAAAAACTGGTCACTAAGTTTGCAAAGAGGGTCGTGCTCAGGAAGCTCTTGTGACACCATCTTTTTGAGAGCCATAAAGGACTGTGCTTGGCGTTCGATCTCAGACAAAAATGCGCCAATAGTAGTACAACGGTCACCTAGACTCTGTAACTGCTTATAGGTGCCCAGTAAGGTGCTTACTACAGAGGGGTCAAAAGCTTCATATTTCTTGAGTTTTTCTAACAGGTGGGATAGATCTTTTTCCCGCAAGGATCGCAAGGTCGTTGTGGCCTTACGGTCCTTGGTAACTAGAACAGTCGCCCTATTGATGCCATCCAAACGGGCAACATCACTCAGCAACTCGGCCGCCACAGATCCGGGTCTGTCCAACAGAAAATGGGGGCTCCACTGATCTGCTACTTGCACTAGTTCGCGATCATCACCTAACTTGACAAGAGAGAACTCAGGACTCAAAAAGGTCTTTTCACCAGAGCCAACATCAATGTAGCCACTTTCTACACCTCCTCTGATAATAGTGTAGCGATTGATGTTATCTCCCTTCTCCCAAACGATGCTCAGACCGGCAGTAGAAAATCTGACAGTCGACTGACATTGGCACTTTTTGTTACCTTTTACACGCCGTTCGCAAGTAACCCCATGGCGGACAAAGTCCGTCCCTGAGGCACCAGACAGTGCTTTTTGTAAAGCCCTGACTATAGCGCTTTTGCCTATGTCAGATCGACCCACAAATACTGTGAAGCCGTCTAACAGAAACTTGGCTTTACGAACAGCCTGGAAGTTCTCGATCTCTATTTCAACTGGCATTAGCCCCCTCTAGTAACTCAGTCATCTCCTCCTCAAGTACTGCGGTACTACCCTCGTCATCGTCCTCCGAGCCGAACTCCGCCTTATAGCTAAGAGCCAATTCGTCGAACTCTTCCTCTTCAGCAGCTACAACTTGTGTTGAGAGACGGATCAGGCGCAGGACTTCCTTACGAATAGCATCAAAAATCTTTGGGGTGGTTAGCAACGCCGTCCTAAGAGCCTCGCGACCCTGGAAGCGTTCGCCCTCATAGGAATACCAAGTACTGTCCTTTTTGATAACCTTGTAGAGGATACCTGCTTGGATAATCGAGTACACATCGTCTATCCCGATGCCGTAGCGAATGAAAATTGACGAAGTGTGCCCCTGTTTGGCATCTAGCTTGTTCTTGACTACCTTGACCAAAGTGTGGTTACCGAAAGGTCGGGTGACGTCCTTACCCGTGAATTTGTCCTTGATTTTAACGGTCTCCGATCCAGTACGCGTAAAAGACAACCGAAGAGTTGCGTAAAATTTGAGAGCGTTACCACCACTGGTTTTGGTACTGGGACCGCTGTTGCCTCCCCCTTTAAATCCCATCTTGATGTCGCTTCGAACCTGGTTAACAAACAAGAGGGCCGTCCCTTGTGGGTTGTGCTTTGCAGCGTTCTCGCTATTTAGCCATGAAACAAATTTAGGTAAATTTGAACTCATGAGCCGAGCTTGAGCGCCTATAGTAGCAACATCCTCCAGTCCTTTTTCTAGCTCGGACTTAGGCACCATCGAAGCAATAGAGTCGACGACAATCAGGTCAGCCCCAGTCATGATTCCTAGAAAGATAAGCTGGAAGCCCTCTTCCATGCAGATAGGGGCGTAGAGCAAGAGCTTGTCGGCATCAAAACTAACCCCTAGATTGCTAGCATAGCCATGATGCAAGGCATGCTCGAAGTCTAGAAACATTGCCCAGCCACCCTGCCGTTGAACCTCGGCGATAGCTTGCAGAGCAGCAGTGGTCTTTCCGCTAGACTCCAGTCCGAAGACCTCAGTTATTCTCCGACGGGGGTACCCTGGACAAACTGAGCTTTTGCCATCCCGAGCTAAGCTGCCTCCGATAAGATCGTCGATGATACAACTACCGCTAGGAACGTAAGGCTCACCAGAGAACGAAGCCTGCAAAGGCTTCATCTTGGTCTGTTTTTGAATAGCTGCTGCAGCTACAGCTGCTGGACTAGGGCCTAGCTTCTTTTCAGCACTCTTCGCTGTCTTAGGTACCATGCTTTTCCTCCTCATTTCTTTCAAGAGTGAACCGAAAGAAGCGGTCATTCTCTCTGTAAGCCAAACCAGTCCTGTGGACTCTACCGGCTCTTGGGCCCCTTTTAAAGGTGTGAACCCTCAAAAAGGAGCTGACTTCGGATGGTGTCAGATCCTGCTCTAGGAGAGCACCATCCATATACTCCCAAAACCTAGCGGCAGACCTAGCAATCAGATAAGCATCTGCCTCATTATGATTCCACTTAGTGACGCTAGAGTCGACTTTGGCAGCTTCAATCATATCTCTTTTATCCATGGAACCACGCCGCACACTCGCATCCATTTTAGCCTGAAACTTGACGGTTCCCGGATCAAAGAACACAACATCTCGTCTACTGGAATAGATGGCCTCCACCACAAACAGGAACAAGCCGTAAAGACCCTCACTAAATTGCTCCCCAAAAGGCGGTGACTCCACCCCTACTCTGAGCACCTGTGGGTAACTTTTCAAGATAGTAAAAGCCTCTTCCCGAAGACGCATGTACCTCGTAATGAAGATGTCCTTTGCACCAGTGGTGAATACACCCCTGGCCACGACCCTCTCAGGACCATGCTTAGAGGAGTCGTGAATGGCCCAACCAAAGCCGGTCAGAGACGGGTCAAGACCTAGAGCAATCACTCAAACGTTGCTTAGTAACGCAGCCATGTCTGCTTCGGCAATGTCATCTCCAGATGCGGCTGCATCCATACCCAAAGCGCCCCTCAACTCAAGGGTAGACATCTCCCGGAAAGGCTTCAGCTTGTCATAAAAGACATGACTGGCCTTCAACACAGCTTCCTGCATCTTGGGACTCTTGCGCCAAATTGCCTTTCCAGCAGGTCGAATCTCAAATGCCTGAAACTCGTCATTTTTACAGGTCACTATGAGATCTTGTTCTGCAATAGACAAATCGTTGTCTACAAGACCTTGTGCGCAACCATGAACTGCCAAGTAGCTCTTGGAGCCTAGTCTCCAGGGCCTTATTCTCCACTTCGAGAGGTTGTCCCGGTCCAGTTCCCCCTCATCGTTGGTAGGGTACACGATCATCGTGGTGCAAAAGTAGGACTTGACCTCACCAAGGCTCTTCCAAACAGTATCTGCTTCAGGATCGTCCA
>Ga0180007_10006546_pt1 | contig 11347 bp, 11 predicted proteins | sample MM_PC_MetaG_FD_121122 | JGI IMG/M metagenome (GOLD analysis project Ga0180007, IMG submission 121122) | Groundwater microbial communities from the Aspo Hard Rock Laboratory (HRL) deep subsurface site, Sweden - MM_PC_MetaG | ecosystem: Environmental > Aquatic > Deep subsurface > Groundwater...
AGCTCAAAAGAAAAATCAACACCCATATCCGCAATATCTTTTTAATCATCATCCTGGTGACAGCATGCATCGGGATCATCGTGAACTATCTCTCCCATAGGATACATGGGAATCTGACAGCCCTCATCAATTTTTTTGGCCATGCAGCAACGGAGGCCATGGAAATCCAAAAAAATGCCCTCCATTTTTCCGAATTTGATCAACTCGCTGAATCCGCTAATGCCATGATTGTAAAGCAAAAACAGACGGAAAATGCTTTGCGTGAAAGTGAGGAAAGGTACCGGATTCTCACCGAGGCGACCTTTGTGGGTGTCTGCCTGCAGGAAGGTGAGATAATTCTTGATTTTAATGATATGTTTGCCAACATGTTCGGTTATCAGAGGACCGAACTCGGCGGCAGGAATATCCTTGACCTGGTGGCGCTTGAATCACGGGACGCGGTTGCCCGGCACATCAGTGAGGCTTTCCAGGGAGCATATGAGGTCGTTGCCCTGAAAAAGGACGGCAGCCGCATATTCGTGGAGATTCGCGGCAGCGAGATAAATTACAAGGGACGACTTGCCCGGGAGACGGTTGTCAGGGATATTACCGCCCGCAAGGAGGCGGAAGAGGAGATCCGGCAGGCCCATGACAGGCTGGAGGAGCGGGTCGCGGCAAGAACAGCAGAGCTGCGAGGCCTATCAGCAGTTGGAAAGAGGTGGTATGGCAGGCATAAGCTTATCAGAGGATGAAAAACTCTTTTATCTGAAGCTGGAGATTTTCGGCTTTCAGACCGAGCGCTTCCTGGAGTACCTCGACCAGGCGGCAGATAAAGAGAATACGGATGTCAGGGAGCTCGCAAAACGGTACTTTGCCGAGAATCCGCAGCAGGCCGCGATTCTGCAAGAACACGGCGAGGAGATTTTCAGACGGGATTAAGTGAGCCCGGATTGATTCTCTCAGCTCGAAACATGCACCGCTTCCCCTGACAGGTTAAATCAAGTCCATGAAACAGGTGTCACCTGTTTTATGAGAAAACCACCTGGTTTTTCCCCTGCCTTTTTGCCTGGTATAACCGTTCGTCCGCCCTGATCAGCAGATCCTTGGGAGAGTCGCCGTCCTCGGGATAATTGGCAACGCCGAAACTGGCCGTCAGGCTGATGACGGTTCCGTTTTCCAACGCAATTTCCTGCTCGGCGATCCGCAGACGGGTCCGTTCAAAGACCACAGCCGCCTCTTCCTTGTCGAGTTTCGGCAGCACCATGACAAACTCTTCGCCGCCGTAACGTCCCAGTACATCGTATTGCCGCCGTCCCTTCTGCAGTAATTCGGTAAAGGCGGTCAGCACCGTATCTCCGGCAAAATGGCCATGCTGGTCGTTGATTGTTTTAAAGTCGTCGATATCAATAATTGCTATGGAAAAATTATTGTGAAACCGTTTGCTCCTCTCGGTTTCCTTGATCAGGTAATCGTTGGTGTATCTGCGGTTAAAGGCGTTGGTCAGCGGATCAATAGTCGCCAGAATGACCTCCTCGGTGATGTCCCGCAGAATAAGCTGGATGCGCCCCTTTTCATTCTCTTTGTCCAGGTGGAGATAATAGCCGGAGAATTCATAAATGCTGCCATTCCTCTCGAACCGTACGTTGCCGATTTTTGATTTTACGTACAGGTGGGAATGGATTTCATGCCAGCGTTTTTCAGGCACCAGGGTGGTGATGGATTTATCAAGGATGTTTTCCCCAAAGGAGTTCAGCGCTTTGTCGTTGGCCCAGAGAATAAGCTGGTCATCGCCCTGGTCGATCAGTTCGATGAGAATTTCCGGCAGCAGGTTCAGGATCTCCTTGGAGTATTTCAGCTTCATCTCGAGAAACCGGTTATAATCTCCTTCAAGATTCTTGATAAAATCCCTGCTTGTCAGGATTGCAACAGCCTCTCCTTTTTCGTCATTGATAACCACCCGCCGGATATTGCGGCTGTTCATGAGCTGGACCACCTTTGCCACCGACGTCTCTTTTGCAGCGCAGATTACCGGGCTGGACATATGGAGTTCCACTCGCTCGTCAAAGGAGACATTCTCGTTGGCCAGGCGCAGAATGTCCTTTTCCGTGATGATGCCGACCGCAATGTTGCCTTTCAGCACGGGCACCGAGCTGATCTCTTCCACTGCCAGCTTATCGACCACTGCGGAGATGGTGGTATCGCAACTTACGGCAATAAGCGCCTTCAGTTGATCAACGACGTGTTTGATCCTGAGGGCGGCCTGATTAAAGTCTTCCTCCATGTAACCGAGCAGGTCCTTCTGGGTGATGACTCCGAGGAAGAAATCGTCATCATCCGTTACTATCAGGCGCCGGATATTGTTCTCCAGCATCAGGCTCAGGGCGTATTCAATGCTGCGTCTGCCCCGGGTGGAGACCAAGGGTTTCCTGGCATAACGCTCAATGCTGTCTTCAGGGTCGATTTTTCTGGACAAGAGATTGACAACATCACGTTCGGTTAGGATGCCCACCGGCTTATCCCGGTGCAGGGTGACGACAACCCCCCTGGTATTGTTGTGCATGACCCGTAGTAAATGGCGGAAAGTGGAATCAACCGGGATATCCATATTGTCCCGCTTGACTATTTCTCTTAACAGAGTGTGTTCAATGCTCACGCATGGGCTCCCTGCATGATTTGGACGAGAAGACGAGTCATGACATCCGGAATGGTGTTGAGGTGGGATCAGAACTGGAACAAGTCGGTGCGGAACGGCTCAAAATAATACAAAGCTTTTCCAGTTATAAACAGATAGAGAAAAAACAGCATATACTCCTCATCGGATAATCGTTATGGCAAACGGGCCACAAGGATAAGGCCAGTCTCTCTCAGGCGCCTACAGATTCTCAGCTTATTGTACCCTGATTGCAACACATCGACTATACAAATTCGACTGGCGGAGATATTTCTGAGGACATACTCAACGATCCGGTTATTGAAGGTTTGCTGCAAGGTCCGGGATAACGTTCGAATCCGGGGCGGAATCCCGGACTCGATCCTGTTGAAGGGCAGCCTCCAGGGCCAGGGCGGCGTGATTTTTTTCGTAATAGGTGGCAGGTTCCATGGTCCAGCCGCCGGCCAGCCTTTTTTCTTCACGCAGCATGGCCTGATAGATGTGTCTGCCGTAAACCGGGGCTGCCACCCTGGTCGGCAACCCGAAGGTCTGATACAAATCTTTGAGCAGGGAGGTCATCCTTGCTGCCATGACCTTTTCCTGGCGATACCATTTACGCATGGCCCAGACCGCTCCGGCATAGGATGTCCGGAGCGGCTTCACTTCCCGGGCATAACGGTTGCGGATGCGTTTGTCCGGGTGCTTCCTGTAGCGTTGCCAGCCGGTCAGCAGGGTCCGGATCAGGCGGAAAAGGCTGGGGCCGTTCTCCTGAAAATCCTGCTGGAAGGCATCAAGCAGTATCTTTTCTTCCTGGCCGGCCGGGATATGGGGATGCCGGTGATTGAAACGGAATTGACCGTGGCTGTCAGCCGGTTCTATTTCCGTGGGCGGCAGCAGGGTCCCGGCCCTTTCCAGTTCTGCATGCAGGGGCGTGCCGGGATTTGCCGTATAGAGCATGAACTGGTGGAAGACCGTATCATGGCTGACCGCATGGTCGATAACCAGGTTGACTGATTCCGGGGTATGTTCTTCCAGGCCGATAATGGAGGAGCCGAGAACGCGTATCCCGTGGGACTGCAGGTCGTGAACCAGGCGCCTGGTATCCACCCCGCCCAGTTTGGCGTACCTGCTGTTTTCTCCTTCCAGCCCCATCCATACCCAGGAGACGCCCAGCTCCACCAGCTGCTCCAGGCTGTACGACCGCAACACCCGGGCTGAACTGAACACATAGAGCGACCAGCTCCGTTGGTGTTTTTTTATGAGATCCAGCAGCTGCAAGGCCCTTTTGCGATGGAGGAGAAAGTTTTCATCAAGAATGAAGAAGGACTGCACCTTGAGTTCAGCGGCCAGCCGTGCCATGACCTCATACAATTCCTTGCCGGTATCGAAGAAATTCAAGAACCTGCCCTTGCCGCCGAACAGGGCCGAGGTGGAACAGAAATTACAACCCATGGGGCAGCCCACCGAGGGCACGACAATGGCCGCGGTATCCCCGGTTTTTTCGGCCAGGCTCTTGCCCAGGATCCTCGTATTGTGGGCAGAAAGGACAGCCGGGTGTCTGACCGGCGCCGTCTCTTCCTGGCCCAGAAACCTGCGAAACCAGCCAATGCCGTCGCCCTTGACAATATGATCTGCGGAAATCATGTTTTCGATGCCGTTCAGGTTGGCGATGTGACCGCCTACCACTACAGTGGCCTCCGGCTGACAGGCCCGGATAAGCGCGCACATCTTTTTCACCTTGCCGATATTGGGGATGATGGCGCTGATGCCGATTATGTCGTACCGCTTCTCCCGGATCTCGGCGGTAAACCGGTCAAGATCCGGGAAATCGAGGACCGTGCAGGGGGCTTCCAGGTTGGCCTGAATCATCAGCAGTCCGAAAGAGCGATGAAACATGCGCAGAGAGAAAACGCCCTGCAGGCGGGTTACCTGGTTCTGGTAGAGTTCCATGGGGTTGTTAAGGCGGCTGCCGAACTCGTCATCCTGTGCATAAGGTCCGAAGACGCTGGACAGGAGAATCCGGGCCGCGGTCCTCCGGGGATGGATTGGGTAGGTGGTTGTCATGGGTAGCACTCCTTTATAAGCCGGGCAGGGCCGGGGACGCCCCGCGGGACGGGAAACTATTTGCTGTTCATTCACGATTAATTTAGCTACCATAATAAGAGGTGACGAGCGGAACGACCAGTCAAACCATTTGTTTTACAAAACTTTTACATTTCCCGGACAATCATGAAGAGCTTCTCCTGGTTTCTGCATCCGGTCATAATCTTTATCTTCTCCATTGTCGCCCTTGGCCTTTCCCTGTTTCTTTATATTTACTGGTATGTGGAGGTCAGCGCCGGCTTGCAGACGGTGCTGCGCAAAACCAATCTTGACCCGTCCCAATTCGTGTCCTGGCAGACCTGGATGGTTATCATGGTCCTGTCGATTCTGGTCGGGATAATCCTGGTCGGGATATTCATCATCTTTGTCTACCAGATGAAAGCCAACGCCCTTTACCGGCTGCAGAACAACTTCATCAACAGCTTCACCCATGAATTGAAGACACCGGTGACGTCCATGCAGCTGTATCTGGAGACCTTCAGAATGCATGAGCTGCCCCGGGAGATGGAACTGAAATATATTGATTACATGCTGGCCGATGTGGCCCGGCTGACCGAGAATATCAACCGGATTCTGAACCTGGCCCGGATCGAGGCGAAGATTTTCGAGGGGAAATTCATGCTGCATGATCTCGTGCGGGTCGTGGAAGAATTCTGTGCCCGGAACGGGGAGCTTTTCCGCATGAGCACAATCAGGATTCACAACCCATCAGGCCGGGAATTCCCCTACCCAATCAATCGTCCCCTGTTTGAAATGCTCATCATGAACCTGCTGGCCAACGCGGTCAAGCATAACGATTCCGAAACACCGGAAGTCGATATTTCCTTCCTGCCGCAGCATAACGGCTTGCATATTTCCTTTGCTGACAACGGCATTGGTTTTGAACGCTCTGATGCCAGAAAGATATTCAGAAAATTCTACCAGATTGAACGGCCGGGCCGCCCCCAGGAGGGCGGCAGTGGTCTCGGGTTGTATATGGTGGAACACATTGCCAGGCTCCACAAAGGCAAGGTCAGGGCTGCCAGCAAGGGAGCAGGGCAGGGTGCCGCCGTTACGATAATTCTGCCCTGGCGACCTGAGCAGCCGGCGGCACAGCTTGAACCGCCGGACGTTCAGCAGTAAACGGCCGGAACCGGGGAGTTTCCGGGAAGGAAGGGAAATGAAATGGAGGCTGCAGATACAATAAAGATCCTGGTTGTTGAGGACGACGCCCATATTGCCGAGGGGCTGCATCTGAATCTTACCCTGCAGAACTATGATGTGCAGATTGCCGCAAACGGCATTGACGGTCTCCGGAAGTGGAAGGATTGGCGGCCGCACCTGATCGTTCTTGATCTCATGCTGCCGGGTATGGACGGTCTGCGTGTTCTGCAGAATATCCGCCTTGAGGATGAACGGCTGCCGATCCTGATCCTGTCGGCAAGGGGGGAGGCCGCCGACAAGATCAAGGGATTTGGTTACGGGGTCGATGACTACCTGGCCAAACCCTTTAACCTGGAAGAATTCCTGCTGCGGGTCAAAAGACTGCTGTCCAGGGCAGTCTGGCAACCTGGCCAGGGGGAAAGATCTCCCGGCGACCGGGAATCCGTCTGGTCAGTTTACGTCTTTGGCAACAACCGCATCGATTTTACAACCGCCTCGGCCTTTTGCCGGGCCGGCGAGATCCAGCTTACAGAGCAGGAGATCAAACTTCTGAAACTGTTCATCAGCAACCGGGGCAAACCGCTGTCGCGCAGGAAATTGCTGGAAATCGGCTGGGGCTATTCTAGGGACACGACATCGCGGACCGTGGATAATTTTATGGTCCGCTTTCGCAAATATTTTGAGGATGATCCACAGAAGCCTGTCTATTTTAAAAGCCGGCGAGCCGTGGGCTATGTCTTTGAACATGAATGAGTGCTGTCCGGCCAGACCAACTCATAAGTTGTACTGCGACCTTGTCCATGGGAATGCCTTATAACACCTTTCCGAAGCAAATCCGCAAGATCTCTTTGGGCTGTGGCCGGGCTGGTTTTTGTCATACCGCAATATTTCTTTGTCTTGAGGCCGCCCTCGAAACCATCCGGGCCGGAATCAAGCAGTTTGCCAAGTACCTTATTCTGGCGGTCGTTGAAATTCGTTTCCCGGTGCTGATCCTAGAACCTCAACTACTGAATCGTAGGCCTTCAGGTAAACCTCTTCGTATTTCAGACTCCGCCACAATCGTTCTACAAAAACATTGTCCAGCCATCGACCTTTACCATCCATACTTACCTGGATACCATTATTCAACAATTTCTCTGTAAAAGATTCCGAGGTGAACTGCCTGCCTTGGTCGGTGTTAAAAATTTCCGGTTGCCCGAATCGTTCCATTGCTTCTTCGAGAGCAGCCACACAAAACGATGTGTCCAGGGTATTTGAAATACGCCAGGAGAGCACTTTCGACTTGCCCAATCCATTATCACGACCAAATAGACAAACCCCTTAGCCATGGGGATATACGTTATGTCAGCCGCCCAAACCTGATTCGCTCTGTCAATTCTCATGCCCCTCAAAAGGTATGGAAAAATTTTGTGACCGGCAAAGGGGATAGAAAGACGAGGTTTACGATACAATGCCTCTATGGCCATTTTCTTCATGAGCGTACGGACATGTGTCCGTCCAACCGTGAAGCCTCTGTCCCGCAATTCATTTCGTATCCTCCGACTGCCATAGAATGGATATGTTAAATCTCATCAATCTCACGCATCAGTTTCAAATCGTCTTCACTGACCGGCATTGCTTGGTAATACACACCAGATCGTGAGAGTTCAAGAATTTTACATTGACGAGTGATGGGCAACGCATGCCTGTTGTTGATCATTTCTTGGCGCTCGGACCGTTTATGCGTCCGAGCGCTTTGGATAAAAAATCGTTTTCCATGGTCAGTTGGCCGATCTTCGTATGAAGAATCTCCTGTTCCACCCCCCTGTCTGATTTGTTCTTGTTGACAAATACATCGGAAGCGCGTTCCAGCAATTGCTTTTTCCATTCAGTGATCTGATTTGGATGTACATCAAAGCGTTGGGACAATTCGGCTAATGTATGTTCACCCTTGATTGCCTCAAGTGCAACTTTTGCCTTATAAGTTGGTGAATGATTCCTTCGAGGTCTTCTTGACATTTTTCGCTCCTTTCTGATTTCTGAAAAATTTAACAGAATGGAACGACATTTTCACTTATAACCCTGTCCGATTTCTTCAGACCAACTCTCCTATATCCTGTTCCAGCCTGGCAATGCAATGCACGGTTTGCGCTTCCGGACGGCATTCAGCCCTGGTTATTTCATTTTTGTAATTCTTGAGCAGCATGCCCGCACCGTTTTACAAATGAATTATTTTATCACCGAGGAAACCAATGTTGGGTCCGCAGGCAGATTTTTACCAGCATGAGCATCACCGGCACTTCGATCAATACACCAACAACCGTCGCCAGGGCAGCACCGGAAGAAAGCCCGAAAAGCATAGTTGACGTGGCAATAGCAACCTCGAAATGATTGGATGCCCCGATCATCGCGGCAGGTGCGGCGTCTTCATACCGCAACTTCAGTACCCTGGCGGCGAAGTACCCGATCCAGAAAATCAGCATGGTTTGAATGAACAGCGGAACGGCGATCCAAAGGATAGTCAGCGGATTGGAGAGAATAACCTCACCCTTGAAACTGAAAAGCAGCACCAGGGTGGTCAACAAGGCAACAATGGTTATCGGGGACAGGATGTGCAGGAATTTTTCATTAAACCACGTTACGCCTTTGACAGCGATAATCCATTTACGGGAAATGAATCCGGCAACCAATGGTAAAGCGACATATATTGAGATTGACAACAGCAGCGCCTGCCAGGGGACAGGAAGTCTGCCGACACCAAGCAGGAATCCGCCTAGGACCCCGTAGAGTAAAAGCATGGTCAAAGAGTTAATGGCAACCATGACAAGGGTCAGGCCATCATTGCCACGAGACAGAAATCCCCAGACCAGGACCATGGCTGTGCAGGGGGCAATACCCAACAGAATGGCACCAGCCAGATAACTCCGCCAAAGCGGAATCTGCAGCATTTTAACGCCCTCATGCAGCACAACTGTGCCAGCGCCATGGGCGGAGCCTATCGGCAGGTTGAGCCCGAACGGCATTTTGACAAAATCAACCGCTTCTGCACCTATAAATCCTTTAAAAAGGTAGCCGAGGAAGAATAGGGCAATTGCATACATGGTAAAGGGTTTGATGGCCCAATTGATAAACAGGGTCAGACCCACTGGTCTGCCACTCTTTCCCGCCTTGACGACCTCGCCGAAATCTATTTTGACCATGATGGGATACATCATAAAAAACAGACAGATGGCAATGGGAATGGAAACCACCGGGGCGTCGTTCACGAAAATTGACATACCGTCCAGCGTTTTGGCTAACCCTGGAGCAAATTTGCCCAACAGGATGCCGCCGATGATACACAAACCAACCCATACGGTCAGGTACCGCTCAAAAACATTGGTCATCTTCCGCTCTTGGTTGCTACCACTATTGGTTTTCATAAAAATTCACCTCATCAATAATGATTATTTCAAGTCAGGCATGGTATTCATCATTGTCAATTTCAATCATTCATTTGTTGTTCGTTGCGTACAAACCAGATTGTTGTCTGTTTATCCGTATAAACAAATATCGTAAATAAAACAGTGAACCCGATACATTTATTTTGCCTCGATTCTTCAGCTCCAAAAAGGAATTACGGAAAAGTAAATTCCTAATCCGGCGATGACTGCCGCTGCCAATCTTCTCGTCACTATGACTAGCTTTCGACCGATATGACTGTGCAGTAAACCCATGGTACTGGCGCTGAATATGCCGCAGATCACCAACGGCAGGCAATGCCCCAGGCCGAAAAGAACCAGCATGGCCACTCCGGTCACTATTTCTTTTTGTAAAGTAATGATGCCGAGGATCGGCGCGATAAAACCAAAAGTACAAACTCCGGACAAAAGGCCATACCCCAATCCCAGAACAAAGGCGCCTTTAGAGCCTTGTATCTGGAAACGGCTCAAGATATTGCCGGTTGCCGAACACAGTGGAGGCCGAAACATAGTCCATGCTACCCAAAGCAACAGTATGCCTACCGTAGCCTGCCACAAGGGGCCGACATCGCCCAGCATGCGCCCTATCGCAGTACAGACCAGCCCAACCACCATGATAGTAATAAAAATGCCAATGACAAAAAGCACCGCGTAGCGAGCTGCTTGGTGTGGAGGAGGAATAATTTTCTGACCGGCAACATAGGCAATCAACAAAGGAATGGAGGCCATGTGGCAGGGACTTAAGAGGACACTGACCATACCCCAGAGAAATGAACCGGGCAACGCCACAACAGGACCGGCGCTCAACCAGTTGGCTATGCTGATGAGAATATTGTCCATCTACTCGGCTAATAATGCTTCCAGTTTGTCGACAATGGAATCCTTGTCGAGAAAACCGATATGGCGATACACCTCATGGCCCTGTTTATTGTAGAAAACCTGGGTCGGTATTGTTGCGATCTTGAAAGCCTTGGCTTTTTCCTTATTGGCTGCATCCCAGACATCGATAAAAATCACTTCAGCCCGGCCTTTATATTCAACCTTTAACTCCTCCAGGATCGGTGCCATCATCTTGCACGGGATACATGTTTTTGCTCCTAGGTCAACCAAGGTAACTATATCTTTCACCGGAATGCCCGGCACAACTTCACTGCTGACATTATTGGTGTCTGCCCTGGAAAAATTGACGAAAGTGAACATGGCAACCATTAAGAATATTAAAACAACGACCTTTTTCATAGAGTAACCTCTCAGGCCGACAAATACCTTGCCGACCTTAAGTGCTCTCTGTATTGGAGCTTCCATTGACCTAAGCTAACCAATTGAGTACTTCGTTTTTTGTCGGCACCTTGCCCACGCATTTTACCTGGCCGTCGATGACAATAGCCGGGGTGGAAAAAACGCCAAGTTTGGCGATTTCCTGAAAATCGGTAATTTTAGTAACAGTCGCATCAACACCGAGTTCGACAACGGCCTCAGTAACTATCCTTTCTGCCTCTTTACACTTCGGACATCCCGGCCCGCAGACTTGTATCTCCATGGTTTCCACCTCTATTTTCTTCTTTGGTTCAAAAAATGATGTTGACCGACTCTCTGCCGCTGAGGATCACATCTTTTTCTGCCCGATCATTTAACAGCTCCAAAATTCTTTTATCTTCAAGGGCAAGTGCTTTTAATGGTTCATTGCAAATGCCTGCCGGAACCTGCATGGTGCCGACTGCCTTTCCGTTGACCTGAATTGTTATTGTCAGCACCCCATCACATTTTTTCCCCTGGCCGCAACAGGACGTACTCTTAATTTCCATGTTCATTACTTCTTTTACTCCTTTGGTATATTTATAATCATAATACGAAGGTGGGCAAAAAGACCACTTAAGGACGGGTACTACATAACGAGATTAAATAAGTATCCGACCAGTAAAATTCCAGTACCGACCACCGCAATAAAAATGCCGATCAATTTTGGCATCAAAACTTTTCGCAGGATAACCATTTCAGGCAATGACAGGGCGATGACGCTCATCATGAAGGC
>Ga0180007_10006547_pt1 | contig 11345 bp, 12 predicted proteins | sample MM_PC_MetaG_FD_121122 | JGI IMG/M metagenome (GOLD analysis project Ga0180007, IMG submission 121122) | Groundwater microbial communities from the Aspo Hard Rock Laboratory (HRL) deep subsurface site, Sweden - MM_PC_MetaG | ecosystem: Environmental > Aquatic > Deep subsurface > Groundwater...
CCTTTTTAGAGCTTGGTGAAAAGCAACTGGCTCTTTCAAGGAGACATGGTAAAGAATCATGGTTAATGTTTTTGGACTTAAATGGATTAAAAGAGGTTAATGATAAATTCGGTCATGAAAATGGAGATATTTTATTAAAAGAATCTGCATATAGATTAAAGCACACCCTTCGTATAAGTGATTTAACAGCAAGGTTGGGAGGAGATGAATTTGGAGTGTTAATGGCTGGAGTTGATTTGGAAGGGGCAAAGAAGGTTGCTAATAAAATAGGAGAACAATTATTATCAATTGAAATAAACGGAAGTCAGGAGTTTTCTGGTGTAGCCATAGGATTGGCTAGGTATAATGATGTAGGAAGTTTTGAAGATTTTATAAAAGATGCAGATTTGTTAATGTATAAAGCAAAAAATAAAGAAAGTGGAGCTAGTCAGAATAGGGTTGCGTTTGTTGATAGTAATGGAGGAGTTGGTTTTGTGAATTTAGAGCAACAAGTTAGTCAATAAATTAATCACCGGCATGATGAGGCTGATGGCAATAGAGCGACCGCCGATGGGGAGGATGAGTAGAATAAGTAAGATTTGACCGTAGGAGCTCATGAAGTCGTTGTACTCGTCGGCCCAGTCGATGGGAAGTAAACCATAAAGGATTTTAGAACCGTCAAGTGGAGGAATTGGGAGTAAATTAAAAATAGCTAAATTAACATTCATTCTAATTGTTAAGGCAAGAAGCGGAGTAAAGAGAGAAATAGAAGCGGACTTAAAAATAAAAGATAAAAGGGTGGCTAAGATAAGATTACTAGCTGGTCCGGCTAAGGCAATTAAGGCCGAGTCTCTTTTTTGATGACGGAGATTAAATGGATCAAATGGTACGGGTTTGCCCCAACCAAAACCTATAAACAAAAGCATTAAAGTCCCAAGGGGATCTAGGTGTTTAAAAGGGTTTAGAGTAACTCTTCCTTGAAGTCTGGCAGTGGGATCGCCCAGTTTATCAGCAATAAAAGCATGAGCAAATTCATGGATAGTGATAGCAACCAATAGGGATATGGCGATGACTAAAAAAGATATGGGGCTAAGGAATAAACTGCTTAACATAATTTATATAGTATGTTATCATACAATCCTTATGGCAATGAAGTGTGCAAAGTGTGGCAAGGGCTCCCAATACGGGCATCATGTGTCTCACGCAAAGAATCGTACCAAAAGAAAATTTAAGCCTAATTTAAAGAGGGTGACGGTGAAGGTGGATGGGGTTAAAAAGAGAATTATGCTTTGTGTAACTTGTTTAAAGACGACTAAAAAAGAAGCTCAATCGTAGAGTTGATTTTTTTTGATATACTTGGCAATTTTTTCCGGAAGTAAGTGGTTGGTGGAGAGATTTTTATTAATGCGGTTTCGAATCACGGTAGAAGAGATATTGGTGATAATTTGTAAAGGGTGTTTTAGGGGGTGCATGTTTGGGTAGAGTGGTTTAAAGGGATAATCAGATCTGGGATAAATATAGAAGGGCATTATCTTAAGGAGGGTTTGGTACTTTGGCCATTTATGAAAAGTGGATAAGTTGTCAGAACCGATTAAGAAAGAAAATTGGTGTTGGGGATATTTTTCTTTTAAGTAAGTAATATGGAAAATAGTATTGCCGGGCATTTTATTATCAAAGGTGCAGGTGTTGGTTTTGACTTTATGATTTTCCAGCATTTTGGTCATAGTTAGGCGGTGTTTTGAATCAATAAAAAACTTGCGTTTTTCAAAAGCGTGTTTGTAGTCCGGAAGTAACCAAAGTTCATCGATTTTTGGAATTAATTCAAATGCTTGGTTGATAACAATCTGATGTCCAAGGTGAGGAGGGTTAAAAGATCCGCCAAATAAGGTTATGTTCATAGGAGTTATTTTAACAGATGTTGGTAGCCATTCAATAGTTGTTGCCAGGTAATGGGTTGTTTGCCTTCGAGTTGGAATTTGTTATTGGGTAAAAGTTTAAGGACTTTATTGTTAGGCCTGCCTGCGCAGGCAGGTAGTTTAGTCCAGACGCCGGGCCAGTGGTAGAAAGCGCGGATTTTATGGTCTATAGAAGTAAAGTTGGTTTTTGATTGTTTGATAAATTCTTGCCAAACTATAAAACCATCTTGTTTAGTAAGCTTTTTAGCATAGGGTGTGGGAGATTTTTTTGGTTGTTTAATCGGGGTGATATTATCCTCTATATAGTCAGGTAAGGTTTTTATAAGAAGATTTACGCCAATAGTAAATAGAGTGCTGAGGAGTTGAGGAGTAGTCTCGGTTTGAGTGAGCCGATGTTTTTGTCGAGCAATAATCGGGCCGGTGTCCCAACCAGAGTCCATCTTAAAGATAGTCACTCCGGTTTGTTTTTCTTTGTTCAAAATAGTCCAAGGCACCGGAGCCGCTCCTCTATATTTGGGTAAAAGCGAAGGGTGAATGTTTAGGGAACCGTACTTGGGTATATCTAAGGTTTTTTTGGAAATTTTGTGGCCGTATGAAGCCACGACGATTAAATCAATAAAAGGGCGAGGCCCTGTAAGGGCCTCGCCCTTATAGATGTGATGATGGGATTTGAGTTTGTTAAAAACAATATCAGATTCAGGGGCTGAGCCGAAAAAAAGGATGTTTAAGGGTTTCATGAAAATGGATTGTCAATTGCTTCGAGCTTGCCTTCTTTGTTGGCTTTGTAAAGTGGTTCGCCGGATTTTTTAATATGGTCGATGAAGAGAATACCGTTTAGGTGGTCAAGTTCGTGGGCAAAGTAGGAGGAGAAGGGTGAGGCGAGGGAGATCTTTTTTTCTAAACCTTTTAGATTCAAGTACTTAGCTTTTATTTTTATTGGGCGGTCAACAAAACCAAAGTAGCCCGGGATTGAGAGGCAGCCCTCAATAAATTGTTTATCTTTTGGCAAGCTGGAGAGCATTTTTTTTGAAGATTTAATGATTTGGGGGTTAAGACAAACTTCAAATTTATCATCAGGCATTTTAATAATAAATAGACGATGAAGTTGATTGACCTGATTGGTGGCTAATCCCACACCCAGTTCTTTTTTTTGCTCCGGAGTGAGAGTGCTTAGCATTTGCTTGGCTAATTTTTTAATATCGTCAGTTATATGATTAATAGTCAAAGCTTTTTTTCTAAGGGTGGGGTGGGGGTGTTTTATTATTTTTAACATGAGGGCATTATAACAGGCTGTTGAGTTTTTCTTTAATAGCTTGGTTTTCGGGGTTTAAGTATTTGAGGATGTATTCAAATTGTTCGCTGGCAAGGTCGGGACGGTTGGTTTGTTGATAGAGTGAACCTAGGGCATTTCTGAAGGTTTCGTAATTGGGTTTTAAATTTATAGTTTCAAGCAGTGTTTGTTCGGCAAGTTTGGTTTGTCCCAGTTGGGTGTAAAGTAATCCTAAATTGTAATGCAATTTGGGGTCGGTTGGAGAGAGATCAATAGCTTTAAGTAAAGTATTAAGAGCGTCTTGGTGATATTTTTTATCAATTTGAGCTAAAAGAAAAAATACTTTGGCACGAGATTTATAGTAGTTTAAATGAACTTTGTTTTGGGATATAACCAGGTTGCTATTATTAATAGATTCCTCTATTAGTTGACCTTTTAGATTAGTATCTTCTTGATAAAGTAAAGCCATTTTGGCTGCAGATTCTGAGTAAAGGGATCTAAAGAGAGGTTGGTTTGGTTTTATGGTAACTGCTTTTTGAAGGTAAGCGTAGCCGGTTTGAATTTGATTGGCTTGTAAATAGTTTTTGCCAAGAACAAAAGCTCGGTCAGCTTGCCACATAGTGATGATGGAGTATAAAAAGAAGGTGGCGAGGGAGAGGGTGATTAAAATTTTTATTAAGGTGACACCTTCCAGCTTCGCTGTTCCGACTCGAGATTCTCTCGCGTCTCCTGTTAAGGTGTCACCTTTGGTCATGTTGTGGCTAATAGCCAGGGCAGGGAAGAGAAAGAAAAATAAAGCCACGGGGACGACGGAGAAGCCAAAAAAGTTGGAGACGGCTAGGCCTAAGTAGCCGGCCAAGAGGGCTATATATAAACTATCACACGATCGTGAGCGGAAATATATACGGAGAGTCCAAATTGAAAACCAGATGATAATCAGCAAGTAAGAGAATAAACCAAAAGCTCCGGTGGTAGCTAAGAAGTTTAAAAATTCGTTATGAGCTTTGTTGTAAAGAAAGTCCCATTCCGAGAGAAGATTATGTTCAACCGGCCGGTGATTATAGTAGGAGTAGGCAAAGGTTTCTACGCCGGAGCCGAAAATCGGATATTTTTCCCAAATATTTATAGCTCCCTGCCAAACCACTTTTCTAATATCACTGGATTTTGAACCGCCGGTTTGGATGGTGGGAGGGCCAAGATCGGAAACTTCAGGGAGACTCCTTGAAGTTTCTTCAGGTTCGGAACTATCTTTCAGTCGCTGTGCTCCTTGCAGACCGCTGAAAGTTCCGAACCCTATCTTTGAAGTTCGGAACCATGGATTACTCCAGGGGGTACCGATGATTAATATTGCAAGTAGAAATAGGAAATTAATGGTTAGGAAAGGCTTTACAGGAAAGCTTTTTAGCTTATTTTTGAGTAATATTAGTAACCAGTAAATACTCCAAGCTAAACCTAAGCCAAGTAAGCCGGAGCGGGATTTAGTAAACAAAAGGGTGATAAAAAAAGTTAGGGTAACAAGGTGGTATTTTGGATTTTTTAGAGAGAGGCTGAGTGAGATAGGAATTAGGGTTAAAAGGTAGGCTGCTAACCAGTTTGGTTGGCCCAGGGTAGAGAAAACTCTGGTTTGAACGTCTTGGACCCAGAGATTTTTGTCGATGCCAAAGTGTTCAAGAATGCCGTAGATAGAGACGATTAGAGCAGTTGATAAAATAACTTTGATTATTCTATTGTTAAATTCATTAGGTTCGGAACTAGAACATCGGAAAGTTCCGAACCCTACATAAGTAAAATATAGGAGTAAATAGGAGATGGTGGAGATGAGGCCACCGTGGAATCTTGAGTAATAACCCCAGAGAGATGTATGCGGGTCTATTGAGAATAAAGTGGAGAGAGTTTGGGAGATTAGAAAGATGATTAGAGGTATGGTAAATGGAGTTTTTTGAAAAATTATTTTTTGATTAATAATCATTTTGATTATCCAAGCCGAGGTAATAATTACAGTTATAAAATAAACCGTAAGCATTTTGTTAAACTCAAAGAGCTCGTAGTTATAGGGAGTGAGGATTAAAGGTACGATGATGAATAGAGCGTAGAAGGAGTACTCGATGATTTTGTTAAGGAGTTTGTTCATGAAGTCAGTATAGCATGGGAATGTGATATAGTAAGACATATGTTAGATAGGTTTTATTCGTTATTTAGTTATGATCTGGGAATTGATCTTGGGACTTCTAATACTTTAATTTTAGTTAAAGGCAAGGGTGTAGTGGTAAGAGAGCCATCTGTAGTAGCCAGAAGAAAGAAGACTAAAGAAATTTTGGCAGTAGGTGGTAAAGCCAAACAAATGATTGGTAAAAATCCTGATAGCATTGAAGTGATTAAGCCATTGATTGATGGAGTTATTTCTGACTTTGATGCGACTGTGTCAATGCTTAAACATTACTTTGTTGAAATTCATCAACATGTAGGTTTAGCCCCAAAATTAGCTAGACCAAAAGTTTTAGTGGGAATACCTTCCGGCGTAACTGAAGTTGAAAAAAGAGCGGTTCAAGATGCGGCTTTGTCTGCGGGAGCTAGGATGGCCATGTTGATTGAGGAGCCAATGGCTGCTGTTATTGGGGCCGGGGTTGATGTTTCTAAACCCGATGGACAGTTAATTGTTGATATTGGTGGTGGCACGACCGAGATTGCAGTTATTAGTTTGGGCGGGATTGTAATTGATAGATCTTTGCGGATTGCCGGTGAAGAGATGAATGAGGCTATAATTAAATCAGCTAGGTTGAGGCATGGATTGCTTTTGGGTGAGATTACTGCTGAGGAAGTAAAAATTAATATTGGGAGTGCGATGGAAATGGAGAAAGAAAAAAGTTTTGTGGTTCGGGGGCGGGATATGGAGAAGGGTTTGCCAAAGTCTTTAAAAATTAAGAGTTCAGAAGTAAGAGAGTCTTTGGCTCCGGTGATTCAAGAAATTGTAGGAGCGATTGGTTACATCATTGAAGAAACGCCGCCGGAGTTGGTGGCTGATATTATGAAACACGGGATTATTTTAGCTGGTGGAGGTTCCTTGATTTATGGAATTGATAAAGTAATTTCACAAGCTACCAAGATGCCGGTTTGGATAGCTGATGATCCGCAAGACGCGGTGGTTAAAGGTTGTGGTAATTTATTCAAGAATGAAAAATTATTAAATGCCGTTAGAGTTAAACGAGGGCTTAGATGAGGAAGATAGCTATTTTATTGGTTTTAAGTTTGGCAATATTTATATTAGACAAAGGTAGTTACTTTAATTGGTTGAAGTCCCCGATACTTAAAGTAATTAGACCGGTGCAACTTAATCTTCGTGGGGTGGCGGTCGAAAAGATGGTTAATGGCAATGAGGTTTTTGAGTTGATAGATAAAGCTGAGATGATTAAACTAAGACAAGAAAATGAGAGGTTGCGGGAGTTACTGGGGACCAAGATTTCTCCGGCTTGGAAATTTATTCCCGCTAATATACTTAAGAGTGAGGGAGAAAGTTTAGTGATTGATGTTGGTAGTGAAATTGGGGTTAGCTCAGAGATGGTGGTGGTTGGTTTGGCTAGAGATAAAGTTAATAATGGAGTTTTACTGGGAAGAGTTGATGAGGTTTTTTTCATGCAATCTAAGATTAGATTATTAAAGAGCGCGGATAGTAATTTGGGCGTAGTAACTGAAAGTGGGAGCGTGGGAGTGGTAACGGGAGATGGCGAGAAACTAAATTTGAGGCAAGTGCTTCAGAAACAAGATTTGGTAAAAGGTGAGTTGATATTAAGTAAGGGTGGTGATGGCTGGCCTGCTGATTTAGTAGTGGGTAGAGTAGGAGAAGTTTTTAGAGTGGATACCAAAATTTATTTAGAAGCTAAGATAGATGAGTTAATTGAGACTGATAATTTGAGTCAAGTATTTGTGGTTAGTTTTTAACTAAGATTAGGTTAATGCCCTGTTGATGAATTTTTTTGAGGGCCTCTAATTTTTGGGCGGGAGTTTTTATTGTTTGGATATTTAATTCAAAGATCTGAGCATCAGCAGTTTGCGGAGATGTGATTAAATCAGTCACCTTCGGGCTAGTTTGCTCATCTAAAAGAATGGCTTTGATGGCGGGCAAACTTGAAGGAACAATGAAGATAGGAAAAGCTAGGTAGATAAAAAGCAGGGTAAGTAAAAATATAGTAGAGCGCCAAATAATTCTTATAAGCATTAAGTATCAATATACATTAGTTATTTAATTTTTGCTATGATATTCTTATGGCTTTTGACAAGTTATTAAGTATAGTATTGGTGATAGTTTTATCTTTGTTTTATAGTACTTTAGGTTTGTTTAATTTTTTGTGGTTGGCGGTAATTTGGTTGGCTATTAAGAAATGGTGGTTGTTAATATTTATTTCCGGCTTGATTTTTGATCTAGTTGTGGGATCGACTTTGGGACTATCCAGTTTTAAATTTTTAGTGGTGGCAGGTTTAATTTATTTAATTAAAGAGTATTGGCCGGTTAGATCCCAACGTCAGTTAAAATTAAAAATATAGTATGAAAAAGATAAGTTATTATTATTTGGTTTTGTTAGTAACTTTTTTAGTTTTAACGGCGAGATTGGTAATGTTACAAGTATTTGAAGGTGAGTACTATAGAAAACTAGCGGTTGAGAATCGGGTTAGTTTGGAAGTAATTAAAGCTAATCGGGGGGTGATGTACGATCGATTTGGGGAAGTTTTGGTAAGGAATTCTCCCGGAGGTCGAGAGTATGTTTTTGGTGAGACTTTAAGTCATGTCTTGGGTTATGTGGGTGAGGTTAATGAAGAGGAAATTGAAATTTCAGGTTATGAATTAAAAGATGTAGTGGGTAAAATGGGTTTGGAGAAACAGTATGATTTAGAATTGCGGGGAGTCAATGGAGGAGTCTTGATTGAGAAAAATGCCGATGGCCAAAAGATTCGAGAGATTGGCAGAAAAGAACCAATGGATGGAGAGAGTTTAACTTTAAGTATTGATTTTGGTTTGCAAAAAAAGGCCTATGAGTTGATGGATAGTCGGAAGGGAGCGGTGATCGCCAGTGTGCCGGAAACCGGAGAAATATTGGCTTTGGTGAGTAGTCCGGGATTTAATTTTGAAAAAATAGAAGAGGCTTTGAGTAATAAAGACCTACCTTTGTTTAATAGAGCAATTGGAGGCGAGTATCCTCCCGGATCGGTTTTTAAGATTGTAGTAGCTACTGCCGGGCTTGAAGAAAATAAGATAGATGCTGAGACTGAAATTGAAGATACCGGGGAAATCAGAGTGGGTCTGTTTCGGTTTGGAAACTGGTACTTTGATCAGTATGGTAAAAAAGAGGGAATGATTGGTTTGGTTCGAGCCATTGCCAGGAGTAATGATGTCTTTTTTTATAAATTGGGAGAGGCTTTGGGAATTGAGAAGTTAGCTGACTGGGCCAAGTATTTTGGTTTAGGCAGGGTAACTAAAATTGATTTACCCGGTGAAGCTAATGGTTTGATACCCACTCCGGAGTGGAAACAGGAGTTTATTGGTGAGAGCTGGTATTTGGGGGATACTTATATTTCAAGTATTGGCCAGGGAAATGTTTTGATGACCCCGCTTCAGGTAAATCAAATGACTAGTGTGATTGCTTCAGGTGGCAAGTTGTGCCAGCCGTATTTAAGGGCGAAGCCCTTACAGGGCCTCGCCCTTCCAAGATGTCAGAAGTTGGATATTAGTGAGGAAAGCCTGGATTTGGTGACTGAAGGAATGAAGCAAGTAGCTGAGAGTGGGGGGACAGCTTGGCCGTTTTTTGATTTTAAGGTAAAGGGGGAGCGGGTTTTTGTGGCAGCCAAAACCGGAACAGCTGAGTTTGGGGAGGTGGGGGCAAGTGATATTAAAGAAGGCAAAACCCATGCTTGGTTTACTGCATTTGCGCCAATTGAAAAACCAAACATTGTGGTGACGGTGTTAATGGAGGCAGGGGGTGAGGGGTCTGATCAGGCAGCTCCGGTGGCTAGAGATTTATTAAGTTATTGGTTTTCAAGACAATAAAAATAAAGTAAAATAGTAGTATATAAATTAAATCACGATCGTGTTGTCGATTATATATGAAACAAAGAGAAGTAGTTAAGGAGATATCAGCTGGATTAATAGTAACCGGGGTTGATTTTGTTTTGTTTACGGCGTCTTTGGGTTTAAATTTGTATACAGCCAGCTTTAAGCCAAAAAATCCAATTGAGGTATTGATTGATAGTTTTAAACTAACCGGTTATTTTCAAAATAAATTATTAAAATCCAGTTGTGCTTATGCGAAACAAAAAGGCTATCTAAAAAAAGTTAAACAAGAGTTAAAAATAACTAAATCGGGCTTAAAGAGACTTGACAGTTTGTTACCAGTTTATCAAAAAAAGCGAAAGTGGAACGGGAGATTAAACCTAATTACTTATGATATTTCTGAAAAACATAGACATAAAAGAGAAATATTGGCTAAATGGCTAAAGAGCCAAAATGCGATTATGTTGCAAAAAAGTGTTTGGGTATCGGTTTTTGACTTATCTAAAAATTTAAATAAATATAAGAATCAATTTTTATTAAAAGACCAAGGAGTAATTTTAACCTCTGAGTTAAAAAAGGGAGAAGGGGTTAACGAAAGAACTATTAGTGAATTAATTGAAGATTGGTATCAATTATCTGCATTAAATTTAAGGTATGATAATTTTATTTCTTGGGTGAAAATGGAAAAAAGATTTGGAATACAAGATAAAATGATTTTACAAATGAGATATTTATCGATTTTAAAAGATGATCCTCAATTGCCGTTTGGTATTTTGCCAAAAAATTGGAAAGGAGATCAAGCTTATAAATTATATAAGAATAAACTTGACGTATAAACTACATCACGATCGTGTGCTAGTTTATATATAGAGAAATGATGATGAGTTTTATTAATCCAAAACAAATGAGAGAAATTAATTTAGGGGATTTAAATTATCCAAAGCTTTTGAGTCATATTAGTTCTCCTTCAAAATTTTTGTATGTGATTGGTAATGAAAAAATTTTAAACCATAAAATGATTACAGTGGTGGGTTCAAGAAAAATGAGCCAATATGGCAGAGAGGTAACTGAGAAGTTGGTTAGAGATTTAGTTGGCAAAGATTTTGTGATTGTTTCCGGGTTGGCCAGGGGAATAGACGGAGTGGCTCATAGGAGTTGTATTAATAGTGGGGGTAAAACGTTGGCGGTCTTGGGCCATGGTTTTGATCGAATTTATCCACCTGAACATCGGGGACTGGCTAAGCAGATTATAATGTCCGGTGGTTGTTTGGTGACGGAGTTTCCATATAATTTTCCTATTAATAAACAAAACTTTATTTTAAGAAATAGGATTGTAGCCGGTTTAAGTTTGGGAACATTAGTGGTTGAAGGGGCGAGTAAAAGCGGAACTAAAATTACGGCCGGGTTTGCGGCTGATTATGGTCGAGAAGTGTTTTGTGTACCGGGGCCGATCGGGAGTGAACTATCCGAGGGTCCGGCTGAGTTGATCCAACAAGGGGCAAAGTTGGTGACTAAAGTTGAGGATATTTTGGAGGAGTTGCCCGAAAGTTAATAAGTGTGGTAACCTTCAACTCATGAAGTTAGTCATTGTTGAGTCGCCGACCAAAGCCAAAACGTTAAGTAGGTTTTTGGGTTCGGAATATAAGATTGAGGCGTCGATGGGGCATGTTCGAGATTTACCCAAGAGCAAGTTGGGAGTGGATACCGAGAATAATTTTGAACCGGATTATGAGGTGGTTAAAGGCAAGAGTAAAATAATAGCTAAACTTCGAAAAGAGGCCAAAGGAGCCGGCGAGATTATTTTAGCCACCGACCAAGATAGAGAAGGTGAAGCGATTGCTTTTCATGTTCAATACTTACTTGGTGATAAGTTTAAGTATTCAAGAATTGTGTTTCATGAAATTACCAAAGAAGCGATCTTGGGAGCTTTAGAAAAAAAAGGACAAGTAGATGTTAAATTACTTGAAGCCCAACAAGCCAGGAGAGTTTTGGATAGATTGGTGGGCTATAAGTTATCACCGGTTTTGTGGCGAAAAGTAAGAAGGGGTTTGTCTGCGGGTAGGGTTCAGAGTGTGGCGGTAAGATTGATAGTGGAAAGAGAAGAGTTAATTAAGGCTTTTAAGGCTCAAGAGTTTTGGGA
>Ga0180007_10006548_pt1 | contig 11344 bp, 13 predicted proteins | sample MM_PC_MetaG_FD_121122 | JGI IMG/M metagenome (GOLD analysis project Ga0180007, IMG submission 121122) | Groundwater microbial communities from the Aspo Hard Rock Laboratory (HRL) deep subsurface site, Sweden - MM_PC_MetaG | ecosystem: Environmental > Aquatic > Deep subsurface > Groundwater...
AGTTGAATCTTCTGTAGGTGAACCTAGACGTGACTGGGGTTACCCAAGAAAAAAGGAATCCGTCATTGAGGAACCTAGGGAAGTTCCTGAAGTGAGGGTTTTTAAGAGGGAGATCCTTGAGAGGAAACCTATTGAGTTGGATAAGGATAAGGAGGAGGGACAAAAGAGAAGGATTAAGGAGGCTGAGGAGGAAGAGAAAAGAAAAGGGGATATAAGGAAGGAGCAAAGGAAAGCTGAGGAGAGAGCTGAAGCTCTAGGAAGGGAAAGAGAGACGGTTGATCTTGCAATAGAGAAACAGAGGTTAAGGAAATTGGGTGAAACCAAGTGGCAAAGGTTTGAAAGGACCTCAGGTCAGGTTGGTAAGATAGCTGGGTTAGGTTATAAAGCTGCAACTTTGGGTGGAAGCCCTAAGGTAATAAATAAAGAGCTTTACTCATCAAAAAGGATGAGACCCTTAACTGCCACTGAAAGCTTTGGAGGTATGAGACAGTTAACCCAAGTAGGAGGAGGAGATTCTGTTCTGCAAAGAGCTACTACTCCAGAGTTAAGTGGGTTGCAGAGATTAACAACTATGGGGAGTTCACCACTTGCTAAACAAGTCGGGTCTTCATCCAGACTTCTCGTTATGCCCAATTTGGAGAAGTTGAGACAAGTAGAGGTACCTAAGGGGTTGTCTCCGGCTGAGCAGAAGGCATATGTAGAAATTAAAACCAATGGAGATATTGATACCAGAAGCAATGTTATTGAAGAGTTGGTTAAGCTGGGTATTCCTAAAGAAGAGGCTAGTAGAGCTATCTCAGTTTTACTGAGTAAGGGTTTGGTTAAGAAGGATGGGAGATTTGGAGTATTAAGATGAAATTTGAGATAGAAGTTTTTAAGTTACGATCTGAGGAACCCAAACCCTATAAACCCAAGGGGTATAAAGTAAAACCACCAAAGTATTTCAAGAAGAAAATAAGGGAGATAAAAAGGAGTTTATAGTAAATTAGAGGGGGTATGTTAGAGATGTCATATCCAATTGTTTCTGAAGATGAACTGGCTGTGGTACAGACGAATAGGTAGGGGTACTTCTTTAACTAAGGGAGAGGAAGAGTTATATAGTAAGATTCTATATGGGAATGTGTGAAGGAAGAGGCGAATGAGAAGGTGGTTTGAGGTTAGGATAAGAGAGCAAGTAGACCCTAACAAGCGGGTAAAGAAGAGTAAGTTTTACCAGGCAAAAGATTCAAGGGATGCTGCCAGCAAATATAAGGGTCCTGGTCTTGTTATGTGGGTCGAAAAGACCTCTCGTGAGAAGCTCTTAGGTGTAGGAGAGTTCTTTGATTTAGGAGATGTTTTATTAAAGGAATTTGGAGGTGATGGCGGAAAGAAAGAGAATAGAAAGTTTGATTTACATAGAAGGAATATGATTAAATAAAGGAGGGGGTTAATGCCTAGCGAAAAAAATAAGAAGCCGCCAATGGATATTTCCAAGAAGGAGATTGGAGGAGAAGACCCAAAACCTGGCTCACTTTCCTATATGAGCACTGGTGAGCTTGAGGAGGGAAAAAGCAAGGGAAAGTTTAGTATAAGGAAATTAGATATTAAGCAGATACTAATATCTTCTATTATTGCTATTGTCTTGACAGGTTTTATGTTGTTCCAACTGGCTCCTAGTAAGCAAGCTGTGGATTCAACGAGTGTGGAGTTAAGAGCTTCAATCTCACAGACACAAGAGAATCTTACTTCTGCTGTGAAGAGATTGGATAATATAGTTAACACGATGGGTGTCTATGCCAGGAAATCTGATCTGGATAGTTATGTAACCAAAGCTCAAGTAGACTCACTTAAGGTACCTACTGATACCTATATTACCAAAGGAGATTTGGATACCTATGTCACTAAGGAGGCATCGGGTAAATATGTTACTTGGGAAGGAATTCCTAATTACCTTTCTGAAGGGTTATTGTCTGGATATGCACTCAAATCTGACTTAGAAGAATATATAAAGGAGGATGCTCTCAAGTCCGACTTAGAGGAGTATGTCAAGGAGGATGCCTTAAGTAGTTATGTTGTAGATAAGGATTTTCCTGATATTGATAAGTTATCTGGAAAGGTAGATGGTTTTATGAATAAGGTAGAGCAGCTTGAGAGGTTTGTTTTAGGTCAACCTATCCCAAGCCCAGAGTTGGATCTAACTTTGGAGAAGGGGGTGTTAGTTTCTTTTGGTGAGAAGTCCAGTGGTATCTTCCGAAGTGGCTTACTTAAAGAGCGTTTTATATTACCTACTACCATTATTAATAATTTGGGGGCCGGGTATGGAACAGCTAAAGATATTAAGCTTCAGTTGGTTCTCTCTAGTAAAGGAGTTCCTTTAGGCTTGAAAGCTTGTACTGTTCCGCAAGGTTGGCCTTTTGAGTGGGAGGTATCTTACGTAGATGAGAGAACAGTAGTAATAACTGGTGTATCTCTTACTGGGAGTTCAGGGTTAAATATCAAGCAGGGAGAGAGTAGGACCATTTGGATAGATTTCTCCTTGAGTGTTAGTGTTGCTCCTGCGGTAGGAGTTCCGTTGTATGTAGAGGGAAGAGTTGTGAGTTATAAGTAAGGAGGTAAAGATGAATACACTTGAGGTATTTGTTTCTTATAAAGAAGCACAGAAGCTTATCCCAATATTCCAAACAGCTAAGGTTTCTGCTAAGTATGAGGAGGAGAAGAGAAGTGCAAGTAGGATCTTAGAGGCTTTGAAATTGGTGAGATCTGATGTTGACTATGGTGTTCTTGGAGGAAAGCAGATTTTTCTAGACAAAACTGACCATGCTTTTCTCCTAGATGTTATGGAACAGGTAAACATATAGGTTCTGTATCAAATCCAATAGATATTCTACTGTTACCCATATTACCTTTGAGGGATCTGGATCTTTCTATAAGGTTCAGATCCTTTTCTTTGAAGATGCCCTTGTATGTGGATAATTCCTCAATTTCTTGTTCTAAATTCTTTCCAGTAAGGAGGCTCTTAAAGTCTTCTTCCGATAATTTGAGGTCGGAGTAGCCTGCACTTTTTTGCCTCATCCTTCCATCCTGGATTAAGGAGTATAATTTTTGTCTAATGAAGTAACCTCTTTCTGCCTTACCTAAGTATGTAAGTTCTCCTGGGTTTCCCCCCGTTGGTAGAGTATTGGTGGTAAAAACGGAATCGGTATCCCCATAAAATATCTCTCCTTCTTTTGAAGCTTCTAGAAGGATCTTGAGATGTCTAACACGGGCTTCTGCCCTAATACTCATAGATACTGCAGGTTTGATATAAGGAGCTCTCCCTTCAATATATTCCTTCCTTTGGAAGTATAGTTCATCTTTATCTAGGGGAGCATATCCCTTGAAGTTTCCTATATCACCCACGTATTTTACATTGTCTCTCCACCTACTCTGACCGAACTTGCCACTCAAGGATAACCCAAATAGTTTCCATAACTCTTTATATCCTTTCTGTCTTAAAGATGTTACAAAAGTTCCAAAAGCCTCCAAGATAGGTTCCTCATCGGAGCATAGTTGCCTCTTAATAGTTACATCACAACCTAGCTCAACTGCATACCTTAACTCCTTTACATCCCACCAACCTTGGAACTCTCCTACTGGAAAGAATAATAAACCTCTAGATCTGTAGGGTAGTGGACCTATGAAGAAATCCTTGGGTACTTTTACAAATGCTTCTGCCAAAGTTCCCCTATCCAAGTCTCCTTTAATCCACCTCATTTTTCCTATAGGTACTGGGGTATCATAGCAAGAGACATACATTGAGTTTACATCGTATAAATTTATTTTTTCTCCATACCTTTTGTAGACCTCATTTCTACCTCCATAAGTTGCTTCTCTTATGAATTCCTCATATTCCTCATTAGCTTCAATTCTCTCCACGTCATAGAAGCATCTATCAAAAGCTTTGACTGAGGTTGTAGATAGTGTTATTGAAGGCATTATACCAAAATTAAAACCCAATGATTCACATAGCTTATCTAAGGAATGTGATAGGGATAAACAATCAGTTTTTAGATACTCTCTAAATGAACCCAATCGTTCCCCCATTTCCCAAGGGTTCAAGTTCTCCCCATGTGGCCATTCCTTTTTTTCTTCCACCCCAAACATATTATTTATTTTCTTTAGAGACATAGGAAGTAATAAGTAGGAATCTTCAAAGTATATCTTAGGTTCCTTCCACCTTAGTTTGATTAAACCTGCTTCTGGTATGGCAATTTCTCCATGTTGGTAAAGAGATGCTAGAACCAGCTTATTATCAAATTTGCTGGCACAGTGGGCATACAACTTTATACCTTGGTAGTTTTCTTTTAAGTAGGACAGAAACCTCCACAGGACGTCATCCTGCTCCGACTCCCTAATGAACTCCTTATAGATAAATCCATTATAGAAGCCTATAGCTATGGGATGTACCCATCCAACAGCTTCTATGTCGAAGACAGGAATACCCATTATATCGGTTCTCGTATTGATATGAAGAGTCGGAGGACCTTAAAGGGATTTTGCTTGGATACTCTACCTGAGTACCTCTTTGTTATATCCAATATGTCTTCCACTTTATGATATAAAAAATGTCTCTGTGGTACCTCATAGTCTGGGCCATAAACAAGAATGTTTGGTTCATCATGCATAGCCGCTTGGAAAGTTGCGATCTCAGGTAAGTCTTTACTTTTGCTTAAACGTCCTAGCCTTACATCAAACCCAGCAAATTTCCATCTTATATGGTTATATCTCATAGCTTCTTGATAAGCTAGTAATAAAAGAATATCTGAGTATCTCCTAAAGTTTGCTGGAGTTAGACCTTTCAGTGTATAGATTATATCTAATCCATTGGCCCACTTAAAAGATTTCTCAATTTGTCTGGGCTTAGTACAAATTCCCTCTCTCATTAGAGCTCCTGCTGCTGATGGATAGTGTCCTGCGTAAGGTATTTTCTTAATCATCCTTTACCTCCCACCTCTCTAAATTATATTTCCATGCTTAAGAGCTTCTATTTCTAGTACTGTAAACTCAGGTGTAACTTTTATCTTGCTTTGCACTTGTAGAAATCCAGTTAAGGCTTTGCAATATATTTTAAGATTGGACACATTAAGTCTTGCAAGTAACCATTCTCCAATGTCCTTCCGTGTGGCCTCTTCTTGAGCTTTGGCCACTCTACTCGCCCTATCGTGGTATTGACATTCATTTATATTGTTTGGGTATAACTCACATGGATCAGCACACCCTTTTTGACAGATTTCTTCTGAACTTAATACCATTCCTTTCTCTCCTTTATTTCTCCTTTTGCATAGCCCAATTGTAGCCCCAATCAACTTCCCAAACAAAGGGCATTTTACCATCTACTAACTCATAGGCATACTTCTCCAACTCTTTCTTCATTTCTGGTAATACATTTGGGTTTGGCATGTTACTTGTTATACTATCATGTACAGGCCAGAAAGGCCATATTCCCCATTTATCTTTTATCTCCCATAAGTGGAGCATACACAGTAACATTAGGTCACTTCCATCGGATTGTGGTTTGAAGTTTACTGCTTCTCTCTCAACCTTTTGTTTGGTTTTAGGAGTTATTAAAGGGAATCTTCTCCTCCTACCAAAGTAAGAGTCTAAGTATCCTCTCTTCAATTCCTCTAGAATCATTTTGTAGTATTTGTCTATGTTGGGAGCTACGTTATCCACTGCTTCCATTACGGCGTCTATTACATCACTACCTACTTGCATTTCAATGGATTTCCTTCCCCTTTTGTAAATCCTTCCGAATACAACTGCCTTTGCTGGCGTCCTAAACTCTTTTGCTCTCTCTTTACCATACGCTGCAGCAGACACTACTCCATGAGGATCTCCTCCACTTCTCAGTATATCCCCTAAATCATTATCCCCAGATTCTATACAGTACCATCCTAGCTCATTACCTTTAATATCTCCATAACCTAACACACATCCATCATCGGGTAGGAAAATTTCCTTTAACCTACTATCGCTCTTAATGTTCATTATGGATGGTTCTGAGCTACTTAATCTTCCTGTTACTGTCTTGAATAAATTTATTTTTGGATGTATCCTATAATTGTGGTCCACAAACCTTGCGAATCCTACTACATATGTACCTCTCATCTTTGATAGCTGTCTGTACTCTAGAATCTTATCTACTACTGGATTACCTGCAAAGAGCCCAAGGTATTCCTTACCAGTGGTTGGTCCTAGATAAGGATCAATGGGCAAACCCATTTTCTTGTATAGAAGATTACCAACTTGAGGAGGAGAGTTTGGGTTTATCCAATCCCCTGTCAACTCAAATAATTCTCTTTCTAGTACCTCCATATCTTCAGTTAGAACAGGTTCCATTTCCATAAGTTTTACTGGGTCTATCCTCATTCCTCTATGTTCTATATCTATGAGCATTCTGGTAGCAGGCATAAGTATTCTATCGAATATCTTTTTATTTACCTCAGGTTCTAATACCTTTTCTAGTTGGTAGGTTCTGGTTACATCTTTACTTAGGTACACATATCTTACATCTTGGGGGATTACAGCATAGCTTACTGTTTTACTTTGTCTTTTAGGAATGTACTGGCCAATCTCCTTTTCCCAATCATCACATCCCAAATAGATACCAGCTACTCTTTTTAATCCATGGCCATGACCTCTCTCATCAATGGTATAATGGGCAAGCATTCCATCAAATCCAACTCTAGGGCTTATCCCAATCTGTTTAAGAAAGGCACAGTCAAATTGAGCATTCCAGTATATCCCATATTTTTTCTCCAGTATGTCCTTAAATTCACCTATCATCTCTTTAGGGACTATGTAGGCATGGTCATGTGATACAGCTATTCCCATCTCCATTATCTCATCTGGTTCCCATCCATAGGCATTGAATCCTGTTGTTTCTAGATCAATTGCTACCTTATCGTGTCTGTCCAATTCATTTAGCACGTCCTTGTAGTTCTCATGTGTTACAACTTCAAGTGTAGGCTCAACTGCCTGTTCATATCTTCCCTCAATAAACCTGATTCCTGACCTCATACATTCGATAAAATCAAAAAACTCCTCAGGCCTTCTCCAGTAATAAGCGGGGTGGGTTAGAGGCAGTAAAGGGCCTACCTTACTTGGTATAACTCTACCTTCTACTTCTCTTATTGTGTAGCTTGTATCTGCCAATGTATGTAAGGGTAAGTCTCCCAAGGCAATTGTTAGTTTAGGTTTTCTCTCTTTTATTTCATCAATTACACTCCTGCAACACTCTCTTGCTTGAGGAACCAATGTATCTTCTGTTATTGGACATAAGAAAACATTGCACAAGTAATATTCCTCTATACCCATCTGTGCAAGGGTATTCTTCAGTATCTGTCCTGAGGCTCCCACAAATACTCTTCCCTCTTTTACCTCTTCTCTTGCAGGTGCCATTCCCACAATGACTACATCGTATTGACCTTCGTTATCCCTAACGACTACATCTCTCTTAAATACCACACCAGGAGCTTTCGTAGGAATTTCCTCCTTGTAAGTCTCAAGGATCCTCGATCCTTCCCCTTGTACCTTTATACCTTCATTAAAAGGACAGCTATCGCATCTCACCTTTCCACCCTCTCTTCATAATATGTAAGAACCTCTTTAATATTCCTCTCAACAATGAGGGGGAAATTATTCTCTTCTTCATAGAAGTTAAGGCTTGGAGGACTAGGTAGATAATCAGAGACAAGTCTGCCCAGTAATCCTAACCTTACAGGTAATGAGGTTACTAAAATTCCATCTAAACCTCCTAATTCCTTAATATGGAGATGATTCTCAATATATACCTGTACATCTTCTTTATAGGTTTTATACAGATGGGAGGGACTAGCAAAGGCTCCCACTCCCATTTCCTTTAAGCAATCTTTACAAGCTTCAACCTCCTCATAGGTTGTGCCTTCTAGACATCCTGCTACGTGTTTGGGTTTGAATTCCTCTAGGAATCTTCTTCCTACTTCTAGTGTTCTACCTAGCTCATACATGTACGATGGTAAGATTACCAAATCAGGTGTTACCATGCTCAAAGCTTTTTCTACAATGCCAAAGTCTTCTGGTTCCTTTTTCCATCCCATTTTCCTCATATCCATAATGGTAAAGACATTTTGGTGTTTGGAATAGAAATTCCTATACTTCTTACTTTCAACTATGAGCTTCGGCAAGCAGTACTGAAACTCAGTAATGCAGTACTTATCCAACATTTTTATTGGTGCGATGATTCCCACTTCCATCTTTTTTAATCTCCTTTAATATCTCATCTAGCTTACTAACTACTTGGTTCTCATAACTAAACATTTGTTTGGATCTGAAAGTCCAAAGGGAGGGAAGTACAAACTTAAAGATCAGAAGGCCTATAATTGAAGTAAAACCTCCTATAGCGGTCAGGAAGACCCAAAGGGTTACCCAAGGCATATGCTCTAATAGATAAGGTCTTGTGTCATTGTAAAGGATTACCATAATGGATAGGAAGTTAATGATGCCTAAGATAGGCAAGGATGTATAAAGGGCATCAACAAATCCTCCTATGAAGGGAAGTTTTCTTTGTTTAAGTAGCCAGTTTATCATAGTACTACTCCCATTCCTATTATCTTCTTGTTCTTACTTAGGGTAAATCTTCCAAGTTCAGGTATTTTAGAAAATGGTTCTACAACTATCGGATCTGATCCAATAATCGCTATGGCGGCTTCATTCTCTTTTACCTTCTTTGGAGATACTTCCTGAAGTATCTCTCCAGTCTCAGAATCAACTTTACTCTTTATCTTCTTAATCTCACAATTGACTATCTTAGTACCACATTTTAATTGTAAGGGAGTTCCTACCTCCACTTTGCCATCAATCAGAACAAATTCCACATCATATTCTTCCTTCGCTTTAATCCAATCTTGTTTAAGCATCCCTACATCTCCCCTCTTAGGGTAGGTATCCATAACAAGTCCTATACTAGTACCTTCTCCTGCTTCTTTTAGATTTGCCTTGTAGGTAAGAAGTGAAGAAACTTGTCCCCACAATCCAGAAGGTTGAAAGCCTAATATATCCTCTTCTTTTAAGGTTCCGGATATAACTTTCCCAACTATAATATTTCTATATGTATCTTGTACTAGAAATCTCATGGGTTTTTCCCACTCCCTAATGATTAGAGAGTCTAAAGCATCCACCACTCCTTCTTTATAGACGTTAAGACCCTCTAGAGCAGATCCTTGGATATATCTTATGGATTCAAAATTATACTCCTTAATTAACTTTGAGACTTGGACCTCAATATCCAAAAACTTCTTTATATCATAACTTACTAGGTCCATCTTGTTTACAAAAACTATAAGGTTCCTAATGCCTAAAAGATCCAATAAGAATAGATGTCTTTTGGTTTGTTCTTGAGCTCCGTCAGTTACAGAAACTACTAGAATTGCAGCGTCGGCCCTTGAAGCTCCTGTAAGCATATTCTTAACAAACTCCTTATGTCCAGGAGTATCTATTATGGTATATATTCTTTCCTTGCCTTTGAATCTTACTTGGGTAGTATCAATTGTTCTTTCCTCTTTTAGTTCATCTCTATAGGAATCAATGAAGTAAGCGAACTCAAATTTCTTCTTGTACTCTTGGGCAAGCTTTTGTACCTCACTTATTCTTCCCTCAGTTATTTGTTTACTATCATATAACAGTCTTCCAATTAAGGTTGACTTCCCATGGTCCACATGACCTGTAACAACTACATTCATCTTCTTCTCCATTACATATATCCCAATGTTCTTAATTTTTGCATTGAGAATGCTTGTTCCTTATCTTGTATTCTTCCCCCTCTTTCTGATACTTTAGTTGTCCTCAGTTCCTCGATTATCTTATCAATAGTATCTGCATCTGACTCAATAGGGAAGGTGCATGGCTCACATCCTAAACTTCTATACCTTTTACCTTCCTTAGCAAGATACATTGGGTTATAAGGTAAGTTCCCCTCCTTTATGTATTTCCAAACATCTAGCTCTGTCCAATGGAGTATTGGATGGATCCTTGTATGTTCCTTGTCTTTAGATAGATTTTGGTACAGATCCCAAACTTCCAAGGGTTGGTTTTTATAGTTCCACTTAGAATTTGTACTCCTTGGTGAGAATACTCTTTCCTTTGCCCTTATACCATGCTCATCTCTCCTAATAGATACTATGATAGCATCAAACTTATAGTCTTGGAGGCATTTAAGTAATGCTTCTGTTTTTAGTTGGGTGCAACATTTGAACTTACCTTTATCAGGAGATGTATGCTCATTATTCCTAGCAACTATAAGGTCCAGATTCCATTCCTTTACTAGTAGATCTCTAAACTCATACATCTCCTTAAACTTATAACCTGTATCTATGTGAATCACTGGGAAGGGTATTTTACCTAGAAAAGCTTCTCTACACAAGTTTAAGGATGCAGTACTATCCTTACCCATGCTCCATAAGATAGCAGGATTCTTAAACTCGGCATATGTCTCCCTTAGTATAAAGATACTCTCATTAACTAACTGTGCTTCCATTTATCCTCCTTACAACCTCTCCCACTTTTGAACTGATCCATCCCTCTTATGGATAACTACATCGTATCCATTTCTTATAAGCTTCCTAGTATCACTAACAGCAGACTTCTTATCTTTATAGATTCGGGTTACTTTAGAGTTACCTTCCTTTTTAACAACCCAACTTTTCCCACGTGAGATCACGTGAACTCTTTTCCAGAACTCCTTGATTTGTTCAACCGTTGGTTCCTTAGTTACCATCATGCCTCCTTAAACAAATCTAATATTATTGGTGCTACCTTACAGATACTCATATCTTTAACTTCCTTATGTTCAAAGTTAGGTCCATATCCAATGAATATAGCATCTAAGGTATGGGATGCTGACCAAGCATGCTCATTCCAAATCTCCTTTCCTCTAGTATTCATTGGGTAGTACTTGTTACCTACTATGAAGAGGTTAGGAGCTTCATTGAAGAATCCCCCTACCACTTGCAACCCAAGATCTCCTAAACCCTCTTTAATAGATATTCTATTTTCTTGGAATGTTTTATTTTTACTATCTTTTATATAGATGCAGCCAGAAGATATACTAGGTGAGTAGGCTACTGTCCTATCCCAATCAATAGCTTCATATAATCCAATTGTCATATCTTGTAGTTTTCTACTTGTTGTAAATGGAGCCTTAATCCAATCTGGTACTAACTTTGTTAATTTCCCCCCAGATAAGGAGGCAAGTGTTATTGCTACTCCTTGAAACTTGTCTAGAAACTTTCTATACTCTTTTTTGAATGTAAGATAGCCTTCCTGCTCCAGCCATCTATTGATATTGAAG
>Ga0180007_10006549_pt1 | contig 11343 bp, 5 predicted proteins | sample MM_PC_MetaG_FD_121122 | JGI IMG/M metagenome (GOLD analysis project Ga0180007, IMG submission 121122) | Groundwater microbial communities from the Aspo Hard Rock Laboratory (HRL) deep subsurface site, Sweden - MM_PC_MetaG | ecosystem: Environmental > Aquatic > Deep subsurface > Groundwater...
GTCCTTGAAGAGAAGTTCGGGGTATCGGCCGCCGCTCCGGCCGCAGCAGCCGCCGTTGCGACTGCCGCTCCCGCAAGCCCCGTCGAAGAGAAGTCCACTTTCACGGTGATCCTGGCAAACGCCGGCGCCACCAAGATCCAGGTCATCAAAGAGCTTCGCACGCTTACCAGCCTGGGCCTTAAAGAGGCTAAAGACCTCGTTGACGGCGCTCCTAAGACGATAAAGGAGAACGCGACGAAGGAAGAAGCTGACAAGATGAAGAAAGCCCTGGAAGCGCAGGGCGCGAAGATAGAGTTAAAGTAAAATCATAAACGAGTAGCCAGGAAGGGTTGATTGATGGCCAAACGTAAAAGTTACGCAAAGATCGAGGAGTGTTATAAGCTTCCAAATCTGTTAGAGATACAGTTGAAATCATACAGAGAATTCCTCCAGCATGACCTGCCAAAGTCGAAGCGTGAGAATAAGGGCCTGGAATCTGCTTTTAGAGAGATATTCCCTATACAGTCGCCGGACGGCGAATATAATGTGGAGTATCTCAGCTATTCTATTGGTAAGCCAAAGTACGAAATACCGGAATGCAAAAAGCGCGGCATGAGTTATGCCGGTGCGTTACGCATCATGATGAGGCTGAAATCTAAAAAAGAGACCAAGGAGCAGGAAGTCTATCTTGGCGAATTGCCTCTTATGACCGATACCGGCACATTCATCGTTAACGGCGACGAAAGGGTCGTGGTAAGCCAGCTGCACCGTTCGCCGGGCATATCCTTTGAGTCAGAACTGCATCCGACCGGCAAGAAAGTCTTTTCCGCCAGGATAATACCTTATAGAGGCGCCTGGGTAGAATTTGAATTTGATCTCAATGATGTCCTTTATGTTTATGTGGACAGAAAGCGGAAATTCCTCGCTACCGCTCTTTTGAGGGTTTTTGGTTACGAGACCAACGAATCAATTCTTAAAGCCCTCTCCGGCATCGAGGTCCATGACCTGTCGCGCAGCGCGCAGCTGGAAAAATTATATGGTTCAGTGCTGGCGAGAGACGTTGTCGATAAAGAGACCAATAATGTCATAGTGGAGAAGTACGAAAAGATCACCAAGGAGACTGCGGAAAAGATCTGGGCTTCAAGCGTAAGACGCATAGAGGCATTGAAGACGGTCCATCCTGAGGTGATGAACACGTTGCGTAAGGATCATTCATCGAATAAAGAAGACGCGATGATGGATATATATAGGAAGCTCAGGCCCGGGGATCCCCCGACACCGGAGTCAGCGGCCAGCCTCGTTGAAAGATCGTTCTTCGATGTGAAGCGGTACGACCTGGGTGAGGTTGGGCGCCACATGCTCAATAGAAAGCTGGAAATGAATGTCTCTCTGGATGAGAGGCTTATCACCCCTCAGACGCTAGTGAAGGTCATACATAAGCTGATAGAAGTCAAAGCGGGACATGGTGACGTAGACGATATCGATCATCTCGGCAACAGGCGTGTCAGGTGCGCCGGAGAGCTGCTCTTGAACCAGATAAGGATAGGGCTCTCGAGAGTGGACCGTTCATGCAGAGAGCGAATGAATTTGTATGATCTTTCCAACGTTATGCCGCATAACCTTATTAATTCCAAGCTCGTTTCCGGCGTAATCAGAGATTTCTTCGGCAGAAGCCAGCTTTCGCAATTCCTGGACCAGACAAACCCCCTCGCGGAGATGACCCATAAGCGCCGTATGAGCGCGCTAGGGCCCGGCGGACTCAACCGGGAGAGAGCCGGCTTCGAAGTCAGGGACGTTCACTACTCGCATTATGGCCGTGTTTGCCCCATCGAGACGCCCGAAGGCCCGAATATAGGGCTGATAGCCTCTCTCAGCACGTATGCCAGGATAAATAAATTCGGGTTTATAGAAACACCTTACCGCAAAGTTGAAGATTCAAGAGTCACAGACAAGATCGAATACCTTTCGGCGGATATCGAAGACTTATACGTCATAGCGCAGGCCAACTCAAAGATAGACGATAAAGGCCGTTTTACTGAAGATAAGGTATTCTGCCGCTTTAAGGATAACTTCTTGAAGTCTGAGCCGAAAGAGGTCCAGTACATGGATGTCTCTCCGAGACAGCTTGTCAGCGTCGCCGCAAGCCTTATCCCGTTTCTGGAGCATGATGACGCGAACCGCGCTTTGATGGGTTCGAATATGCAGCGCCAGGCGGTACCTCTCCTGCATACGGAATCGCCGCTCATCGGCACCGGCATGGAATACAGGACAGCGAAAGACTCCGGAGCAATGGTAATTTCACGCAATGAAGGGACTGTCTCGAACGTAGATGCCGGAGAGATAGTGGTGAGCGGGAAAACATATAAGCTGAGTAAATTCGAAAGATCTAATGCCAATACATGTGTAAATCAGAGGCCGATCGTATCTGTCGGTGATAAAGTGAAGGTAGGAGATGTCATCGCAGACGGCCCGGCTACAAATGATGGCGAGCTGGCGCTCGGCAAGAACGTCCTTGTGGCATTCATGCCGTGGAGAGGATATAACTTCGAAGACGCCATTCTCTTGAGTGAGAAGCTGGTCGCCGAAGATAAATACACATCGGTGCACATAGAGGAGTTTGAGATAGAAGCCCGCGATACGAGGCTCGGCAACGAAGAGATAACGAGGGATATTCCGAATGTCTCCGAGGATGCGCTGAGGGACCTCGATGAGGGCGGTATCATCAGGGTGGGAGCGGCAGTAGAACCCGGGGATATACTCGTTGGAAAAGTGACGCCAAAGTCAGAGACCGAGCTATCTCCGGAAGAGAAATTGCTGCGCGCGATATTCGGAGAGAAGGCCGGCGATGTCAGGGATTCATCTATGATAGCTTCTCCGGGAGTGGAAGGTATAGTGGTGGACGTGAGGGTATTTTCGAGGCGTGACGCTCGTTCCAAGACGAAAGAAGAACGCACGAAAGAGAATAAAGAGATAAAGGTGCTTGAGGAGACGTACGGCACCCAGATAGAGAAGATCAAAGAAGAAAAATACAGGAAGCTTCAGAAATTGCTTGTTGGGCAGAAGCTCGGAGCCGGCATACTGGACCAGGAGTCTGGCCGCGCGCTTATGTCTCAGGGCAGGACGATAAGGGTGAAAGACCTGAAGAAGATCCTGGAAAAGGGTGATCTGGAGAATACGAAGCTGAGTAACCCCGACGCCGAGCAGGAGATATCGAGGATCTCGAGGCTGCTTGACGGACAGATAGAGGAGCTCTCATTCGAGCTCGAAAGAGAGACGGAGAGGGTCAAGAGGGGCGATGAGCTTCCTCCCGGTGTTCTGAAGAAAGTGAAAGTTTATGTCGCGAGCAAGAAGAAGATATCCGTAGGGGACAAGATGGCCGGGCGCCACGGTAATAAGGGCGTTGTTGCCAAGATCCTTCCGGAGGAAGACCTGCCGTTTCTCGCGGACGGGACGCCGGTCGAGATAGTTCTGAACCCGCTCGGAGTTCCGAGCCGTATGAACGTAGGCCAGATACTGGAGACGCATCTGGGATGGGCCGCAAAATTACTTGGTTTCAAAGTGGCGACGCACGTATTCGACGGCGCTACGGAGAAAGAGATAAAGGAAGAGATGAAGAAGGCCGGCCTGCCGAGTGAAGGCAAGGTTACGATTTATGACGGATTTAACGGGCGGCCGCTGGATCAGAAGGTCACCGTCGGATATATTTACATGATGAAACTCGCGCATTTAGTGGATGATAAGATACATGCCCGCTCGATAGGGCCATATTCACTGGTAACGCAGCAGCCGCTTGGCGGAAAGGCTCAGTTCGGAGGACAGAGGTTCGGCGAGATGGAAGTCTGGGCGCTTGAGGCGTACGGCGCTGCATTCACCCTGCAGGAACTTCTGACCGTCAAATCGGATGATGTCATCGGAAGGACGAAGATGTACGAGGCGATCGTTAAGGGTGATAACAAACTGCGGCCCGGCACGCCGGAGTCGTTTAACGTTCTGGTCAAAGAACTTCAGAGCTTATGCCTGGAGATAAAGCTTGAAAAGAAAATTGCGCAAGGAGAGGTTAAATAATATGGTAGACGAAGTAACTCCCTTTAATGCGATAACGATAAAGATAGCTTCAGCTCCGGTCATCAGGTCCTGGTCTAAAGGCGAAGTGAAGAAGCCGGAAACCATTAATTACAGGACTTTAAAGCCCGAAAAAGACGGCTTGTTCTGCGAGCGTATATTCGGTCCGACCAAGGATTATGAATGCAATTGCGGCAAATATAAACGCATTAAGCATAAAGGGATAACATGCGATAGGTGCGGCGTTGAGGTCACCCGTTCAAGTGTCCGACGCGAGAGAATGGGGCATATAGATCTGGCATGCCCGGTTTCGCATGTTTGGTTCTTTAAGGTCATGCCTTCCAGGATGGGGGCTATGCTCGGGATCACATCCAGAGATATCGAAAAGGTCATCTACTACGAGGAATATATAGTCATAGATCCCGGTGAAACATCGCTGAAAAAATACGACCTCCTCTCAGAGGAGAGATACAGGGAATACAGGGACAAGTTCGGCACAAAATTCACGGCTAAGATGGGCGCTGAAGCGATCAGGGACCTATTGAAAGAGATCGACCTGGATAAGATGTGCGCCAGGCTGAAGAAAAATATTAAGGATTCCAAGAGCGACAACTCCCAGAAGAAGAGCGCGAAAACTTTAAGGATCATAGAGGCTTTTAAGGGTTCCACCAACAAATCCGAATGGATGATACTGGATGTTATCCCCGTAATACCTCCGGATTTGAGGCCGCTCGTGCCACTGGATGGCGGCAGATTTGCCACAAGCGATCTCAATGATCTTTACAGGCGAGTTATCAACAGGAACAACCGGTTGAAGAAGCTTATGGGATTGAAGGCGCCGGAGATCATAATAAGGAACGAGAAGAGAATGCTTCAGGAGGCCGTTGACGCCCTGTTCGATAACGGCAGGCACGGGAAGGCAGTTCTGGGTCCCGGTAACAGGCCATTGAAGTCGCTCTCCGATATGCTCAAGGGCAAGCAAGGGCGCTTCAGGCAGAATCTCCTCGGGAAACGCGTAGATTATTCAGGAAGAAGCGTAATCGTTGTCGGCCCGGAATTGAAGCTGAGAGAGTGCGGCCTGCCGAAGAAGATGGCTCTCGAGCTCTTTGAGCCGTTCATCATAAAGAAACTTAAAGAAAAAGGTTTTGTCCACACGATAAAGAGCGCGAAGAAGATGGTGGAGAAAGCAAAACTCGAAGTATGGGATATCCTCGATGAGGTTATAAAGGATCACCCGGTTATGCTGAATCGCGCACCGACTCTGCACAGGCTCGGCGTACAGGCATTCCAACCGATCCTTATCGAAGGAAACGCTATACGGATACACCCGCTTGTGTGTACGGCATTCAACGCCGACTTCGATGGAGACCAGATGGCGGTGCATGTGCCTCTTTCCATAGAAGCGCAGATGGAGTGCACGCTGCTCATGATGTCGACCAATAATATATTCTCGCCCGCTGATGGCAGGCCGATCACAATACCGACCCAGGATATAGTTCTGGGCTGTTACTATCTTACTAAAGAGGATATTAGCGATAAGAAAGAAGCCAGGTATTTCTCAGGCTCAGACGAAGTGGTCGTAGCGTACAGCGACGATGAGATAACCATCCACGCGAAGATAAAGGTAATGATAGGGGGTAAGCTGATAGAGACTACGGTGGGTAGAGTATTATTCAATAATCTCCTGCCCGAAGGCGTAGAGTTTGTTAACGATACGATGTCTAAAAGTAAGCTCTCAAATACCGTATATAATTGTTACAAGACAAAAGGGCATAAGGTCGTCATAAAACTTCTTGATGACCTGAAGAGGTTAGGTTTTGAAGAAGCCACTAAGGCGGGCATATCTATATCGATCGACGATCTGCACATCCCCCTGAAGAAAGAGGATTATTTGAAGAGGACCAAGCAGGATGTCAGCCATGTGGAAGACCAATATAAAAATGGTCTCATAACCGACAGGGAACGTTACAACAAGATCATAGACCTCTGGACACACACTACCGAAGATGTCTCGGACCTTATATTTCAGGAACTTGATCCGTTCAACCCGATATTCATGATGGCCGACTCCGGAGCGCGCGGTTCGAAGCTCCAGCTAAGACAGCTTGCCGGAATGAGAGGTTTGATGGCCAAACCCTCGGGAGAGATAATCGAAACTCCGATCACGGCCAATTTCCGTGAAGGCCTCACAGTCCTCGAGTATTTCATCTCTACGCACGGGGCGAGAAAGGGGCTTGCGGATACGGCATTGAAGACGGCAGATTCAGGATACCTTACCAGGAGGCTCGTAGATGTTGCCCAGGATGTTATCATAAGCCAGGATGACTGCGGGACGTTTAACGGGATATTGATAAGCGCGATAATCGAAGGCGATGAAGAGGTTGTTAAGCTTTCGGAGAGGATTATCGGGAGAGTTGCTCTCGATAATATAGTCGATATCATCACGGATAGTGTCCTCGTTGAGGCCGGAACCGAGATAACGGAAGAGAAAGCGAAACTTATCGAAGAGGGCGGTATAGAGAAGATAAGAATAAGGAGCGTCCTTACCTGTGAGAGCGAACACGGCGTTTGCGCCAAATGTTATGGACGTAATCTCGCTACGGGCCGGATGGTTGACCTTGGTGAAGCGGTAGGGATCATAGCCGCACAGTCCATAGGCGAGCCGGGAACACAGCTGACTATGAGAACCTTCCATATCGGCGGTACAGCATCGAGAATAGTCGAGCAGTCTTACCTGGAGTCTAAATATAAAGGTACAGTTAAGTACCATAATTTGAAGGTCGTCCAGACGAAGAAAGAGGGCGAGGTAGTAGTCCTGAACCGTAACGGCCAGATAAGTATCAACGATCCCCAGGGTCGTGAGCTCGAAAGGCATACAGTGCCGCATGGCTCGATAATCAGGGCTAGCGACGGCAATACCGTCGAAGCGGGAACGACATTTGTAAAGTGGGACCCTTATACAGTGCCTATCCTTACGGAAGTCGGCGGTAAGATCAAATTTGAGGACATCAAAGCGAACGTGACGATGAAAGAGGAGCTTGATCCGGCCACCAAGCTTAAGAACAGGGTAATAGTAGAGCATAAGGGCGATTTCCATCCGGAGATAGTCATATTGAATAAGGATGAAGAAGTGCTGGCTATATATCCTCTGCCGGCGGGCGCGCATATAGTGGTTGGCGACGGTAAGGCGGTCGGCGCCGGTGAATTGCTCGCAAAGACGCCCCGCGTTATCACGAAGACGAAGGATATCACCGGCGGATTGCCAAGAGTAGCGGAACTCTTTGAGGCAAGACGCCCCAAAGACCCGGCGATCATCAGCGAGATAGACGGTATAATGGAGTTCGGGGATTCGAAGAAGGGTCAGAAGCGCGTCATAGTGAAGTCATCGACGGGCATGAAGAAAGAGTATCTGATACCCCATGGCAAGCACCTGAACGCGTACAAGGGTGATAAAGTATATTCGGGCCAGCAGCTTGTTGACGGCCCGGTGGTCCTCCAGGACATCTTAAAAGTATCCGGCGATAAGAAGCTGCAGGAATATCTGGTCAATGAGGTCCAGGAGGTCTACAGGCTCCAGGGCGTTACAATAAATGATAAGCATATCGAGGTCATAGTAAAACAGATGCTGCGTAAAGTTAAGATCGAAGATCCGGGTGATACCGTATTCCTCATGGGCCAGCAGATAGATAAAATCGTATATCAGGATGAGAACAAGAGGGTCGTCAAGAAGAAAGGAAAGCCGGCCACCGCGTTACCGACGCTCCTGGGTATAACGAAAGCATCATTGAACACGGAGAGCTTTATTTCGGCGGCAAGCTTCCAGGAGACGACCAGGGTCCTGACCGAGGCTGCGGCCAGCGGAAAGACGGACCTGTTGAGAGGCTTGAAGGAGAATATAATAATGGGCCATCTGATACCGGCCGGTACCGGTTTCAGCGTGCATCGTAATATAACGATGGTGAAGAATGTTAACGAAGAGCCCAAGGATCAAGAGTCGAAAAAAGAAAAAGCTGAAGCTGTAGAAAAGAAATAGCAGTCAAAATTAGGAAATAAAATGCCGACGATAAGCCAGATAATAAGATTGGGTAGAGAAAAGTTCAAGAATAAAAGTAAGTCGCCCGCGTTGAAGAGTTGTCCCCAGCGCCGCGGCGTGTGCCTGCAGGTGAAGACCCAGACACCAAAGAAGCCGAACTCGGCCCTTCGGAAAGTGGCCAGGGTCCGCCTTACGAACAGCATAGAAGTCACTTCGTATATCCCCGGCGTGGGGCATAATCTACAGGAGCATTCGATAGTCCTTGTCAGGGGCGGAAGAGTTAAGGACCTTCCAGGAGTCAGATATCACATCGTAAGAGGCGTCCTGGATACGGCCGGAGTGGTTGACAGGAAGAAGTCCCGTTCTAAGTACGGAGCAAAGCGCCCAAAATTAAAAGCGCCGGCAGGGAAAGGAGCTTAAGAGAGAAAATATATGAGAAGACGAAGGGCTGAAAAGAGAATTGTACTTCCGGATCCCAAATATAAGAACGTACTGGTCACGAGGTTTATTAATTGCATCATGACGCAGGGCAAGAAATCAAAGGCTGAGGGCATTGTTTACAGGGCGTTTGAGATACTTGCTCAGAAGACGGGCAAGCCGGCGAGCGAAGTTTTTCAGAAGGCTCTCGATAATGCAAGGCCTCTCCTGGAGATAAAACCAAGAAGGATCGGCGGAGCTACATATCAGGTTCCTATAGAAGTGAGGCCTGAGCGTGGCGTCTCGATCGTGATGAGGTGGATCCGCAACTTTGCGCGCGTTAAAAAAGGTAAGCCAATGGAGATAAAGCTTGCGGATGAATTACTGGAGGCATACAACAATCAGGGTTCCGCGGTAAAGAAGAGAGAAGATACTCATAAGATGGCTGAAGCGAACAAGGCGTTTGCTCATTACAGGTGGTAGGTCTGGGCATTTCTCCGAAATGCCCGACCATCCTATGCCTCTGGCACAGGATACATAGTTTGGAAAGCACAATAATGGCTGCAGATACGCGGTTACAGAATTTAAGGAACATAGGCATAATTGCTCACATAGATGCCGGTAAGACCACGACCACGGAGAGGATACTCTACTTTGCCGGTAAGCTGTATAAAATAGGGACGGTCGATAAGGGCACCGCCGTTATGGACTGGATGCCTCAGGAGCAGGAGCGAGGGATAACCATAACCAGCGCGGCGACGACATGCTTCTGGAAGGACAAGAATATCAATATAATAGATACGCCCGGCCACGTCGATTTTACCGTAGAGGTCGAGCGTTCGCTTAAGGTTCTGGACGGCGCCGTTATAGTCCTGTGCGCTGTAGGCGGAGTGCAGCCGCAATCCGAGACCGTCTGGCGCCAGGCCGATAAGTATCGTGTTCCGAGGATAGCATTCATAAATAAGATGGACAGGACCGGCGCAGATTTCTTCCGCGTCGTGGATCAGATGCGTGAAAGGCTGATGACCAATCCCGTGCCTATTCAGATGCCCATAGGGGCAGAGGGTGATTTTGTAGGCATGGTCGATCTGATAACGATGAAGGCCATAATATATAAAGGAGATGAGGGTAAATCAGGTTTTGATATTACCGATATTCCCGATGACCTGAAGAAGAAGGCGAGCCATTACCGCCATAATCTCATAGAGAAGCTTGGCGAATCCGACGATACGGTGATGGATAAGTACCTGCATGAACAGGGCATCTATCCGAATGAATTAAAGGAAGCTGTGAGAAGAGCCACCATCAGCGGTAAGATGATACCCGTGCTTTGCGGCGCATCCGCGAAAAACAAGGGAGTGCAGCCGGTGCTGGACGCGATAGTCGATTTTTTACCGTGCCCTCTGGATATACCTCCTATCAAAGGTATCAATCCGGATACTGACCAGGAAGAGGTAAGGCAGACGTCGGTCGACGACAGCCTGTGCGGCCTCGTATTTAAGATAGTATCCGATCCTTTTGTAGGAAGACTGGCTTATGCCAGGATATACTCGGGTGTCCTGAAGTCGAGTGAGCATATCTTTAATTCCAAAAAAGGCAAAGAAGAGCGTATAGGCAAGATATTAAAGATGCACGCCAATAAGCAGGAGATAGCGGAAAAGGCTGAAGCCGGAGATATTGTGGCGCTGGTCGGTTTAAAAGAGACATCTACCGGCGAGACGATTTGCAGGGAAGATCATCCTATAATGATAGAGTCCATACATTTTCCGGAGCCTGTCATATCCATGGCTATAGAACCTAAGACAAAAGCCGATCAGGAGAAGCTCGGGATGGCCCTGAACAGGCTTTGCGATGAAGACCCCACATTCAGGGTAAGGTATGACAAAGAGACCGGGCAGACCATCATAAGCGGGATGGGTGAGCTCCATCTGGAGATCATCATAGACCGTATGTTCAGGGAATTCAGCGTGGCAGCCAGCGTCGATAAACCGCAGGTCGCGTACAAAGAGACGATTACAAAACATTCGAAAGCTGTCGGTAAATTTATTCAGCAGTCCGGCGGCAGAGGCCAATATGGGCACGTCGTATTCGACGTTTCGCCCGGCGCGAAGGGCACCGGAGTAGTTTTTGAGAGCAAGATCATCGGCGGCGCGATACCCAGAGAATTTATATCATCAGTAAAGGAAGGTGTTATTGAGGCGGCCCAGAGCGGATGCCTGGCCGGTTATCCGGTGGACGATGTCGATGTGAAGCTTATTGACGGGTCGTTTCATGAAGTCGATTCGTCGGACCTCGCGTTTCATATGGCAGCTATAATGGGATTCAATGAAGGAATGAAAAATGGCAGAGCGGTATTGCTCGAGCCCATCATGAATCTGGAAGTTGTAACTCCCGATAATTATATGGGAGAGGTGGTAGGAGACCTGAGTTCCCGTCGGGTGAAGATAGAAGGAATAGACGACAGGGGAAATCTTAAAGTGATAAGGGGACTGGCGCCGTTAAGCGAAATGTTCGGATACGCGACCAATGTAAGAAGCTTGACTCAAGGACGCGCATCATATACAATGGAGCCTTCTTTCTACCAGGAAGTCCCGAAGAATCTTTCGGAAAAAATAATTGAGACGAGCGGCAGAATCAAGCTGAGGAAATAATAAATTTTTCTAAAACCGGAGGAATTATATGGCAAAAGAAATATTCGTAAGATCTAAGCCGCATGTCAATATCGGTACGATCGGTCACATTGACCATGGAAAGACCACACTTACAGCATCGATACTCGCGACCCTTGCTCAAAAGGGCAAAGCGACCGTAAAGAGTTATGCCGATATCGCCAAGGGCGGCACAGTGAGAGA